>Ga0172379_10001492_pt1 | contig 46133 bp, 44 predicted proteins | sample GrowelOW334metaG_FD_119756 | JGI IMG/M metagenome (GOLD analysis project Ga0172379, IMG submission 119756) | Groundwater microbial communities from an aquifer near a municipal landfill in Southern Ontario, Canada - Groundwater well OW334 metaG | ecosystem: Environmental > Aquatic > Deep...
ACCTGTTGATATGCCGGAATTTTATATGAGCACAAGAGCGTTGGATAATTTCAATAGTGAAAAAATAGGTCAAATTTATATTTCTAAAATAAAAAATTAAATCCATGTTAGATTATCTTAAAAAAAATCGCAAAAAAATATCTCGAAATACCTGGATTCTTCTGGTAATTATTGCAGTTGGAATTTTTTTGCGTGCATATAATTTTCGCGATTGGATCTATTTCAGTTCTGATCAGGTCCGTGACGTAAAATTGGCCGAAAAAGTGATAAACGGCGGAGAAAGCTGGCCATCATTTGGTCCACATATGAATCACGCGGATGTTTTTGTGGGGCCTATGTATTATTATTTTCAAATAATTTCGGCTAAAATTTTTGGCGTCGGACCGGCGCAAATGGCCTATCCAGATCTGTTATTTTCCATATTATCCATTCCGCTGATGTATTTTTTTCTCAAACGCTATTTCTCCGAAAATCTTTCATTAGCTTTGGCGGGACTTTATTCGATCTCTTTTTTCTCAATCCAGTATTCCCGTTTTGCGCTCAATCCGAATGCCAGTCCTTTTTTTATGATACTTTTTCTGCTGTCTCTATTGGAATTTCTCTCAAACAAGGAAAAAACACACTGGAAATGGATAATATCATTGGGAATTGCGTTGGGAGTTGGGATTCAACTTCATGCTATAACACTTATTTTATTGCTAATCATAGCATTTTTTTCTTTTATTTTTTTGATGAAAAAAAATTGGCGAATATGGGATAAATGGGCTGTCGTATTTTTGATTATGATTGTTCTTAATCTCGGGCAAATCGCGGGGGATTGGAAGGATAATTTCCGAAATACGAAGGCTTTCCTGAATTATTCTCTTAGTAAGCCAGCTTCTGATTCAAAAAACACATTCGCTGAAAATTTTGCGCAAAATGCGGATTGCCATATCCAAACCAATTTCTTCATCCTTTCTTCGTTAGGGGATGAAGAGGAATGTACATATCTTTACACAAAACTTCTGGGAAATAAAAGTATGGTTTATCTGAACAAAATCATTAAAGAAAATCCATTTTCTCTGGCCACGATAATTTTGGCTGCGATTTTTTCTTTTTTCGGGTGTATTCTCTTGGCTTATTATTTTTGGAAAGAAAAAGATGAAAAGAAAAAATATTTTATTGGGTTAATTATTCTCTATACAATCTTGTCATTTTTGATAATGATTCCGGTAGGGAATTGGTTGGTATTGCGCTATTTTGTTCATTTGATTTTTGTTCCGTTTATTTTCCTGGGATTGTTTGTGAGTTTTATGGCTAAAAAATTTCCTACTAAAAAAATATTTTTAATCTCAGCTATTTTTATTTTTTTTGCAACCGCCAATATATTTTCCATTTGGTTCGCGGCTAAAGAATATCTGAGCGGACGGAGAAGTCATTATAACTATGCGGTTCTGGGAGAAGTTGATTCAGCGATTGAGTATATGCAAGATAAATCTCTTCCGCAGAAAGAAATTTATTTTTTTGGGGAATCTGATTCAGCCTGGACGCTTTTTGGGCCGCTGAAATATGAAAGCAAAAAAAAGAATGTCAATTTGATTGAAGTTTTCAGGCAGGATCGGGTTAATATTCCGGCAGGAAAGGCAGTCTTTTATTTCCGCCATATTTCCAAGGAAGGGCATTCACCCAAAATAGATGGATATACGGCGGAAAAATCAGAACAATTTGGCCAATTTGAAGTCTATAAATTGGAAAAAATGAACTAGTTATTATGGAAAATGTAAAAAATAAAGCAAAATCGATACCCAAATACATCTGGATTCTTCTAGTAATTATTTTAGTAGGAATTTTTTTTAGAGCGTATAATTTTCATAATTGGCTGTATTTCAGTTCAGATCAGGTTAGAGACACACTGTTGGTTGAAAAAACACTAAAAGGAGAATCCGGCTGGCCTCTACTGGGCGCCAGTATGAGGAAATCCGGCATTTCAAAAGAAGATTTATTTTATCTTGGCCCGATTTACTATCATTTTCAAATTATATCGGGAAAAAATTTTGGAATTGGTCCCGATAAGATGGCTTACCCTGATCTCTTGTTTTCAATTTTATCTATTCCTCTTTTTTTCTTTTTTCTCCGGCGATATTTCACTAATAATGTTTCATTGGCGCTAACTGGGCTGTATTCAATCTCCTTTTTCAGTATTAAATATTCTAGGTTTGCATGGAACCCAAATATTATTCCATTTTTTGTTATTTTATTTTTGCTATCTTTTCATGAATTTTTGATTAAAAAAGAAAAAACTCGCCGGTATTGGATAGTATTAGCGGGAATTTCAATCGGAGTGGGGATTCAGCTGCATATGATACTTTTGATTTTACTTCCGGTGACTACATTTTTTCTTTTTATTTTTCTGATGAAAAAAAATTGGAAATTGTGGAAAAAATGCCTAATCATTGTTTTGGTCGCGATTTTTCTTAATACCAGTCAGATAATCAGTGAAATTAAAGCTAATTTTACCAATTCAAAAGCCTTCCTGAGTTCCATAACCAATAGTGCTGATCAGGTGGATAAAAAGAGCAAACTGTTCATGAAAATAATCAACAATGCAGACTGTCATATTGAAGCCAATGCATATATGATATCGTCTCGAGGGGAGAATATTTGTGATTTTTCATATTCGCGATTAATCAGAAATGATGAGACAAAAAAATTTATGAAAAAAATACACGAACCGATATTCTTAATGTTCGTCATCCTTGTTTTTCTATTCACAGTTTTTGGATATTCGTCACTTATTTATTATTTCCGAAGTGAAAAAGAAAAAAACAAAAAATATTTTTTGGGCCTAATTATGCTTTATTGCGGACTTTCATTTTTGCTAATGATCCCGATAATTTCTGCCGGCCTTGGAGAGTTCAGATACTTTATTCATACTTTTTTCATGCCATTTATTTTTCTCGGCATACTAAGCGGCACTTTAAAGAGAAAATATCCAATGATGATTGTTGTTGCCATTTTAGTTTTTATTTTTTTGACAATTTCTAATTTGCTATCCATAAAATCCAGCGCGCAAGAACTTTTGAATAAAAACGGTAGCGGCGCCCACTCCGTTTTTCTAGGAGAAGCGGAATCATTGGCAAATTATATTGTTTCTAATTCCAATAATCAGAAGGAGGGTTACTTGATAGGTGGATTTATGTATGTGTCAAACTTATATCGTCCTCTGTATTATTTAACCGAAAAACAAAACTTCAATCTTATTAAAGGAGAAGGTATGTTGGAACCAATACCGTCGGGAAAACCTTTATTTTATATTATGGAAGCCGATGATAATTTTGATACCGAAATTCGGGAACACAAAATTAATGATTACAAAAAGTTTGGGAAAATTATAATTTTTACATTAAATAATTAGTTTCTATGTTCAAAAAAATAATAAATAAAATAAGAAAATATCCCGCGCACAGTTTTATTTTTGTCGGAATAATATTTTTCGGAATATTTCTTAGAACTTATCATTTTCATGATTGGCTGCGTTTTAATGCGGATCAATCGCGTGATGCTGAAGTGGTTAGCCAAACCATCGATGGCAAGGCGCCTATTCCGTTGCTCGGACCGAAAGCTGGGGGAACTGTTTTCCGATTGGGTCCGGCTTTTTATTATTTTCAAATAATTTCAGCTAAAATTTTTGGAAATTTTCCTGACAAGATGGCTTATCCTGATCTTTTTACTTCTATTTTAGCTATCCCTCTAATTTTTATAATTCTTCGAAAAATTTTTGGGCAGAAAATATCATTGGGTCTGACCGCGCTTTTTGCCATTTCTTTTTATGCCATAAAATATTCTAGGTTTGCTTGGAATCCCAACTCCATTCCGTTCTGGACGATGCTATTTTTGTATTCTTTATCTTTGTCTGTGGTTTTTATTAAAGAAAAGAAAAAATTTGTTTGGCCAATTCTGGCGGGAATTTCACTGGGCATTGCGGTTCAATTGCATACAGTGCTTTTGGTTGTTCTGCCTATTTTGACCCTAAGCGCTGCAATTTTTTTCATTTTGAAAAATAAAAAAATATGGAAAAATTTATTAATAATTTTTGTGGTAGTGATTTTTTTGAACATTCCGCAAGTTGTCAGTGAGAACCAAAATAAATGGGAAAACACGAAAGCATTCTTTCAAGGGATGGATATTAAAGGAGGCAAGAACAGTGGTTTTCTTTCAAACATCGCAACTAATGCTAAATGTTTTGTGAAGGGCAATCAATACATCATTTCATCTCTTTCGGAATCAGATGATTGCAAAATATATAATGCCAAAAATAAATGGTCAATATTTTATGTTATATTTGGTGCGATATTTTTTGTCGGTGGAATAATTTTTTTTGCTCTAAATTTTAAAAAGGAAAAAGATCAAGAAAAAAAATATTTTTTTGGAATAATATTGTCTTATATAATTTTATCATTTCTAGTTTTGATTCCGGTGGCCAATGAAATCTCAATGCGTTTTTTCTTGATGATGATTTTTATGCCATTTTTATTGCTCGGGTTTTGGGCAAAATTTATATTAGAAAAGCACAGAAAACAGGGCATATATATAGGTGGCCTTATTTTGGCCATTTTAGCCTTATTCAACCTAATCACGATAAAAAATGAATTTACCGCTTTTGCTAATCATACTGTCAGGCCAGGCGGTTCATTTGAAAATGCCGATTTGAAAGAAGTGGAATTGATTTCCCAATATATTATTTCAAATAGAGATGGCGCAAAGACTGCTTTTATCGGAGGAAATGCAGCCTATCTTTTTAAGTTTGAAAAATCTATCGGATATTTTGTGAAAAAAGCCGGTATTGAATTGATTCCTGAAAAAAAATCCGGAGCAGGGGATAATATTTTCCGTATGATTAATTCTGAAAAATACGAAAAAACCTTAGAAGAATATGAAAAAAAATATGAAGTTTTAGGCGGACAGTCTTTTGGCCGATTTTCTATTATTAAAATAAGAATCAAATAGGATTTATGTTTGGAAGAATATTAAAAATGCCGAAAAGTAAAAAGATTTTCGCTGCCATATTTGCTGGGATTTTGCTTATGGGAATATTTTTGCGAACCTATAAGCTGCATGATTGGTTGAAGTTTGGTCCTGATCAGGCGCGGGACGCAATTCTTCTTGAAGGCGTTGTGAATAATCAGGATTCAATGTCTCTGCTTGGCCCGGTTGCTGGGGGAACGAATTTTCATCTAGGTCCGGCTTTTTATTATTTTGGATATGCAGCCGCAAAAATATTCGGTTCTTATCCTGACAAATTAGCCTATCCTGATGTTTTGTTTTCCATCCTGACAATTCCGCTCCTATTTTTTTTCTTGAGAAAATATTTCAATGGCAAGATTTCTCTGGCTCTGATTTTTCTGGCGAGTATTTCGTATTTTTTGATAATTAATTCTCGTTTTGCTTCCAATCCGAATTCCACGCCATTTTTTGTCCTGCTTTTTCTTTTTTCAATTTTGCAAATGACAGAAAAAAAAGAAAGTCGGATGTGGCCGGTTGTTTTGGGAATTTCCGCCGGAGTGGGCGTGCAACTTCACACTTTTTTGATTTTCATTATGCCAATGGTTTTGCTGATTGTTTTTGCGCGGCTTCTGTGGAAAAAAGAAATAAAATGGAAAAAAATTAGGGTCATTATTTTATTTTTTCTGCTGGTTAATGCACCGCAGATATTGAGTGAAATCCGTTCAAACGGCGCGAACACCCGTGAATTTTTCTTCAGCACCAATTCTAAGTCAAAGTCATTCGGCGCTGTGGCGCGCGATATCCAGACAAATATATCTTGCCAAATAAACGCCAATGTCAATATTGTTTTTGCAGTTGCAAAAAACGAAGAGTGCCGGGATTTTCTGAGGTTAAATAAAAATCTGAAAATTGATAAAAAGATTCCCAATCAAGGATTAGCCAGAAGCTTTATTTTATTTGAATTTTTGTTTGGCCTGGTATTTTCCATCGGAGGATATATTTTACTGTGGAAAAGCGTTAAAAAAGAGGAAGATGTTCTCAAGAAAAATTTTATCCAAATTGTTTTGCTGTATAATTCCGTGTCATTCCTAATCCTGATACCGGTGGCTTCAGAAATATCTCTGCGCTATTTCACAATTTTATTTTTCATCCCTTTTGTGCTTTTGGGATTATGGATAAAATTTTTGGCAGATAAGATTAAGATAAATAAAATTATTTTAATTTTACTGATTCTTGCTTTCCCGCTATTTTCCAATATGATTGGTGTATATAAAAGCGCTAGAATACTGCAAGCAAGCCAAGCTAATGATTCCGAAAATAGTATTTTAGGTGAGATGGAAAAAATAGCTGAATATGTTATTCTAAATACAAAACCAAAGGATATTATTTATCTGACCGGTGAAAGAACATACGAATATAGATTTTTTCGTCCATTAAAATATCTTTTGGAGCGGAAAGACAGAATTTTCCTGGAAGCGGAAAATGCTCAGAAGATAAATTCAAATGATTCAATTTTTTATATCGGAAAAAATAATCAGAGCATCCGAGAAAAATTGGACGAATATCAAATATTGGATTTCAAAGAATTTAACAAGGTAATTATTTTTAAGGTTAAAAAAATATAAATAAAATAATTAAAATGGATTTCATAAAGAAAAACAAGGTTTGGATAGCGCTTGCCATCATTATTGTGTTCGGTGTTTTTTTGCGCACCTATAAATTCAGCGATTGGTTGCAGTTTAGTCCGGATCAAGCGCGCGATCTTACCCTGATTGAAAACACACTGTCAGGGAAAATCTCATTTCCTTTGCTTGGTCCGCAAGCCGGAAATACTAATTTGAATATGGGTCCTATGTATTATCATTGGCAATATTTGTCAGCTTTGATTTTTGGCGCGACTCCAGAATCAATGGCTTATCCTGATTTGTTTTTTTCAATCCTTGCAATTCCACTTTTGTTCTTGCTGGCAAATAAGTTTTTTGCCAAGAAAATTTCACTAGCCATTGTTGCACTATTTGCGATTTCTTTTTTCTCCATCATTAATTCACGTTTTGCCTCTAATCCAAATTCAATTCCCTTCTTTGTTATTTTATTCCTTTATTCCGTCCTGGAACTGGCCTCAGTTAAAGATAATAAAAAAATATTATGGGCGGCGATAGCAGGAGCTTCGGTTGGCGTGGGAATTCAGCTTCACGCGCTTTTGATTTTTATTTTACCAGCTGTCCTTGGAATCGCTGGTCTTTATTTTTTGTGGAAAAAAATAATAAATTGGAAATCAATTGTAATAATAATAATTTTTTTTATTTTATTAAACACTGGACAAATTGCAGGAGAATTGAGCAGTGGATGGACTAACACGAACTCCTTGATATCGGGTATCACCTCAAAATCCAAGGAAGGTTCCTTGCTAAAAAATATTAATCTCGTTTTTGCCTGTCAAATTCAGGCGAACACCCATATGCTTTTTCCAGTTGATAATTTGGAAGAATGCGGAGCAATCTACAAAATTGGAAAACAAATATCCAAAGCGGAATCGCCCGGACGAACCTTGAAAGTCGTATCACTGATAATCAGATTTATTTTTATTTTTGTTTTCTCTCTTGGTGGATATTTTTTGCTGGGTTATTTTTTGAAAAAAGAAAAAAATGCGGAAAAGAAAAGATTTTTGCAATTAATGGCTCTGTATAGTGTTGTTTCTGTTATAGTTCTGATTCCGGTAGTGACGGAAATTTCGGTTAGGTATTTTATTATTCTGATTTTTGTTCCGTTTATCTTAGTTGGCTTGTGGATAAATTTTTTGTTGGAGAAAGTGAAAAAAGCAGGCATAATTATGGCAGGTGTATTTTTTATAATTTTAAGTGGATTAAATGCAACAGAAATTTTAAACGCGACAGGCCGTTATCAAAAAGGGACGGCCAGTGATGCGGAAAACTGTATTTTGGGAGAGGTTAAGGAGATGAGCAATTATGTTTTGATTAATTCCGGTGATGCGTCTAAGTTCAATCTAGTAGGGAAAAAATCCTATGTCCATCGTTTTGGAAAGCCTATTGCCTATCTGACCAAAAAATCGGTGAAAAAAATAAACAAAAGGAAATCTGACAAAAATCTTAGCCAATCCTACGCAACATTTTATATTGATAAAGCCAGTGAAAAAGAAAATAGAACCGAAATCAAGGGCTATAGAATAAAAGGAACCAAAAAATTCGGTAATATGCAAATTTATCTTATTGAAATTTAATTTTTTATTAATCAAATTTAAATTATATGGAATCAATCAAAAAAAATTTCCTAGCTATTTTTATCATCGTAGTTGCGATTGGCGCATTCGCGCGTTTCTATAATCTTTCCGCCACTTCTTTTTCAGCCGATGAATTCTTGGGCGTGAACACCGCCTATGGATATTTGAAAACAGGAGAATGGAGAAGATGGGATTTTAATCTAAACAAATTATCCGAAGACCGAACCTATGCGTATAGTATTTTTGATCTGGGAAAGAAATCGGATGCCACGAATGGAAGCTATATTCGCGCCTGGATGTATAACTGGCAAGTAGCACAAGCGCTGAAATTTATGCCGGCATCAAACGAATCGTCATTCCGCTTTGTGAGCACGCTTTGGGGAATTGTTTCTATTTTTCTGATTTATTTCATCGGTAAATTCTTCACCAAAAACAAAATTATCGGACTTATTGCGGCATTTCTTTTTGCAATCAGTGTTTCCGGAATTATTTTTGACCGGATGGTGCGGATGTATGCGATGGTTTTTCCGGCCTATCTGATTTTTTCCTATCTTTTCTATCAATTTCTGGAAAGCGAAAAAAATTACAATCTTAAATTTATCAAGAAAATAAAATCTACAATCGGATTAAATTTTATTTATTTTATTCCACTGGCGATTGTCGGATTAATCAGTATGCATCTCCATCTTCTTTCCGGAAATATTTTTTTGGCAGTCGCGGCATATCTTTTGGCAAATGGAATAATTCAATTTAGCAAAACAAAAAAGTTTTGGAATTATTATACAAATTATTTGGTTCTTGCAATTGTGCTTTTCATTATCTTTTTAGTAACATTTCCCGCACAGATGTCCCCATTCCTGAATTCATTCAAACTAACTAATCACTTTTCGTATATTGAAAAGATGTTTTCGGATTATTCCAATCCTCTTTTGGCGTTTCTTTTAGTGCTTTTGGGCGGCTTTCACTTATGGAAAAATTCACGCAAAGAAGGAATTTTTTTGCTTTCTTCGCTATTCGTTCCATTTTTGGCTGCCATATTTCTCTGGGGACAAAATGCCGGAGATCAATATGTACTTTTCATAAAATCATTTTTGATAATTCTGATTGCATCCGGAATTTATTTTGCGGTTGAATTTTGCGGAACCGTATTTTCCAAATCAAAAGAAAAGGCGCAAATTATTGCGCTCGCGCTTCTTCTGCTTCTTCTGCCGAATTACGGATATTTTTTCCAAGAAAATAACGCTTATCAGCAAACATCCACATCATCCGACCCAAATTACAAAAAAATATTTGGATATTTCCTAAAGAACAAGCAAGATGGAGATATTTTAGTAACCCGATGGTTCCGCAATTATTATTTTCCCAAGGCTAACGTTTCGGTCATCACTTTTGGAGGGGAAAGAGGGGACAAAGATATCAAGAAAATAACAGGTGAACGTCTGGAAGAAATTCAAAAAACCAATCCTTGCGGATGGTTTGTTTGGTCGGATAATGACGATGATTTTATTACTGCTGATGCGAAGGACTATGCCCGCAAGAATTTTGAATTCGTAAATAGTATTGCGGTTCGCGGAAACATTACCGTCAATCATTGGTGCAATAAGTAGTTTTTAATTTTTAATTTGAAGTTTTTAGTTTTTAAGCCCCCGGCTCGTTGCCGGAAATTTCCGCTTCCACTTATTCCTTTTTCCTACTCTTTAAGAGATCTTGAAAATATTCCAGGTCTTTTTTGGTGATGCCTTTCAAAAGATAGAGCACGACCAGATAAATTGCGGTGATAAAAAGCGAATCAACGAGAAATAACCATCTGCCGGTCGGCAAAATCAAGGCGATAACAAAACACAAAATTCCTCCAAAGGCGACCTTCAAGAATTCCATGAAATTAATGCTGGCATCAAAATCCCGCTTGGTGTAATAAAGCGCTATTAACATTATCAAAAAAGAAGTGATGGTGGTGGCCAAGGCGGAACCGATTATTCCAAAATGCAAAATAAAAAAATAATTCAGAATGGTGTTAGCGATGACACCAATGGTGGAAATCCACATGGCAATCTTGGTTTTTCCGGCTCCATTAAGAGCAAAACTCAAAACATAAAAAATAGTGAGGAATCCGACACCGTATTCCAAAATGGACATTGCGGCTGCGCCGTCAATATATTTTTTTCCATAAAGTAGCGATAGTGTCTCAGCTGAATAAAACGACATCAAAACTATCATTGGAACCAAAAGAATTAGCATCATGCGAAGAGCTTGTGTGATAATAGGGCCGGCACTCTTAAAATTACCATTTGCACTGGCTTTGGAAACCATTGGTAGCATAAAAATGGTCATGGCATAGAAAATATAATAAGGAATTCTGCCAACCGTGAGCGCTGCGTTATAAATTCCGGTAAGCGAATCGCTTTTGAGAAGCGCTTTGACCATATACAAATCAATACTGATAAGTAACTCATAAGCCAAGAAAAAAATCACCACCTGCCAAGCGTAATTGAAAAGTTTTCGCCAAGGAAACGATTTGTCGTCCCGAGCGCAATCGAGGGATCTACCGGATTCCTCCGCAAGCATCTTTAATTTTAGTTCCTTATCGATTTTAAATTTATCAATTCCAATTGCAATCAAAAATATAATTGCTGGAGAAATAATATATCCAATAATTGCCCCTTTAAGTTGAAATAGAAAGGCGAGTCCAATCACCAAAATAATACGAAAAATTGAACGCAGGGTCTTGAGTGTGGCTTGAGTATTGAATTTATGTAATCCGGTATAATAAGAAAAATAGAAAGAAGCCGCAGCAAAAGCGGGGATAATCAGGGTGGAAAGGCGGAAAAGAGGGGTTAAAGTGGCATCATTCAGCAAGCGGGCAATTAGAGGGGCAGAAAGGTAAAAAAGGAGGGTAATTACCCCAATAATGAGGATTTGAAGCCGTATAGCCTGTTTTTTGATGCTCAAGACGGTTCTGGGACTGGTTTCAAACACCTCACTAATATACTTGGCCATAGCTGTCGGAATGCCATTGCCAATAAGGATAATAATCATAGTCGTGAGGGTAATGACGATCCCATAACGGCCGTAATCAGAGGGACCCAAAAAACGGCCTAAAACGGCATGAATAATAAATCCGGAAAGGTTGAAAATTATTTCGGAAATTGTAACCCACAATGCGGATTTAGCCAAGATTGATTTGTCCATATTTTATTTGCAAAAGTATGTAAAAATACGCATATGCGTATTTTTACATATTCTATTTTCTTTCAATGTTATTTTTTATTTCCTCAAAAATTTCTTCTTTGCTTCGATTGCCATTGATGATTTTTAAACCAAACTCCTGCGCAAATTTGTCATATAATTCTTTTTTGGTTTTCAGATATTCCAACCCTTGATCCGGTTTTCTAACTCGCTGCATAATTTGTTCCGAGTCAGCCTGCAAATAAATCGCCAAATTAGGTGCTACCATCTTCCTAAAGGGAACCTTTAGGAAATCAGAATTTTGTAATTTAGATAAGTATTCAATATTGATTATACTATCATAAAAATATCGATCTGAAATCAGGTAGTCATAGCTGTCGCGTAATTTGTTTAGTAACATTTTAAATCGCCACAAGTCAATTTTGAGAAATATTTTTCGCAGCCATATTTTACATGGGCTAGCCTGCGTGATACTTTTTTGAGACGAGATCCCTCGTCCGCCAGCTGGCGGATCGGGATGGTAAAAATTAAAAATTTTTACCAATTTATTGGCCAAACCAAATTCAATCGCATGGAAATAGAAAACTTTTTTTCCAACCGATTCCAAATGATTTTTGAGCATTTCTATTTGAGTGGATTTTCCCGATCCATCCAAACCTGAAATAGTGATAATCTTCATAAATTAAATTTCAATTAAAATAACACTGATAATTCCTAGAGCTATTCCGATTTTATTAATATTGGATAAATCTTCCTTAAATATCAAAACTCCTGCCAAAGTGATTATTATTAAATTCAGAATAGTGAAAACAGAAATAGCTCGGGAAAGATAATCGTATTTAAGGGAAATTGCCCAAAAAACAGTTCCAATCGTATAAATAACCATTCCAACGGCAAACAAAATATTTTTATGGTCAACTGACCATTTCATGAATAGAATATCAGCTATTACTTCAAGAAAAACTGCTAAAAATATCAAACCGAAAAAAATATATCGCATAAAAAATACTTTTAACTTTTAATTTTAAATTTTTAACTTTTCAGTACATTAGCACTGCAATCGGTTCCATTTTTGCCACTGCTTTGACGATTTTATTTTCTTCCATTCCCCGAATCACTTCTTCCACATCTTTGTAATATCCTCGATCTTGCATAACAACTCCGCTGGAAGCGGCGTTAAAAAGTTTCACCTGACTGGCTTCCAATTTTTTAAATAATTCATTTTTGTCATGAACAGCATCAGCGAGAGGATCTTTTCTTCGGCCGGTTCCATGGCTGGCTGAAAAAAAAGTGGATTCATTTTCATCAGTTCCGACAGCCAGATAGGCAGGCGTGCTCATGGATGATGGAATAAAAACCGGCTCGCCAGTTTGGGAAAACAATGGATGATCCGCCATTCTCTTGGGTCCATTGGCGCGCACGGTGCCATTGCGATGGACAAAAACCTCTTTTCCGAAATGATTTTCTTGGTGAATGAAAACATGCGGTTTGTCGTGAAGTAAATCTAATTCGGGATTTTTTCCCAGCACTTTTTCGATCGTGTGATCAATTTGATGGGTGAGAATGGAGCGATTGGCAAAACCTTGGTTCGCCGCCGCGTTATGCGAAGTTAAAAATAATTTTCCAAGAATAGTGTCCGCGTCATAGGCAAAATATTCTTTTTTGTCTTTGAACTCATCGATTTTTTGGTATAATTCCTTAAATTCTTTTTTATATTCTGTTCCAAAAAACATTTTTCCTAATTCCAAAATCACTCTTTGGCTGGAATGTTCTTTTCTTTTTGGAGTGTAAAGATAAGACGCGTATTGTCCCAAAAGTCCCGAGCCGGTGTGAAGGAGAAAAATGTACTGTCCAACCTTGATTCCGAACTTGTCAGCTATTTCTTGATTTTTAATCTCTGTGATTTTCATCAAATCCAAAAAATGATTTCCCGCCGCGCCCAAAATTCCCAGGCGATATTTTCCGATATGCAAAAATAATTTTGGAATGGCGTTCAAAATATCACGCTCTGAAACTTCTTCAGTGAAAAAGTTTCCATTCTGGAAAGTATTTTCAATTTCATTTTTGGCTCGTGTCTGAAAGAAGTCCTTAACTGCGGAACTACCTTTGCGGCAGATGTCCATCACCAAGGAATAGGGGATTTTGGTGCCGACATAGGTTTTGGTTGGCACGGTTTTGATCAAATCATTAAATAGCAAATCAATTTTTTCCGGAGTCAAATCCGCGTCAGTTAAATTGGTTTTCAGGAATCGCATTCCGCAGTTAGGAGCCGTGTCATTAATTTGCGGTAAAAGGAATTTTTCCGAAGCCACCACAGTTCCGGTCGGATTTTTGCGTCCTTTTTTGCTGTGCACATCACTCAAAGCCGCCACATGATGAAAAACATGCGGATCAGACGCCACACCTTCAATTTCCGCCAATGTGTCGTCATTGGGCATCAAATCATCGGAAACATGCAAAATCGCCGGCACTTTCATGGTGCCGGTTTGCATTTGTTTCTTATGATTAGACAAATTTTGTAAATTATAACTGCTCATAGATTTTTTTATACTTTTCGGCTACATTCTTGATGTTAAAATTCTCTTCCACAAATTTTCTGGCATTTTGACCGAGCAAATTTCTTTTTTCAGAATTATTATATAAATCCAAAATCGCGTCAGTCAATTGTTTTTGGTTGCCTGCTTCAATCATAACAGAATTTTGGGCGCTTGCGAACTCTTGAAGGATTGGCAAATTGGAAATGATGACCGGTTTTTGGCAAGCCATAGCTTCCACGACCACTAATGGCACATCAAATTTTCCATTCATATTTTGAACCGGGAAAAGGCTTATGTCGCAGAGATTATAGATATCCGTCATTTCAAATTGGCCGTTGTCGTGAAAAACAACTTTTTCCAGTAAATTGTTCTGCTTTAATTTTTCAATAATCTCTTTTTTCTTTTCGGCGTCCTTTGCATTTTTGACTCGCACCGCCATTGAAAGCTTGGCATTGGGAATTCGTTTGGCAATCTCAATGAATGACGCAATAACATCATCAATTGCTCCAAGTCGAACATACTCTCCGGTAAAATTTATCACAAAATCATCTGATTTATATTCCGCATAGCGAATCCGTGTTTCCTGAGCGCGGTATTTTTCCAAATCAATACCGGGATAAACCTGCTCAACATTAGTGAAACCCAAAGTGTTCAATTTATTTTTGGCATATTTGGAATAGGTGACAATCAGATCTGCAAACATCAAATTCTTTATTTCTTCATCGGAAAAAATATCCTCGCGGAGAGTCGCAATAGTTTGAATAGTTTTTGTTTTGCTGTTTTTGATGAAATTTTTGATAACGAAGGAGTTTAACTTGGTGGGAGTGAAAAAATAGTGAGCGATGTCAAATTGATTAGTTCTTCTGATTTGAAACAACAAAGAGCGGACTTTTTGAAAAAATCCAAAGTCATTCTGTGAGTGAGTATAAATTTGTTCTTGAATTATTTCTTTTGGCAACTCAGAAACAAGCCCATTGGTCATCAAATGAAGCTCCAAATTCTCACTGGAACTCAAATCCTTGGCCAATGTGAATGCAAAATTTTTAGATGCCTCGTCCCATGGCGGGGCGATCGGGCGAGTGACCAGAAGAATGCGTTTTTTGGCTAAATTTTCCATTTAGTTTGGCTTATTTAAGGTTAAATTGAGCGGTTGGCTTGACAAATTTTTTCAATCTGCTATACTGGTTTCACTAACAACTTAGTACTACTTAACAAATTGTGGCGAGAATGAATCGGGAGAACTAACCGATGCTCCTGAGGGATAGATATAATTACCCTCAAGACAATGCTGCTAATATGAGGTAGCGGCGCACATTTGAGCAAAATTGCTAGTGTGTGAAAAGGCATCTCAGCCACCAAACCAATAGCCCCGGAAAATCATTTTTAAAATGAACCGGGGCTTTTTCTTTTTAAAAATTCTTGTAAATTTCTTTTTTCTCTGCGCCATCTGAAACAACGATAGTTATTTTTCCTTTTTGAAAAACCACATCAAAATCCATTTTTTTCTTTTCTCCCAGCGAAACATGGGCCTCTCCTTCTTTTATTTTATTCTCTCCAACAAGAATCTCCCAATGAAAATTATTCTGCTTGGAATGATTTTCGATAGTAAAGCCAACCTCTTCATTTCTTGCATCATTGAAATAGACCACCCACCAATTTTTTTGGTAATTCAAATCAGCTTGGCGCGTTTCCGTGTAAGATAAATAAACAAAACTTAGCATCAGGAAAGCGATTAAAAATATGATTATTTTTTTATTATCCATAATATTAGTACTAGTTACAAATTACTAGTTGCTAGTTACATTTCTATAATAAATATTAATTTCTTTTCCTGAATAAATTTGCCAGAAATTTTTTGATTTTTGGAATTGGGCGCCGTCATATTGAGGATTAAGCATCACGAAATTTGTCTTGGTGCCTGAAAAACATTTCTCTCCGTCGGCTGTGTTGGGAGTGGAAATCATCCAAAGAGTGCACATTTCTCTTTTTGTCACCGCGTCGTCATAGCGTCGGAAATATCCGCGGGAAAGGGGATAGCCATAACCTTTCATAAAAAACAATTTTATCCAGGAATCAGCGGCGATGTAGTTGTGATCCTTCAATACGCCGTCATTAACGTTTGCATTCTTGGCTAAATATTCGGAAGCGTGAAATGTTTCCACAGATCTCCGGTTGCCTTCGGCGCCTTGAGCGGAAAGCGATTGTGAATTGTCATAGAATCCGCTGGTAAAAATAAAAAGCAGAATCAGAACAAAAAAAGAAAGCAGAAAATTTTGTGATAAGTAACTTTTTCGAGAGTCTTTATTCCTAAGCATGGAAAAAATTTCAAGCAAAACAAAAGCGCTCAAAATTGCCAAAGGAAAAGACGCATAGTTTCCAATCCGGCTGGAAATAATATCCACAAACAGCCAGTTGGGCCGGAGAGACATCGCAAAAAGAGCCAATGTCCATCCGGCAATAATGGCGCCGGAATAATTTTTCAGCTTTCGATAGGCCAGAAGCAGAATAATTCCAATAATTCCTATCGCCATTCGCGCTTCTCCGGCAGAAAATTTGAATTGAGTGAAGGTTAGTCCGGCGCGCGTATCTTTGGAAGGAGCGCCCACAGCCGTGTCAATTGCCCTGGCATTGAGATAGGTTGGAGTATAGACAAAAACGATAAAAATAATAATAAAAATGAAAGCTGAAATCACGGCTGGAGAAAAAATAATTTTTTTCCATTCACCGGCGACTTCTTGCATTTTGCGAATATTGAAGATAAAAAATATCGCAAAAGAAAAAATAAAAGCAAAAATAAAAATCAGCATACTTAAGTGATGAGTATATCCCAGTCCCGCGGAAACAAAAAGGGCGACCGCCAGAAAAGCGGAACTTTTTTCTTTGAGGGCGCGAAGATAAAAATAAAAAGCCAAAGGAATAAAAAGATTGCCGACAATATTTCCAATCACGCCTCCGCTGGCAAATTTAATTTGCGGAGAAGATATGGCATAAACCGGGCCAATGAGGAAAAGCGCCAGAATTCCGATTGATTTGACGCCTGGATTGTCTTCAAAAAGGCGCAAAGTGAGGATGAATATGGATACGATACCGATAATATCCACCAAAAAAAGAATAGTGGAAGGAAAATATGAAACAAAACTGATTCCGGAGAGTAAATTGACAGCCGAAAAAATCAAATGTTCGCCAATAATGAAATCGGCAATTTTTTGAGGAGGACTGATTTGATAATTGCCATCAACTTGAATGATGTTCGTTTCTTCGTAAACCGGAAGTTTTCCGGTTTCAGAAATCAACTTTGACCAATACATATGATGGCCCAAATCGGTGGAGTTGGGGAAAATAGAATCTCTGAGATAGCTTGTTTTGATAAAAATTGTCAAAAAAAGTATTAAAACAATCAGAATAAATTGATTTTTTGAAAAATCAAACAATTTTTTTGGTTCTTCTTTTTTCGGAAATTTGTTTCCTCGGAATTTATAAATCCCAAAGCAAATAACGGAAAAAATTAAAATCCCAACAAAAATTGATAGGCGAGTGATGGAAATAGACAATTTGCCCATCAAGAGCATCAAAAAATCCATCGAAATAATGCTAAGCCCGAATGAAATTGCTATTTTTTCCAGATTTGCGAACTTATTCTTTCCAAAAACAGCTAAAAGCAAAAAATATCCGGGAAAAAAGAGAACCAATATTATGGATATGTAGAATAATAATTGTGACTGGAAAAAATTTAACATAAAATAAATTTTTAAATCCCAATTTCAAAGCTCAAAATCCAAATCAAGTTCAAATGACTAAATTTTAAATTTTAAGTATTTGGATTTGGGGCTTGATTTGACATTTGGATTTTGGATTTTGAAACTTCTTTGTTTATTTCTTCCAAATATCTTTTGGATATTTTTCCCCAGCTGTAATTTTCATTGACAAATTGACTGGCTTTTTCTCCGAAATTTTTCCTATCAAAACTATCCGACAAAACTTCATTAATTTTGATAACCCAAGCTTCAGGATTCTCTGATTCAACTAAAAATCCGTTCTGCCCATCTATTATAGCATCTTTTAGCCCTTCAATATTGGAAGCGAGGACAACTTTTCCGCAGGCCCCAGCTTCAATGGCTGTAATTCCAAAGCCTTCCATTGATCCTGCAACTTTAATGTTTGGGGAAATATAAATATCGCAAGTACTAAATAATATTTTCATGTCTGAGCGTGGCAAATTCGCCAACAGAATAACTCGCTTGGATAAATTTAATTCTTCCACGGTTTTTTTAACATTTTCAAAATCATTCGCGTCTCCGGCTGTTTTTTTGGCCACTACTCCGCCAGCCGCAACCAAAATATAATTTTCCGGCAATTTCGGCATAACGCTGCGAACAAACCAGTCAACCCCTTTGTGTTTCACAAATCTTCCTCCTCGGAAAATTATTTTTTTGCCTTCCAGATTTTGGCCAAGTAATTTTTCCAGTTCGGCGCGAGAATGATTTTCACAAACTTCATCCGCATTCAATCCATTGGGAATAAAAACACATTTTTCTCTTGGAATACCGATTTTTACCGCTTCATTGATGGTTTCATTTCCTACCATTATTAATTTGTCCATTTTTTTCTCGGAAGGAATATTTATGAACTTATAAATTTTACCCATCAGAGAATTTTTTTGCGCATAAGTGATGTCCAGTCCGTGAATGACGCAGAAATATTTTTGTTTTCTATAAAAAAGTTTGAAAAGCGCTCCAACAGGAGACAACACTCCATCGCCAAAAATTATCGCGTCATATGATGGAATAATGAAGAGCAGTTTCAACGTCAGCCAAGGTAAAAAAAGAGGCAGAAATTTTTTGCCTTTTTTATTTGCGATTATTTTAGTTTCGGTTAGTTTTCCAAGGGCATTGGCAATGCCGTAATTTTGCATTTCTATCCCGCCAACGACGGGCGGATAAGCCCGTGAAATAAAAAGAATTTTCATAGAAAAATTATTTTTTATACCTTTGTTTTCTGATAAGATATGTCTGATCCTCAATGAGTTTTCGGCTGGATTTGATCATATCGGCTATCAAAGCAAAAACCAGAAATTGCAGTCCAACTAAAAGCAGAGTAATTGCCAAAATCAGTTGATTTCGATAAGGCGTTATCTTGAATTCCTGAAAATACATAAATCCAAAATAAATAAAAATTAAGACGGATACGGAAATTAATAAAAGCGCCGGAATTCCGAAAAATTTCATTGGACGGACATCTCGGACAGCTTTCAAAATTATTCGCGCGCTATTGTTAACGTAGATATAGACACTTTTCACTACGCGAGATTTTCGATTGTCGAAATACGTTACTTCTACCGGAACCCAAAGCACCTTCAAATTTTTTCCGATAGCATCAATAATAACTTCTTGAGTATAAGTGAAATTTCCCGGCAAATTAAGTCGGAGCAATGTTTCTTTGTTGTAAGCGCGAAACCCGCAGGTGAGATCATTTATTTTATGATTCATAAAGCGTCCGATAATCCAAGCGGCGATGCGATTGAGATAATATTTGGAAGCCGGCATATTTTTGGCTTTGTGGTCTCCAAATCTGTCGGCGCTCACCATATCCGCTTGGCCGTTCAATATCGGATCGATTAATTTTTGAATATCTTGCGAATTAAACTGTCCGTCAGCATCAATATTAACCATAATGTCGGCGCCATTTCCAAGCGCCTTTCCAACTGAAGTTCTGAAAGTAATCCCGATTCCGCGATTGACTTGATGTGAAAAAACAAAATTAGCGCCTGCTTCTCGCGCTATCTTGGCTGTTTGATCGGAGGATCCATCGTCAACAACCTGAATGAAAACTTCATCAATTCCGGAAAAACTTTTTGGAATTTTTTTGATGGTTTCCGCGATTTTTTCCTCTTCATTGAAGGCGGGAATGTTAACAACTAATTTCATATGTTTTTAGATCCTTCGACTCTTTTCGTCATTTAAAAAAGACGAAATTCGCTCAGGATGACCAGAGGTCATTTTCTCTTAATGATTAATTTTGGATCAACACAATTTATGTCGCATTGAGCATTTTTAGTTCCATTTTCAATCAGATCTTTCGTGCAAATATTCAAATTTTCTTTGCACTTGGATTTGCTTTCATTGAAATAATTTTTGTTGATTTCATAGCCGAAATAGTTCAGCACGAATGCTGTCACAACTACCAACCCGGCAACCCAAATTATTAGTTTTACAATTCGAATCATATATTTTTTTATTAATATTAATTTCAAAATCCAAATTATTTCAAATAAAATCTAAAACCCCAAATTGTTAGTATTAAATTTTTTTGGACATTGAAATTTATTTATTGGAAATTATTTGTGATTTGGTTTTTGTAATTTGGAATTTCCGCGTTAGCGGCCAATTCCTCTATATATTATACCTGATTTTCGGATTTTGTCCTTATCCAGGCAATTCATCCCGTCAATAATGACCTTTATGCCATATTTTTTGAAGACACTCGGATTTATTTCAACAAATTCTTTGTGATTAGTCACGACAATAATGGCTTCTGATTTTTGCAAAATTTCTTTCAGAGTTTTGACGGTGGATTTTGCAAGGATGTGCGGATCAAAAGTTTCCAGTTTGGCTCCGGCATTTTTCAACAAGGAAATAATTTTGATAGCAGGAGATTCACGAACATCATCCACGTTGGCCTTGTATGATATGCCCAGCACGCCAATTCTTGCGCCTTTAATATTTTTTTTGATTTGTTTCAAGCAATCTGTCAAAAGTTCAACAGTATACCCGGGCATTGAGTTGTTTATTTTTCTGGCGAGTTTCAAAAATTCATGATCAAAGCCTGATTTTTTGGCGCGCTCAATCAAATAATATGGATCTACCGGAATGCAATGTCCGCCGACTCCGCGGGAAGGAAAGTGAGGCATAAATGCAAAAGGTTTTGTGGCTGCTCCCAAAATCACATCCTTCACATCAATATCCAGTTTTTCAAATGACTTGGCTAGCTCGTTCACAAAAGCAATATTAATATCTCTAAAAGAATTTTCCACAATTTTGACCGCCTCGGCTTCCCTGATGGAATGCATTGGGCGAATGGTGCCGTCCACAATGCTTTCATAAAATTCTTGGGCCATTTTCAGTCCCTTGGCATCAAAAGAACCAACTACGCGTGGAATGTTGGTGACATTCCATTTTTTGTCTCCCGGATTAATTCTTTCAGGACAATGGGCGATGAAAACATCTTTTCCAATTTTAAATCCCGCTTTTTCAAAAATCGGCTTTACAACTTCTTCGGAGGTGCAAGGATTCACGGTGGATTCCAAAACCACCAAGGCGCCTTTCTTCAGATTCCGCACGATAGCTTCGCATGCGCCGATGACCGGACCAAGATTGGGAAAAAATTTTTTGTCCACCGGAGTGGGAACGCAAATCAAAACAATATCCGCTTTGTTTATTATTTTTTCATCCGTCGTTGCAGTTGGATGAAATTTCGGCAACGCGTCAGACAAAAATTTTTCTTCAATCGGACTTTTTCCTTTGTTGATCAAATCAATTTTTCGGGCATCCATATCCAGTCCAAATGTCTCATAGCCCTTTTCCACACAGCGCACGGCCAATGGCAAACCGACATAACCCAAACCAATAATGCAAACAGTTTTTTGATTTTTTTTCATAAAGCATTCTGAATCTTATTTTGATTAAAACTTATTTCTAATTATATCAGTGAAAAAAATTATTGACAATCAGGTGCTAATTTGATAGTTTTCATAATCCTGTAAATTTATGATGGATAAATTGGAAATATCGTTACATTTGCTTATTCCGGCTGGAATCGTCGTTTTGACGGGATTTTTCGGCTATTTTACGCTTAAAATAGCCTATTTAATGCTCAATTTGACGGTTTAAACGATAATTATACTATAGTAGAAGAGGAAAGTCCAGACTAGAGGGCTTCTTATTTGACAAAAAGCATTCGGCAGAGATATAATGAATTATTAGAATAGGTCTTTAAAATATAAGAAAATATGACATAAACCAATGGAGGAGCAAGAAATGGAAGAAACTGAGATGCATAATAAAGTATTAAAAATAATGCATGAACATAGCATTAAGGACGATAATGATGAGAGATTTTTTCTTGAGGTTATTCTAACAAACAACAAAAAGGTGAAGGGGTTGTGGAATGGCTATCAACAACCGAATATTACGGAGGGCAGTGTTGGCATAAAGGTAATAACCGCAAAGCAGCGTTTGATTATTTCTAACGACGAAATAAAGGATCTTCGATACATTTCTCCATTTGATTTGGTAAAATATTTGAAATAATCTAATTTAGGAGTAAATAAATGCCAAATTTAGATTGGTGGGTCGCTTTCAGCATCCATCTTCTCAATTTTATGGGAAGATTTTGCCTGGCAGCTAGTTTTGGATGTATGATTTATGTCGCTTTTCATTTCTCACATCGGGAAAGAATTGGAAAAATTGTTACGGTTTGTTATGGCATTGCTGTTGCAATTTTATTAATAGGAATGTTTTGTTAGAAATAAACACCTTACATTGAGGGAGATTATGATGTTGAATTTATCATGGATGGTTTCGGGAAGTAGTACGGCTTTTTTTGTATTAGGGGCAATGAGTATGCTTTTCAGTGGTTTATTATTGATTTATTGTATGGCGAAGGACTATAGAAATCTTGGAGGTGGTTTGATTGTGATTATTATGATTGCGTCGAGTTTGCAAATGTTATTCCTCGGCGGCGGAGAATTTAATTCTAATCAACGCGAGGTTGAAAGGAAACAACAGCATTATCAAGTAATTACTAAGAATTATCCGATGATATACTGCTGGGATTCGAAAAAAGGTGAAATAATTGTAATCGATGAAAATAATTAAGTGGAGGAAATTATGGTCAAAAGAAAAAGGAATAAAAGTAAATACGAAAGGATGGAAGAGCAGTTAGAAAAAGATCCTGTTTTATGGGCTGCGGTATTTCATGATTCACCATTTACACCATTCTGGAAATCATTTAAAAATCCACAGCCAGAAGTGGTGAGGGTATTAGCATAAACATGCGTCACAAAGGAGCTTTTCGGTAAATCCGCGAAGCTCCTTTTTATTTTCTAAAATTCTTTTACTACCATATATCATTATATCATCATAAGGTAGTAAAAAGTGTTACCTCATAGTGTTAACTGTACACGAGCTTGACATAAAATCAATTTTCTGCTATACTGATTTGATGCTAAATTTAGCATAGATTTGTACCTATACAATAAAAGGAGGGGAGATTCATGAAAAGAAATTTTGTTTGTTTTCTTGTATTGTTTACACTATTCAGTTTTGGATGCACAACGGCAAAAAGCGCGCCGCAAATACCAGTTGATCCATTTTCAAATAGCGGCAGTGTCAAGGGATTGCTCGTTACATTAATTAAGAATGCCGATAGCGGTTATATTATATCCACTACTGGAATAGAAATTTCTGATGAAAACAAAGCAATTAGAAATATTTTTGGAATTCAAGAATTAGGAAAATTTTTGATGGTATATAGCACGAAGAGTGATTCGTTTTTTTTACTTCCTTTACCAAAATAGATTAAAATAAATTTTTTACTGTTAGAGAGGCGCGATAACATCAAACCTCTTTTTTTATTTTCCAAAATTATTGCACTACCATATATCATCATAAGGTAGTAAAAAGTTTTTAGGTTTTTTGTGTCCATACAACCACATAGGGATATGATTTTTTATCTAATTGATATACACAATTTCTTGCCTAGGCAGAAAATGGTGTATACCGCCACGGGAGTTTGCTGTTTGACAAAAAGCCCTCAAAGGAGGGATAATGTTTTATTGAAGCAGGTCTTTGAAAACTGGAAAAATAACCCTAAAAGAGGAGTCAGGAAAATGGATCCTATATTATTGAAGAAAACAATTGTAAAATTGTACAAATCAAAGAGTGACGAATGTATATTTGTTTTTACCCGACATCCCACGGATAGTGACACGAGACCAATAATATTCGCGTTTGATGTTGGATTGACGCTTGATGACGGCCTTGCATGGCTGTCTTACAATGATGGAGAAGTGGAAGGTAAAATACTCGTTCACGAGATTTTGTGTATCGGGGTAATTATAAACACCTTCAAAAAATCAAAGAAAGGACTAAACAGGCAATTTGGCGAATTTTTTGCTAATAGGTTTAACAAAGGGATGAAAAAAAGCTTTCAGGAAATGAAGAAACCGGAGACAAAAGTCAATAATGGCGAAAAGGTTCTCGGGCGAGTAAAAATAAGAGGATAAAAAAATAAAGGAGTTAAAATGGCCAAGAGCACAAGCGAAATTGATAAAACTATCAAAGGAATAAAGAAAAATTTAAAAATATTGAGTAAATTTGGGCAGACATTAAACCCGGCAAATCTTGAATTGAAAGTTCGCGGGCGAGTGAAAACAGAAGCGGCGAAAAAATAATCAAACGATTTAGCATTCGAGAGGAAGCAAAACTTTGCTTCCTCTTTTTTATATGCCAAAAATGTTATATAATATGAATATGCCCAGTAGTGAAACTTCGACTGATTTTTGTTTATACAAAAATCAAAAGGTCTCACAAAAAGCATACAAAATAATTTTATCATACAAGCTTCGATAGAATATATTGTCGAAGTTCTACTACTGGGATGAAAATCGGCATCAATGCATCTTTTTTGCGAAAAGAAAATACCGGCATAGGACAAGTCACCATCAACTTTTTGAAAAAGTTGATGGAAATTCCAAATTCAAATTTCCAAATCCCAAACAAATCACAAATTACAAACAACAAAATTTCAAATTTTGAATTTGTTTTGTACTTGGAGGAGGATATAGATCTGAAACTGCCCAATAATTTTCAAAAAAGAATATTTTTACCTCTCTGGAAACGAGATGATTTAATTCGAAAAATTTGGTGGGAAAAATATTCGTTGCCGAAGATAGTCAAAAAGGATGAATGCGATGTGTTTTTAAGTCTGTATCAAAGCACTACCATATTACCTAATAAGGTAAAGCACTTGATGGTGGTTCATGACATTATTCCGAAATTATTTCCGGAATATTTGAATAATTCACGAAAGAAAAAATATTGGAAGCTTACAGAGAAAGCCATTTTAGAAGCTGATAAAATTATTGCCGATTCCAAGAGAACAGAAAAGGATCTTATTCAACATCTCGGAATTGATTCGGATAAAATAACAGTAAATTATCCTGATGTTGATGAAATATACAAAAAAAATATTTCCGACGAAAAAAGCGCGAAGATTTTGAGAAAATATAAAATCAAACAAGGCTATATTTATCACGGCGGGGGATTGGAAGTGAGAAAAAACACCGAAAGTGTTATTCGCGCGTATAAAATACTTCTTGAAAAATTTGCGGGAAGTTATCAAGGAAAATTTCCGCAGCTGGTTATTTCCGGAAAGTTGATGCCGGAATTGGCGCCTTTGATTTTTGACGCGGAAAAACTGGTAAAAGAATTAAATTTAACAAAAGAGGTGAAGCTTCTGGATTTTGTTCCCCAAGTTGATTTGCCGGCAATATATGCTCGGGCGTTGATGTTTATTTATCCGTCAAAATATGAAGGTTTTGGTTTGCCGATATTGGAAGCGATGAATCAAGGCACGCCGGTTATCACTGCCAAAACATCTTCTCTTCCTGAAGTGGGAGGCGACGCGGTGCTGTATTGCAATCCGGATGATGTCTATGACCTGGTGATGGTAATGAAAAATGTTTTGACCAATGAAAATATCCGCCACACTTTGTCCGAAAGAGGAAAAGAAAGAGCTAAGAATTTTTCGTGGGATAAATTCACGGAAAAAGTTTTACATATTATTGATAATTTATAGCATGCTTGAATATTTCAAAAACATTAATAAAATAAAAACGGGACTGCTTTTAGCCAATGTTTTGTTGGTTTCTTTTTTGATTTTGCTTTCCAATCTTGGGATTTTGCCTTTCAAAAGTATTGGTGATTTTGCTTTTTTTGCGGTTTTAACTTTAATTTTTGCTCTTTATCGTCCCGGCTGGGCGTTTTTGTTTTTTGTCGGAACAATTGTTTTGGAAAATATCAATCTGGCGCCCAAAGAAATCGGAATAATGGTTCGTCCTTATCAATTTTTCGGAGCGCTGACAATTTTGGCTATCCTTGTCCGATGGAGAGCAAAACGATTAAATTTTAAATTCTCAAAATTATTCTGGGCGGATTATTTGATAATTATTTTAACCATTAGCAGTTTTGTGAGCGCTTTTGCTTCTCAAGACAAAACTCCTAGTTTTAAATTAGCCATTATTTTTCTTTCTTTCGCTTTTCTTTATTTTTTGTCTCGAACTTTTATCCAAACTGCGGAAGATTTGAAAAGAATCGTTCCGTTTTTTTTGAGCTCTTCCATAATAGTTATTTTCTATGGCATTTGGCAAAACGCGCGATTTATTCTGGGCAAAATTTCATTTGAAACCATGTTGGGGCGTCCAAATGCTACATTCTTTGAAGCTGATTGGCTGGGAATTTATCTAGTTCTTGTCATAGGTGTAATTTATGCAATAATTTATTATCTCAATAAGGAATTATCCAATATTTTTGATATTATAAACTCCAAATTACAAAATCCAAATTCCAAACAAATTCCAAATGACAAAATTCAAAAATTTATTTTATATATTTTATATTTAATACTTATTGCATCGTACACACTGTTAATTCTTACGGTTTCTCGTTCAGCGTGGTTGGGAACTGTAATTATGACACTAGTTTTTCTTCTGATAGTTTTAACAGGCCTGAAATTTAAAAATTGGCAGGGGAAACTATTTCTAAAAGTACTACGAAATCTTACTATAGCGGGAAGTTGTAGCATTGGAATAGTATATTTTTTTAATTTAACCAGTTTTCAACTTTTCAATCGAGCCCAAAGCACTGGAACTGGTCTGCAAAAAATTACTATATCTTGCAGAGAAGAAATTCCTTTACCTGAAAAGGTGGAAACAAGTGAAGAGTTGATTAAATACGGATGCCGGCATATCAATCTTGAGGAAATAAAAATAGAAGAAAATCGCGGATATCTTATTAAAGAAATTTATCGACCGGATCCAAATGTAAATATTCGCAGTGAAATTTATCAAAAATCAATCGCAGAAATTAAAAAACACCCGCTTTTCGGCATTGGATGGGGGAGTATCGGAAAAGTTCTGGGAACCGATGAAAGGGGCTCAGCACTCAATTCCAGCAATATTTTTCTGGAAATTTATTTGGGGGCGGGAATTGTAGGATTTTTGTCTTTTATGATTATTTGGCTCTATATTTTCGGCAAATCAATCAAAAATTTGTATTCATCCGAGGATAATTTGCATCGCGCGTATAACTTGTTCGTATTATTAGGGTGGTTTGGATTGACGGTTGCTAACTTGTTTAATGCGGGAATTCTGCTAGGATTTATATGGGTCTTTATCGCTATTTCAATGGTTCAAAAAGAAACTGATGATTAAAATCGGAATAGATATCAGAAATATTGGAAAAAAACGGACTGGGGACGAGGCCGTGTTTTTTAATTTAGTGAAGAATCTGGCACTTATCGATTCAGAAAACGAGTATTCTCTTTTTACCGATATAACAGATGCTTCCATACTCCAGAGTATAGGAGTGAGCTTGGGTATTGAGGAAAAAAATAATTTTAAGATAATTTCTTTGAAAAATATTAATAAATTTACATGGAATTTTTGGACATTGCCGAGATATTTGAGGAAAAATCCAGTGGATATCTATCAAACGCAATACATCACGCCGTTTTTTGTACCAAAAAAAATTAAGATTATCACGATTATTCATGATATTTCATTTAACTTTTTTCCGCGGCTGATAAAATTTTCCGATTTGCTGTTTTTGAAAATATTTATCCCAATAAGCCTGAAAAGGGCTGACAAAATTTTAGGAGTTTCGAAATTCACGCGGGATGAAATCATAGATTTCTACAAAATTGATCCGGAAAAAGCGGATTGGATTTATAACGCAGTCGGGGATAATTTTTTTCATCCGATAGCGCCGGAAAGATTAAACGCAATCCGGGAAAAATATAATTTGCCGGAAAAATTCTTTCTTTACCTCGGAACGCTGCAGCCCAGAAAAAATATTACTGCTTTGATTGGGGCATTTGCGGGAATCAAAGAAAAATTGCCTGAGGTGAAGCTGGTTTTGGCCGGAAATAGAAGTGGACGCAATTTTGACAAACAAATAGACAAAGCGATTGCAAAGAATAAGTTAAAAGACAGCATAATTTTTCCTGGATTTATCGGCGAAGCGGATAAGCCGGCTATTTTCAAACTGGCAACGGTTTTTTGCTACCCATCGCTATATGAAGGGTTTGGCATACCCATTCTTGAGGCGATGAGCCAATGCACGCCGGTTCTCGCGTCTGATATTCCAAGTCTTCGGGAAGTAGCAAAAGATAGCGCTTCATTTTTTGATGTAGAAGACCTTGCTGATTTTCAGGAAAAGTTATATACTATTTTTATAGATAAAAATTTGAGGGATACTCTGACTAATTTTGGGCTCGAAAGGGTTCAAATTTTTTCTTGGAAAAAGTCGGCTGAAAAAACTTTAGAAATATACGACAATCTTATTGGATAATTCCGAAAAAGCGATTTAATTTCACTAATAATTTTTTATGCATAAAAACATGTTTTTTCTGAAACAAAAAGAAAACAAAAGCGGAGCAGCGAGATTTTATAAAAAGAGAGGCTTCAAAATCGTAGTGGCAATCATTGCCATTATTTTGCTGGCCAGTGGATTTTTTGCGTGGAAAACAGAAAATATCTTGGGGAAAATAAATCCAAAAGGAGGATTATTTCAAACGATAGTGCACAATATTCCCGGAGTAAAAGATACAGTGAAAGGAGAGAAAGAAAATCGGATTAATATTTTGCTTCTTGGAATGCGAGGCAATGATATGCCTGGAGGCGGACTTTTGGCGGACACAATAATGGTGGCCAGCATCAATGCCAAAGATAATAAGATTTCATTGGTTTCTCTTCCACGGGATCTTTTTGTGGATAATCCCGGATGGGGAAACAAAAGCAAGATCAATGCGGTTTACGCCGCAGGAGAAGAAAAATCCGCTGGACAAGGAATACAAGATATGAAAAAAATTATCTCGGACATTTCCGGAATTGATATTGGCTATGCGGCGAGCATTAACTTCAAAGGATTTACAAACCTTATTAATATTTTGGGTGGAGTGGAAATAACCCTGGACCAGCCGTTTACCGAAGCCATGCAGTTTGATGAAGCCCATGTTTGCGATGCGACAGTTTTTACCGTTCCAACCGGAAAATTTCAAAACAAAACTACTTTAACAGGAAGCGGAAGACTTCGTGTCGTAAAAAGCTATCCACTGTGCCTTAATCCCAATAAAGAATGTGGGGGGAGTTTTTCTCTTCCAGCCGGCAAGCAAACTTTGAACGGAGAAAAAGCTCTTTGCTATGCAAGATCGCGAGTGACCTCAAGTGATTTTGAAAGAGCCAAAAGACAGCAAATAATTTTGCAACAAATAAAAGAAAAAGCATTGAGCCTCGGGACTCTCACGGATTTCGGAAAAATAAACGATATGCTTAATAATTTGGGAGATAATGTACGAACGGATATGCAGCCATGGGAATTACAAAGAATTTTTGATATATACAAAGGGATGCAAAACCCGCAACTAATTCAAAGAGTTCTGGAAAATTCAGAAGAAGGACTTTTATATAATCCTCCGGAAGTAAAAGAAACCGGATACATTCTTTTGCCAATAGGAGATAACTATGACAAAATAAGGGATATGTTCAGGAACATATTTTCTCTATCTTCACAATCCGATATTAAGCCCAAGTAAATAAAATGGACCTCACGATTGCTGTCAATAATTATAAGAATCCGGATCTTCTGCGGCTGTGCTTGAATTCAATCAAAGAAAATGTTCAAGGGATTGAATATGAAATTGTGGTTTCAGACAGTGCTACCGAAGAAGAGATAGAAATGATGATGCGGGAAGAGTTTCCCGAGGTTAAATTTTTTCCGCACAAAGAAAATGTTGGTTTTCAAGTGATGATTCGCGATGGAATTGAGAATAGCCAAGGAAAATATATTTTATTTTTGAACGGTGATCTGGTTGTCACAAAAGATTCAGTGGAAAAACTTTTGCATTATTTGAAAGATAACCCTTTGGCAGGAGTGGTTGGACCGAAACTGATGAACTTCAATGAAACATTGCAATATTCTTGCTTCCGTTTTTACAAACCGCAAACAATTGTTTACCGCCGGACTTTTTTGAAAAGGTTCGGTTTTGCCAAGAGGCATCTTGACTGGTTTCTAATGAGAGATAGTGATCATGAAAAAATAATAGAAGCGGATTGGATAATGGGTTCCGCCCTAATGATTCCGCGCAGCGCCATTGAAAAAGTCGGCATTATGGATCCGCGTTTTTTTATGTATATGGAAGATGTGGATTGGTGCCGACGATTCTGGGAAAGCGGATACAAGGTTATTTATTATCCATTTTCAGTGATGTATCATTATCATGGCAAAGGAAGCGATAAAGGGAATGTGTTGCAATCATTACTACTAAATAAACTCACTTGGATACATATTTCCAGTGGAATAAAGTATTTTATTAAATATTGGGGAAAAAACTATCCCACAAGAAATTAATTATGTTGCCCGAAACTATACAAGAAACCAATAAAACTTTGGAAAGGAAGAATCGGAAATTATTTTCGCGATTTGTTTTTTTGGCGACGATTATAATTCTGTTTATATTGAGTTATCAAAGAGGATTTGAAAATGGAAAAAAAGACGCTTCTTTTGCCGAAGAACCTTTTCCAATTGATCAGACTACAGTCATAAACAAAGATGAATCGGAAAAATTTTCCATAGATTTCTCATTGTTTTGGAGAACCTGGGATTTGCTCAAAGAAAAATATGTAGATTCAAATCAGTTGGATTCCAAAAAACTTTTTTATGGAGCAATCCAGGGAATGTTGGCAGCCACAGGGGATCCATATACAACTTTTTTTACTCCGGAAGAAAACAAAAAATTCAATGAGGATATTACCGGAAGTTTTGAAGGATTAGGCGTAGAAATCGGAATGAAAAATAATATTCTAACGGTCATTGCGCCTCTGGAAGGAACGCCGGCGGAAAAAGCAGGGCTTCGAGCAGGAGATAAAATAATCAAAATAGGAGACAAGATTACGGCGGATATGACAATTGATGCGGCAGTTGATTTGATGCGCGGACCGAAGGGCACAGAGATAAAATTGACAATTCTGCGCGACGGCCAAGAAGAAACGCAGGATATTACCGTAAAACGAGATGTTATTAGTGTTAAAAGTGTGAAATCGGAAATTAAAAATGGGAATATCGGGTATATAAAAATATCAACTTTTGGAGACAACACTTTGCGAGAATTTAATTCAGCGATGAACAGTGTTGTTTCGCAGAAACCTATTGCCCTGATTTTGGATTTGAGAAATAATCCTGGCGGATATCTGGACACAGCGGTGGATATTGCCAGTCGGATGCTTCCGAAAGGAAAGACTGTTGTGATTGAAGAAAGCCAAGACAAGAAACAAAAAGTTCTAACTTCACAAGGGGGAGATGTCCTCAGTGGAATGAAAACTGTTGTTTTGATAAATGAAGGCAGTGCCAGCGCTTCAGAAATTCTGGCCGGCGCGCTCAAAGAAAATCGAGAGAACATAACATTGGTTGGAAAAAAATCTTTTGGAAAAGGGTCGGTGCAGGAATTAATTAATCTTCCCGGAAATACCGCGGCCAAGATTACCGTGGCTAAATGGCTCACTCCAAAGGGCAATCAGATTAATGAGAAGGGGATTAGTCCTGATGAAGAAATTGATCTTTTAAGCGATGATTTTCAAAATAACCGAGATCCTCAATTGGATAAAGCCTTGGAACTTTTGAAAAATTAAATCAAGTTTATTATTTCATTTTTTCATAAAAACGGCTTTTTTGAGCCGTTTTTTGCGTATAAAAAAAGAGATATTTCTAAGGGGTTGACAAAAATGAAATAATTTGCTATAATGGGAGGCCAAGATAAATAACGATTATTTTGGCTAAAAAAGCTTTCCTTTGGTTGAGAATATCGCCAAAGTTTCTATGCGCTTAGCGCTGTAGTGTAATTAAAGCTTTGGGGCAGTTTACAAAAACTCTGCCCCCTCATCCGAGTTCATCAAAGTGTTTGGTGGGTTCAGAGGAAGAAAGTTTTTTAAATTAAAATTAACCCAAATATTTATTAAAAAAGGAGCTTGAAATGGACTGGAAAATTGCTTCGATTGGCGCGCTTTTATGTTGGGGAGTATACGCAATTTTTGGTGATGAAGCCGGAAAGATACATGGTGAAAAAGTAAGTCTTGTATTTGAAGCGCTGGCATTCGTATTGTTGTCACTTATAGTTATAAGTGGCTCAACTACGGATTTTTCCAGAGTAACCAGAAATTCTTTTGTTCTGGCAAGTTTGATGGGGTTATCTTCCGCGATAGGATTCTATTTATTGCTATATGCATTGAGGGTTTCTCCGGGAAATCTGTCACTCATAATAGTAATTACCGGAGCGTATCCATTAATTACTGTTTTAGTTTCATATTTTAGGGGGGCAAATATGTGTTCCTATCAATGGATTGGAGTAATATTTGTCTCGATTGGCATAATATTAATAAACCTGCCTGAAAAAATAATCAAGATGATTGCATCTTGATATCCAGGCAAGAAATAAAATATTTTGCCAAACAAAAAAGGAGAGTTTATGCGGTGAAAAAAGGACGGGTCGCTGCAATCCTTCCAAACCAAAGGCAGCAAACTAGGGACTACAAATATAGTCCCTTTTTTATTTGTTTAAAAAAAAGTATTTTTATTCAGAGACGGTAGGAAAATTTTTCTGTTTCCATTCAACAAGTCCGCCTTTCACGACTTTAGCCGTCAAAAAATCCAAATCGTAGAGAAGCACCCCGCCTTGGAATCCTTGCGCTTGATTTTCCGCGTAAACTATAATCATTTTTCTTTGAGGAATTTCTTTCACTCTTTTCTCAATTTCAAGAATGGGAATATTTATTGCTCCTTGGATGTGGGATTGGCGAAATGACGATTGGGAACGAATGTCTAAAATATAAACGGAACTAGCGAGGTTGTTGTCAAAAATATTTTTCAACTCATCAGTAGAAATATACATTACCTTAGATTGATCTGTGAGAGAGGAAGGGTTGCCGAGAGAAATAGTTTTTCCTTGCCCCGATTTCCAGATATCTATCCCGCCAAGGAGAATGTTTATATTGGAAAAACCTTTTTTCTTCAATATTTCCACGGACTGAGCAGATGCTTCGCTTTGATCGGCCGAATATCCAACAATAACAATCAGTTCATCCTTCGTCGAATCAAGTTTGCTTTCCGATAAACTTCCGATCGGAATATTAATTGAGGATGGAAGATGTTCTTGGAGGAAGTCATTTTGCTCCCGGACGTCAATGAGGTGCAAAATAGATCCTTGGTCCAGTTTTTGCTGAAGAATCTTGGCGGAAATTGTCGGCAAAATAACCTCAGACTCTGATTCAGAAACGTCCACAGTTTTTTTTTGAGATGATGGACGGAAAAAAGTGACTAAGGCAACAACAATAATCAGAATTATTCCGATTGTCATCGCCATTTTTTCATTTTGTTTTTTTTCCGATTGAAATTCCATTGATTTATTTTTTTATTTTAGAACACTTCCGATAAATTGAGGGTAGCCATTGGCAAATGCATTAATTTTCATTTCTTTCTTGCCTTCCGGCTGAATTTTTTCCAAAATAATTATTCCCTCGGCAGCTTTCACGCCGATATTTCCATTAATTTTCGAAACGGTCCCAGAGGTTAATTCCGGGTTTTCCTTGAAAGAGTTTTTTTGAACGGAAATTTGAGCGAGTTTTAATCTTGTATTATTCCAAAAACAAAATATTCCCGGCCAAGGGTAGAAAGCTCGGAATTTATTGAAAATATTTTCCGCGCTATCGGTGTGCCAATTTATTTTTCCATCTTCCTTATTGATAATTTTACAAAAAGTCGCTTTTGAAGCATCTTGTTTTTTTGGAATTATCTCATTTGCAATCCATAACGGCAAAGTTTTTAAAAGTAAACCGGAACTTTGTTCGGATGCTTTTTGCAAGAGTGATTCCGAAGTGTCTGACAGAGAAATCGGCATTTTTTCTTGAGCCAAGATATCTCCGCTATCCATCCCGGCATCCATCAGCATTATCGTGATTCCGGTTTCAGTTTTTCCTTGAAGAATGGCGCATTGAATGGGGGAAGGACCTCGCAATTCAGGAAGTAATGATGGATGAACATTGACCGCTCCAAATTTTGGCAGACTCAGGATTTTCTGAGGCAGAATTTTTCCGTATGCCGCTACCAAAATGATGTCCGGATGCAAATTGCGCAATTCATCGATTTCTTTTTCGGTAAAATTCGCAGGTTGTTTCAGGGGGATGTTTTTTTCCTCGCAAAATCTTTTCACCTCACTGGCATTTAATTCTTTTTTTCTTCCAAGCGGCTTATCCGGCTGAGTATATGCGGAAATTATATTATAATTGTTTTTCACAAGAGATTCTAAAATTTCCTTGGCAAAAAGGGAAGTGCCCATAAAAACTGTCCGAATATTTAAACTTTTTTCAGGCATATTTTTTTTATTTCTTTTTTACTCGAGTAATAAAAAGGATGCCGTCCAGATGATCAATTTCATGCTGAAGCGCGTGAGCCAGCAGTCCAACGGCCTTCAGTTTTGTTTTTTTTCCTTCCTTGTCCAGATAACGCACTTGCACTTTTTCAGGGCGGGAAATGGAAAAAAAATCTCCGGGAAAACTCAGACAACCCTCTTCCATTACCACTTTTTTGCGCGAGAGGGAAGTAATTTTTGGATTCAGCAGAATATATGTTTCTCCCTGATCTTCAATAACGCATAGGCGGGTGGATTTTCCCACTTGAGGGGCGGCTAAACCTAAACCGTTGGCGATTTTCATAGTTTCCAGCATATCGCCGATCAATTTCTGAACTTTTTTATCCAAAGGATCTTTTATTTTTTCCGCTTTTTTCAGGAGGACGGCGTTTGGATATTCAATTATGGGTAATTTAGCCATTTTATTATTTCATTTATACGATGGAAATCGGATCAACGTCAATTATCCATCCTTTTCCTAATTTTTTAATTATTTTTGAAAGATTTTCCGGAATCCTTGAGTCAGTTAATTTCAGTATGATTTGCTTGCGATATTTTTCTCTCACCTTTGAAACAAGCGGATCTTGCGGAGGGTAGCATTTCAGAAATTTGATTTTGGAGGAAAGCCCATTAATTTCATTATAAGCTTTTTCGGAATTTTTTTCTACCTCTGCTTTTTTTTCATCCTGAAAAATTAGTTTTATCAATTTCACAAACGGGGGATAACCAAGCGATTCACGTTCAGTAATTTCTTGGTCATAAAATTTTTCATAGTCCAGATCGGCGGCCATCCGGATTACAGAGGTTTCCGGACGAAAAGTCTGGATGATAACTTTCCCCGGATAACGGCTTCCCATTCTGCCTGTTCTGCCGGAAACCTGCACAAGGTTTTGAAAAGCTTTTTCATTGGAGGAAAAATCAGGAAAACCCAGCAAACTATCAGCGTCTATGATACCAATCAGTCCGACATTGGGCAAGTCCCAGCCTTTGGTAATCATTTGAGTTCCAATCAAGATGTCTATTTTTTTGTCGCAAAAATCGGCATAAATTTTTTCAAAAGATCCGACTTTTCGAGTAGCAATCAGGTCTACTCTTTTTATTTTAGCTTCGGGAACGATTTTTTTGATTTCAGTTTCTATTTTCTCAGTGCCGATTCCGATATTTTTAAATTGATCGTGTCCGCATTTTGCGCATTTTGGAAAAATGTCAGTTTTGTAGTTGCAATGGAGGCATCGGTAAAAACCTTCGGATCCATAAACCAACGCTCGATCGCATTTTGGACATTTCAAAACTTCCTTGCAGCTCTGACAAACGGAAAAAGCGCTGGATCCCTGCCGATTAATAAATAATATAGTTTGAAATTTATTTTTCAAATTCCAAACAATTTCCGAAGATAATTTCTTGGAAATAGCGGAAAAATTTTTTGCCCATCGCTCTTTTTTCATATCGGCTATTTCAATGCTTCTCTTCTTCAAATTTAATTCGGAAATTTTCAAAAGCGTTATTTTTTCGTTGGCGGCGGAATAAAAATCTTCAATGCGCGGAGTAGCTGATCCAAGAATTAATTTTGAGTGATGGATTTCCGCCAATTTTTCCGCGACCCGCCTGGCATCATAGCGCGGATTCATATCCCATTGCTTGAATGACATATCTTGTTCTTCATCCACCACGATAATTTTCAGATTATTGAATGGAGCAAAAACTGCCATTCTGGAGCCGATAATGACGCATTTTTCTCCTGATTTTATCCTCTTCCAATTTTCGTAGAGCCGGCCTTTGGAAAGAGCGCTGTTTATTTCAACAATGTTTTTTTTGCCGAAATAACCGCAATATCTTTCTCGAGCTTGAGCAGTCAGCATAATTTCCGGAATCAAAACCAAAGCTTGGCCATTTTTGCTGATTATTTTTTTGATAGCTTCGAAATAAACCTCAGTTTTTCCGGAAGAAGCGGGACCATACAATAGGAATTCTGAATTATGAATGCCGAGTTTCGAATGCTTTTTTGTTATGTTACTTATTGCACTTAGTTGTTCTTTTGTAAGTTTTATTTTTTTCGATTTATAAATTTTGCTTTTTGATTTTACTCCTCGGGCTTTTACGCGTTTCAGAATGAAAAATTTCAAAACTATTCCCAATGGCGAAAAATAATATTCAGAAATGAAATTGGCCAAAACCAATTGGCTTTGATTGAGAAAATTTTCTTCAATGATATAATTTATCTTTTTGAGTTTGATGTTTCCGAAATGATGAAAATCCTTCCGATTGCCAATCACAATGCCTTCAAGACTACGATTAAAAAAAGAAATAGAAACCAGACTCCCCAGAGCTATCTCTTTTTCTGATAAATATGAATAATATTGCTGTCTGCTAAGCGAAAGGGGCGCGGCAGGAACCACATCAACAATAAATTTTGGGTTATTTTCATTCATAAGACCATTCTAACAACTCCGCGGGTTAAAGCAAAATTTGCTTGATAAATAGCTTTATTTCGGCTAAAATCATATTATGATTCAAAGGAAAATTTTTATCGGCATTGATTTGCCGCAACAAGTGAAAAAAAGGCTTTCTCAAAAGATTGAGGTCTGGAAAGATTTGCCCGTAAAGTGGTCTCGTGAAGATAATTTTCATCTGACACTTTTTTTCATAGGCCACATTGATGATGAGTCTCTTCTGGAAATATGCGAAAAAGTTCAAATTGCCTTAAGCAATCTCTCCTCTTTCGATGTAAGTTTGCAAGAAATATCAATTGGCCCTAATGCACAAAAACCTCAGCGCATATGGCTTACAGGAGAAGCCAATGAACAATTGAGAGAACTTGAGGAAAGTATCGCTAAAGAAATTGGAATTTTTGTCAGCGAAAGAAAAGAATTTTGTCCGCACGTAACTTTGGGCAGGATTCAGGTTGAACGATGGAAAAATCTTCCTGAAACTCCGGAAATAAAGGAAAAATTTTCTGTTTCGATTCCGGTTGAAAATGTGGAAATTTTTGAGAGCGTGATGAATCAAGGTAAAAAAAAGTACTTAAGTATTGAAAGTTTTCCATTGTCATAATTTTCATGATATTTCATTTTTCGCATATGCGAAAAGTGAAATATTAAATTTATTAGATGAAAATATTGGGAGTAAGAGTCGATAATTTATCCAAAACAGAAATACTTGAAAAGATAGAGTATTTTTTGAAAGAGGAAGAATTCCATCAAATAGCCACTATTAATCCTGAATTTATTCTGGAAGCGCAAAAAGACGCAAAATTCAAAAATATTTTAAATAATTGCGATTTGAATATTGCAGATGGAATAGGAATTCGATTCGCGTTTTGGAAAAAAGGCGAGAAATTGAAATGCCGTCTGGCTGGCGCGGATTTGTTGGATGAAATTTTGAAAATTGCCGATGCAAATAATTTTTCCATTTTTTTGGCAGCCAATGAGGATGGCTTGAGCTCTTGGGAAGAAACTGCTGATGCGATTCGTTTAATCTATCCAGGAATAAAAATTGGTGGTTTAAATTTAGACAAGGTTGCTATCGTTGAGGATAATTATGAATTACGAAATATGAATTACGAAATAGTGATTTGTAACTTTGGCGCTCCAGAACAAGAGAAATTTATACACTCGCTAAAAAACCAGAAAAGTGGTAAAATACGACTGGCTATCGGAGTAGGTGGCAGTTTTGATTTTCTGACCAGAAAAGTGAAAAGAGCGCCCAAATTTGCGCGAAATTTTGGACTAGAATGGCTTTGGCGCCTTATCCAACAGCCAAAAAGAATAAAAAGAATCATTAATGCAACTATAATTTTCCCAGCTAAAATACTTTTAAAAAAACATTCATGATTCTTAACTCATAATTCATAATTCTAATTATATGACATCAAAAACAAGATTGATCCGCACAATTTATCTGTATCTTGCCGCACTGGTAAGTTTGATTTTTGTTGCGGTCGGAACGGGAACATTAATAAATACCGCGCTGAAATTTTATGTTTTTCCCAAAGCGGAAAAAGGCGGATATAGTCGCTGCAATAATCAGCCACCGGTTTATAGTTTAGATAAAAACACTTATGCCGGAGTGGCAACAGCTGATCAAAAAATTCAACTGGATAATCTTTTGGCGGATTATGAACAATGGAAAAAAGATAATACCGGAGAGGAATGTTATAGCCAAGAAAGGCAAAATAATGTGGTTGACGCTCTAACTATGATGCTTATAGCGATTCCGATTTTTGCCTTGCATTGGAGAATAATAAAAAAAGAAAAATCCGAGAAAGATAAAGAATAAATTTTATGGAAAAAATCAGAGTCAGATTTGCGCCGTCACCGACGGGATTTTTGCATATCGGCGGACTGCGAACGGCATTGTATGATTATCTTTTTGCCAGAAAGCACGAGGGGGATTTTTTGTTGCGCATTGAAGACACAGATCAGAAAAGATTTGTGCCGAATGCCTTGGAAAAATTTATTGAGAGTTTGCATTGGGCGGGATTGGATTATTCCGAAGGCGTTTATTTGGAAAACGGAAAAGTTATTCAAAAAGGAGAGTATGGGCCATACATCCAATCGGAAAGGTTGGAAATATACAGGAAATATGCAGAAGAACTGATAGAAATGGGACACGCCTATTATTGCTTTTGTGAGCCGGTTAGACTGGAAAAAATGAAGGAAGAAAAAATGAAAAACAAACAAGCGGCGATGTATGACAAGTATTGCCTCAAAAATGTCAGTCCAGAGGACGTGAATAATAATTTGAAAAATAACATACAATTTACGATCAGAATGAAAGTCACCGCAAATGAAACGGTAAAATTCCAGGATTTGGTGCGAGGGGAAATTTCTTTTGAAACGAATAATATTGATGATCAGATTTTAATCAAATCAGACGGTTTTCCAACTTATCATTTTGCATCGGTCGTTGATGATCATTTGATGAAAATATCCCACGTGATTCGCGGTGATGAATGGCTGCCCAGCACTCCAAAGCACGTTTTGCTCTATCGTTATTTCGGCTGGAAAATTCCGCAATTTGCCCACTTGCCATTACTGCTCAATCCGGATAAAAGCAAACTTTCCAAACGGCAAGGAGATGTGGCAGTTGAAGATTATATCGCCAAAGGATATTTGAAAGAAGCGATTATTAATTTCGTAGTTATGCTAGGATGGAATCCCGGGAAAGGGGAGACGCAGGAAATTTTTTCAATGAAAGAATTGATAGAAAAATTTGATTTTCACAATGTCCACAAAGCCGGTGCGGTATTTGACATTCAAAAATTGGATTGGATAAACGCGCAATATATCAAGAAATTATCCATTGATGAACTCTGTGAAAAAGCTCTGCCGTTTCTGGAAAAAGAAGAGTGTTATCAAAAAGCCTCTAAGGAAAAAAAGATAGATGAATATCTCAAAAAATTTCTGGAAGTGGAGCGGGAGCGCCTAAATAAATTATCCGAAATCGGAAAAGAAGTGGATTTTTTCTTTTGTGATATTGAATATGACGGCGTTTTATTGAAATGGAAAGTAATGACCTCGGAAGAAATAAAAAAATCCTTGGAAAAATGCGCCGAAAGTTTGGAAAAAATATCTTCATCTCAATGGACGAAAGAAAATCTTGAAAGAGAACTTTTGGAGTGTGCGGGAGAAAAAAGAGGGGAGCTGCTCTGGCCTCTTCGCGTGGCTCTTACTGGCAAGCAAAAATCACCTTCTCCATTTGAAGTGGCTTGGGTTCTGGGGAAAGAAGAAAGTCTCAAGAGAATTCAAAAAGCTATTGAAAAATAAAAAAATGCGACAAATAAAAAAAATACAAATAATTTTATTTTTGGCTTGTTTTTTCCTTGCCGGTTTCTTTGCATTTATTTTTTTTGGGAAAGCGGCTACTGAATTGGATAAAGCCCAACAAAATAAACTTGATGCATTAGATAAAAGATCTGATGATACCAAGGAAATAATAGTCATCAAACAAAAACAGCAAACCACCCTAAATAGCCAGATTTCCTTGATGGATTCTGAAATTCAGAGATTGGAAGCGGAAATAAATTCAAAAAAGACCAACTTGGAAGAACTGAATGCCGACATTGATAAATTGAATCGCCAAATAAGCAGTAAGGAAGAGGCTCTTAATGGACAGAAAAAAATTCTTTCAAATTTAATGCAGCAGTATTATGAAAATAAACAGCAGGATTTTCTGGTTAATTTGATTAGCAATGAAGATATTGCTGCGTTTCTTTCTAAAAATGATCGCATAATCCAAATGGGAGACAAGGTCGGAAAAGTTTTGCAAGACATTCAAGCATTACGAGGCGCGCTTGTTAATGAGAGAAAAATTTCTGAGGAAAAGAAAAAAGAGATAATGGATCTATATTATCAATTGGAAGAGCGTAACACTTATCTGGAAAGTACAAAAACCCGAAAAGAAGTGCTTCTGGTTCAGACACAGGGCGAAGAACTAAAATACCAGAAATTATTGAAGGGAATTGATGAACAAAGACGGGAAATTGCACAGGAAATTGAAGATTTGGAAGCCAGCAAGACTAATCAAGTAAATTTCAGTAATTTTCCACCTGAAAAAAAAGGATATTTCACTTATCCGGTCGGGAAAGGAATTGAAATAACTCAAGGATATGGAAAAACCAGTTTCTCAAAAAATTATAGTTCCGGAAAGCATAATGGAGTGGATTTTGGAGTGAAATATGGGCCGGTATATGCCGGAAAAGGCGGAAAAGTCGTTGCCGTGGGAAGCTGTTATGCGGGCGGGCGCTGGTATGCTTATGGAAGATGGATTGCGATCGATCACGGAGACGGACTGGTGACTCTTTATGGACATCTGAGTAAGCAATCTGTTTCAAAAGGCGACACTGTTAAAGAAGGCGACAAGATTGGAACAAGCGGAAACACCGGATATTCAACAGGACCACACCTCCACTTCTCGGTTTTTGCTGAAAATACATTTGACGTAACGGAATCCACAATTGTTAAAGGACTTATGATTCCAACCGGAGGTAGCGTTAATCCAATGAGATATTTGAAATAAAAGAACAACTAATTGAAAATAAAAAAAAATGCGTCCCAAAACGCATTTTTTTAATAGTTTTTGTAATTTTTTTAAGATCTATTCAACACTGACAAACTTTCGGTTCACGATTTTTCCGGTAAAATTCTTTACTTTTTTGACGCTGAATTTCACAATGCCTTCTTTCAATGAAAACAGGGTGTCATCTTCGCCTCGTTTCACATTTTTTCCGGAATGAAATTTTGTTCCTCTTTGACGAACGATAATATTTCCAACATTTATTTTTTCTCCGCCAAAAACTTTAACGCCCAAGCGTTTGGAAATTGAATCTCGTCCGAGGGCTGTCGAACCGCCCGCTTTACGATGTGCCATAATTGTCTTTAAGCGAAATCTCGCGCCAAAAGGCGGGAGCCGCTAGAGTTGTTTAGTTATGGATTTCATTGTATCTTATTTATGCTATAATGTCAACATATGTCAAAGAATGGAATTAAATTGCGGATAAAAGCATTTTGGCTGAAATATGAAAATAAAATAGTATTAATAATCGGCTTTATTCTGATATCAGCAATTTCGTTTGAGGCCGGTTTTTTGAAAGGCGAAAATTGGCGGCAAAAGCCTATTATAATTGAAAAAACCGTTCAAACCGGCATTACCTCGGAAACCGCCCAAAATCCTTCTCCAAGCTCAAATTTAGACGTAAAAAACGTCAATCAGCAATCTATCCCACCTCAAAATTGTGCCTTTGTGGGGAGTAAAAACTCTAATAAATACCATATTCCGACCTGCCGATGGGCCAAACAAATAAAGCCGGAAAATATCGTATGTTTTTCTTCAGCCGAAGATGCGGTGTCCAAAGGCTATCAGCCTGGGTGCCTGAAATAAGAAATAATTATTTAAATAATAAAAAATGAAGAAAAAAACTGTAATTATATCGCTCGGAGGTTCACTTATTGTGCCTGAAGAAATTGATTGGAAATTTGTGAAGAATTTCAAAAAAATTATTGAAAAGTATATTAACAAAAATTATAAGTTTATCATTATCACGGGAGGAGGGAAGACAGCGCGAAAATATATTGAAGCGGCCGGAAAAATTGACAGCATCACCAATGAAGACAAAGATTGGATTGGAATCCATGCCACTCGGATGAATGCCCATTTTTTGCGGACGATTTTTCGAAAACACTCTTTTCCGATAATCAACAAAAATCCAAATGAGATTGAAATTTTCCATAGTTTCAAGGAACCTATTTTGATTGCCGCCGGATGGCGTCCCGGATTTTCGACTGATTATGACGCGGTGCTTTTAGCCAAGCAATTTGGAGTCAAGGAAATAATAAATTTTTCCAATATAGATTATGTTTTTGACAAAGATCCGAAGAAATTCAAGGACGCCAAAAAAATAGAAGAAATAAATTGGCATGATTTTCGAAAGATTGTCGGCAATGTGTGGGACCCGGGAATGAATGTGCCTTTTGATCCGGTTGCATCCAAATTGGCTGATGAAGAAAATATTGAAGTGGCGATTATGAATGGAAAACGAATGAAAAATCTTGAAAATTATCTGGAAAATAAAAAACTCAAAGGAACAATAATCAAAAACTAAAGAATATTTATCATTTTTCTACGGCCGTAGAAAAATGATTGTTTTTCAACCAAATTAAAATCCCCGCAAACTATTACAGTCTGCGAGGATTTTTTATTCTTGTGAGACAACCATCACTCTTTTGGAAGAGTGAAAATGAAATTTGGGTGGTCATTTCGGGTATTTTCAGCCCACAAATTTCCACCATGCTTTCGGATTAGATCTCGACAAATTGAAAGTCCAACGCCAGTACTTTCACCATTGCCTTCAAATTTTTGAAAAATTTTCTCCAAATTTTCATTTGGAATTCCTGGGCCATTATTATAAACATTAAGCTGATAATAGCCATCTTTTTCTTCAAATCCGAAGGCAATTATGCCGCCATCACTAGTGTGTTTCAAGGCGTTATCAAAAAGATTCGTATAAACGGCCTGCAACCACACCTTGTTTGCAGAAACAATTATCTTTCCGCCCGGAATTGATCCAAGTCGGTTGTCGATCATAATGTTTCTTTTTTCTAGTTCCTCCGCCAGATTGCCGAGTATCGGCATAATAATATCTCCAAGAAGATCCAATTCTTTTTTGGTGGGTATCTCGGCATCCTTCAGAAGCGACGCTTTGCTGAGATAATCATTGACTGTTTTTTCCAGCTTCTGAGTTCTTGTGAGCAAATCTCTCAGTGTGACCTCAACACTCTCATCAGTTGTTCCCATAATCTTTTTATTAACCAGCTTGAGAGTCGCGTTGATACCCACAATGGATCCTCTCATATCATGAGTAGCAATACTCAGCATATTGAGAATGTGATTTTCCATTTTTATACGCTGAGTCACTTCGCGGGAAATTCCAATTATTCCGATAATTTCTCCCGCATCATCTTGCCATGGAATTTTGCTGACAGACATATATACTTCCGCGTCTCCATTGCGCGTAATTTTTTCAACCTTGTCTGTGATAGGTTCACCGCTTTCCATAACCTGCAAATCATCTGCTCTGGATTTTTCCGCTTCTTCCGGAGTCAAAAAATCATAATCGGTTTTGCCGATCATACTATCAAAAGGAACCCCGCGATGGTTTGCCTTTGCTTGACTGACCATAATAAATCTTCCTTCTCTGTCCTTAAAATAAATAGAATCCGTCACAAATTCCATCAAAGACAGTAACATTTCCGCATATTTCTGAGCCTTTTCAATTTCCACAGCCATTCTCCTTATTTAGAATTTTTATTGTTTTTAAGGTCCGAACAAGCAACATTACTACAGTTTTTCTATTTCGTCAAGTAGATTACTTTTTTAGTTTTAAGAAGATAATATAGAAGAAAATAAAATGACAAAGAAATGGATCCGGCTATAATAAAAAATCCTACCAGCAAGGGCAAAGCAACATCCAAAAGAATGGCTTTGCTAAGGAAAAATTTGAGTCCAAGATGATATGTTTGATCAAATTCTTTTATGAGTTCCTTGCCGCTTGTATCAAATAAAAATCCGCCAATAGCCGCGGCTCCAGGCAACACAATAAAAGTGGTCCACATATTAGTGGATAAGACTCCTGCGGTAGCTGAAAGGCGGTTCAGTCGAAAAATAGAGGCTAAAGCAAGGGTAGTAAGCACGCCTTCGCCAGGAACGATGCCCAAAAACATTCCCAATGCCCCTCCGCCGGCAATCTTGTGCGGAGTATCATTAATCAGAAAAAATTGTTTGAAAAATTTTTTGATTTTTTCTTTAATATTTTTCATAATTATTTTTTCTTGACAATAAGACTTTTTGATTCCTTGTCAACCACTTTGGCTTTTTCCAATGCAGTTTTTGTTTGGAAGGGGAGAGTCGCTAAAATATTTCTAAGAGCAATTCCATCCACCTTCAAAATACTTTCCCATTTATCCAGTGGTTCAAGAATTTCTCGCAATTTTTTTTCATCATATTTATAAGTTTTTCTCAGTGTTCTGGCAATTAAACCGCTTTTTCCAAAAACCCTTTCCACGCCTTCCTGATCCATATATTGCATAATGGATTCCTGCAATTTTTCCAGGCGATCCTTGGTGATGGATATGGCGGATTTCATATCAATATACTCCTCAATTACAGAATTTATTTCTTCCGTGTCAATTTTCCTCATATCTTTGAACTTATGCTTCCACATCGGACAGCGATTTTGGTATCCGCACCAATCACAAAGAGGGGAAATGTTTGGTTCAAATTTTCCGGCTTCAATAATTTTTATTGTATCCAAAAACAATTGCTCGCTGGCTTTCAATTGTTCGGCAGTTCTTTTAGCTGATAACTTCACGCCGTGCTTCAAAAAATAAAGACTTACCTTTATTTTGTCCAGATTATCTATTTCTTTTGGATATCTTGAAAGAAAAGCTTTCAAATAAACAGATAATTGCAAATCATTATCAACTTTTTCTTGAGAAGGCATTTTCTTGGTAGTTTTGTAATCAATAATTTCATAGCCTTCATCTGTTTTGTCAATACGATCAATAATTCCGGAAACTATATGTTTTTCTGAATCGAGGCTTGCCCCGAGGCCTTTAGACTTTTCTGGGCTTGCCCCGAGATCGGTAGATTTTTCGGGGCCAATTTCAAATTGAAAGCGCGACTCAAGGTCGACGATATTGGAATCCGCGGGATTATTTTTTTTGTAGTACTCCTGAATTATTTTTATGCCCTGTGAAAATGCGCCTCGTTCTTCGTCAGGATTTTCAAAAACTGCCGGATTCCAGGCGTTGGCAAAATGTTCCATAGCTTGATCCATAGTAGGGGAGAGAATGCCAGGAGTATGGATAAATTTCAAAGTCCCATGAATAACGGTGCCAAAAACAGCTTCCTTGGATTTGGGAACTTTAATTTTGTCTATTTCCTGAAATTTATATTTCAGC
>Ga0172379_10001493_pt1 | contig 46113 bp, 50 predicted proteins | sample GrowelOW334metaG_FD_119756 | JGI IMG/M metagenome (GOLD analysis project Ga0172379, IMG submission 119756) | Groundwater microbial communities from an aquifer near a municipal landfill in Southern Ontario, Canada - Groundwater well OW334 metaG | ecosystem: Environmental > Aquatic > Deep...
AATTTGTCTTCATTCCACCAGGATAGACAGAAAAAACTTTTATTCCACTATCCTTAACTTCATCCCTTAAACATTTTGTAAAGCCATCAGCAGCGAACTTGCTTGATCGATATATTGACGCCTGTGCTCGTCCATCCAAAGCGGCGGTTGATAATATATTTAAAATTATCCCTTGGCCCTGTTTTTTCATTTGAATTAAGGACTGCTTTGAGCCATTCATTAAGCCAAAAACATTTACTTCAAATACCTCCCGCGCCCGACTCAAATCTAAATCTTCAACCGGACCATGCGGAGTCCACTTCCCGGCGTTATTTATCCAAATGTCTATCTGTCCGAATTTTGCTACCACATCTTCAACAACTTTTTTTATATCTGCTTCAACAGTAACATCACCAATCATTTCAAAATAATTACCATCACTTTTATCCTGCGCGCTTCTGCCAACAGCCACCACTTTATTTCCTTTGCCAATAAAAGCAGTCGCCAAAGATTTGCCGAATCCCTTGTTGCCCCCAGTAATTACTATAATTTTGTTTTCGATTTTCATATAGTTATTCTTTTATTATTTCTGATTGAAAAAATCTTTCTTGAAATTCAGTTAAAGCTTTAATTTGTAAATCATTATAAGCAACACCATCAGGAACTACTATTAGTTTATCGTCATTATCATTTAAACGATGAATTACAGCAATACAAACTCCTTCAAATTCTTCAATAGGCTCAAATACTCCCAATACATAAGCATCGATTTCTTCCCCATCATCAGCAATTGTATCCGGCACAAACCCATAATTTAAAGAATAAACAAAACCGTGTTTAGGATGTTTTGATCCCAATGGCCTATCAATTTTTATTTTAACATTTGTATTTAGATATTTTCTTAAGTCCATATTGTTAAACACTTCACACACGTGTGAAGTATTCGATTTTAGCTAATTTTAATATAATAAACTTTTTTTCCGATTAAGCCTTTTTGAGCCAATTTTCCCTCTTTTTCCAACTCATCCAAATAGCGAAAAGCAGTAACACTTGAAATGCCCAAAGCATCAGCGACCGTATCATTGGAAATTGATTTGCCGGATGCAAACAGAGAGAGAATTTTCCCCTTCTTTTCCTGTTTAAGCGCATCACGCCTTTCATTGTAGCCACTAAGTCCCTGGCCGATCTTAGCTTCTTCCTCTTTTTCTTTTTTTAAAATCTCAACCTCTTTACTGAGAGATCTGATTTTGAGATAAGCAAGGAGGAGAAAAATTAGAAGAAGGGCAATGATGATGTAAGTCATAAATTATTTACAATTTTTTAATATTAAAACGGTTTTTATTTAATAATCTTTTATATTTTAAACATTAACATTTAATTATAATATTCATCAGGTAAATTTCCTTTTCTTCTTTGTCTATTTTTTTCCAATTGTTTTTTATAAATCAAAGAAATCTCTTTTCCAACTTCACTTTTTTTAAGAGTTTCTTTATAAGCTATCATACCCAAACGGAATAATTCTCTAATTTTTTCACTAGGAAAATTCCATCTTAATCTATTGCATGTTCGACAAATTGGTAGAAAATTAGAGATTTCATCTTTGCCACCCCTCTCCAAAGGAACTGCATGATCAACGTTCCATCTTTCTTTATCGCCTCGCTTAGCATTAAGTAATAATTTTTGACCACAAAAATGACAAAATCCTCCTGTCTTATTAAACACTTCAATCTTTTCATTTAATAAAATTCTCTTTCTTAACTGCATAAAAATTGTTATTAGACTATTCTACTATTTATCGCGTCAACATAATTACAATAATCACATTCAGGATCTGCTTTAGGAATCTTTTTACTTATCAAACATTTATGAGCATCAACAATCACACTCTCAACCCAAGAATCATCCCCAACATAAGAAATAAGAGTTACATCAAAATCCAACTTGCCATCAAAAGCATCTAAATCTGTTCTACCATTACAATAAACAAAATATCCGGTATCTGAAACTTTATAGCCATTTTGTCGAAGAAGCCATTGGTAAATTTCCATTTGGCGTTTGTAACCATCATGCCAATCTTTGTTAAGCTCGGTTATTTCTTCTTCCTTGCTTGTAGATTTGTAATCAACAATAATATATTCCCCTTTTGAATTGATCCATAAGTCATCAATAGCTCCAGTGATCTGTAAATTAGTCGGCTCATGCAAATATTGAATGCCGGTAAAATTGTGCCGCCATTTATCCAAATCCTCATGAGCAACAGGCCTTGCATCCACGCCGTATTTTTCAATCAAAGGATGTGTTTGATTTTTGGCGCGATGAATATCAAATTCTTTTTTAAGCAAAGTATCAACGGCGCTATTTAAAGCAAAAGGAAATCCCGGCGGTCTTCCAATTCCAAGTTTGCGATCATAATAAAAACAACGAGGGCATTGGATAAATAAATCTAACTTTGAGCGACTAAGCTTGAAGGGCTCTGAGTCTTTAGAATTATACAAATTCTTTGTTCGTTGTGCTGTATAGTATTGGGACATAGTTATAAAATAGTTTTTTCTTTTTTAGCTTTATTGATCAATTTTTGAAAATCTTTATGCGGGATTATTGGACATGATTCACCCCACGTCCATTTATTTTTTTTATTACCATTTTTTCCTAACATAAAATATCCTATTCTATAACTTTTAATACCCACTTTGGCTTTTGCGTTGCTTATTGGTTTTTTTATTCTTATAGTTTTAAATCTCTCTACTAAAAAAATTTTTCCATTATGATCGAACTGTCGCATAAAAGTCCACGCCTCTCGTAAAACCCAATACCCCCCCCTACGATTAATATCTGGCCACCAATTTAAATGCCTTTCTTTATTGCTATCATTATATTTATTTAAACATTTTCGATAATAAATTTTTCTCCTTTTTATAAATTGTATTGGAGTTTCCATATTTAGTTTATTTAATCAGATTCCAATTATCTAAAAAATATCTCATTTCATGGTTCATGTTTCCTAAATAAACTTTATCTTTTCTAAATTTTATATTAACTCTAAGCCTTTTACCTCCCATGATTTCCAATATAGCCTTTTCATGAATCTTTTTTTCAACTTCATGAAATGGTAAAATCAAAAAATGATTTTTCTTTTCACCATGTAATACAAAAATATAAAATACGTTTCCATTACTATGCCTCTCAAAAGAAACTTTGCGTATATCAAAAACATAAGTATCAAATCTATTCAAATTTGATGTTTTGACTTGTATGCCAAAAAGTTGATTTTCCTTAACTGCCACAATATCCATTCCAACATCCACGCTCATTATGCTGGCGTTAAATCCGCGAAAAAGCAACTCTGAACAAACAAGATGCTCTCCGCCTTTGCCTGTAAATCCTCCCTCAATCACAATTTTTTCTTCTTCAGCTTTTTCAATTTCTTTAATTTTTGACGTTTCTTTGATTTCTTTTTTATTTAGGTTGAGCGCAAAAGTTCCGGGTGTTGTCCTTATAAAATTTGATCCTTCGCCTTTATGTTTTATATCTACAACAATTTGAGCATTCATTGTCGCTTCTGGTGTTGAGCCTTCGGTTTCTAGAATTCCCGATTCTAAGGCTAGCTTAGTAATTTCGGTGTAATGCAAGGGCCTTTTTGCCTTCTTCAATATTTCAATGGCCGATTGTTTGAAAGTATTCATATTTTAAGATTTTAGTTTCCGACAAATCTCCTCTAAAAGCTTATCCAAATCTTGTCTAAAATCTACTTGAGTATCATTAGGCAATGATTCTGATGCCGATATTTGACTATGAACAATATGATCTGCAATATCTTTAGCACTATTATCTAGCCTTTCAAAAATAGGCTTTAGACTTCTTCCAGATTGACTTGCAACGCTTGAAAAATTTGGCTTATTAAAGACAGGTGGTATATGATCTAAAATGGCCCTCAATAATATACCTGCTCCATAATACATTTTATTATTAAAGCAAAGATTTAACTCCTCACTTAATCTGATCAACTTTTTCAAATCGAAACTACTATTTGAAATACTGCGCAACTCAGCTATTCTTCCTAAATTTATATAGTTCTCTGAGCTCAAAACAGAAAATGATAGGCCTTCTTTAATACTGAAAAAAACATCAAACAATACGTACTCATATTCTGGAAAATGCGTCCATAAATTATTGCTTTCAAGCCAAATACTATATTCCTCAATGAGCTTTCCCGTTTCTTGAATATTAACGGTTTGTTGTTTTGCCTTAAATATAGCTGGTACAATCTCAAAGTACTGACAGATTTTACATCCTTTCATTTTTACCCCATCAAAAATAGCTTTCATTTCCTCAGCCTTATCCTTAATGCCTTGTTCCAAATCATTTTTATTTGACAATGTTATAATATTTTCTCGAACTAGATATGAAACTAATTTATAAATTCTAGAAAAGATTTTATTATCCAAGAGATTTTTTATATCTTCATTAGCCCAACCACATATAACTTCCTTTAGTTTTTTTGTTGCTAATAATTTAGGGTCCACCTCAAATAGTTTATTTTCATCTTGTTCATGCGTAATTAAAATATTTATTGCGTGATCCAAATCTATTGGAACTGCCTTGGAGTTTATATTATGAAAAATTATAGCCTCCGCAATATTATCAGAAGCGCTTTCATCATCACCTAATATTAAAATACAATAAGGTATAATGTATTTACTTTCTGGAATAGGATTCTCGGCTAATTCATTTGCATAATGCAAACGATGATTGCCATCAATTCTATAAATTTTTACATTTTCTTGATCTTTTTTTGTTAGATTAATTCGTAGTTTATAAAAGGGATTTTCCTTAGTCGGATTAATAATTTTTATTGATTCACAATTTTCTGGCCTACGGATGCTTAAAATTATTTCTGGTACGAATTTATATCCCAATGAAGATTCAAAATAAATTTTCAATTCTTTTGCATGCTCCTCAATAATTTTTCTTTGGTATCCGGAACTTTCTGATTGATTAAAAAAACATGGTTCAGATATTACGGCCAGATCTCGTAAATCTGCAAAACCTCTAATCATCATTTGATCGTCAGTTGAAAATAAAGCACCACCTAAAACATCTCTTGACATCTGTCCAGTTAATTCTATTACATTATTAGCAACAGCGTATTCAATCTTTTTATCAATAATATTTGATTCAATCGTAGTTTCATTAACATCATCTTGTTGTAGCGATAAACTATCTCTATATTCATTTAATAAAGAAAGCCAATCATTTAACTGATCAGCCTCATCAGGGGAAACAAATCCATTAAGTGTATCATGAGAATAATTTGCTACACTTTTCAATTTTGCGGCTTTACGTTTGAAAATTTCATCGACAAACAATACTGTTGCCTCTTTAGCTAATTCAAAGGCTTTATGTTTTTCTTCACACTTACCCAAACCTTCACTTATTAAATTTTGTATCCTTAATATTTCTTGAATTGATAGTTCAATTTTTACGATATCATCAGCTTGAGACATATAGTTAACCAGTTAACATATCGCCGATTTTGTTTTGGACTTGTTTCAAAATTTCATCGGCAGTATTTTTTATTTCTTGAATTCCCGCGCGCATTTTTTCCACCTTTTTAGCAATTTGTTTTTGTTTGGGAAGTGGCGGAAGAGGGATTTTTATTTTTCCTAATTCTTCTTGTGTTATTGCTGGATATGAAGCACCCGTCATTCTTTGTTCTAACTGTTTTATTCCTGCATAGGATTTTAAAAATTCTAATAAATAATCTTTATCCAAATCCTCAGTCGTTTTTTCTATAACTGAGAATCCACTCGACGCAACACAACCATTAAAATTATCATTAACTTTTGCAAAAGCGGCGAGATATGGGCGAGTTGTAGAAATTAAAACATCATCTTTTTGAATAATTTGCGTAGCTCTGCTTGGTGCTTCATTTACAGCGACCTCTTCACAATTATATATTCCATTTTGCTTATTAACATCGGAAATTTGTACATAATTAAAAACGCCTGATGGAAAACTATTTTTATTCCAAGGGCGTGATACAAATACGGCCTTCTTTCCAAGATAATCAAAATTTAATTTTTCAAATTGTTTATTAAGATCAAAAAAATCTTCTCGATAAAAATATGTATCCCACCTCTCCAAATCTTTAGACCAAATCACAAACTCACCCTTTTTCTTCTCGTATTCTTTTTTTTCAACGCCAAGCTCTCGCAAAATAAAATCATCGATCTCTTTCTCTTGCTCTTCCGCTTTTTTGTTTAATCCTTCTGCTTGTTTTCTTACTTTGTGCCATTCTTCAACTATTTTTTTTTGAGTCGGTAACGGCGGAATTGGCACGTTAAGCTCGGAAAGCAAATCAAGAGTGAGATTTTGACGGACTGATCCGCTTGTAGCGGCGCGCAGGTACGGATTAAACCAAGAGGAAGATAAAACTAAATAAATATATTCGTTTAAAAGTCCCTCTTTTGTGCCAAAAACAACATACGCCGGACTAATATAAAAATTGTCGTATTCGTCCGGCACTATACCGATTGAGCCGACATTCACACGATAGGGATTATAGGTGAGTTCACCACCTTTTACTTTTTTGTATGGCTGATTTATTCTTTCACTCTTAACATATTCGTTCAGATAAACGCCAATTTTATTTGTAACACCCAAAATAGGAAATTCTTTGTCTGCCTGATAGCCGATTTTTTGTTTTTCAGAGTGTTCATAAATATATTTCCCCAAAGGTTCAACCGAAAAAGAGCTTCTAAAAAGCCATAAATAGTTTTTTATATCCCAACGGGTCAAATCTTTGTATTGAATAATTACTGTTTGCATATTTATTTCGCCTTAAAAGCAAAACCTTTCGGATTAGCCAGAAATGTTTTGTATTCTTCGGCGATTTGTGGCAATTCGTTTTGATCTTCTTCGCCAGTGGTGGTAATACCGACATGTCCGGCTTCACACATAAAAATCGGATAATCAAAATCAGCGCGCGCTCGTTTTCGGCTTTCTTCCCGTAAGAATTGATCAAGCTCCTTTAATTTAGTGTCAACCTCTTTTTTTGTCTCTTTACCTGTTTTGCCTCTAGATATTTCTTCTAGCTTTTCTCTTTCTTTTACTTGCTCCTTCAAAATATCTTTTCGTTTTATTTCCAAAATATTTTGCCATTTTTTACTTTCATCATCCGTGAATTTGCGCAAAAATAGTAAACTAGTTTTAACAAAGGCCTTAGCAGATACAAAAGTTTCCTGCGGAATAGAAATTATTGCTGAGATATAAGCGCGATCTTCGGCAAACTGACGGACATAGGCAAGTGATGGGTTGTTAAATACCCCTTCAGGTAAAACAATGGCCATTCTTCCGCCCGGCCTCAAGAGAGAAAGACAACGTTCAATAAACAAAATTTCAGTTTTTATGGAACTGCTTTTCGGCAAATCAAATAAAGTAGCAATTGGTTTGCCTTTGGCAGCTTTAATTTTTGCTTGCGACTCGGCGTAAGCGTTGCCGTAAATTTTTTGGTAATAAGCGATTGTTTCTTCGTCAATTTCAATTTGCGCGTCAACAACGGTGTCGTCTTTTTCTACCGATTGACCAAACGGCGGATTGGTAAGCACAACATCAAACCTTTCTTCAAAAATTCCGTTCACATTCAGAAATCCGTCATGGTGATGGATTCCGCCATGCCCGTCTCCATGCATAATCATATTCATCTTTGAAGTTCGCGCCATTCTATCATTTGCGTCTGTTCCATAAATTGAACGATTAGCAAGTTTCCAAATGCGAGAACCGTTTAATTCTTTATCAAGTTGCTTTTGCAATTCATCATAAAGAGCCGTGATTTTTTCCGCTTTTTGTTCTTCCGATAATCCTTTTTCTTTTTCAATTCCGTTTTTTTCTCTTTGATATTCTTTATCTACGGAATTATAAATTTGCTCTCTAATGATTTCAAAAAAACGAATCAGGAAACCGCCCGAACCGGAAGCAGGATCACAAACAACCTCGCTTTCTTTAGGCTGAACCATTTCCACCATAAATTCCACAATTGGGCGAGGTGTGAAAAATTGCCCGATTTCACCTCTGAAAGTTTTGCCTAAAAATTTTTCAAAAGCTATTCCTTTAATATCAGTTGAAGTGCCAGAAAGATTGTATTTTTCCAATTTTTCAATAATCGCTTTTATGGTATTTACACGAAGATTTATTTTTTCATCTTTTGCAAAAATTTTATCTTTGCCAAATTCTTTTTTTGTTTGATCAAAAATAACAGTTAAATAATTCGGGGTATATTTATCGGCATTTTCTACCCATTCAAGTGAAAAAATATTGTTTTTCATATCTGATTTTAAATTCCGCTCAGCATAAACTTTCATAAACAAAATTTTAGCAATCTCGTCGAAAGCTGCAGCTGGGTCAAGTTTTTCTCTGTTTCTAATTATGTTATGGCAAGAATGGAGCAGGTCAGCAAATTCATTTTCCTTAAAAACCTTTAGTCGTGATAATAAATCCTCAATTTGTTTTTCGGTGGCACCGGCTTTCGGAATATCTTCAATTTCTTCTACATAGCCGGGCATTCTATCTTTTTTAACACGCCAATATTTTGTTTCTTTACTGTTATGAGTTACAAAAAAAGGCGCGTTTACTATTTTTGCGTAATTTTCACCTTGTGAATAATCGTCAGGGGTTATTGTTACATTGTCTGATTTACATTCAATAATAATGAGGGGGCATCTTTGTTTTTGTTTATCCTCTTTGTCTTTCCAAATTATTAAATCCGCTCTTGCTTTCCCTGTGCCTCTTGATCCCGTTATTTCCAACTCTTCATCAATTTGCTCTAATGTATAGCCGTATTCATTAACCAAGGTTAGAAGATAACTTTGGCGAATAATTTCCTCTGGCGTTTTAATAAGCCATTTATTTCTGATGTGACTCCAAACTTTATTATCTTCTTTTAATTGTAATATCATAAATTTGTTTGATTATATTATCTTAATTATCTTCTCATTATCCAAAAAAGTCAATCTGAACCATTTTATAATTATCCCCTATTTTAACCAAAAACGAATACTTCACATGTGTGTGAAGTGTTTGAAAAAAATCGTTATTTTTAGACTATCTAGGACAACTATTTTTACCCAAAACTGAATACACAGCGCACCAGCTAAATATTGCTTCAAAGAAACAAAAGCCGGAGATGAAAAGCAAGATAGGATTCCAGGTTGTAAATATTGCAAGAAGCAAAGCTCCCACGCCTAATATCACCCTTATCCATCGGTCACCCTGGTCGATATTTCGCTCGGTTTTGTCTGATGATTTTGATAACCGTTTTAATATGTATCTATAAATAAATCCGACAATAAATGCTATTACAAACATGATGATAATATAGCCGATGCCAATTGGTGATAGAATAAAATCAACAGCATTTTTTTCAAAGAAGACACGCTTAATTTTAGGAATAATCAAAACTGAATTGACTGCCTCCTTCAAATTCCATTCTTCTTTTTCTCCGATGGCCAAAACATAATCCGTAAAATGATTAGTATTCATTAAGACAACAAGCATATAATCACCTGCAGGTACATCCTTTCGAAACTCCGGCCCTTTCAAATAATTATCATGGCCAAATGGTTCAAAAAATTTTGTCCATGTTGATGTAGAGCCATTAAGCGTAGCTAAAAGATCATTGCCTTGAAAAATATTAAGCCTGAAATCGGTGCCTTGGCCAAACTTATCAGGCACAAGCAAATTAGCATAAAGCGTAAATGGCTTGTCTGAATGAATTTTATAAATATTTCCAATAGCAATTAATTGGCCATAGTAAGCCTTGGAAACCTCGGGATCGTTTACGGTAATATATTCACCAGCGGCTTGTTCGCTTACGGCTCTGGGTTGATGAGCAAAAACAATTAGAGGCATTGCCAAAGTAACAACCGTCAAGATAATAAAAATGTTGAGGAATTTTTTCATATGCTTTTTAGATTTATTTACTATATTATCTCAGATTTTAGCAAAATAAAAAAGGTCTCGACTTGGTCGAGACCGAAAATCAGGATGAGATGGCGCGAAATCGCCATATCAGAAGAGAGCCGACAAGGAGCGTGAAAACGCCGAGCACTATGAGCGCCTGCTGGACCGTGACTTGATCAAGCAAGAGAGCATAAGCGCCAAGCATCAGCACTTCTCCCAAACCATGTACTGCAGACGAAACTGAAGCGCAGGTTGCACGTGTTTCTGATTCATACAAGCCATGCTGATAATGCTCAATGAACGGTGGCAGATATCCACGGACGATGTTTTGCAACACCGCCAGTAGAACGCACCATTGATATGAAAACATTCCCATGGCAAGTATCGGTACTCCAAGAAGCAGTACCATCAGCACTACGCTCTTAAAGTCTCCCAAAATCCGATGAAGCAGTTCAACTTTCTGACTTGTAACTGCAGCTATGATGTTTAGTAGAAAAAACACATAGCCGTAATATGCCAGTGGCAAATTGACCACTTTAAAATACGGATTGTAGGAGAAGAACCAAATCTTTGAAACGACCGTGACGACCACCGTAAAAAGCATGGCCCACAGAAGTCTCTCATCGCAAAATGAAACCTTGATGCCTTTCAACATCACTTGCTTGTGCCGAAGAAGCGTGTACTTCTTTTCTTCCTTGTGCGGAGGCTCGATGAAAAACAGTGCGACCGCAAAAGGAATGAGCATAAGTATTGCACTGATTACAAATGGTATGCGCATATTAATTTCAGCCAAGTAGCTGGCGCCGATTGCACAAAATGCCGCAAGATACCAGCGGTAGGAATTCGCCTTGCCTTGAATGTGGCGAAACCTTGACTCTTCTCCAACTACCTTGAGACTGTCAACGACCAGTGAACTGTCCGCACCCGAGATGAGTGCGAAAGAAACTACCCAGACGATGTTAGCCGTCCAGACCAATACCGGTCCGTCTATAAAAACATCGATTCCAACATGGACGAAGTTCAAAAACGTACCAATTGCGATTGTCAGATTCCTGCCTAGCATGTCAGCGATGGCGCCAGACGGAATTTCCAAAACCATTCGGCCGACGAGGCAGATTGACTCCATCATGTAAATTTCTGACAGAGTTAGTTTGCCGTATTGCTGAAGATACAAGATTAGTATGACTCCAAAGAATAGCGGGTCACGAAAAATCTGGTAAACGGTGTAAAGCCTGATGTTGCGCCTTGCCTGTTCGTGTGTCATTTTCTCTCTCCTTGTTTTGTAATGTGCGGATTTAAAGTTTAAACGAAAACTTCCTCGGCTTGTTTAGCCGAGGAAGTTTTTAAGTGGAGATAATTTAGGTAGAAATTTGATCATAATACTTAAAAACTTGCTCAGCCAAGCAAAAACAAACGATGCCGTCATAATTGACAGTTGCATGCATCCAAGCTGAGTTTTTAAGCATTTGTTGCTTCATTTCTCTAAATTAATTTAATTATGTTGTTATTATAGCTAATTTTGTGATAGTTGTCAAATTTTGAATAAAATCAAACACTTCACACACGCATGAAGTGTTTGATTTATCACAGGACTATTGACAAAAATATAGTTTAATTGTCTACTCTTTTGAGTCGTGAATCCAAATTGTGGCGAAAATGCGAAAGGGGTTAACTGCTTTATGACTGCTACCGATGTTTTCGAGAAACTCTTCAGAGAGCTTCCGGACATGCAAATCCCTGATGAGGAGTTGCCGACTCGGGTGTTGGATTTTGGCGAAGTTACAGTAGGGATATTGGAGGATCCCAGACTGCGCAAGATCTACGTTTTACACCAAAGGCTGCTCAAGGTTCTCTTACCTCACCAGATGGAACTCAGCCAAATCCAAGACCAGAAACAAAGAAGGGAACGCTGCCTCGCCCTTCAAGAGGAGATGAAGGATCTCATCGTAGAGGAGTATATACTCCGATAGTAGATACAAAATTAAACCATAACACCTCTCACGTATCTGCCAGGCAAGCTAGTGTGAAATATTTAAACAAATCAATTAAAAAAGACGCAAGACAACATCGTTGCCTGCGCCTCAAGAAACCTGTCCACCATCGACCATTGCGCTTCTGGACAAAAATTCCCTAGCAATCCACGATACCGCTATAGTAATATTTGCCCTTTTGGGATTCTTGCCCATCACTCTATTGACGACCTCTAGCCTCTTCGATATATCCCCACCAAGAGACTCCCACCGAACAAAGATCCGATCCACCAACTTACGCTCTTTAGAACCGAGCTCGCATTCGTCACATATTTCCCGGATCAGAACTTCTCCGAGTGTTCTATGTACTAAAGTCATTAGTCCTCCTCTCTATGGGTTTTCTAGTGACAGTTCATTATATATGAAAAAATGTAAAGTGTCAATTAGTGATAACATATATTAAAAATTAAAACTATTATTTTACCCCACATTCCTTCAAAAACTTCTCCCACGGCCAAGCTACACCCAAATCATACTTATCTTTTCTAAACATTTGATGGGTGGCAATGCCTTTAAAATTTCCAATCCCCGGCCACTGACAATTTATCCTTTCAGCCGGAATAACTTTTTTTATTTTATATTTTTGGCAAAGATAATTCACTAATTGCGCAACTGCGATAACCTGCTCATCAGGAAACTTCACTCCCCCATCTGCTCCCCTATTTTTACCTTTTACAATTTCTGACTCTGGCCACTCTTTGCCCAGATAGTCAACCCACCTGCCATCCTTATTCCAAACCGGACCAATATTTACAATCTCAATGCCGATTGATCTTTTGTCATTTAAATGTTGCCGGTCCTCTTTTATTCCCAAATGATATGACCAGAATTTTTCATCATATAGCTTAACAATATGCTTCGGCCCGGTGAGATCGACAATATATGGCGTAGACATTTTTCCAGGCGCCGCAAAAGTCGCCCAGGCGCCTTGCCAATTATAGCCGGCGGTAAAATGCAAAACGATTAAATCCTTTTGGCAAATTTCGTGAAAATAGTTAGCCTCATCAATCGGCTTTTGCAAAATATCATTATCAATGTTTATGGCTTTGATTTTTTGTTTAATCATATGATTAATTATATATCAACTGATAAAAATTTTAAATAAAAAATGGCCTCGGATGGAGAATCTCTCCTTCCTCGGCCTAAAACGACGACGAGCTTGCAATGCAATAACTTATCTACCTCCTCGCCCCCCCCTCGGTTTACCGCCCCCGCGATGTCCTTTTCCATGATGCGGCCTATCACGCCGATCCTTCGGACTTGGTGGAGTCTTCGGCTTGGCTCCACGACACTCTTTAGATGCTGCAGATGCTGCCTTCTTCCTGCTCATGGGGCTCCCTCCTCTAAGTGGTGGCACGAATAGCCAGGTAAAAACAATATATAATTTACATAGTTTTATGGCATTTGTCAAGATTTAAATAAAAAAACGAAGCGGCGTAATGCGATCGCCGCTTCTACGGATTGAGCTGAACATCTTCAGTCTTTCTTTTCGGCCACTACTGGTCGTGGCCGAGGAGGAGGATTTCCGCCTCGTGGTGGCCTCATGTGGCCATTCCCACGCTTACCCCTCATGGCTTCATGGCCACCTTTTTTACCCTCTTTCTTCGCGCCCATGCGTATCCTCCCTATGCAACACCTGTTGCATTAATTTTATAGTAGTAATTATTAAGGCTTTCGTCAACAAAAAAAACACCCCAGATTTTATTCTGCGATGTTTTAATTATTATGCTATTAAACTTTTTCCCATTCAAACTCTTCTCTTCCAAAATGACCGTGACTAGCAGTCTGCTGGAAAATCGGCCTTCTTAAATTCAAAAACTGAATTATTCCTTTTGGGGTTAAGTCGTAACTATTTAAGATAAAATTTACAGCCTCAACCTCATGAGCCTTTTCTCCCGACATTATTTCAACACTGATATCAACCGGCTTGGCAACGCCAATGGCATATGCCAATCTAACCTCTATTTCATTTCCATAGCCAAGTGAAACCAACTTCTTTGCCAAGTGTCTTGCCATGTAGGCGGCACTTCGATCAACCTTGCTTGGATCTTTGCCGGAAAATGCCCCGCCGCCAATTCTGCCAATTCCGCCATAGGTATCGACTGCTAATTTTCTGCCTGTCACACCGCAATCTCCAAATGGGCCGCCAACCTCGAATCTACCGGTTGGATTGATGTAGATTTTAGTGTTTTCTGATTGGACTGAATTTAAATGAGGATTAATGACTGGCCCGGTTTTTAGCCATTTTCCGGCAACCGGGATTACTACTTCATTATAAATATATTCTTCTAAATCCTTTTGAGAGATTTCCGGAACATGCTGAGTTGAAATAATAATGGAATCAGCTGACACAGGCTTGCCGTCCAGATATTTAATTGTCACCTGCGCTTTGCCGTCCGGTCTAAGCGGGCTATTGCCGGCCTTTCGAAGTTCGGCGAGACGCTTGCAGATTTGATGAGATAATAAAAGTGGTAAAGGAAGCATTTCCTTTGTTTCGCTCGTTGCGTAGCCATACATCATGCCTTGATCGCCTGCTCCGCCCGTATCTACTCCCTGGGCAATATCGGGTGATTGCTTGCTGACCAAAATTTGAATGTTAAAACCGTCTATTTCCGATTGGCTGTAGCCAATTTGTTTTAAGGTTGTTTTGGCAATTCCAATAAAATCCAAATCAGCCAAAGTTGTAATCTCACCGGCAATAATTAAATTATTATCTTTTATCAAACACTCGCAAGCAACGCGAGACGATGGATCGACTGTTAAGCAAGCATCGAGTACTGCATCACTGATTTGATCGCACATTTTATCCGGATGCCCCTCACAAACGGATTCACAAGTTTTTAAAGTAACGTTAGGCATAGTTTTTTTATTATTATTCTTCCCCTGAATGATTTTCACAAACAAAAAATCCTAACTGCAATGAGAAAGAATTTACGACCTTTATCTCTCCCCTTTGCAGGCCGTCAAAAGACGAGCCAGGGCCAGATTTGGCACCTTTCCGGTGGAATTTCCCGGCGGTTGTCGGCGGATCACAGGGCTGGTTCCCTCACCGCACTCTTGATAATTTAAATTGTGGAATTATTATAGCAATTAATTATTTAGAGTGCAAATAAAACAAAAAGGCTTTATTTTTAAGCCTTTTTGTTTTCTACTGCTAAATTAAATTTAATTATTTTTGAAAAATCCTTAATAGAAATTTTGACAATAACCTACCACAATAAAATAGTAAGGCACTAAGAGCAATAATTATTATAATAATAATTATATTTTGTAAAATAAGATAAAAATCATAAAATTCTGAGGCGTTTAAAAAAAACAAAATTGCAATAAAATTTAAAATAGTAAAAGTTATAAATTTAAATCCTTTTCCATAATTAAATATGGTTGATAAAAACCCCAAAAAGAATTGAAAAAATAAATAGACCATAATAAAAATCCAACCAAAAAGAGCATAAGCAGAAAAAAAACCACTACCACTAAAATAATTTCCAAATAAAATTCCAAATAAAATTCCAAATAACAAAGGTAAAAAAATAATTAAGATTGTAAATAATAATGTTTTTTTAAACATAAATTTCATAAATTAATTTTTAAATAATCGCTGTCTGCTTTTATTATATCATAATTTTTTTGTTTAATTTTATTTTGTCTTAATAAATTAGCAAGTTGTTTATTAAAGTTATCCAATTTTGAGTCAATAATCTCATCTCTTTCTTTTTCAAGCCTGGCAATAGCCCTACCTGCTTCCTTAATCAGCTTTTCTCTTAGCCTGCCTCCTATCTGACCCTTAGCTTTATTTAAAATATCAATTGCCACATCAATGGCTTTTAATTTTAATTGCAACTGCCCTAGAGGTGGTAAAAGTTTATTATGAGCCTCTTTAGAAATTAATTTTCTTTTATATAATCCATTAATTCCTAAAATCATATTTTTTAGATCAGTAATAATACTAAATTCTACAGTTAAACTGGAAATATTTCCCGCTAAGTCGCTAGCCGTAACCGTAAAATCATGCTTGCCCACAGAGTAATTAAACAAATCAATCGTTGTAGTATTTATAGACTGATTATCTATCGCTAGAGTGGTCGTAGCTAGGCCGGGAAAATCATCCTTAGTCGTATATTCAATATTTAATTTTTGCAAACGATAATATGGCGTGCTTGAAACCGGACTTGCAATATTAATTATCGGCGCATCAAAATCCTGGGGATTTAAATCTCCAAGCGGATCAGTTGAGCTAACATAATCTATTTTAAAGTCCTGTTTTTGACCAACAGAGATATTGCCTTTAAATTCTTTTTCGATATTATTATTTTGATCATCAATATAAGCAAGACTTAGCCGATATTGCCCATCATCCGTTCCCAATAAATCTATTCTATATTTTCCCTCAATCGGCTCTGGAATAAGGGCAAACTCCATTTCATCTTCATTATAGTAGAAAGCGCCATGTATTTCATTAATGTTTTGGCCGAGACTATTGCGTCCCAACTCTTTGCCATCAGGCGCAGTAATTAGAAAATCAGCCGGTGAGAAAATTCTAATTATAAAATATTTACTGAAACTGTTTGTTTTAATAAACATAATAGGCATCTTTCCAGTCAAAAATTCTATAACATATTTTTGCGCATCCGTAACCACATCGCCATGGGTAGTATCAAGCATTGTAACTTCTTCATCAAAAAATAAGCCATCATTACTCATTTGAGGCACAGTTTCATCGCCCGGACCAAATTCCAAACCATGATCGCCCAAAACACTGTCATAATTATGAGGATAGCCGTTTTCCCATTTGGCATTATCAAATTCCTTATCTTCAACTTTAATATAATTTAAAGTGTCATTCTTCCTGTCATTAGCAATTATATTTAAAATACTAACATCATCTAATTTTTTCATGTTTTCTGGCCTATTTAATAGCTCCAAAAAATAATTCTGAGGATAATTATTAGGATACGTTCTTAATTGGCCAGATGAATGCTCTTTCAAGTAATCATATATAGGCAAAAGATCACGTATCGATGGAATATCCTCTCTGATATAATCAAATATGCTTTGATGATGGTTTCTATTTGCTTCTAGCTCAAATATATACTTTTTTACAAAATCATTAGGGTTACTACTAAGCTCGCCACCTTCCCAAGCCAAATATGCATCGACAGCACCTTTATGCGGAGTAGCTAAAAAAACCAACTTATCAACATCATTTTTATAATAAATACTTTCAATGTATGATCGCGCCAACAAGCCACCCATTGAATGGCCAATTATATCCACCCTATCACTACCACTAATTTCTTTGACCTCCTGGACTTTCCGCATCAAATCATCAGTATTAGAAGCATTGCTAAATCGCCAGTCATACGGAAAAGCAAATAATGTTTTTCCCTCTTCATAACCTGCGAGTTTCAATGCTTCCCACAAATTATCATACGTATTTAAAATAGGATCGAGCTCATATTTATCGCCCAACTTCCAACTCCCCAAAATCCCGGGAATCAAAATCACCGGATTTATGCCTTTTTTAAATAACTCAATCGGCTTGCTAACATAAGGCTGGGAATTTGCCGGCCCAGATATTATTGTGCCTTTTATATCGGGATAGGCCACAGTAGGACCATCTTGATGTCCCCAATAGTTATTAGTTAGATCAATTTCCTCAGGTGTTTGATTTATTAATATGGTACCACAAAAATCTATTCCGCCAAGATCACTGCAAAAACCTGGATTATATATATTAGAGTTATTTATTTTAAAATTAGAAATAAGATCAAAAATCTGACCGCTATTATTTATAATTGAAGAATGATTGATATAAAAATGATCGGTCAAAGGATGCGTCGTAATCACTCCGGCATCCATATCCAAACGTTTTCCGCCGTATTCAACTATGGCATAATTTATATCCACCCCGGATCCCGGTCCAGAAATAATTCCATACCAATCGCCTGGCGACGGCTGGTCAACAACGCCATCACTGTCGCCACCGACAGAATCATCTTTTATTGAAGTGATAATAACTGGCTTTTCTGATGTACCATTTATTACCAACCTGCCACCAACAGCAATGGTAGTATTTTTACCCATCTTTAAAATTGTCCCATTGGTAATCGTCAGGGTAACGCTATCGTCAATTGTTAAACTGTCATCATCATGGAAAATTTTTACATCACCACTATCCCAAACAGTGTCATTACTAATAATGATTTCCTCAGCTTTTGCCATTTTTGGCAAAAACAAAAATCCGCTTATGACAAAAAAGCAGACTAGCAAAAAAAGATTAAATTTTTTCATTCCCCCTTTTATTATTTTTTAAAATATATAAATAAGTATTCAATAAAAAAATACTCCACGGAGTATGTTTTCATTATTCCCCTCCCAACTTATCTAATTATACATCATTAAAAACAAGTGGACAATAATAATTTTTCAATAAAATAAAAAGGGCGGCTCGCGCTAAGCCGCCACCTCCGTAAAACGCGTCTTGCAAGAAAAAACAGCCTTTGAGGCTGTTTAGGAGCGTATATTACAAACCGCATTCAATTGTTTTAAGTCGTTTTTTGACGGTTCTAAATTAGTGCCTTGATTATAATAATACATAATATCACTGGCAATATCACCATGATCCATTCCCAGCGCATGTCCAAGCTCATGTTCAAGCAACCTGACCAATTGATCCGCATTCTCAAATTCATAAACATTAATACGCTTCCCGTTTTCATCTTCAATATATACGCCCTGTTCAAATCCACCCGACAATGGACTGCCAATACTATTATATGTCTTAACGTCTAACTGTAATTGTCCGGCCATAGTATTTAGCATCACCACCTCGGCATTTATAGTATCGACTAAGTTATTTAATTCCTTATTCTGTTTTTTGATTGTTTCAATCTGGGCGTCCAATGATTTTTTTTGCAACCTCAAATTTGTTGCTTCATTTTGTGGAACGCCTCCATTATTGTTCCAGTAATCCACCTTGGAATTATACTCGTCCAACTGACTTGTAAAAGAAATATTTAAATCATTTAAAATTTTTTGCTTTGCGCTATATTCTAAATACAGCAAATCGTAATTTGACTTTAAAGCCTGATAAGAAGATTGATTTGAGTCTACCTTTAAGCCCAAATTTTTTAACCTATCAACTGCCGCCTGACGATAATCATAAACTAAATTAATTTTAATTTCTCCCTCCGGGGAGTAGGAAAATAATTCTTTTTGAGCCGCCTTGGACCAAGGAGCAGATCCTTCTTTAATGTATTGGATAAGTTCATCCCGGGTTATGCCAAATTTTGGATCAATATTGCCGAGCGAATAGGTTAAGGGTTTCTCGCATGAAACCGATATATTGATATATGAGGATAGATTTTTAAAACTAAAATGCGACATGGAGCCAACCTGAAAATAAGCAATAAAAACAAAACCAGCAATAATCAAAAAGCCAAGGATAGTGATTATCCAAAAGAGACCAACATTAACGTAACTACTTTTTCTGTTTTGCATTTATTTTGTTCTGCGATATTTATTATAATACATCTTTTTAATCCCAGAATCCATTTTCCTCAATCTGATTTCTGTCAACCTTTTGATTTCCCTTTCGCCTAGCTGCGGATATATCCTATGTGTTTCCTCATGAATAATGGTATCTATAATTCCCCCTCGGCCAAGCTTTTTGGATTTATGCTTATTAACCCTAATAACTTTTCTGTGATAATTTATCTCGCCGTAATCTTTCATTTTATTATCAACCAGCCTGACCCAGCTGTCTTTGTTGTTTGCCATATTAATATAAATTATTAGTTATTTCAACACTAAAAACGGCTAATTAACTTGTACTTAATTATTTTCAGATATATTTAACCTTGCCCAAAGGTCAGTTAAATCATTCTAAATTACAATAAAATTATTAAAAAAATATGATGTGGTATATGTATAATAATATGTACAATGGGGGCTATGGATTTTGGATTTTTGACGTGCTTTTTGCAATTGTTTTTTGGGTTCTGATTATTTGGCTAATAGTCGTTTTAATAAGATGGCTCAGTCATCCGCATGGAGATGAAAATCATATCCGACACAAAGACAATACCGCTCTTAAAATAATCGAGGAGCGTTATGCTAGGGGTGAAATTAATAAGGATGAATTTGAACAAAAGAAAAAAGACCTGACATCAAATCAATAAGTGACAAATTAATAGCCGATTTAAAAATCGGCTATTAATTTAAAATAAATTATTTTACCATCAATAAATTAATTTTAATTCTGGTAAGTGAAGAAAGGATTCCGTTAGCCGGCTTAAGATTATAGGCTTTTTGAAATTTGATTAGGGCTTGTTTGGTTGCAGGACCAAAATAATTCGTTTCCCGGCCCAATGACCCTGCACCCTTTTTCGACACAAGGAAACCAAGGGCATTCAACTTTTGCTGTAACAACTTAATTTGCGGACTTGTCTGCCCGGACTTTAAATCCTTAACAAAAATTATAATATTTTTAGGGAGAGTTATGTCCGGACCATTAGGATAAGTTTTATCTGGCTCAATATTTTTAACATTTTTCCAATCATAACCCCGGGCGACAAAAGCCTCAACACTTCTAATCAAACTCTTTTGATTATTCTCAAGCAAATAAATATTAGGCGAGTTTAAGTAGCGTATCAAAATTGGTTCAGATGGTTGTTTAGCTGTTGAACTGCTTATTGTTGTTTCTGTTGATGTTGGTTTGCTCGGTGATGTCGTCACAACAATTACCGGATTTAAAGGAACCGGAATAATATGCGTATAGCTGGCACCTCCGCCGCTGGAATAGTTATTTACTATAATAGTGGCAGTGGCAGTGGCAGAGTTGCCATAGATGTCCGTTGCCACCACTGATATGACATGAGCAGTATTAGCTGAAGTCAAAGTATTCCAATGTGTCATGTAGGGCGAGGAGTTAAGAGCCAAACCAAAATTGGAGCCGTCAATTGAAAACTGGACTGAGGCAATTGGCGAGCCATCCGTAACGGTTGCAGTCAAAGGAATATTGCCCGAGACCGTTGATCCGGAAGCAGGAGAAATAATAGAAACAATTGGGCCAGTACTTTCATTAAATTCATAAGCGCCAATATCAAAGGTTAAACCTTTGGGAATTACAGTCCCGGCATAATCCGATGTTAATCCGACATTTGTACCGGCATCAATCGCATCAGAACTCGCTTGAAGCGTAAAATCTAACGGTGCGTTGACAAAAACAGGATTTGAATTCAAATCAGTTACCACTCCCTCCAATAAATTCCAAGCATCCAAACTACTGCCACCGGCCGTATTCCAAAAATACCAATTAGCCGAACTTGCATACCATAGATTATTAGCTATAATTGGAGATTGATCATAAGCATACTGATTTAAATAAATGGCTGCCACATCAGATCCAGTCGCGTAGGCGATATTATTTTTTACAATAAAATTTTTAACTTTTTCAGATACAATGCCATCAATTCTAATTTCGCCCTTCAAAGTTAATTGGCCGCCTGTGTTCAAACAATTGCTATAACTCGTGTTATTATAAATTTCATTACTGTCGTTTGCAAAAAGTGTTATGCCAGGACCATCGTTAGCGTAGACAATGTTATCATATATTTGATTATGATCCGAATAAATGTCCGCCGATATGCCACTGCCATCCTCACCAAGTGACCTTGTGCCATATATTTTATTATATCTAACAATATTATAATCGCCGGTATTTGCGGTCGGAGACCCGACGTCGCCACCCCACAAATGGATGCCGGAATAGCCAGGGGCGATGGAATAATTGCCATTATTATAGACTAGATTTCTTTCAATAAGCCAATTACTGGCGTAGGCAAAAATTCCAAAACCATCATTATTATAAACGGTGTTATTACTGATAGTTGTCCGTGTTGATGAAGTTGATCCGTCAGTTCCAGCGTTTGAAAATATTCCACTAGCTTCATTATCATGAATTTGACAGCTATCAATTGTGTGATTGCCGGCCTGCGCATCCGTTGTATAAAAAACCACCCCATGTCTGTTCCATTTTATTTCACAATTTTGCGCTTTAACTTTCGTAGCTCCAGCGCCGGAAATCCAAACTCCGGCACCGCTTGAACCATTAGCTAAATCCATCTGCAAACCGTCAAAAGTAATATAAGACTTACCATTTGCATTAATTGAGTTTGATCTTTTACCAGCTTCAACAGTTGAAGATGCCGGATCAGCAATCGAATAAATATAAAGAGTGCTTGTGCCCCAAAACCAATTTGTTGAAGAATTAACTCCGGCCAAGCTAGACGCTAAATTACCAAGCTCGCTGTTAATTGCAACCCGCAGAGGCTGGGTTGCTAATGTTGATTTCCAAATATTTTCGGATTCAACCGACCAATCAGTTACTAAATCCGCTCCGGTTATTCTCGGCTTATTACCTTCGCCATAAGCACCGAAAACGATTGTACTACTGACATTGCCAGATGATGGTACAGTTAATGTTTCTCTCCAAGTCTGGCCTTTTTTAAACAAAATATTATCACCGGGCACAAGAGGCAAACTATTTACTTTGGAAATGGTTTGCCAAGCGGAACCTATCGCCGTGCCGGAGTTAGAATCATTGCCGCTAACAGCATCAACATAATATGTCGATGACGCCATCACCATTTCTAAATCAAAAATATGAGTTGAAAAACCGCCAGTATAATTAAAACTGATTTTTCCGTCGACGTCAGATGTACATATCGCACCGGAGCAAGAAGAACCGCTGACTACACCATCACCGGCAACACTATCGACTGATACAGCATAATCCGTATCAGCCTGTAAATCACCTATCGTAAAAATCGTAGTAGTGGCAACCGAGCTTGTTGCTATCCACTCTTTATTCATCTGGCCCGTCATTGACCAATTGGTCAAACTGACATCCATATAATTTTGTAAACTCGTAGAAAAACCGCCTATCGGACCAACTTGGAAATCTGCCAAAGCCGAGGAAGAAGTTGCTGTTTTATAATTTAATTTACCATTGGAATAAACTGTAATCGGACTTGAAGTTGAAATTAAATTACCCGATAGGCTAAGACTCGGCTGAAACTCATAAGCGCCCAAATCCGGACTACCATAAAAGGCATTTCCCAGATAATCTTGAGTCAAACCAGATATGACAATCCCCGAATCCACTGCCGGAGAATAATATTTTAGCTGGAAATTAGAAGTGGAACTTGAAAAAAATTGCGGGTCCAATGCGATATCAGTTCCATCGGCGGTCAAGCCGGAAAGCGTGGTATTAAAAATTAAATTATTATTCTCAACCTGTCCATCACCGGAGTAAATAATGGCATTGGAACTTTGTTGACTAAAAATATTATTAATAATAGAGGTCGAACTGCCACCATCATTTATTCCCGTAACGCCATCAACAAAAGTATTGTTATAAATTTTATTACCAATCGTCCCGGCGCCAATAGAAACTCCAGCCGGAGAATTATTAATTAAATTATAATCAATAATATTATTGTGACCGGTGATAGCAATATTATCGCTGGAAATATTAAAATTTTTAATTGAGTTATTACTGCCGGAAATAGAAATTATCGCGCTTCGATCCGGATCTGTACTGCCCAGGGCGATGTCATCCCAATAAACCAGAGCGTCCGACTGGTCAGCATATACACCCCAAAGCGCTTTGTTCCAAGACTTGCCAACTAATAAAGTATCCAAGCCGGCTGCGTTTAAAATAATCTTATCATCTTGCCAGACAATAATTGATCCGACGGTATCGCTAACCTTAACTTTTATTTTTAATTTTACCCATTGGCCGGTTGGAAAAGTTTCAAAAGGTTCAGCGCTTTGCAAAACGCTATATGTCCGACCAACTGAATTCAGTTTAATTGATATATTATTAGTATTTAATACTCTAAGTGCCAAGGTTGTTGCGGCAGTAGATGTATTGCCTAAACGAAAAATATCAAAATTACTAGCTGAAGTAATTGGATTAGCAACATAAACCCAACCTCTCATCCACACCGTACTGCCCTCGTCATACAAATCAATTGTCTTGTTGGCATACGAAACTCCGCTTGCCGCCGTAGAGCTTGCCGCCAAAGCAACTGAACCCGCGTGAACCTGAGCGGTAGATGTTGAGACAGTACCATTGGTTTGAGTCAGGGACGTAAAAGGACTCACTCCTTCGAGGCCGTCACTTAAGCCGGAAAAGGCCACCTGATTTCCGCCATATAAATTATTATTGCCATCAACGGTAATATTATCGCCACGCAAAACTAAAGGATCATCAATGCCTGCCGTGAGACTGTTAATTTTTATTGAAGACGGATGATTAAATGTCAGGCCGTTTAACGCTTCTAGAGTCTTCCATGGATGATTTATACCATCAACCAAATAATCCGTTCCAGTGGAAGCAACCTTAAACTCGGCGTTATTGGGATAGAGCCTCCACTTGGCGCCATAATTTACGCCACCGCCGCCATAATAAAAACCATCCCAATCATTATAGTAATAACTTGGCAAGGCGAAAGTGGCTAAATATCTTCCCGACTTTGTATAATAAGTACTCCAATGATCTCCCTGATCAAACGAGGCAATAATATTTGTCTGTGTATCGCCATCCGTATCAACCGCAAAAATAATATTACCATACTCATCTCTATGTCCCCACCAACCAATCACATTATCTGCAGTTTCAAAAACTTTTGTTTGAATGCCGTCACTACCCGCCCGCCAAATAAATCTGTCTCCGCCAGTATCGCGAACACCATAAACATAATTCGCATCACTAACTATCGCTACTGACTGCTCCGCGCTCCCCCAAAGAGAAAAGGTTGCGCCATGATCATCGGAAGAATAAACCACATTACTGCCAAGGTCGCCTAAAGCCACAAAAAGCTTATTCCTGTAAGGACACCAATAAACATAATGCACATGCCTAGCCGCACCAAAAGATTCTGGCGTGATGTCAGGCCAAGTAGCGCCATCATCAATGGATTTATAAAGCTTGGCGGCACCAGAAGAAACTAGTAAGCTATATTGCCCTACATAAATATTACCCTGATTATCTTCCGCAAAAGAAATAGTTCGTCCATCAGTCTGTTCAAATGTTAGCGTTTTAGTCCAATTATCACCATTATCAATTGATCTCCAAATACCACCAGCCCACGAAGCAAATACCGTTCCAGCAGAAGAGATAAATAGTGATTGAGCGCTTGAGGTCGCTCCGCCATCACCCACCTGACTTAAAACACTATTCTCATAGCGAAAAATATCACCAGTATTATTAGCCAATAAAACCTTTCGGCCATAACCAAGCCCGCCATATGTGCTAGACTTATCACCAACTACATCGCCATGAGTCATATAAAACCAAGGGCCAAAATCAATGTTATTGATGCCAATATTAATTTTTTGATTATAATCTAACTGTGCAACAAAAGGATTGGCGCCAGAACCGTATGAATTAAAAGCAATACTTGAAGTTGAAACGATTAATTTTTCATTCCAAAAACCGCTTTTTTTTAATAAAACACTATCGCCTGCCACTAGCGTTGAGGAGCTTACTTTATTAATTGTTTGCCAGGCTGCCAAAGTTGATGTTCCACTATTGGCGTCACTGCCACCAACATCGTCAACATAATAAACAGTTGCGCCGGCAACATTACAGAAAGCAAAAAAGGCAAAAATAATTAGGCCGATTTTGAGAGAGTTGGTAATTTTCATACTGTCTAAATTTGCATTTACTTTAATAATTATAACAAATTTAGACAATACTTTGCAACAAAAAAACAGTCCGCCGCGGCGGACTGTTTTTCAAGTACTTATAAAACCTCAATTAACGCCATCTCTTAAATCTATTACTACTTGAAGATGATCTTGGAGATGAGGATCTGTCTGATCTTGGACTAAATTCTTTTTGAGCCCTCGGCGAAGAAGATCTTTCTACTCTAGGACCAAAATCTGTTTGACCTCTTGAAAATCTATCCTGCCTAGCGCCGTAATCGGTTCGTGATCTCGAAAAACCGCCTGATTGAGATTCAAATATTTCAATCTGAGATTGAATTTTTCGCTTGGGCGGAAGAATTGGCAAATCTAATATTGGAATGGCTTTTCTAATCAAGCTTTCAATGCGCCTGATGTTGAATTTTTCCTGAGGAGTGACAAAGGAAATTGCTTTGCCATAATTAGACGCTCTACCTGTTCTTCCTATGCGATGGACATAATCCTCTTTATCATCCGGCAAATCAAAATTAATTACTAAAGATATATTATTAACATCAATTCCTCTTGCGGCTATATCTGTTGCGACAAGCACGCGATATTTACCAACTTTAAACCCATCTAGAGCAGATCTTCTTTGAGCTAAAGATTTATTTGAATGCATTTCTATGGCACTGTGTCCCATGGCAACCACGTGATTTGCAATGTTTTTTGCGCCATGTTTTGTTCGTGAAAATATCAAAACGCTGCCGGCATTATCAGTTAATACCTTTTCCAGAAGCTGAGTTTTCAATTCACGATTAACAATAAATATTTCCTGTTCAACATTTTCTGCTACCGTTCCAGAGGGAGCAACCTCTATTCGAATAGGCATCTTCATATAACGAGCAGCAATTTGTGCAATTGCTGATGGCATAGTGGCTGAAAACAATAGGGTCTGCCTATTGACCGGAGAAAATGCCAAAATCTGTTTTAGCTGAGGTAAAAATCCGATATCAAGCATCCTATCAGCCTCATCAAGAACCATGACTTTTACATTAGATAAAGATAAATTTTTCTTTTCCAAATGATCCAATAGCCTGCCTGGTGTAGAGACAATGATGTGAGGATTTCTTCTTAGATTTTGTAATTGCTGTCTGGAACATGCGCCGCCAATAAGCACCGCTGTTTTAAGACCCAATGGCCTACCAATTTTTTGTAAAACCTCATCAACTTGCAAAGCCAATTCTCGAGTCGGTAAGATTATCAAACCTTGTCCGCCACTAATCATTAATTGCTGAATCATCGGTAAACCGAATGCCAAAGTTTTGCCTGTTCCAGTTTGGGCAATACCAACAATATCCTTGCCCTCTAAAGCGGCAGGAATACATTGATGTTGAATTGGCGTTGGAGTTGTAAATTTGTTAAATTCCAAAACATCCAAAATTTTTGGTGAAAGGCCCAGGTCGATAAAAAGACCAGTTGCCTGTTTTGTTTGTATCATATTTATTTTTATTGACCCCAATTACTTCAGGGCCAAGAGATATGACACAAGAGAGATTCGAGTCTTTGGCTGCTTAATTTGCAGCTCTTTTAATTAGATAAGTAGTATAGCACAATTAAATAATACTGTCAAACTATGTCGGGAGCGCTTACCCAGAATCATCATTTATAATTACTGGGCTGTCCAACCACCATCTACTGTAATTATTTGGCCGGTTATATAACTAGCCTTATCTGACGCCAAAAATACTACCGCATTGGCAATATCTTCTGGGAGGCCCATTCTTTTAAGCGGGATCATGGCAATTGTTTGTTTTTTCACTGCATCCGTACTGGTACGAGGCTGATCAGGTTGGCTGGCGCCAGGCGTTTCAATGGCACCAGGAGCAACAGCATTGACAGTTATCTTTCTTGGAGCAAGTTCTAGAGCCAAGGCCCTAACCATGCTATTAATAGCACCCTTGGATGCACAGTAATGAACCAAGCCCGAAAAACCGACAAAAGAGGCGATGGAAGAAATGTTAATAATTCTTCCTCCTTCGGGCAATATTTTAACTGCTTCTTTACAAGTATAAAAAATTCCTTTTAAATTAACATCCATTACCTTATTCCAGTCAGACTCTTTCATTTTATCAAAAGTAATAAAAGGAAAAATACCTGCATTATTAACAAGGATATTAATAGTCTTAAATTTTTTAATCGCCGTCTTAAAAAGATTAATTACATCTTTTTGTTTACTAACGTCACATTTTACAGAAATAGCTTCTACGCACAAAGCCTTAATTTCTTTGACTACCTTATCTGCCTTAACAGAATCAATATCGGATACAACAATATCATATCCTTCCTTGGCTAATTCCAAAGCTATGCCCCTTCCAATTCCTTGGCTGGCTCCGGTAACAATGGCTACTTTATTTTTTAATTGCATAATTATTTTTTATTATTAATTTATTTGTTTAAGTATAACATACAATCATTTTTTCTGATAAATTAAAAAACAGTCCGCCGCGGCGGACTGTTTTTTAATTAAATAGTGGGCCGGGAGGGATTCGAACCCCCGAAGGCGAAGCCAGCAGATTTACAGTCTGCCCCTGTTGACCGCTTAGGTACCGACCCATTTTGAATTATATTTTAGCACAAAATATCCATCTTTTCAAGCACCAATGGGATAAAAAGCGCCTCCATCTTGAGCCGTTGTGCGGATTCGAACCGCAGACCTACTCCTTACCATGGAGTTGCTCTACCAACTGAGCTACAACGGCAATTTTTTCGAAAATAAAAAAGGCTTTATCCTTTCCAATAAAAATATACCAAAATAATTAAATATTTTCAATAGACAATTCCAGCTCCTGAAGCTTGCCATTTTCCGGATTGATCTTTTTTAAATGGTATAAGGTTTTTTTGGCTAAATCCCTATCTCTGACAGAAACAGCAAGTGCAATTATTTTATCTAGATATTTCGGATTATTCGGTTCAATGGCACTTGCTTTTAGATAACTATCTAAAGCCTTTTCTTCTTTTTTAGTGGCTTCAGATATCTTGGCTAAATCACAGTAATAGACGGCAACCCTAGGATCAACGTTTATGGAATTTAAAAGATCGGTTTCCATTTCTTGCAATTTACCGTTTTTAAAATGGCTTCCTTTTTTAGAAGTACCAGCCGATACTGTGTATAATTTTATCAAATATTTATAGATCTCTTCCGCCTGATCATAACATTTATTATCAAAATATAATTCGCCCAAAGACTCATAGGCTTTAATATTTTTTTTGTCGGCGGAAACTGCCTCTATTAATTTTTTTTCTGCCGCAACGAACTCCTCTTTGTTCATTAAGGCCCGACCCTCTTCAATTATTTCTTCGACTGTTTTGGGTTCTTTGACGTGCTTTACAACGTCCTTTATCTTATAGCGCGCCTCCAAGGCAACAACTTTTTCCTTCATTCTTGCAAATCCAAGCGAGATTGATTTTAGTTTCGGTCCGACCGCAGCATTAAAATGCTTTCTAAAATCCTGACTGCTTCTTTGAAATTTAGACTCCAAAATTTTAGCCCTTGTAGCACCTTGCTTGGCATTAGAAATAGAATTGATATCTAAATTCTTTAAATCAGGAAAATGCCTAAAAATCATAAATGCCAAATATCCGCCAATTGCGATCGCTATAATTATTAGAATAATAATGTAAATCATATTTATTTAACTAAACTTGATCTAAAAAGTTTTATTTTATTAATAACCTCTTGGCTCGCCGCCTCTGTGGCAGGAGCTAATATTTTTCTCGGGTCGTAAAAAATAATTTTTGATGATAATGTTTGTTGCAGGGCTTTTGTAAAAGCCACCCTTACATCCGTATCAATATTTATTATTGTGGCGCCTAATTTTATCGCTTGTTTGATTTCTTCCGGATCAGTGCCGGAAGCGCCATGCAACACTAATGGTATTTTTGCCAATTTGTTTATTTGCTCCAGCAGATGAAAATGAATCTTTTCCTTACCCTTAAAAGATCCGTGAATTGTCCCAACTGAAACGGCTAAGGTATCAATTCCTGTTTTTACTATATATTCTTTAACTTTGCTTGGATCTGTAAAAAAACTATCTAGATTTTTTGGCAGACCGCTTGCTGACATTCCTTCTTTGCCGGCAAATCCGCCTAATTCTCCCTGGACCCATGATCCTCTTTTGTGGGCAAAGCCGACTACCTTCTTTGTTAATGAAATATTTTTTTCAAATGAAAATTCAGATGCGTCGCAATGAACTGATGAATAGCCAACTGCAATGCATTCCTTAATTAAATCCAAATCTTTGCCATGATCAAGGTGGATGGCAACTGGAATGCTCTTAGCCTCAGTTTCTGCAATATTTTTTATAATTGCAAAAATAGTCTTGAGCCCCGCATATTTAATGGTCGACTCCGATGTCTGAATAATTATCGGCGACTTAGCGATCACGGCAGCACGAGCTATGGCCAAGGTCATTTCTAAATTTGAAGTATTAAAAGCGCCTATTGCCACCTTCTTTTTTCTAGCCTGAGGAACGATCTTATTAATATGGACAAGCATATATTTTTAACTATTTTTAATTATTTTTGTAAATTCCTCACTATTTAAGCTTGCTCCGCCGACCAAAAACCCGCTGATTTTAGATAATTTTGAAAGTTCTGCGGCAATTGCACCATCAACACTTCCGCCGTACAGTATCCTGACATTGTTTGATACTATTGTCAATGGCCATAGGTCCACCAAATTTTGATAAATTATATTAAAAGCCATTTGAACGTCACCCGGTTCCATTATCTGACCAGTGCCACTAGTACTTATTGCCCAAACTGGCTCATAAGCAATGGCCAATTTCTCGGATAGTACAAGATCAATTCCTTTTAAGCCTTCATTAATCTGATTCCATAATGTATGCTCAGCCCTGCCTTCCTGTCTTTGTTCCAATGTTTCCCCGATACACAAGATCGGAATTAATTCGTTTTCCAAAGCAAGGGATATTTTTTTGTTAATCATTTCGTTGGTTTCTCCAAGATATTTTCTCCTTTCGCTGTGGCCGATTATGACGTATTGGCATCCGAGCTCTTTCAAATTTTTTACCGACTCCTCGCCAGTGAAAGCCCCTGACTCTTCCCAAAAAACATTTTGCGCACCCAATAGAAGATTGCTGTTTTCAATTGCCTTACCAACTGACTCAAGCGCAGTAAATGATGGAAATAACACAACCTCTTTTTCAGTTTCTCTTTTTGTGGCCTTTTTAATTTCCAATGCCAAACCAACAGCCTGAGTTGGGCTTAAATTCATTTTCCAATTGGCAATAATTAATGCCTTCATTTTTTTACCAAATATAATTATTAAAAATCCAATAAGCTATGCTTTTAGTATCACTAAATCTACTGTCAGGACTGGCGCTGCCCAAAACAACAATATAGGCATCATGGCCGTCCTTATTTGTAACCTTGCTGGCGAAACAATAACCAGCTAATTCTAAATATCCAGTCTTACCAGCAATAATTTTATAAATATCATTGCCATATCCGAAATCATCTCCTAAAATTTTATCCGTGGCGGCAATATTTCTTTTGGTGTTGGAATTTAAAACAGTATAAAAATAATTTTTTTGTCCAACCGTATGAGAGATTTCATCGTGGCTGAATGCCTCCTTGGCTAATTTCAAAATATCTTGCGCTGTCGATTTATTACCATTATTCAAACCGGTTTCGTCGGCAAATATAGTATCTGTCATTGTGAGCTCCTTAGCCTTTTGGTTCATTTGCCTTACAAATTCATCATTATTCATTCCAGTCGACCTGGCCAGGGCTGCTGCAGCCTCATTAGCTGAAGCGACAAGCATAACATTAAAAACATCTTTTACTTTTACTTTTTCGCCTTCATAAAAATACGGCCGATTGCCATCTCGATGATCGCTCTTTTCAATTACTATCTCCTTATCCATTCCCGGATTATGATCTAAAAAAACTAAAGCCGTCATCAATTTTGTTAAGCTCGCAATTGAACGGACTTGCTTTGAATTTTTTTCATAAAGTAAAGATATGCCTTGACTGTCTGCGGCCGCAACACTTTGTGCTGACACCTTGACGCCCAAAGTAGCATCTGACTTTTTTCGAGGAACTTTTCGCGAAATATTATTTGGCACCAAATATTCTTGAGCAAATATTTGATTAATATTTGGCTGATTTGCTGTAAAATTAGACAAAATACTAGCAAATATAAGGTTGGCTAGGATTTCAATCATTTTTTTGATCGTTTAAATTAATTTCATTTTCAGTCTTGCTGAGCACATCCACGCCCACCAATAGCTTTTCCAAATTATTATTTTTATTCAACTTTTCAAAGTCAGGCAAATCCTCTACCCTCTCAAGCCCTAAATATTTCAAAAAGTCAAAAGTGATGCTATAGACAAAAACATCTCTGGATTTGTCATCTTTGGCCTCAATTAATCCGCGCATTAATAAATTCCTCAAAATCAAGCTGCAATTAACGCCACGAATCAATTCTAATTCCGCTTTGGAAATCGGTCCCCTATAAGCTATTATTGTTAAGGTTTCCAAAGACGGCCTTGTAAGCTCTCCGGTGATTTCGCTTTTGATAAACTTCGAAACAATCTCCGAAGAAGCTCCGCTTGTTGCCATTTGATATTTTCCGTCTAGTTTCAAAATCACAATTCCTCCGGCACGACCACTATAATCAGTAAACAGTTTTTCTAATGCTTCTTCTACTTGAATTTTATCAGCATCAACAATTTTTGCAACTTCACTTCCGCTTAACGGCTTATGTGAAATAAACAAAAGCGATTCTATTTTATTTTTTATCTCATCCATATTAAATTTTTTCTACTGTTATATTGTCAAAAATTCCATCTTGCCCCACTAATATTTCACCGTTTTTAATCAACTCCAATAGAGCCATAAAACACACAACCACTTCCGACTTAGACTTAGCCTCGGATATAATTGATTTAAAATCAAGCTTAGATGCTCCCGCTAAATTGCGCCTTATGTTTTCAACCACCTCAGTCAAACTGACCACTTTTTCCAGAACTCTCTGCGGCAGATTAACAATATAATCAATCCGGCCGATAATTTGCTCAAAATAATCCCGCAGTATTTCTGTGTTACATGATGGCGGCGGAGAAAATGTCGGCTCATGAGAAATCGCTATCCTATCGCGACTAAAGGCAAATCTCTTATCATTGATTATTTTTTCGATTTTTTTTGTTGCCTCAAGATATTCCTTATACATTTTCAACTGCAATTCCAACTGATCGGCGCTATCTTCCTCATCATCTTCATTAATCGGCAATAGAGTCTTTGATTTTATAATTAATAACTTGGTAGCAATAACTAAAAAATCAGCCAAATCGGATGCGCCCACTTCCTGCAAGCTGTCCAAATATTGCAAGTACTGATCAGTTACCTTGCCCAAAGAAACTTGTGAAATGTTCAATTTTTGATTTTCGATCAATTGCAATAATAAATCCAGCGGGCCGTCAAATTGTTCTAATTTTATTTGATACATTGAACTATTTTTTCTTTATGGCTTTCTTAACCGTTTTCTTCACTGGTTTTTTAACTGTCTTTTTTACAGCCTTTTTAAGGGCTTTTTTTGCTACTTTTTGCGCCGGCTTTTTAACAGCTTTCTTAGCGCCCTTTTTAGCTACAGACGCCTTCACTTTTTTCATTTGTTTTTTCACCGACTTCGGAATCTTATAGCCTCCGGTCATGGCAATATCTGCCAATTTAGCCTCTTCTAATTGCACAAAATCTTTTACTTTCATTAAAATACTATCAGTAAAACTGCCGGCGCTCATGACTGCTTTCTGTGTTTGAAGCATAGTTTTATCAACGACTGTTTCCAGCTTATGCAACCCGCCAAAAGAAGAAAGTGCTCCAGGCTTAATTTTTAAAATCTTAACCATTAATTGCTCCTTGGGAATAGAGATTTTTTTAGCCCCCAAAGCTTTTTTTAATTTTTCCAAATGCAATTTTTTATCGGCAGGAATGATTACCAAAACAAAAGTCTTATCCGCTTGAATCAAAAGATTTTTAGCAATCTCCTTTAAATTCTTTTTTAAAGTTTGAGCGGCATCATAGGCGGTGTAAACCGTCTTATGGGCGATTTCTTCGTAATCAAATTTGCTTTTACTTAAGTAGTCCTTAAGTTTTTGAGAGATAGACATATTTTTATCTTATTATCGGCTTTTCAACCGGGTTTAAATTTGAATCTAATGCTTTTTTAGTAAAACATTGATAGCCTGCCAAATGGTTAAACCAATCCTCAGATCCGGGATATTTTTCTGTGTCAGTTACGGCAAAAGCAAAATTAGCACAGAGCTCATATTGTTTGTCATCAATAACCTTATATTCGTAAGGTTTTTGTGTTTCGGGATCTTTAAATGAAGTGACTTGCGAATCGTTGATATCCGGCAATTTTTTATTTTCCATATATTTGGAAGCTATATAACCATTTAAACTGCTTAAGTCTGACGATCTAGTCATATCAAATCTTTTTAATTTCGAAGTCTTTGGCGAATCCATAAAGAAAAAAGCTCCGGCAATAGATCCTATTACAAAAACCAAAACTAAAATCAAAGCGATTATAGAAAGCATTGATCTTTTTGCATATTCTTTTCTTCTTAAATCATAGCCGAAATATCCGAAAATCAGCAAAGCGATCACTAGGACTGTTATTATTTTCAAAACAATATTAACCGTATATTCTCCGTTCAAAAAGTTAACAAGCAAAGCGACCAAGCTTCCGATTACTGTAAGTGCGGAAACCAAAAGCATCAAATATGTCAGCCACCTGTTAATTCCACTGCCATGACTTAAAGTGCCTTTTTTGTATTGATGATGCAAGACATTAATAATTATTAAAAATACCGGCAATAAGATTATGGCTGAAGCAATTCCCATCCTAAGTCCGGATTGGATTGATAAATCATAACCATAACCGGAAAAAGTATTGTTTTTAAATGCCTTATTAATAATACCGAACACTAATTGGCCGACGGAAAAAGACAGCCAGCCAAGAGAAATTAAGACAAATAAATTTAAAAATGCATCTAAAGCTCCTTTTCCTTTAAAATTACCCTGCGTTTGTGTTTCCATATATTTGTTTAAATAATTTATATCTAAATTTAGATTAGCTTAAAATTATTAATTATTAATGATGGTTTATATTATTTATTTTATCGCCCCCGGAATAACTATTGGAGCGCCACTTGAACCAACAGCTCTTGGATCAATAGGAGAGCTACCTTGCGGACATTCACCCCTCATAAATGCCCATTCCTCACACTCAGAGCCATCGGGAAGTTTACAATTACCATACTGGCTGCCATCTTCTTTGGTAATAATTTCCGAGGTGCCACCCTTTTCCTTGCAATTAACTGAAGCCGGATTGGCGATTTGTGTTGTAGAAGTTGCCGGGCAAGGAGCAAATTCACAGTTCGGTCCGGTGCGTCCGACTGCCGAGCCGTCAGAACAAATTTTAGCTTCTTCTGTACAAGCCTGATTTTTTTGACCAGGACACAACTCTGTCGGTTTTGATGCCGAAGGATTGCCATGTTTTGTCCACTCGCCATTATTGCAAATCCAACCATCTTCATTGCCACGTAAAAATATTAAGCCAGTAGCAATAACGCCAAGAGCCAAAATAACTACTAAAATAATTAACCAAGCCTTCCAATTTTTCATATAGAAAAAGTAATAATAAACTAATCAGCTGTCTCGGTCTGCTCGCCGAATAAGTTAATGCCGTTTTCCTTAGCTTCTGCCACTGCCTTATCAGCAATTTGAATATTAGCATCATTTAAAGCTTTCTTGCTAGTATAATTTGGAGCATCCATCATCAAATCCCTGCTATCACCTGTCTTAGGAAAAACAATCACTTCACGTATATTTGGTTCACCCTGAAATATTGCCATCAGGCGATCCACGCCAGGAGCAATGCCTCCATGAGGTGGGGCGCCAAATTCAAAAGCCTCAAGCATATGGCCGAAACGCATTTTTATTTCATTTTCTCCAACTCCCAATAGTTCAAAAACTTTCTGCTGAATATCTCGCAAATGGATTCTAATGGAACCACCCGCAACTTCAAATCCATTTAACACCAAATCATATCCCAAAGCACGCCATTTCTTTGGTTCATCCGGAAATTCTTTCATATCTTCTGGATTAGGCATTGTAAATGGATGATGACTGGCAACTAATTTTTTTTCATTTTCAGAAAATTTAAACATTGGCGGATCGATAAGCCACATAAATGCCAATTCATCAGGATTTTCTTTATTCAATCTTAAATCTGGCTTATCAGTATTATATTTTTCCATGCATTCGGCGTAAGTCAAACGTGGGAAAGGTTTAGAAGTAATTGTTTTATTTGGATATAATTTTTCTACCAATTCAATCATCATTGGCTCAATAAGATTAAAAATATCTTCTTGTTCAACAAAACTCATTTCAATATCAAGCTGAGTAAATTCTGCCTGCCTATCTCCCCTAGTATCTTCATCACGAAAACATCTGGCGATTTGAAAATATTTTTCAGCTCCTGAAACCATCAATAACTGCTTAAACTGCTGAGGTGATTGAGGCAAAACATAAAATTTTCCCGGCCACATTCTTGAGGGCACCAAAAATTCACGGGCTCCTTCTGGCGTTCCCTTTGTCAAAATTGGTGTTTCAATTTCTAAAAAATCCTGATTGCCCAAATAATCTCTAAAAAATTTCGTCACTTTAGAACGCATTACCATGTTATTGGTCATTCTAAGGGTGCGCAAATCCAAATATCTGTATTTTAATCTTGTTTCCTCATTTACATCTTTTGTATCTTTATCAATTTCAAAAGGTGAAGTTTTTGCTTCATTTAAAATTTCAAGCGATGAGGCTAACATTTCAACTTTACCGGTTGGAATTTTATCATTAATCATATTTTCCGGCCTGGCATTAATTGTACCGGTAATTGTAACGACAAATTCTGATCTTAATTTCTGAGCCAATTCATGCGCTTCTTTGTTTGATGGAATAAATACAACCTGAAGAATACCGCTCCTATCACGCAAGTCGATGAAAATAAGCTTGCCATGATCCCTTCTGCTATGTACCCATCCTGATAACTTAACTTCCTCTCCTATTTTGTTTGCCACCTCCGCTATTGGTATTCTTTTCATAAATTTAATTATTAAATATTTCCTATATTATACTAAAAAAACCTGCCAAAAGCAAGTTTGAATTAAGCCAAAATTTTTGCCAGATACTGATAGCTTTTGATTTCTTTTTCGGCTGTTTCCTGTATTAATTTATTAAAATCAATAAAAAGTTGCTTTTGACTTCGAGCAGTAATTAAGGGTTGATAACCAAGACATTTTAATAGCTGATAAATGCTCTTATTCAGATTGATAACAATTTCATTTTTGTTTTTGCTTTCTTCGAGCTGCCCAAAAAAACTTAATAAAATTAAAAATATTTTTTGATCACTCAAACTGTATTTTATAAGCGCATCAATAGCTTCACAAAAATAAAAAGCCGCCGAAGACTTAAAAATGTTTGATGCGATTGAAAGAAATCTTTGTTCAATTCTGGCTGAGGCAATTCTTTCAAAACTTTTGCCTTTAGCCAACATCAAGGTCGATACAAAAAAATAATCCAAGTGCGCATTTAACTTAGACGTAATTTTTTTGGCTCCCTTGATCGTGGCATTTATTTTGCCAAAACCAGAGGTGTAAATTACATATCGCCTATCATTATCACTAAGATTATCTCTTCTCAAAACAATGCCCTGAGTTAAATAAGTCATTATTTTTGCTTATTATCTACAGATTCATTTTTTTCCGGATAACAACATAGTACATTATCTACATACTCAATTCCACAAAAATAATCACAAATAGAAATATTTTTTACTGCGCATTTATGATCATTTGTCCCATCAACTTCATTCCATGGACATTTGTTTTGTTTCCATGAAGTCTTGTCGTTTGAAGTCAGATCAATATCCATATTTGCTCCATCTAAAGTTTTTATCTGCATATTAATTTTTATCCAAATAATTTTGTAAAATCAACATGGCCGCAATATCATCCTCATCCTTCCCTGGCGATAGTTTTTGTGCTTGCTGGGTCGAAAATCTTTCGTCTAATAATTCGACTTCTATTTTTATGCTTTCTTCTAACTTTTTTACAAATTCTCTTGTTCGAGTTGCCTGCAATGATTCTTTTCCAGAACTGCCAATTGGCAATCCAATTATAATTTTTTCAATATTTTCATTCTTACATATTTTTTGAATTTCAACTATCAAATCGCTCCAGCCTTTGCTTTTTAAAATTTGATACGGCAAAGCCATCCCGCTTTCCGTATCAGCGACCGCAAGTCCCACCTTTGAATCTCCGTAATCTATGCCGAGTAATTTCATATTAATTTTTATTATTCCTTTTAATCCACCATTTTTTTATCAATGGCATTGTTAATGTCGATAGAATAAAGGCAAGAGCTGGTACAATAGCATTTATAAAAGGGTTTGGTAAGCGCGCAAAAAAGAAAAATATAACAATAACAATGTATGTAAAAATTATTATTAATAATTTTCGAAGTAAACTTGTTTCCCAAGCCTTATCCAATTCAACCCGGTTATTGCGTTCTTTTATGTTTTTTATTTCTAATTCTAATTCTTCTATTGTAGCCATATTATCTCAAAGTTAAAATTTCAAATCCTTTTTCTGTCACTGCGACAGTGTGTTCAAAATGGGCTGACAAGGAGTCATCGGCTGTAACGATTGTCCAACCGTCATCTAAGGTGTCTACCTCCCAACCGCCTGCATTTACCATCGGCTCAATTGCCAAAACCATGCCCGGTTTTAAAATTACTTCGGGGAAGCTTCTACTTAAATAATTTGGAATCTGCGGATCTTCATGAGCGGAAAAACCAACTCCATGTCCAACTAATTGCCTGACAACTGAAAATCTAGATTTTTCAATTACTCCTTGGATTGTTTTGGAAATTTCTGAAAGCTTAACGTCCGGAGCAATTTTTTCAATGCCGGCCATAAGCGCCTCTTCGGTAACTGACATTAATTTTCTCGCTTCTTTAGAAACCTTTCCCACGCCTACGCTTTTTGCCATATCAGTATAAAGCCCTTTATAAATCAAGCCACAATCCAGGCTAACAATATCGCCTTCATCTATTTTTCTTTTATGGTCTGGAATACCATGCACGACTTCATTATTTAGGGATACACAAAGAGATGCAGGATATGCTTTTTCAGCCCAGGCTGCTTTATAATTTTTAAAGCTCCCTTCACCCTTAAATTTAGCAATTAAACTTTCAGCATAATCATTTAGTTCGCCAGTCGTTATTCCTGGCTTGATATATTCAATTACTAAATCCAAGATTTCAGCAAGTATTTTACCGCCTTCCCTGAGTGTTTTTATCTGTTCTTGAGTTTTTAGTTTTATCATGGAGTCATTTTAGCATAAATAAAGATAAAGTTTAAAGAAACTTAAGATTTATCTAAAATTACATTAAATAAACTTCATAATTCCCTTAATATCTTTTGATAAAATTTATTTTGTGTCTTTGGGCAACAATCAACAATGGGGACAAAGACGTGAAATATCCGCACAACGTAAACCGAAAGTTAACTGCTAAATTCGACAAGGAAGAATTTCTTAAGGTTTTTACTGGAGCAAAAGAGAATGTGTTATGCTTCCAAGCTCCAAATGAAAAATTGCTAGTAGTTACTGCGCATAGAATAGACCTACTACAAGACAGCAACGCAAGAAACTACCATCTCTTTGACATTTATTGCCATACGATTGATGTAAATGTTGCCCTAGGCCAAAAAGAATTATCCAAACAAAGGATATATCTAAAAATAGTAGGTCTCAACACAGAAACAAAAGAGGTTAAGCGTGTAGAAATTACCAGTACAGTTTAATTGCGTGGATCCAGACGGGATCCAACAGCCATTTCAGCCTTAAGACGTTCGAACCGTCTTTGGCTTTTTCTTCTAAAATTTAAAAACGCCCCGTGAGGAGCGCCCCCTGAAAAGCTATTTTACTTCAATCTGTTTTCTTAAATCATCAACCATCTTCTGAACAATCTGCTGGAATACACCTTCGATATGCTGTTCACCGTTCACCTGAATTAGTTTGCCCTGGCTTTCATATAATTCCACTATTGGATCTGTATTATCATGGTATACTTTCAGCCTTGCTTTGATTTTTTCTTCATTGTCATCATCCCTGATAAATAAAGCTTCTCCGCACGTATCACAAATTCCTTCTGTTGCGGTTGGATTATATTTGACATGCCAAGTATGTGCATTTTTACAAATCCTTCTACCAGCAATCCTTTCTATAACCGCCTCGTCGCTTACATCAACCAAGAATACATAATCAATATCTGACATCTGTTCTAAGGCTCTTACCTGATCTTGCGTTCTCGGAAAACCGTCTAAAATATATCCGGATTTACAATCTTCTTCTTTAATTCTACCATCCACCATTTTTGTAATGAGCTCATCTGAAACCAATTTTCCATTATCCATTAAATCAGATAACTCTTGTGAAAGAGGATTACTTTTATCTAATTTAATTGCCCTCAATAGATCGCCCGTTGAAATGTGGGGAATTTTAAATGTTTCAGATAACAATTTAGCCTGCGTTCCCTTCCCTGATGCCGGAGGACCAAACATTATAATTTCAAAAGGTTTTTCATTTTTAAACATAAATATAGTTTTTATTATTATTGTATAATTTTAACCTAAAATACTAAATTATAAAAGAGGCTTTCGCCTCCCTTTCCTGTTACTATTGTTTATTGCCGACCAACTTATATTTCCTCATAATCCCTCATAGACAGCTGAGAATTAATCTGATTAACTGTTTCAATGACTACGGAAACAACGATAAGCAAACTGGTACCGCCTATAACTAAGCTCTGTGTTCCAGTAAACTGTGCGGTCACCAAAGGCAAAACGGCAATAATACCCAAAAACAAAGCGCCGGTAAACACAATTCTACTGGTAATCTTTTGTAAATATTCCGCTGTGTGACGACCGGGCCTAATACCAGGAATAAATCCGCCCTGTTTTTGCAGATTTTCGGAAATTTGATCGGGATGAAAAACAACCGCAGTATAAAAATATGTAAAAGCAACAACCAATACAAAGTATAATACTCCATATACAAGTTGATTTTGAAACATCATCGACACCCACTGAGCTGCATGAGCGACCCAAACCGTACTCGCGTGAGTAAAGAAATTAGCGATTGTAGGAGGAAAAATGATAATCGCAACAGCAAAAATTATAGGAATAACGCCAGCCTGATTAACGCGAAGCGGCAAATGTGTATTAGTCCCGCCAAACATTTTATTGCCCCTAACTTGGCGAGCATAAGAAACCGGTATATTTCTTTGACCCTCGGTGATAAATACCACCGCCACAATTGTAATCAATGCGAGAATGCCAAAAATAACCATATTTATTATTTCCTTCTGATCAAAAGTCATTAAGGTAGTACCCATTGCAGAAGGCAGGCCAGCCACGATACCAGCAAAAATCAAAAGCGAAATACCGTTACCAATCTTCTTTTCAGTTATCAACTCACCAATCCACATTAAAAATACCGTACCGGCAGTAATACTGATAAGAGCAACAACCATCTGCCAAGCATCAAAATTTGGTAAAATATTTACTGACGCCCTTCGAAGAATTGTAATCATTCCATAACCCTGAATAGCAGCCAAAGGAACTGAAAGCCATCTGGTCCATTGGTTTATTTTGGCCCTTCCCCATTCTCCTTCTTTTGATAATTCTTCAAGCTTTGGAACAACCATAGTTAAAAGCTGGAAGATAATCGAAGACGTGATATATGGAGCAACAGCTAACATGCCAACTGAGAAAGTTTTTAAACCACCACCGGAAAAAACGTTTATCAAACCCAAAAGTTGATTTCCTTCAAATAATTTATTTAAAGCAACTGCGTCTACTCCCGGAATTGGTATATGCGTAATCAATCTGAATATAAAAAGCATTACAAAAACAAAAATAATGCTATTTCGTAATTCTTTTATTTTCCAGATTTGAAGAAATTTTTTAAACATATTATTTTGTAATTCGCAACCCTCAATGCGGCAAGCCGCATTTACCATTACTTATTACCCTTTGTTTTGATTTCAGCCTTACCGCCGGCATCTTCAATGGCCTTTTTAGCAGAAGCTGAATAAGCATTAGCAATAACCATCAATTTTTTAGCTATCTTTGAATTGCCAAGTATTTTAACCTCGGATTCATTAGATTCAATTAATTTTGCTGATTTCAATTTCTTTATATTTATCATTTCGCCATCATCAAATTTTGCTTCCATTTTTTTGACGTCAACAACAGCCATTTTAGGCTTAGCGCTCTTAAAACCCCTAAGCTTAGGAACTCTAAGTAATGTCTGTCTCAAACCTAAAGCTTTTAAGCCGGACTTACCGCCACTTCTAGCTCTTTGGCCCTTCATACCCTTTCCTGAATAAGAACCTCTTTTGCCGCCACGTCCAACTCTTTTTTTGTCTTTAATTGCGCCCTTAGCTGGTTTTAAATTTGATAAATTTAATGTCATATTATTATTCTTTAGCTTTTACCGGCTCTTCTTGTTTAACTTTTCTCTTTTTTAACATTGATAAAGCCTTAATAGTTGCTCTAACATTATTAATTTTATTGTTTGTGCCAAGTATTTTTGAAACAACGTTTTCTATTCCCGATAATTCTAAAACAACTCGAGTTGCGCCACCGGATAAAATACCCGTTCCTTGAGGAGCTGGCTTAAGCAGAATCTTTGAGGCCCCCTCTTTTACATAAACCTCATGAGGTATTGTACCGCCATTTAAATTCACTTTCAAAATATTTTTTTCTGCTTGCCTAACTGCTTTTTGAACCGCCATTGGAACATCCTTGGCTTTTGCTAAACCCATGCCGACTCTTCCCTTTTTGTCGCCAATTACAACGCAGGCTCTAAAACTCATTCTTTTTCCACCAGCCATAACCCTAGTAACTCTGGCGATATCAACGATGTTTTGAGCAAACTCTGATTCCTCTCTTTTTGGCCTCATTGGCCTTCTCTTGTCTTTATTATCTTTAGGTGTCATATTTTAGATTAAATTTTTAATCCCGCTTCTCTTGCTCCATCGGCTAAAGCTTTCACCCTGCCATGGTATTTATATGAACTCTTATCAAAAACCGCCTTGGCAATTTTTTTATCAAGAGCCTTCTTCGCTAAAAGTTTTCCAATCTCAAATGCCTTTTCTGTTTTGGTTTTTCCTTCTTTAACTTCCTGATCAGTAACTGCAGCCAATGTTACTCCCTTGCTATCATCAATAAGCTGAACACTTATATGCGCCGCACTTCTAAAAACCGATATTCTTGGGATATCACTTGTTCCAGAAATCTTGGCTCTGACCTTATTGTGCCTTCTTTGTTTGACCTGATTTTTTAAAACTTCTTTATTCATATTTTTTACTTAGATTTAGCTGCGGCTTTACCGGCCTTTCTTCTCACCTGTTCACCCTGATATCTTATACCCTTGCCTTTATACGGTTCTACTTTTTTAATCTTTCTAATTTGAGCGGCTGCCTCACCGACCATTTGCTTGTCGATTCCAGAGACAGTAATAACATTTGCTTCAACTGTCATTTGAATTCCCTGCGGAATTAAATATTCAACCGGGTGAGAAAAACCAACATTCAAAACCAACTTATTTCCCGAAACAGCTGCCCTCATACCTACGCCGTTTATTTCTAATTTTTTTTCAAATCCTTTTGTTACGCCTTCAACCATATTAGTTAAAAGACTGCCAAAAAGTCCCCATAAAGATCTTTGAGATTTTATAGTTTCATCATCTACCTTGATCGAGACTTCTTTATCATTAATATTAACATGAACCTGCGGATGAATTTCTTGCTTAAGCAGGCCCTTTGGACCCTTTACCAAAGCAAAGCCGTCTTCTATCTTGAAGTCTACGCCGTCAGGTATGTTGATTATTTTTTTACCGATTCTGCTCATATATTTTATCGGGCTCTACCCGGAAATTAATTATTAATAAATTTCACAAAGCAATTCGCCGCCAAGACCTGCTTTTTTTGCTTCTCTGTTAGTCATTATTCCCGCGGATGTAGAAATTATAGATATTCCAAAATTATTTCTTACGGCCGGAATTTTATCCTTTGCAATATAAACTCTTCTGCCGGGCTTAGAAATCCTCTTTAAGCTATTTATTGTGCAAACATTATTTTCATACTTTAAGGTCAAGTTGAATCCGCCAAATTTATTTATTGCATCTGGTTTTAATTCTTCAAAATCTTGAATAAAGCCTTCTTTCTTAAGAATTTTAATCATACCCAATTTAATTTTGGAAAATGGAATAAAAACTTCCTGCTTTCTTACTCTTGAAGCGTTCCTTATTCTAGTTAGCATGTCTGCAATTGGATCTGTCATATAAAAATTATTAATTTATAATTACCACGATGATTTTGTGACGCCCGGTATCTGTCCATTATTAGCCAATTCTCTAAAGCAAATTCTGCATAACTTAAAATCACGCATATATCCGTGTCTCCTGCCGCATCTCCAACATCTATTAACTTTGCGGGAAGAAAATTTTGGTGTCTTTTTTGATTTTGCTATTTGTGCTTGAGTAGCCATAATTAATTTTTATTTTTGAAACGGAAAGCCCAATAATTTGAATAACTCCAATCCCTCTTCATAATTACTTGCATTTGTAGTAACTGCTATCTGAAGCCCATGGACCTTTTCTAATTCATCAGCCTTAATTTCCGGAAATACTGTATGCTCTTTCAATCCTAAGTTCAAATTTCCCTGTTTATCTACATTTTTTACCGGAAGCCCTCTGAAATCCCTGATTCTAGGAATTGAAATATTAACCAATTTATCTAAAAAATCAAACATTCTTTGCCCTCTAAGCGTTACAGTAGCTCCGACAACCATTCCTTCTCTAACCTTAAAAGCAGAAATTGCTTTTTTAGCCTTAGTCTTAATGGGCTTTTGTCCAGTAACTTTCATTAAGGTCTCTTCAACCACATCAACAAAGTGATTATCTCCGCCTCTGGCATTAATTCCGCTATTTACAGTAACTTTTAGAATTTTAGGGATAGCCATTTCATTTTTAAAACCAAATTTTTCCTTTAAAGCTGGCCTAATCTCTTTTTCGTATTTTGTGTATAATCGTGATTTCATATTTATTAAATGATTTCTTTACATTTTCTGCAAACTCTATTTTTGATAGTTCTTTTACCTGACTCTGCTTCGTTTTTTTCTACCTTAAACCCGACACGAACAGCTTCGCCGCACTTTGGGCAAATCAATTCAACATTCGAAATATCCATCGGACCAGGAAACTGGATTCTCTGTCCCGTTTCACCTTGTTTTCTGGCTTTCTGATGCTTAAGCAACAAATTTAAACCCTCAACAACAATTCTATTTTCTTTGGTAAAAATCTGAAGCACCTTGCCCACCTTGCCCTTGTCTTTTCCTGATTGGATTTTTACTTTGTCGCCTGTTTTTATTTTCATATTCTTGAATTTAAAATTATAATACTTCCGGTGCTAAACTGATTATTTTTTGGTATCCTAAATTTCTTAACTCCCTTGCCACTGGACCGAAGACTCTGGTTCCTTTCATTTCTTTATTTTTCATATCTATAATAACAACTGCATTATCATCAAATTTTATATATGATCCGTCTGCTCTTCTGGTTTCTTTTCTGGTTCTGACAAGCACTGCATGCACAACGTCGCCCTTTTTAACCATACTATGCGGAGTCGCCTCTTTTACGGCGCAAGTTACAACGTCTCCTAATTTGGCGTATCTTTTTTGAAATCCGCCGAGCACCTTAAACACCTGAAGCTTTTTTGCTCCTGTATTGTCAGCCGATTTAACCATTGATCTATCTTGTACCATATCTTTTATCTAAATATTGCTTTAATTATATATAACTCTCCATCGTTTATCCTTGGATAAAGGCCTACATTCAATAAAGGCAACAGCATCACCAACCTTAAACTGGCCTTTTTCATCATGAACCTTGTACTTCCTGCTGGAGGTATACCTTTTGTGATATTTTTTATGAACTTTTAAGCTTTCCACCTCAACAACAATAGTCTTATCCATTTTACTGGAAACAACTACGCCCTTAAACTTTCTGCTTATTTTCTTTTGGTCTGCCATATTATTATTTCTGTTTTAATACAGTTAATATTTTTGCAATATCTTTTTTTACAACCCTTATATCCCTGACAGTCTTAAGCTGATCCTGTTTTGCTTTAAAGCTCAAATCATCAAGCTTCTTTCTTGTTTCTGAAAGCAAATGCTGCAATTCTGTTTCGGGTTTTAATTTTATTTCTTTGATATCCATATTAATCTTTCTCAATTAG
>Ga0172379_10001494_pt1 | contig 46084 bp, 44 predicted proteins | sample GrowelOW334metaG_FD_119756 | JGI IMG/M metagenome (GOLD analysis project Ga0172379, IMG submission 119756) | Groundwater microbial communities from an aquifer near a municipal landfill in Southern Ontario, Canada - Groundwater well OW334 metaG | ecosystem: Environmental > Aquatic > Deep...
AATGAGAAACAAGAAAGGTTTTACATTAATTGAGTTATTGGTTGTTATCGCAATTATCGGTCTTTTGGCCACAATCGCGGTAGTAGCATTAAATAGCGCAAGAACAAGTTCACGAGACGCGAAAAGAATCGCCGATATCCGACAAGTACAAACCGGATTGGAACTATATTTCAACTCAGCAACAAAGTATCCTGATTGTACAGCTGCAACAAGAATATCAGCAGTCGATGGTTGTACAGCAACCGGCATATTAACCTATATTGCTGGAATTGATAATATCTTTGATCCTTCCGGAACAGCAACTGCGACTATCTGTACCACTGGAGCTACAGCGCCTTGTGACTATTCGTATATAGATTCAGGGACGAACCAAAATGATTACACGATGTTATTCCGTTTAGAGGGAGCATCTGGTTCGCTAGCAGCCGGAGTACATACAGCGACTTCAGCAGGAATCCAATAGATCTAAGGGATTTTAAAAGAACCTATTCGTCTTGAAGTAAGACAGTAGGTTCTTTTGGTTTAAGCTGGTTTAGCCAAGATGGTGATATTCCTATATAATGGGGTCATGAAAACGCGCGCAATGCTTTTAATTCTCTTCGGATTATTAATTGTAATAGTTCCGCTTTTTTTGAATACGGCAACTGATACAGAATTTACTTTCAATAAAACATTTCTTTTCCAGTTAGGAATTCTATTAATTATTTCTGGAATATGCTTTGTGAACAAATTTTCCGTTGTTCATATTTGGCGGAATTATAAAGTAATTGTTGCTTTATTTGTTTCCTATTTGTTCATATTAATACTGGTAACTCTTTTTTCCCAGTCACCCTATGTGAGTTTTTTCGGTCCGGGCAGGCTACAGGGATTACTGCAGTATTTGTTTTATTTTGCCCTAGCTTTCATAACATTTATTTTAGTTGTGAAAGTATCACATATCCAAAAATTAATTTATTGGATAGTTGCCGGATCCGCAGTGGTCAGTATTGTCGGAATTATGGAACAGCTGGGATTCAGAATATTCAAATATACTATTTTAGATTATGGCATAGCATCAACCCTCGGCCACCCGAGTTTTCTGGGCGGTTATTTGGTTATGACAATTCCATTAACTGTCGCTATAATATTTTTTACTGCCTCCATGATTAAAAAATGGGTGGCAATTTTATTAACACTACTTCAAATATTGGTTCTGTACTTTACCTATACCAGGGGAGCGTGGATTGCTCTAATTGCAGTAGCGATTTTCTCGACTATAATTATGCTTGTAAAACTGAAAAAGAAGAAAGTGCTATATTCTATTATTGGGATAATGATGGTTGTCGGAGGATTTTTGGTCGGGACCGGTCTAATCCAGATAGTTGCTGATTATCAGTCGGGTTCCGGTGCATTGAGAGTCCTTTGGGCGGAGGAAGCTTATGATGCAATTAAGGAGCGCCCGTGGCTGGGATATGGCCTGGAGACACAGAAAGACGTGCTGATCCGCTATTATAACCCACTACAGGGCGTATATGGTTATTATAATGATTTTGCTGATCGTGTTCATAACGAGTTCCTGGATTCGGCACTGACTACCGGCTTAATCGGCCTTTTGGCTTATTTATCAATATTAATCTACACATTTATCCGGGCTATTCGGTTCTTTTTGAATAGTAAGAACACTAATGGATCCGTGATGGTTTTTGCATTAACTGCCGGACTCTTTGCTTACATTGTTCAAGGAATGTTTAGTTTTTCCGTGACGGTTCTCAGTGTTTATTTGTGGCTTTATATAGCTTTGATTTTTATCATTATCAGATTAGAGAATAACGAATCTATTCCTGAAGAAAACGTATTGAGTAGCAGAAATAAGATTATTAATAGATCACTGGGGTTGGTATTTATCATTCTGATCGGAGTAATTACTGTACGACCAATTATTGCAGATGATAATTTAAGGGACATGACGAAGATTGATGTCAATCAGCGGTTTGCATTTTATGAAATACAAGACATACATGACAGTATTCTTCCCTACGCAAAAAACAGTTCTGCCGAAATAGCTTATCGTTTCCGCTATGTTGATTTGCTTATGCAAGTAGCGGCTGTTCAGGAAGATAATGAAAAAAAGACAGTACTTTATGCTTTAGCCGAAGACGAGCTGGCAATAATTAAAGTAAAGAATCCCGAGGATATTAATTACGATTTTAAAATGGGTAATCTAATGAACGAGTGGGGGAGGATTGATAAGAGTAAATTTGATGTTATGAACCAAGCTTATCAAGCAGCGACTTTAAAAAGCCCGAATTATGCACTGACCTACTTTTTTTGGGGAAAAGGGCTGGAGGATGAGGGATTATTAATTGATGCGAGAGAGCAGTATTTAATAGCATTAGGATTGTTTGCTGATCCGGATTCTTCCGGTATTACCAGTGAAGTTAAAGAACATTTAACCCTGACCATAGCTTCAGTATATATCAGACTGTCTGCCGTCGAGAGAGAGTTGGGCAGTGCTGATTTGGCGGATAAATATGAGAATAAAAAACAGGAGCTGATTGCCCCCTACCTTAATCAATAGAAATTAAAATACATTATTCTTCCTTCTGCGTGATTATTGTTTCCCGCAGATTTTTGATTGCCTCTACTTGCCCAAGAAGTTGATCGTGTGTTTCCTGATCGGAATGAATTTTGTTAATACTCTCATTATCAAAAAGATTCAGAGCAATATCTAAAAACTCAATTGCCTGATCATATTTTTTCTGACGTTGAAGCACAAATCCAATCAGCTGGTATTGATATAAATTATTATTCGGGTTGTATGCGATAGCTTTCCGGAATTCATTTTCGGCTTCAACAATTTCTTCATCTTCTCCGGAACTTGCCAAATTCAAGGCATAACCTAACGCTTCGTGTCTTTCGGCAGATAGTGGATCAAGCTCAACGGCCTTTTTGGCATATTTAATACTCTTATAGAGATTCTCATCCCGGACACCTTTATGATCCAACATTCTTATTTGATAATTTTCTGAAAGATTGCTGAATAAATCAGCGTCAAAAGGGTTCAAAGCTATTGCTTTTTCCAGCAGAGCCATTGAATCATCAGTGACATTTATTTCACTTTGGATATTGTTTATCTGCTTATTCCACAGATCGGTAATCGTTGGAATGATTATTAGATATCCGACAACAAGCGATGAAGCAAAAACCATTATTTGGGATTTTTTACTTGTCGCTTTGTTGATCAATTTTTTTTCTTCAAATAACGACCTGTGCAGAGCAAAAATAATTCCTACTTCTATGAACCATAGCAATAATAACGCGGGAATTTCCCAGTCAATATCTGTTAAGCTATGTCCGAATGAAGCAATTATTCCTCCCGTAACTCCGACCGCATAATAATACAATGTCTGATCTTCAGCGGCAGTTTTTCTGATAACCTTCTTTGCTTTATTAAAAATAGAATAGAGGAAGATTAAGAATGTTATTAGTCCGAAAATCCCCAGTTCGGAAAGATAAAGTAACAAATTGTTGTGCGGGGATACGGAAAATGACCAGACGTTTTGCTGGTAATGGGTATAAATGGTTTCAAAGTTGCCGATCCCAACCCCGGTCCACGGATAATTTGTAAACATTTCCCAACTGGTTTTCCAATAGTCAATCCGGTTATTGACGGCATTGGACTGAATTACATTTGCTGATTGAATTGATTCTCCGCTTAATGGTGTGTGTATTTGCAGTAAGCTGAAAACTAGCACCACTGATAAAATTATCAGAATTGATAACCTGGTGATTAATTGTTTGGAAGGCAATTTTCTCGATAGCCAAACCAGCATAAAAAATACGACCGTCATAGCAATCCAGCTTGCCTGAGAAAAAGTGAGGTAAAGGTTTACTGTCAATAATAATGTAGTGATCCCAAAAAAAACATTAGCCTTTCGCTCTTTCCCGGCAAGAAATTGTGTCAGTGTTATCGGCAGTACAAGCAGGATGAATCCGGCAAAAACATTGCGCCAGCCGAAGAATGAAGCAACACCCAGGCTGATATCCTGTAGCTCGAAAAAATTGACGATTCCGTTGATCGCGGCAACTAGGGCAACGGTTGAAATGATAAAGATTATTAACTTAAACTGCTCTTTACTCCTGACAAATTGGACGATCATCCAAAAGGCTGTGATAAACAGCAGATACATAACCAAAGTCAGGATGCTGTTGTAGTAATATACGGAAAACAAAGATGAAAGGATTAAAAAGAAAATTAGAGATTTTAAAATAATTGGAAGTTTGAATTTTTTATCATCAGTTTGGGTAGCGGCGATTAAAAAGACGGATAGGATTACTATTTCTATGATTGCCAAATACCAAACGGAACGGCTGGACCAACCAAAAAGAGTAGATGTGATAATGACACCGATGCCAAATATGATTGTAGACGAGTTTTTATTTACCAGTTGCATTGATAATATCCCTGTACACTTCCAATGTTTTTTGGGCCGTTCTTTCCCAAGAAAAGTTATTTAATAAGTGGTTTTTTAATAAATCAGATTTTGGAGACCGATAAGCATCTATCACAGAATTCTTTATTGAATTAATATCCGCCGGACTGCAGTATTTTGCGAAATCTGCCAAGTATTCTCTGGCGTATCCCTGGTCTGTGCTGACGACATTACATCCGGCTAATCCGGCCTCAAGGCTTACTAAACCGCACGTTTCAAACCAGCTTGGCAATACATGCACTTTGGCCGAAGTATATGCTGATTTTATCATATCTTTTGAAGCATCGGTAATCAGTAGGATATTTGCGTTTTTATCGGCATCTTTTTTTATGATCTGAAAATATTTTTTGTGATTTTTCTGAGGCTTACCGATTAAGACAAGCTTGATCCCTGTATTCTTTAAAGCCTGCATCAGTTTGATCTGATTTTTAATGCTGGAAAAATTGGCAACGCATAGCACAAAATCTTGAATGCCATATTTTTGCATGAATAGATTCGAATTAGTATTCGCAAATTCCGCATCAATTCCGTTTGGTACAATGTAATACTTATTATGTATCCCCAGGTCCTTTTCCAGTAGCTTCATTTCCAGATCGGAATTCAGGAGCAAGGCATTAACACCGGAAAGTATTTTCTGCTGTTGCTGTACGTAGCCATTATTGAGCTGTGCGAAGAATTGTGGATATAAATGAATATTGGTCAGCGCCCTAGTGAACAGTTTAAACAGTTCTTTGGTATTTTTGTCGGGTATAACTTTCATAAATAAACTCTGCAACCCGACCCGGCCATTACGATCCCACTCGTCAAAATTCTGATAAAGGGGAGTAATTGCAACCGGTTTATTCTGATTCTGAGCGTTTAGAAACTGGACATATGTTTCGTGTGGTCTCGTGATGTTAAAAAGATGGACAAGGTCGTATTTCGACAAATCCGGCTGCAGTTCGGTTGAAATATTAACGGACACCCCGAGTTTCCGTAGCTGTTCCGCGGTTTTGTTGATTTGCAGGGTATCTCCGCCCGGCTTGGAATTCAGATCAATTCTGCTGTTTAATAGAATTTTCATATTTGTTGTATTGCTTTTTGGATAATAGAGTTATGAGCAAAAACAAATAACTTCGAGCTTTTTGCATTTGTTCTAAATTGAATATACCACAAATCATTCCAATGATTGAATAAATGCAGCTTTTCAGAATAAACAATAAATAAATCACTGAGGCTGATAAATTGCCATGATGTTTTTTGAAAAAATGTATGAGGTTATGATGCGTAAAGATGATTGCGGTATTTTTGCTTATTGAGCTGGCTCGGTTATTATGAACTACCATTTCAATTGGGAAGTAAATATTTCGGTAGCCATTTTTCTTAATTCGATAACACAAGTCAACTTCTTCAACGTACAGAAAAAATTTATCATCAAATCCGGCCACCTTATTAAATAATTGTTTACTAATAATAAAGCAGGATCCTGATACCCAATCAGGGCTGAACTCATTTTGATAAACCCCGCTTTTACGGATATGGTAATTACTTTTTAATTGGATTGATCGATCCAGAAAAAGTGTTTCTGTGAGGAGGTTGAGCAGGGTAGGGAAGCTACCGCAAGATGGTTGCAGTGATGAGTCTCTATTTATTATTTTAAAACCGACTGCTCCGGCATTTTCAGTGTTTGCCATTGATTTTTCAATCTCTATTAAGGCGTTTTTTTGCAGGGTAGCGTCACTGTTCACAAAGAGAAGAAAATCTCCGGATGCGATTCTCGCTCCCTGGTTATTTGCGGCACCAAATCCTACATTGAAATCATTTTGTATTAATTTAACCTCAGGAAAATATTTATTTACCATATCACCCGAGCCATCCGATGAAGCGTTATCAACTACGACAACCTCAGTTTCATTATTTTGATTTTGAACTTTAATAGAATCCAAGCAGTCTTTCAAAAGCTGTTTTGTATTATGGTTTACGATGATAATTGATATTCTCATTATTATACTTTTTGTGCGATGACAATCATATCCTCACCCAGTCCAGAGTGTCGACCATACCATTCCATCGGGAGATCATACATTAATCTTTTAATCGGTTTTAGAACCGGCTTAAATTGGTGATAGATTTTTTTTATTCTTCCCAAATTTTTCTCAGGAAATTTGTTAAGAGGATTTATTGGTCCGTAAAATATTTCTAATACTTTGAATCCGTTTTTTTCAAGAATAGCGGTTATTGTCTGCTTATCAAAGAAGAATAAATGTTCCGGTGGTGTCAGACAATTCCAATCAGTAAAATTGTTGAATGTTTTACTATTGGCTAAATTTGGAGTGGAGATCCCTAATATTCCACCCGGTAGGAGTAATGAGTTAATTCTTTTTATGAATATATTAGGATCCTGCATGTGTTCAATGATTTCAAATGCCGTAATAGCATTGAAATGATTATTGGGGAAAGGTGACTCTTCCAATGTTGGATAAATTTCAACTCCTAATTTATTCTTAGCACTGTTTCTGGCAAATTCGGAAAGTTCAATTCCTGAAATGTCCCAACCTTTTTCTTTCGCAACCTCTAAGAAATATCCCACTGCGCATCCGATGTCCAATAGTTTCCCTTTATTTTTCAGACGCCCCTCTATTTTTTTTAGTGCCTGGGAGGGGATGTATTTAAACCATTCTTCATTATCTCTGCTCAGATAGTCAATTCCCTGATAACCGAAATTATATCCGCCGGAAAAATATTGTTCATTATATATTTCCTTGGTTACTTCAGCAGTCGGTTGAGGATTGATATAAAATAGCCCACACTTACATCTTACAACATGGTAAGAATTTTTTTCCCCGACCATTTCATAGTGTCCTGATCCGCAAAGGGGACATTTAATCTCAACTTTTGAATTATTTAGCATGTTGTTTATTTATAAAAGAATTGATAATTCCGATTAATACCCCGAAGTCCCAAACAGTTTTGAAAATAATAAAATAATACTTTCTATATTTAACGCTTTTATATAATCCAACCATAATTGATGCAGGCAAGGAATACTTCACTAATCTAAGTAAGGTGAAAATTGGATTCTTATTATTTCCTCTTCCTATCCAGCGGGCAGTAGTAAACGTTTCACGGGCGCTGTCGGGGTTATAATGGTAGGAGATCGCATTCCGGGCTGCCTGGGATTTAATCTTGATCTTAGGGTAAAGTGTAAGATCTTCTCCATATCCGACATCATCAAACCCGCCCGCGTTGATAAAAAGATCCTTTTTTATCGCTTTAAATCCGGTATAAGTATCCGGGAAATCCTTTTTTACTTTTCTATGAAAATCTAAATTCAGATTAATATTATAGCACTGTGACCAAATATTTTCCGGATTGGCAACGTACATTTCTTTGGAATAAGTTCCAATCGCTTTTCCCTCTACAATCAGAGAAGTAAGGTCTTCAATGAAGTGTTTATCATAATGTATATCACCATCACCAAAAACCAGTATATCACCGTTAGCATGTTCGGCACCAAGATTTTTTGCCGCTGCCGGTCCGCGATGTGGTTGGTGCAGGTATTTAACCGGATATTTTTTAATGATCGTTTGGGAATTGTCTGTTGAATCATCATCCACCACGATAATTTCTAAATCAGTATAAGTTTGATCAAGCATTGTTGACAGGCATCGGTCCAGATATTTTTCCTCATTATAGACAGGGATAATTACCGAAACACTATTTTTCATCAGTTATAATTTAGGGATAAAAAGGCTTTTAAATGAAACGGAGAACTGAAGATTTCTCCTGATAAAAAATAAACGGACAAAAATACTTAATGTTTCAGAGAAAATCAAAGCTATTGCAGGTCCCACTGGACCATATTTGAATGAAAGAATTATTCCTAAACAAAGGTTAAATAGCATAATTGCAAAATCATAGGGGATATATTTTTTTATATGCTGAGTACTAAGGATTACATAGCCAAGCGGGGAATTAATAAAAAACAGAACTAGGCTGATTGTTAGTACTTTCAATACTTTAGAAGCATCAGCAAAGTTCTCGCCGAAAAGTATTGGTATAACAAAGTCTGATAGTGAAAGTATTAATACGGCAATGGGAATTATGACCCAGAAGAGAATTTTTAAGGTTTTTTCACAACTTTTCTTGATCTGATCCTTGTTCTCCTGAGCAATTTGTCGTGACATGGATGGAAAAAATGCCATCATCAAACTCCCGGGAATAAAAAATAGAGCGAGGACAAGTTTCAAGCCGGCATTATATATTCCCACCTGTCCGATGTCAGTAATTTTTGAAAGAATGATTGATCCATTATTAATATAAATCATCCAAAAGATCGCCATGAGGGCATATGGCCATGAATCCCGGAATATCTTTTTCCATACTCCCAGATTGATGTCGCGGTAATTGAAAGAGAACATCTTTTTTGACAAATAGATACCGACCCCGATTGCCAAAATAATATTCAAAGACACCAGAATCAGAAATGCTTCCAAAAGTCCAATCTTAAAATATAATATGGGAATGATCACCAATGGTGAGAGCAATGACTGGATGAATAAAAGGCCTGCCGAGAAGCTCATTTTTTCCTCAGCGTTTAGCATCGCTACAAACGTATTGATTATGGAATTAGCCAAGATAAGCGATCCTAGCACAATAATCAGTGTGGTTGTTGCTTCAGGATAATCAAATAAAAACGCTGCTCCAATGAGGATCGAATAAAAAAAGACAGCCAAGACCAGGCGTAAGACAAGCGTATTAACAAAAAAACTGTTTTTAACAGTATTATCCCGAGCAACTTCCCTGATTGTCAGTTTGTGAATTCCCCAGTCTGAAAGACCGCTGAAAATCATAACAAAGCTGAATACCAGAGTGTATTGTCCAAATCCGTCAACTCCGAGCAGGCGGGCAATGATCGGAACAGAGAATAACGAAACAGCCTTGGTTAAAATTTGCCCGGCACCGAGTGATAGAGTGTTTTTTATAATCGTATTATTCTTGGCGTATTGAAGACCCTTCTGAAGCACATGATTCATGCAATAATTGGTTTACAATTAGGATAAATAATGGTATTATTATAACAGAAATTTGAGTTAAAATAAAGGTGGATTTTGTTTTTCATGACAACATTTCGCAAACTGATAAAACGCATTCTGGATCTGATTATCGCCCTTCTGCTTTTCGTGCCGGCGATAATTTTTAGTTTTGTTGTCGGTACACTGATCAAACTGGATTCACCCGGTCCGGTTTATTATAAACAGAAGCGGTATGGTAGGAATAACCGGCCTTTTGTGATGTACAAGTTCAGAACAATGTTTGTAGATGCCGATAAGCAGCAGGCGATGTTGCAGGCTAAAAATGAGGCAACCGGGTTTTTATTTAAAATGACAATTGATCCGAGACAGACTAATATCGGGAGATCGCTCCGAAACACCGGTGTGGATGAGATCCCGCAGATTTTTAATGTTTTAAAGGGAGAAATGAGCTTGGTCGGCCCGCGTCCCTTGCCGATTAACGATGTGGATTTTAATGAATTGGAAAAACAACCCAATCTCAACAGTCAGTGGGCAATTCGCACCAAGGTCAGGCCGGGGATTACTGGACTGTGGCAGATAAATCCCGGTAGTCACTCTTTTTCGGATATGCTTGGATTGGATGAAAAATATGTGAATAATTTTTCTCTACGGACCGATTTTGAAATTATCAGTAAAACTGCTCAAATGGCACTAAGCTCAATATTTCCAAATTTTATCCGAAACCCGAAAAACGGATCCAAAAAAATTGATAATAAATTAGAAGTTGAAATTAAAAAATAATGTTTGAAACATTTGTGTTTGTTTATGGACTGATCATCGGCAGCTTTCTGAATGTCGTGGTCTACCGGATGAAAAATAAAAAAGATTTCCTGAAAGGCAGATCTTTTTGTACGCATTGTAGAAAGACTCTATCCGCCATTGATCTCGTACCGCTTTTGAGTTATATCATGTTGCGTGGTAAATGCCGTTACTGCAAGAAAAGCATTTCCAAACAATATCCTTTGGTTGAATTGGGTACCGGCTTGGTATTTTTAATCCTGTATCTGAAATTTGGCTTTTCCCTTGAGTTCTATATTTATGCGCTCTATTCCGTATTTTTAATAATCATTTTCGTCTATGATTTGCTCTATTATTTAGTGCTTGATTCAGTATCTATCCCCGCGATTATCATCGGATTTATCGGCTCTCTAGTATTGGGATTTCCACTGACGAATATATTAATTGGTGGTATAATAGGGTTGACTTTTTTCCTGTTACAGTTTGTAATCTCGAAGGGAAAATGGATCGGTGGGGGAGACTTAAGGCTGGGATTGATGTGCGGATTCATGGTCGGCTGGCCGAAAATTCTTCCGCTTTTAGTGGTCACTTACGTGAGCGGGGCAATTATCTCCGTGTCGTTACTGGCAACAAAAAAGAAGAAGTGGGAGGATTCCGTCCCGCTTGGAATATTTCTTACATTAGCTACGCTGGTTGTACTGTTATACGGTAACCAAATCATTGACTGGTATACCATTTAAAACAATCCACAATGAAGTATTTCAGTCTTAGCAAAAGAAGAGAAGGTTATTCATTACTGGAATTGGTTATTTCCATTTCCATTTTTGTTATTATTTCAACAATTGTGATGAATAATTTCCGGCAAGGGCAAAAAATGGATGATTTAAGAACAGGTGCTATTGAATTAGTAAATAATTTTCGCGAAGTTCAAACGCTCGGTATGTCCGGCCAGGTGGTCAATGTCTGCAATGGCGGTGATAATGATCTTGGTTCTTGCAGTACGGACGTTGACTGTCCAAACGGGGGTACGTGCGGTTTGGTGCCGATTGGAGGATTTGGAATTTCGATCGGTAAAGTTTATGATACAAGTGTTTGGAAGTATTGTTACGAAACTGGTTCAACTATTGATTGTCCAACCACGTATACCCTCTTTGCCGACTTATCCGGTACTGCAGGTAAGTTTGATGTTGGAGGGGGAGATATTCCACTGGCAGGAAAAAATAATTATGCCTTACCCAAGAATGTCAGAATCAGAGATTATAATGTTTCTTGTTCTTGGCAAGACTCGCCGGGGTTTACTATTTGCCCGAATGCTACTCCTTTTGGAATTGATATTTCCTTTCGTCCACCAAAACCAACCCCCTACTTTTTTACCCCAATACCACCCAAGCCAAAAACATTTGCCGAACAAACGATCAGAATAATGTTAGAGCATAAATCAACGGGCAAATGCCGTATGGTTATGATAAATGGTGTTTCAGGGGAAATTAGTGAAATTGCTGATTTTGGTTCTGATTGTAATATTTTTCCTTTAGAATAAATCATGCTATTCAGAAGAATTACAAAAAATAATATAGGTCAAAGCTTAATTGAACTGGTTGTGGCGGTCAGTATTATTTTAATTGGCGTTGTCAGTACCTTGGTTCTGACTGTTACAACGATTAGAGGTGGAAAAGCAAGCAAAATGCAGGCTGTTGCCGGCATTCTGGCTCGTGAGGGGATAGAAGTAGTGAAACAACAAAGATATAATAATTGGTTAAAGATTGAGTCAAACAATCTTTCGTTTGTTGATTGGGATCAAGGTTTATATAATGATCTATATGAAAATGTTTTGACAGTTGAATTTAATTCTTCAACTCCTGCATGGAATTTGAATTTTAATATTCAGGCAACAACAACCCAGGAGTGTATTGATGATCCGAATAGTAAATGTCTTCTTTATCTAAAAAACGGTATTTATAGTCACGATTCTACCGGTATTGCCACGCCATTCTATCGGGTAGTTACTATTAATTCAATATGTAAAAAAGCCTCTGACGGAATAGAAGAATTTAGAACATATTGGGATTGTGGAACCGATGAAAAAGTCGGCGTCCAGGTAATTTCTAATGTTTTTTGGAAAGAAAAGGGGAGTTGGAATTCTGTGATGCTTGAGGATCATTTGTATAATTGGAAATAGGGGTTAGGGAAAAGGACAGGGATTTTAAAATATATGAAGATACAGATAAAAAAAATATTAAACAAGAAAGCGGCCGGATATTCCCTGATGGAGATGGTGGTTGTCCTAGCTGTTTTCTCAATGACCGCACTGATGGCGGTCAATCTGTTCGTAACTATTACCAATATCCAAAGGCAAGTACGCAATGTCCAAGCGGTACAAAGTGATGCCCGTTTTGTTATGGAGTCAGTAATTAGAGAAGCGCAAATTGGAACAATTGATTATGAATTTTACAGGGGTCATTGTGAAGGGACGGCTGGCGAGGGAATTGACAATTATATCTCTTGTGAGAGTAATTCAGATTGTGCTGGCAATTCATGCGTATCTATCGACTTATCAAACGGACCTGCCGATATTTTAGTGACCAGAGATCAGGAAAACAAGCAGGTTTTATACAGATTGAATGGGCAGGATATGGAAGTTTGTTCGAACAGTTCATTTTATCGCAACCGATGTTCGGTTAATGATAATTGGCAAGTAGTTACACCGGAAAAAGTGATAGTAACGGGATTTTCTTTGTATATTTTTCCTTTTTCTGATCCATATTCTACCAAAACAAGTTGCACTGTCGGTTTAGATTGTGATTCCGGCATTTGTACCAATAACTTCTGCGAAATTCCGGATATCCAGCCGATGGTAACGATAATAATGAATAGCAGTGCTGGAGAAGGAATAGAGCAGGAAGAAGTAAAGCTCCAAACAACCGTAACATCAATGGTATTCCGAAGATAAATGAAAAATGCAATCAAAAAACTGAAATCGAAATTAATGAAAACTGGAGAACAGTCCGGTCAGGCACTTTTACTTTCTTTATTGATTATGGCCGGAATTACGGCGGCTGGTGTTGGATTTGCGACATTGATTATCAGTCAAATTAAGGCGACGGAAAATATTGAAAATTCTATGGCAGCATCTTATGCAGCAGAAAGTGGGTTGGAAAAAGCTTTGCATATTGTGAAAATTAATCGTAAGACAGGCACTAGTTTAGCTCAAACCATCGCGGACATTAAAGCAGTTGCTGATTCTCATGAATTTACCAAAACCGGTTTAAGTGTTTTATTTGATCAAAACTCGATATTAAGTGAAGAGGTCAGCAACAAATTTTCACTTCTGCAAGATGAGTCAAGACAAATTGATTTTTATGATCCCGATGCCCCTTTTGGCACGGATACAGGAATAAAATATCTGTACATATCATGGGATAATAATCCATTACCAATTAGTGATCCGCTGTATGAAAGTGGTTATGGTACCGGATCAGAATGGGTCGAGATAAGCTGGACTGGTTGGGATATTAACGGAAATTCATTTGAAAATGTTGAAAAGGTTTTTCTGGCAAGTAACGCCCTTGGATATAATTCTGGATTATGCAATGAAGATTCGTATATTCAATGCAAAACAATTGAGTTGGATCCAAACACGATTGGTTTAGCACATTACCAGATTAGGGTAAAAGCTTTTTATACAAATGTAGATGATGTTGAGATAAAGGCGCTTGATCAGAGTTATGTAATAGTAGACATACCGTCTCGGGTTCGGATTAAAACAATTGGGAAATTTGGGCGTACCCAGCAGGCATTGAACGCTTCGCTGCCCTGGAAGATTCCTATTTCCGGCTTGTTTGATTATGTAATATTTTCAGAAGAAAAAGTGGATAAAGTTCGCAGTTTAAATATTAAAAAATATGAAGGTCCTTCTTCACCCGGCACTGTATCTCAAATTATCGGTGGTAGATGGGCGCAGCCATTGGACAATGCCAAGGTTAATGATGGTATACCAACAAGTTATAATACTGACGATTGGGATGATAATTCTGTTGAAAAAGAAATCAAAATAATCAAAGCGGATGGCAGTATCGGCAGTCAGAATAAAGCAACTCTGGCTCCATGGGGTGTGACGCCTAATCCCGGTTACAGCATTTATGGCGGGCCAGGTGATCTATGGGGTGAAAAATGGACGCCGGCACGAATTAATGATTCCGATTTTGGGTTTACTCTTCAAGTCGGGGATATCGATGAACTGGAAAATAATATAAATTTCAGTGATTTTGCATTTAATATACCGTATCAGGCAAATATCACTGGAATTCAAATAGAGGTTGAAAGATGGCAAAGAGGGACTGAATGTGGTTTTGACTGTTATATTGTCGAACATTTTATAGATCATGTTCGTATGACAGTGTACTATGATGTGCCGGAATACTTATAAATTATTCATGTTGCAAGGTTATAAAAATCAGGTGTTAAATTTGCATAGATGAAGAAACAGGAAGCGAAGTCGCGCATCGAAAAATTAAAGCAGGAAATAAATCGTCACCGGTATCTCTATCACGTTTTGGATAAACCGGTGATTTCTGATGCCGCACTGGATTCACTGAAACACGAGCTGGATAATCTGGAAAGGGAATACCCGGAATTTTTAACACCCGATTCACCAACACAGCGGGTGGGCGGTAAACCTTTGGATAAATTCAATAAGATACAGCATTTTTCTAGAATGATGTCTTTGAATGATGTCTTTTCTCAAATAGAGCTTGAGGATTGGGAGCAGAGAAATGCCAAGCTAATACCCGCAGGGAGCAAGGTCAGCTATTATTCTGAAGTAAAGATGGACGGTCTGGCAATTTCCTTAACCTATCGCAACGGCTTGTTAGTGGTGGGAGCGACGCGGGGGGACGGAAGAGTCGGTGAGGATGTAACCCAGAATATTAAAACTATTGAGGCAATCCCATTAAAGATAAATATTGATGCTTTAGATCAAAAGAATCGACAATCGGCGAAAAAAGAAATAATTGTTCGGGGTGAAGTTTTTATGGCAACGGCGGATTTCAACCATCTGAATAAAATTCAGAAGAAAAAAGGCGAACCGGAGTTTGCTAATCCTCGTAATGCGGCCGCGGGATCAATCCGGCAATTGGATTCCACGATTGCCGCGGGGCGCAGATTAAGTTTCATGGCTTATGATCTTGTTTCTGATCTCGGTCAAACAACCCATCAGCAGGTACACCAGATTTTACAGCAATTGGGGTTTCGGGCGGGGGAGGGCAGTGCAAATTCATTAAACAGTCTTTGTAATGATCTATCAGACGTTGAAGAGTATTATAAAAAAATTGCAAAAAAACGCAGTCAACTGCCGTTCTGGATTGACGGAATAGTAATCAATATTAATGAACTGCATGTTTATCAAAGATTAGGATTCGTGGGTAAGGCACCCCGTGGCGCTGTAGCCTATAAATTTCCGAGTGAACAGGCTACGACTGTCGTGGAAGATATTCAGGTTCAAATCGGCCGGACCGGAGCATTGACTCCGGTTGCGCATCTGACCCCGGTCCGTATCGCAGGCAGTACTGTTTCTCGGGCAACATTGCATAATGAAGATGAGATAAAACGGCTGGATCTAAAAATCGGGGATACGGTTATTATTCAAAAAGCCGGAGATATTATACCGGATATTGTCCAGGTACTGCCAAATATGCGCACCGGCAAAGAAAAGAAATTTAATATGCCGAAAGTTTGTCCGATGTGCGGATCAAAAGTATTGCGGAAAGCCGGGGAGGTGGCGCATTATTGTACAAACAAAAATTGTTTTGCCGTGCAACGGGAAAAAATATACCACTTTGTTTCAAAAAAAGCATTTGATATTGAAGGTCTCGGTCCTAAAATAATTGACCAATTATACGAAAACAGCCTGATTAAAAATGCTGCGGATATTTTTGATCTTACAGTAGATGAACTAAAATCACTGGAACGCTTTGCCGAAAAATCCGCTGAAAATACTGTCAGAGCGATTAATAATTCCAAAAATATTACTCTGGCCCGTTTTATTTACGCTCTGGGTATTCGCCACATCGGAGAAGAGACGGCGGTGGATTTGGCCGACAGTTTCGGCAGTATTGAAAAATTAAAAAAAGTAGACGCAGTTGCCCTGAATACCGTGCATGAAGTCGGTGAAGTAATGGCTGATTCAGTAACAAAGTATTTTCAAGATTCAAACAATCTCGCGATAATTGACAATCTGATTGCCAGCGGGGTTAATATTGTGAACCCTAGAGCCAAAAAGAAAACTGCAATCACTGGAAAAAGCATTGTAGTTACCGGCACACTCAACTCTTTTTCGCGCGAAGCGGTGAAAGAGAAAATCAGAGAGGCGGGGGGCAGTATTTCCAGCTCAGTAAGTAAACAGACTGATTATTTACTGTATGGCGATAATCCGGGATCAAAGTATGAAAAGGCAAAAACACTGAATATTGCCACTATTTCCGAAGCCGAATTTCTTGCCATGCTGAAGTAATAAATGATAAAATAAACAAATAATGGCTATATCTAAAGACGAAGTTAAACATTTGGCTCAGCTTGCACGCATCGAGCTGACTAAGGAGGAGGTTGATAAATTCCAGAAACAAATCACCTCTATTTTAGATTACATAAATAAACTGGAAAAAGTGACGGTAGAAAAGGGGGAGAAGATTGTTGTGTCCGATATAGAAAATATTTTAAGGAATGACGTTGTTAAGAAATCAGGGAATCAGGAAGAACTTATCGAACAGGCGCCTGATCGTAAAAACGGTCAGATTAAAGTTAAGACGATATTAAAAAAAAATGAAACTATCTGATCTTACACTTAAAGAAGCTTCCCAGAAATTAAAAGATCGCAAAATCTCTTCTGTTGAGCTGACACAAGAATATTTAAATAATATTGAGAAGACTGAACCAAAAATTTCAGCTTTTCTTGAAATCAGTAAAGATATTGCAATTGATAGCGCTAAAGAAGCGGATAAAAAAATTAAGGAAGGCGGGTATGGCTCACCGCTTTTAGGCATCCCCGCTGCACTGAAAGACAACATGTTAGCTCTGGGTACGCACGCCACTGCCGGATCCAAAATTCTGGAAAATTACCGTTCGATGTATGATTCAACAGTGGCAACCAAACTGAATAATTCCGGAATGGTGCTTTTGGGCAAGACAAATCTGGATGAATTTGCCATGGGTTCATCCACGGAAAATTCGGCATTTCAAAAAACAAAAAATCCCTGGAATTTGAAAAAAGTCCCGGGAGGTTCATCCGGCGGTTCTGCAGCTGCAGTGGCGGCTAAAGAATGCGTATATGCATTGGGTTCTGATACCGGCGGGTCAACCAGACAGCCGGCGGCTTTTTGCGGAGTAGTCGGATTAAAGCCAACCTACGGGAGGGTGTCGCGTTACGGGCTGATTGCTTTAGCGTCTTCTTTGGACCAGATTGGTCCGATTACCAGAACGGTAGAGGACTCCGCCCTGGTTCTAAATGCAATTGCCGGACAGGATTCAAAGGATTCAACAACTGCGCTGGTTCCGGTCGAAGATTATACAAAAAATCTGAAAAAAGATATTAAAGGTTTACGGATCGGAATACCAAAGGAATATTTTGTCGGCGGGATTGATAAAAATGTTGAAGAAGGTATCCGGACGGCAATTGGTCAGTTAGAAAAAATGGGAGCGAGTGTCAGAGAGGTGAGTCTGCCGTATACGGATTATGCATTAGCGGTTTACTATATTATTTTACCGGCAGAAGCGAGCTCTAATCTTTCGCGCTATGACGGCATTCGGTACGGCTATTCTATAACGCAGGATGATAAAGATATTAAGGATTTATTTTCTGTTTACAGCCGATCACGTGCTGGAGGACTGGGTGATGAGGTGAAGCGGCGGATTATGATCGGCACCTTTAGCCTGTCCAGTGGTTTTTATGATGCATACTATCGCCGTGCTCAGAAAGTCCGTGAATTAGTTAAGAATGATTTTGCCGAAGTTTTTACGGAAGTTGATATCCTTGTTACTCCAACCACCCCGACTACTGCGTTTGATATTGGTGAAATGGTTAACGATCCGCTAACCATGTATCTGTCCGACGTATTTACAGTCTCGGCAAATATCGGGGGAATTCCGGCAATTTCCGTGCCCTGTGGTTTTTCTGAGGGAATGCCAATCGGTCTGCAATTTATGGCAAAACCTTTTGCAGAGGGCCAGCTTTTACAGATCGCATACCAGTATGAACAGAATAACAATTGGTTCAAGGAAATGGCGAAAATATAACCATATATTGCAAATTTTATGGTTTTATGTTATAGGTAAGGAGAGACTTCAATTAATAATTTAATATCACAATCCAATATAACTTTATGAGTACCAAGCAAAAAATTCTTTTAATTGAAGATGACAAAATGTTACTGGAGATGTATACCGCGAAGTTTACCAGAGAGGGGTTTGAAATTGCTACAGCAGAAAACGGTTCAGACGGGTTAAAAGCGGCAAGAGACACGAAGCCGGATATGATCTTGCTCGACATTATCATGCCGAAATTAGACGGTTTTGCAACATTGAAAGAAATACGTAAAGATGAAAATATAAAAGATGTGCCGGTTATTTTATTAACTAACCTTGGTCAGGATCAAGATATTCAGAAAGGCAAGGATCTTGGTGCTGATGACTATTTTGTAAAAGCAAATCACACGCCGACAGAAATAGTCGAGAAGGTTCAAGAACTACTAAAGAAAAAGGGGAATATACAATAATGAAAGAGCGATCGCTTATTATCATAAAACCTGATACTTTGCAAAGAAATTTGTTAGGGGAAGTCGTCACGCGTTTTGAGAGAAAAGGTTTAAAGATTGTCGGAATGAAAATGATTTCAATTGATGATGCTTTAATTGCCGCGCATTATGAACATCACCAGGACAAGCCGTTTTTTGAGGATTTGAAAAGATTTATGCAGTCCTCGCCGGTTGTGGTAATGGTGCTGGAAGGATTTAGCGCGATCAACGCTATAAGACTAATCGTCGGACCAACTTCCGGAAGAGATGCGGATGCCGGTAGTATCCGCGGAGATTTGTCTATGAGTAAAGGTCATAATATTATTCATGCATCGGACTCGTTAGAATCAGCCGGTAAAGAAATATATCGTTTTTTCAACGAGGACGAACTGTTTAATTATAAAAAACTGGATTCTTCAGCAATTTATGATGATGATGAACTAAAGGAGATGGAAAAATAGCTTGACAGAGTAATTCCGTCAGCATATTATTCAGAGTAACAAAATGCAAAATACAATTTCAATTATTAAATTGATTATTTCCAGAATCTCTGGCTAGTTTTGCATTAATCCTCATTAATTAAACTAGCCGAGAGGCTAGTTTTTTAAAATCCATGAAATACAAAGTAAACCTTATTATTAAACTGATTATGATTATCATCTATCACTGATGAGCGGTTTAGTATATATAATAAAATTATTAAACCGGCCTCATTCCGCCGGTTCTTTGTTTGATGGTTGGTAAGGGTGCTTATGGAGCATCATTACGAGTCATAAAACTCGGTTTGTACTTTGAGATAATGGGAATTATGATCCGCTAATATTACATGCACAGTATCCGCTGTTCAAAATGTGGGCTCCGGTCAGAAAGGAGAAAAGATGGCTCAAAGAGGAAATGGTCACTCTGCGCACTTCGCTTCCGGTGTAGGACACCAGTCAGACGCGCCCTTCGGTGCGTATTTCGATCCTGCAATTCAGAAATGGAGGTGCAAGCAGTGCAGATTGTCTCTGACTAATTGTGTTTGCCAGGAGAAGTCTCTGGAGGATACTGAAGCTGTCACCGACTGATTGGCAAGAAAGGAACAGTATGAATTCGCTAGTTGCCACTGCCTTTGATCAGGTGCGGGACATCCGCTGCCCGGACGGCGTGATACTAACCGAATCTGGCCAGTATCAGTGCGCCGGATGTGGGTTGAATCCCGTTAACTGCTGCTGTCCGGAAATGCCGGAAGTGTACGTGATTGAGCTCGATGGCGAGTTCGACATGACCGGTGGCGGTTACACGACTGATCCCACCTGGAGTTCGGCGAGGAAACTGCGTACGGGTCTGGTTTGCCTCAACGGCGTGATCATCAGTAGCGGTGAGCCTCGCTGTGTGGACTGCGAACTGACCCCGTACACTTGCTGCTGTCCCAACAAACCGATTGTGACTATTGTGGATTTTGGGGGTCACTACAATATGGCTCCCGCATTTGTTCCCGGCGGACATATGGACATATAGTCCAGTTCAGCATTGCTCTTTCAGCCTGAGATTCGTGTAATCAAAGGCTTTTTTTATTTGGTAATCAGTAGATAGTAATTCGTAATTGGTAATTTGTAACTGACAAGGCTAGATCATTGTTTACTAATTACCAATTACTGATTACGGAATTCTGATTATTCACATTTGACACAAAAAATCATTATGATATTATTCATATCAATAATCATGAAATATTCAATTAGCCTCAGCATAAATAACCGAAAATCCGTTGCGCCAAGCAAACGTGGTTTCTATTTTGGTTATTTTACCCATTAAGCTGATGGCTGATTAGTGTATCACTAAAATATATTTATCCAGACCATCGGCAAGATGGTTTTTTGATATATGGTTGTTCTTTTCATGTGGATCAAGCGGAAGTCTACAATAGTATAACCGGACCAACCGCAGGAAGGGGAGAGAGATGCGGAAAAAAAAGCCTGATGTATCCAGAAAGGATTCAGGGTTACCTGAAAAGGAAACAGAATCCAAGCCAGCTTTTCCTTGCAGTTCGTTCAGCGTACCGAGAGAACGGTACCGTCCATACTTTGTTGGTACTCCGGGATTGCCAAACATTCCTAATGGGAACCAAGAAACCGAAGATAAGTGAAGGAGGTGTCTTGTGACCAGCGATAGCTCGGAATCCCGCTCCGAAGGAATCCGCGGGCTGGAAAACAGCACTGAGCCGGTTAATGGCTCAGATTCTCGCTTGCTTGAGAAGCCGGAACAGGATTACATACAGGCTGATCAGTATGTTCTGGCCGACACGGGATGTGGAATGGTCTTTCTCAAGAAAGATCAGGGGGTTGTTCCTCCGATTTGATCTAATCCAAGGCACCATTTGCAAATGCGGTGGGCCTTTTTTTATTACAACATATTTTTGACTTGCCAAAGCGCTTTTCAAAAAGTATACTTAAATTGCTCTACTATTAGGTTCTAGTTTAATCCGGTTCTACAGGATTATCGCATCGGGAACCCTAGATCGCTATGTTCTGTGGAATATAGTTGCGGGTACCCACGTTCCTATCCGGAGCCAGTGCGATTATCTAGTCCTAAGGGTAGGGCATATGTTTTGTAAATGTAACGGGGTGTCCCCGTTAGAAATATACCGTATAAATCCATGTATTTCACATATGTTCTATTGAGTAAGAAAGACAATAAATTTTATACCGGTTATTCAAATAACCTGATGAAAAGGTTAAAAGAACATAAGGATGGCAAGGTATATTCAACAAAGAATCGTTTGCCTTTAAAGTTAGTTTATTATGAGGTCTGTCTGAATGAAGAGGATACTAAAGCAAGAGAGAAATATCTTAAATCAGGGATGGGGAAGCGTTACATAAAAAACAGAATAAAAGGTTACTTAAAATAAATTTCTAACGGGGTGTGGCCTAGTGGCTTAAGGCGCATGCATGGGGTGCATGAGATCGGAGGTTCAAATCCTCTCACCCCGACCACGGGTCATTAGACCCTTCACCTATCACAACCAAACAAGTTTGGTTGTTTTTGGTTTCGGGTCTATGCCCCTTTCCCCAAAAATGCTGAAAGCATTTTTGGGGGCCCCATTAAGTCGGATTAATTCCAGTTTTTTATCTAATATTATTGTTAAAATAGTTTTTTGTATGATAAAATATGATTATGGAAAAAGTAATAAAAACTGACAAGTTGTTAGGCTTAACCTCTGTTGAGGCAGAGAGAAGATTATGGGAATTTGGAGAAAATGCCATCAACGGAAAAAAGAAGATCGGCCCGTTTGTGGTTTTTTTAAAAAAATTCAACAGCCCATTGTTAATAATTCTAATAGTTGTTTCGATTATTTCTTTTTTCCTTGGACAAAGAACCAATGCCATAATCATCATCTTTATGGTTTTTTTATCAGCTGTGCTTGATTTTGCCAATTCTTATCGATCGGAAAAAGCTGTAGAAAAGTTGGTTCAGAAAGTATTAACCACAGTAACTGCTATTCGTGACGGCAAAAGAGTGGAAGTACCTTTTAAAAATATCGTTCCCGGGGACATTATCTGTCTAACTGCCGGTGATGTCACTCCAGCTGACTCAATCGTCCTGGAAGCAAAAGACTTTTTCATCAATCAATCGGCACTAACAGGGGAATCATTTCCGGTGGAAAAAGTGATGACCGATAATTTTGATTATGAAAAAATTAGTTTTACTCCGGAAAATAATAATATAATTTTTATGGGGACCAATACCGTGACCGGGTACGGTACGGTAGAAGTATTGCGAACCGGTCACAATACCGAGTATGGAAAAATCATCAAGCAATTGAGTGATAAGACCGATGATACGGAGTTTGAAAAGGGGATCCGGCAATTCAGCTACTTTGTAATGAAGGTGAATTTTGTTCTGGTCGGGTTGGTACTGATTATTAATACACTGATGGGGCGCGGAATTTTTAACTCCTTCCTTTTTGCTATCGCCATCGCCATCGGACTCACGCCGGAATTATTACCGGTAATCCTTTCGGTATCTCTTTCCCGCGGGTCGATAAAAATGGCCAAAAAACATGTTATTGTCAAAAATCTTTCTGCCATACAGGACTTTGGCAGTATGAATATTTTATGCACGGACAAAACGGGTACTCTAACCCAGAATAAAATCACACTGGTTAAACATGTGGATTTTCACGGTAATGAGTCTGATGCGGTTTATCTTTATTCGTATATTAACAGCAGCTTACATACCGGTGTTGTAAACCCGATGGATAATGCCATTGCTGAATATAAGAAGCTGGATATTTCCAGATTTAAAAAGATTGATGAAGTGCCGTTTGATTTTACGCGCCGCCGGGATTCAATTGTTGTAGATGATGCCGGCAAAAAAATTCTAATTACCAAAGGTGCGCCGGAAAGTATTTTTCAAGCATGTAAAAATTACCACGATGATAACGGAGTAGTTACTTTTAAAAGTGATACGGCAAAGATTTTGTCAGACCAGTATGAAGCACTGAGTAATGACGGATTTCGAGTACTTGCCCTGGCGGTCAAAGAGTTAGACCGCGATGATGTTATTTATAATGTTGATGATGAACAGGATATGACCTTTATGGGTTTTATGGCTTTCCTTGATCCGCCGAAGGAGGGTGTAATTCATGCTATTAGGCAACTTGAGGATTCCGGAATTGAAATAAAGATTTTAACCGGGGATAGTGAAGTGCTGACTCAGAAAATTTGTCGTGATATAAATTTGCCTGTTAAAGGAACTCTGATTGGCAGTCAGATCGCCGGAATGTCCGATGGTCAATTACGAGCTGTAGTCAAACAAACAACCATTTTTGGACGTATAACCCCGGAGCAGAAAGAAAGGATTATTTCTTCATTACGGAAATCAGGTAACGCAGTCGGATATTTAGGTGACGGGATTAATGATGCTCCGGCACTGAAGGCGGCGGATGTCGGCATATCAGTTAACAATGCGGTCGAGGTGGCCAAAGATACGGCTGATATTATTCTGATGGATAAAAAACTGGAAGTGCTTCATGATGGCGTAATTGAAGGAAGAAAGACGTTCCAAAATACCTTAAAATATGTAACCATGGGTCTTTCTTCGAATTTCGGCAACATGTTTTCCATGATGGGCGCGTCTGCCTTTTTACCCTTTCTGCCGATGCTACCAAAACAGATACTATTGAACAACTTTATCTATGATATGTCGCAGATATCTTTACCTACCGATAATGTTGATGCTGAGGATGTAAAAAAACCGCCACGCTGGAATATCAAGCTACTGAGAAAATATATATTAATTTTTGGGCCGATCAGTTCTATTTTTGATTTTGCAACTTTTGGTATTTTATATTTTGGCTTTAGTCTGACTGAACATCAGTTCCAGACCGGATGGTTTCTGGAGTCATTGGCAACGCAAATTTTAGTTATTTATTTTATCCGCACTAAAAAAACCCCGTTCTTCAAAAGCAAGCCGTCTAAGACCTTGCTGGTGAATACGCTCTTATTACTCATAATCGCCTGGGTAATCCCGTTTTCTCCGGTGGGAAAATTCTTTGATTTTGTACCATTATCTGTTCCGGTTTTAGCATCAATTTTGGCAATTGTATTTGTATATCTGTTGATTGTGGAAACAGCAAAAAGATTCCTGTATAAAAAAATTGCAGACAAACTGGTTTAATTTTAATAATATTAAAAGAGAGCTAGCAAAAGCCCTCTTTTAATTTACGCTATTGCACTGCCAACTTGCCATCTAAGAACTCTTCATATCCTTGCAGATCTAGGAATCCGTGTCCGCTGATATTGATCAGGATAGTCTCTTTAACGCCTTCTTTCTTACATCGAATAGCTTCATCAATTGCACCTTTGATCGCATGTGCAGATTCCGGAGCGGGTAAGATACCCTCGGTCTGTGTAAAGAGCCTTGCTGCTTCCATCACATCTGTTTGACTCACGGATATGGTTTCAATATATCCTTTGTTGACCAGGTGACTGACCAGCGGTGCGGCGCCGTGATAGCGCAGTCCACCCGCCTGGATCTTGGGCGGGATAAAATCTGCACCTAATGAGTACATTTTGAACAGCGGAGTGGTTTTTGCGGTATCACCAAAGTCATATTTATACTCTCCCTTGGTTAAAGTTGGACATGTGTCCGGCTCCACTGCCACTACCCTCACTTTTTTCTTTTTGGTTAAGACATCACTTAGAAATGGAAAACTGATTCCAGCTAAATTACTTCCGCCGCCAAAACAGCTATATATTACATCGGGATATTCGTCGTCCTTTTCCAGTTGCAGTTTCGCCTCCTGACCAATAATCGTTTGATGGAGGAGTACGTGGTTCAACACGCTACCTAAGGAATACTTGATTGACCCGTCCGTGACCTTTTCCATTGCCTCACTGATCGCAATGCCGAGACTGCCCGGATGATTAGGGTCTTCTTTCAGGAATTTTCTGCCAATAATCGTTTGATTACTGGGAGAGGGTAATACTTCGGCGTCAAACATACGCATGAAGCTCACCCGGTACGGTTTTTGCTGATAGTGCAAGCGGACATAGAAAATCAAGCATTTCAGGTCAAAGAATTTTGCAGCAAGCGAGAGGGCCATTCCCCATTGACCGGCTCCGGTTTCCGTAGTCAGTGCTTTAATTCCTTCCTGCTTATTATAATATGCTTGTGGTAGAGCGGTATTTAGCTTGTGACTGCCGGTCAGTGAGGCGCCTTCATATTTGTAATAGATCTTTGCGGGCGTTCCTAACAATTTTTCCAGCCTGGTCGCCCGATACAGGGGTGTGGCACGATATTTTTTGTATATCTCCATTACTTCATCAGGGATTTCGATTCTTTTTTCCCGGCTTACTTCCTGCTCTATCAGTGCCTTGGGGAATAACGGCTCCAACATTTCCGGCCTGATCGGCTCATTAGTCTCCGGATTCAGAGGAGGGGAAGGCGGTTCAGGAAGATCTGCCAGGATGTTGTAGTAGTGGGTTGGTATTTCCTTTTCCGATAATGATATTTTTTCCATTGTAATTTTATTAATATTAATTAACTGTCGATATTTTCTGATCGACGCCAGAACAATATTCCCGGATTTTTGAAATAGTAGTATTTCATATTTTCATAATTAAAAAACCGCCTGTGAAAGCGGATAAATAAACGAAAAATCTATCAGCTTTCTAGAGGCGATTCATGTTCCACCAATTATTTTGATTTTGTAGTATTTTCATTTGTCGGAACAATATCATACAAAACCCGCGGGTGTCAAATTATCAGTTGACAATTTATTGAAAATAGTGTACAATTAATGTATAAAATAAAATAAATGCTTAAATATGTGGTTATTAACAAGTGATAATTACGAAAGCTTATATTTAGCCATCGAGGAAACTCGCTGGTTTTTTATAAAATAAACAATTAAAAAATATAAGATGTTTAGAGAAGATAAAAATTTATATGAGACAATTTTTAACATTTTACCCGATGTTGTTCTTTTAATAGATAAAAAAGGAATTTTAATTGGTGTTAATAGCAGAATGGAAGATTGGTTGGGATATAATAAGGAAGAAGTTATTGGATTACATTTATTAAAACTGCCAGCAATTACTGTTAAAGGAAAAATAATCGTTGCAAAAAAATTCGCAGACAGAATAAGAGGTAAGGTTGTAACGCCGTATGAACTAGAATTCAAGGCAAAAAATGGAACTGTTTTAACCGGACTCATTAGAGCCTCGGCAATGTACGATGATAATGGTGAGATTAGTCATGATCTGGTACTAATTACTAATCTTAGTAGGGATGAAATATTAACTTCTCAAATTGCAGACGCACAAAGAAAATACAAATATTTATTTGATAATATACCTTATGCATTTGCTTATCACAAAGTAGTTCTAAGTGATGATAATTTGCCTACTGATTATATTTTTGAGGAAGTAAACGAAAATTTTGAAAAAATGATTGGCTTAAGATCGCATGTTATTATCGGAAAAAAATTAAGTACAGTTTTACCGAATATTAAGAAGGATAAATCTAATTGGATGGATAGATATAGTGAAGTTGTAATGAATCGTCAGCCACAGGTTTTCGAGGCATTTTCTGAAGATCTAAAAAAATGGTTTAAGGTTTCTGCTTACAGCCCGGAAGAAGGGTATTTTGTTTCTATATTTCAGGATATTACAGATGATAAAAATAACGAAGATGAATTAACTCAGGGTTCTGTCCAATTGGCTGAAAAAGTTGAAGAACTTTCTAGGATGAATAAGGTAATGGAGCATCGAGAAACAAAAATACAAGAATTGAAGGATAAGATAAATTCACATAAAAAGTAACTAGATTTTATATAGTTAAATTCTTATACTAAAAAAATGCAATTAAACGACGAAAAAGTATACAAAAAGATTTTTGAATTATTGCCAGATTTAATCCTAATCACCAATCATAAAGGTGAAATAGTATATGGTAATAATCAAATCATAACATGGCTTGGATATGATTTGGATGAAATAGTGGGTCATAATGTACTAAAATTAAAATTTATTACGACAAGAAGTAAACTCTTGATGGGTAAGAATTTCATTCGCCGTTTTGCCGGGCAAAAGATTGAGCCATATATTATTGATTTTAGAGCCAAAAATGGAGAAATGAAGTCTGGGTTAGTAAGGGGGAAAATGATTAAAAATGATCAGGGAAAAACCGTACTTAATGTATCTTTAGTAACAAATGTTACAAAAGAAACAAATGAAAAGAGAAACCTGCAATTTACAGAGCAAAAGTATAAATATCTATTTGACAACATGGTCGATGGCTTTACAGTTAATGAACTAATTTATGACGGTAAAAACAACCCGATTGATTACAAATTTTTAGAGATTAATAATTCTTTTGAGGAAACTCTTGGATTAGAAGCTAAAAAGCTAGTTGATCAAAGTATGAAAAGTAAAATCCCAAGTGGATTAAAAGAAGTATTTGATCATGTGGATAAATTTTGTAATGTAGTAAAAAGTAAAGAACCAATAAGTTTTGAAGTTTACTCAAAAAAATTAGATAAATGGTTTAGAATAACATCGCACTGTCCGGCTGATGATCAGTTTGTTGTTTTTTATCAGGATATAACAAAAAAGAATAGGGTGTTACAACAAGTAAAAAATAATCGCAAAGAATTAGAAAGTAAATTGAGTGAATTGGAAGATATAAATAATAAGATGATTGAAAGAGAGCTAGAGATGGTTAAACTCAAAGAAGATTTAAATAGAATAGGAATCGATTCTCAAAAATAGATGAGTAAAAGAAAAAGTCTACAAAAAAAACTTGTATTTTCAATTGTGTCAATAATAGTGATATTTGGTGTTTTAGCAACAGCTTTTGTTTATTGGGAGGTCAAACGTGGAGTGTATGAATATACCAAACAGGATTATGGTGTGATAGCTACATTACAGTCAAGACATACAAATAATTTGTTAGATAGTGGAAAACGGTTGGTGGTTACTGCATCAGAACAGAAACTATTAATTAGTTATCTATCTGAAAATAGTAAGGAAATTCAAAATCCTGATGTATTGGAGTTACTGAAACAATATAATCTTGGTGATATATTTTCAGCAATATATTTAATGAATACCAATGGTGTTGTTTTAGTATCTACTGACCCGACCTTTTTAAGCAATGATTATAGCTTTAGAGATTATTTTACATCAGCAAAAACTGGTAATAGTTTTGTAGATGTTTCACTTGGCGCGACATCAGACAAATTAGGTTATTATTTTTCAAATCCAATCAAGTCTTTAAATGGTGAGATAGTAGGTGTCTTGGTTGCAAAAATGATCCCTGAATATGTTGATAGCACTGTAAAAAATATTAATATTGAGCACGAGTTACATATAAAACTGCTAGACCGGTATGGAGTTGTTGTGTCGTCCAGTGAAGATGAAGATACTTATAAAAGTATAGGAAAACTCAGTGATGGTGATTATAGCGAAATAATGTCAAGTAATAGATATCCGGGTATTGCAATAGAGGAAATGCAATATGATGAAATTCAAAATGAATTAAGTAATATTATATCAAATGCAAGTTTTGAAATTACTGATCAGGTTGATAATGCTGAAGAAATTATCAATGTTGCAAAAGTTGGTGATTACCCTTTTTATGTATTTCTTGAACACAACGTTTCCATCTTTAAACAACAGGCTACAAAGACTGCATTATTGTTAGGTGTAATTGTTTTTACAATTGCTTTCCTTAGTATTGTAATCGTTTATAGATTGGTGTCACGATTTCTTAGACCACTAGAAAAATTAAAAGAAATGTCTGAAAAAATAAGTAAAGGAAATTTTGATGTTGATTTCAATTTAAAGACGGGGGATGAAATAGAAGATTTAGGAAACAGTTTCAATGCGATGAAGGAGAGGGTTATGATCTCATATGCTAATTTTGAAGAGAGGGTGCTAGAAAAAACAAAGGATCTTCAAAATCAACAAAAAGCTCTCCTGAATGTTCTGGAAGATGTTGAAGAAGAAAAAGGAAAATCAGATAACTTAGCTCAAGATCTGAAAAAATTCCAGTTAGCAGTAGAAAATGCTTCTGATCATATTGTAATCACAGATCCAGACGGGATTATACTATTTGCAAATAAAGCAGTCGAGAAGATAACAGGATATAGAATAAAAGATATCATTGGAAAGAAGGCTGGAAATAACGAACTTTGGGGTGGAAAAATGGATGAAAAATATTATATAAAGATGTGGGAAACAATCAAGAAAAAGAAGAAAGTATTTACCGGAGAAATTACAAACATAAGAAAAAATAAAGATGAATATATTGCGCTAGTAAATATTGCGCCAATACTAAATAAAGAAGGGGATGTTATTTTCTTTGTTGGCATTGAAAGAGATATTACTAAAGAAAAGGAAATTGATCGTGCAAAGACTGAATTTGTATCTTTGGCATCACATCAATTGAGAACACCGCTATCAACAATCAATTGGTACTCTGAGATGCTTTTAGACGGTGATGTAGGTAAACTAAATAAAGGACAGCAAAATTATCTAAAAGAAGTATATAAAGGTAATCAGAGAATGGTAGGTTTAGTAAACTCTTTGCTCAATGTCTCACGTTTAGAATTGGGGACATTTGCAATTGATCCAGAAAAAACAAAAATAGTTGATATTATTAAGAGTGTTATCAATGAGATTATGCCCCAATTAAATAAGAAAAAGCAGATATTTGCCAAGAGTTTAGATAATAAAATTCCGTTTATGATGTTGGATATTAAACTGATTCGCATGGTGATTCAAAATCTGCTATCAAATGCGATTAAGTATACTCCTGAAAAGGGAAAGATTGGAATCGTATTAAAACAAGATAAAAAGAAAAAAATTGTTCAGATTATAGTATCTGATTCTGGAATGGGAATTACTCAAAGTCAACAGGACAAAATATTTACAAAACTTTTCAGAGCAGATAATGTAAAAGAAAGTGATACAGAAGGAACGGGATTGGGACTATATATCGTTAAATCAATAGTTGAACATTCTGGTGGCAAAGTATGGTTTGAATCTGTTGAAAACGTTGGTTCAACATTTTATGTCAATTTACCCTTAAGGGGAATGCAAAAAAAAGAAGGTACAAAAGAATTAAGCTAAATATTATGACTGAGAAAAATACAAAAAAGACCGTACTAGTTTTAGAGGATGAAATACCTCTTCAAAATGCTATTAAGATAAAGCTAATCAGCAAAGGTTTTGAAGTGAAAACAGCTCGCCGGGTAATTAATGGTATGGATATTCTAGAAAATGAGGGTGGGATTGATGTCATTTGGTTGGATCATTATTTATTGGGTAAGGAAGATGGATTTGATTTTGTCACAAAAGCAAAAAGTGATAAAAAATGGAAATCAATTCCAATATTTGTCGTATCAAATACCGCAAGTAACGAGAAGTTGAGGGCATATATGCAGTTAGGGGTTAATAAATATTATACAAAAGCGGATTATAAATTAGAAAACATAATTGCGGATATTGAAAATTCAGTTGTGAGTAAAGAATAATTATAAATCTATGACAGATAAGAAAAATAAAATATTGATTGCTGAGGACGAAGAGCCAATAAGAAGTGCGCTTGTGAATAAATTTGAAAGCGAGGGCTTTGATGTAATTGAAGCGAAAAATGGACAAGAAGCTTTGGATTTAGCGTTAACTAAACATCCAGATATTATTATCATGGATGTAATCATGCCAAAAATGCATGGTATAGAAGCAGTGGAAGGAATTAGAAACGATATGTGGGGGGGGTCTGTCCCTGTCCTTTTTGTAACTAACCTAAGTAATGACCCAAGAGTAAAAGAAATATCTGATAAAGATGAAAACTGTGATTATGTTATAAAATCGAATATTAAACTGGATGAACTTGTAGAAATGGTCAATTCAAAGTTATAATTAAAATGTATTAATTCTATATGATATGAGTAAAAATACTATACATATTGAAGATGACCCAAAAGATAGAGTTTTGGTTGTTGAAGACGAGGAATCATTACGTGTAGCCTTAAGAGATAAATTGATTAGTGAAGGATATCATATATATACTGCAAGTAATGGGGAGGAAGGTCTAAAGATAGCTTTAAAACAGCATCCCGATTTAATTCTAGTGGATATTGTTATGCCGGTGATGGATGGAATGACAATGATTAAAGAGTTACGCAATGATGATTGGGGAAAAAACGCTAAGGCAATTTTTCTTACCAATTTAAGCGATGCTGAGAAAACGGCAGAAGCTGTAAGTAGGGGGGTATATGATATTTTGGTGAAGGCTGATTGGAGAATTGAAGATGTAGTTAAAAAAATTAAAGATGAATTAAGCACATAAAAATATGGCAAACAATATAAAAAAAATACTAGTAGTAGAAGATGAGGAGCCAATAAGAAAAGTGCTTGCCTCCGCTTTAAAAGAGTTGAAATCCTGTGATATTATTGAAGCAAAAGATGGTCAGGATGGTTTAGAATTGGCAATAATTGAACATCCTGATTTAATATTGCTCGATTTGATAATGCCAAAATTGGCGGGAAAACAAGTATGTGAAAAATTAAGAGCAGATATGTGGGGTAAGGATGTAAAAATAATAATATTAACTAATTTAGACAGCAAGGCGGAAAAGGAAGATTTAGAAAAACTGAATGTTTCTGACTATCTAGTGAAATCAAGTTATAAACTTGAAGAAGTAGTCGAAAAAGTTAAAAATATTTTGAAAATCTAAATACTACAAACAAGAATTACTAATTCTAATGTTGAAAGATGGCCAATATAGCGATCTCAAAAGTGGAATATCCTGGGATAGAGAATACAGTTTGATTTCAAGGGTGATTAAGGAAAGACGATGTGTAGCTATTAGAAGAATTAATGAATAGGATGATCTTGATTTGGCACTTAATAAACATCCGATTTAATACTTTTTGTTTTATAATTACAAAAGCCATTGATTTGAAAGTTCGGATAGAATCAGTAGAGAAGAATGGGATATAGACATTATTGTTATAATTAACTATTTGGATTATGAGGAGAAAAAGCGCGAACTCCATAATGATCCAAATTGTGAATACCTGATTAAAGCCAGTTGGCACTTGGAAGATATTGTGAAAAAAATAAAAGAAAAAATTGATAGATAAAAAGAAGATTATTCTAAATAATATACAGAAGAAGCTAGCGTTTTTTTGCGTATAAAAACAATATGGTGGATCAAAAGATTTATAATCTATCTGTAGAAGATGCTTTGGTGTCTTTGACGACTTCAAAAAACGGATTGTCAAATTCCGATGCACAGGATCGGTTGCAGGATCATGGTCCGAACAAACTGCCGGAAGAAAAAAAAGCTTCTCAATTTATTTTATTTTTATCACAATTCAGAAATTCATTAGTATATGTTCTCTTAGCCGCCGCACTGATCAGTTTTTTTCTCAAAGATTATGTTGATATGTATGTAATACTGGCCGCTGTTTTAGTAAATGTTATTGTCGGATATATCCAGGAGTACAAAGCCAATAGAGCAATGGAAAAACTGAGAAAAGTAATTACATTTCTGACAAGAGTAAGACGGGATGATCGGGAACAGGAAATTAAGGCGGAAGAATTGGTTCCCGGGGATATTATATTACTTAAATCCGGTGATAAGATTCCTGCCGACGGCAGAATAATATTTGAGAAAGATTTCAATACAAACGAGGCTAGTTTAACTGGGGAATCAGTTTCTGTAGAAAAAACAATTGAAGTAATAGACAAAGAAGCGGCTATTGGTGAACAAAAAAATATGGTATTTTTGGGAACAATCGTGACTCAGGGGACAGCAGAGGTTGTGGTGAAACATACGGGAATAAAAACAGAGCTGGGTAAAATCGCTTCATTAATAAAAAATACCGCAGAAGAGCACACCCCTTTTCAAAAGAAAATGGACAAATTCAGCCGAATAATTGGTTCCACTGTGCCACTGATTACGGTCATTATCATCATTGTCGGGGTGTTGGAGGGGATACCGTTCATTCAGATTTTTACCACTGCAGTGGCGATTGCCGTCTCAGCAATCCCCGAAGGTTTAGTAATTGCCGTAACAGCGATTCTAGCTATTGGTATGCAGCGAATTTTAAAAGAAAAGGCGTTGGTGAAAAAACTGGTAGCGGCGGAAACACTTGGTTCTACAACGGTTATTTGCACCGACAAAACAGGAACACTTACCATGGGCGATATGAGGGTGTCGAAGTTAGTGACGCTTAACCATGATCTTGAAGCTGAACATCAGAACATCAGCCACTGGAATATTAAGGAGCAGGCGGAACTTTCATACTTATTCCAAATTGGTACATTATGCAACGATGCGGTTATTCAGAATCCCGAGGATGAATTTTCGATGTGGAAAATGATCGGTAATCCGACAGAACAGGCTCTTTTGTCTATCGGTGCGCGTTTGGATTTTTATCGTGAATATTTGGAAAAAGACGAGCCGCGTTTGGATGAAATTCCTTTTGATTCTGAAAGGAAATATATGATGACTCTGCATAAGGGCAAGCGGAAAAATTTACTGTATATCAAAGGAGCACCGGAAAAAATTATCAAAATGTGTAGCAGGGTTCAAAACGGCCAGGTTACTAAACCGATGACGGAATTATTGCATCAGCAGTTTGAAAAAAAATTTGAAGAGATGAGCAGTAAAGGATTACGTATTCTGGCTTTTGGCTATCTGTCTGTTCCGGAGGAAGTAATTAGCCTCGATAATAGGCATCAGTTAAAAGATCTGATGGATCAATTTGTCTTCGTTGGTTTTGCCGGAATTAAAGACCCGTTGCGTCCGGAAGCGAAAGAAACAATCAAACTCTGTAAAAAAGCGGGAATAAAAATTGTCATGATCACCGGTGACCATAAGTTAACGGCGCAGGCTATTGCTAAGGAATTGGGTCTTAGAAGCAATCCGGAAAATATCATGGAGGGTTCTGAGCTGGCTAAAATCAGCCCCGAGCAGCTGGCAAAAAGGGTTCAGTACATTTCGGTATATGCCAGAGTTACACCGAAAGACAAACTGCAGATTGTTGATGCCTGGCAGGAGCGGGGAGAAGTGGTGGCGATGACCGGCGATGGCGTGAATGATGCGCCAGCTCTCAAGACAGCTGATATCGGGATCGCACTTGGTTCCGGTTCTGATGTGTCCAAAGAGACGGCGGATTTAGTGATTTTAGATGATAACTTTAAAACAATAGTTTCCGCGGTAGAACAGGGAAGAATAATTTTTGATAATATAAAAAAAGTGATTCTTTATCTTGTTTCTGACAGTTTCTCCGGAATTCTTTTGATTATGGGATCAATCGCCGTCAGTGCGCTATTTGTCGAAAATTTCCCCCTGCCTTTAGTAGCGTCACAGATACTGTGGATTAATTTGATAACTGATAGCTTTCCGAGCATTGCCCTTACTATGGAGCCGGGGGGTAAGGAGGTAATGGAAGATCCGCCGGCGGGCAAAAAACAGAACTTATTCACCTTTGAAATGAAAATTTTGACGGCCATCATCAGTCTCATTACCGGCATTGGCAATCTGATTTTATTCTGGTACTTACTGGATCATAACTGGGACTTGATGCATGCGCGTACCCTGGTATTCACAATATTTGCCATCAGCACCCTGCTCTATGTATTCAGTATCCGCTCTACGCGTCGTTCGATTTTCAGTGTAAATCTATTTTCGAATAAACCGTTATTATTTGCAGTTGCCCTTGGTTTTGTTCTGCAGTTGATTGCGATCTATTTTGATCCTTTCCAGAAGATTATGCAGACGGTTCCTTTGGATTGGTTTGATTGGGGAATCATTGCCACTGCCAGTACAATAATTATTGTATTGATTGAAATAACAAAATCTTTGTTTAATCGTAAAGGATTGAATAATACAACTAGTTAGAACTGATATCAAAAACCCCCTCAATTATTGAGAGGGGAGCTTGACAAAATATTTGCTAAAAATTATTTTTTCACCTTAGACTGGGTTTTGATGCAACGGGTGCAGGCCCTGACCTTTTTGCCGTTAATAGTGGTGTTCTGCAGATTCAAAAACCTTGTTTGTTTGGTTGCGATATTTGAATGACTTCTTGATGCTGCGGTGAGTGCACCCCTGCCACAGATTTCACAGATTTTCGCCATACGGTTATAATGTTATAATTAGTAATATAAAATTTCCGTTCAAGATTAGCATAATTGTTATATAAACGCAAATACAAATGATTTTAAGTCTTCTATTCAGTCACCCCGCTCTCTTTTTAGCGTGGATATTGGCGATTATCTTTGGTATCACAATCCATGAGTTTTCCCATGCTTTTGCAGCGACTCTACAGGGTGACCGAACCCCTAAATATGATGGCAGGCTTACGCTAAATCCATTAGCTCATCTGGATTTCCTGGGGTTCATCGTGTTACTGGTTGCCGGGTTTGGTTGGGGAAAGCCGGTTGTATTTAATCCAAACAACATAAAATACAAGAAATTCGGGCCGTCGTTGATTTCTTTAGCCGGGCCGTTTTCCAATTTTATTGCGGTGATATTCTTCGGTTTTGCATTGAAAATCATATTAAGTAACGGACTGTTGGGAGCTGAAAACATGTTGGTGATCTTTCTGGTTGCTCTGGTTCAAATCAACCTAGTGTTGGGGCTTTTTAACCTGATTCCAATTCCTCCACTGGATGGCTCTCATCTGCTGTTTGCCTTATTAAAACCATCCGCTGATAATTTTAAACAAACTTTGGAAAGATATGGTCCGATGATTCTTTTAGGTATGATTATTCTGGATAATTACCTGGGTTTTTCCGTTTTTTCTACACTTTTTGACGGAATATCAAGTTTTGTCTTTAGAATTTTCGGCTCGTAATTGCGTATAAATCAGGCAGTTTTAGGGGGTTGACCCCATTAAAATACTGCTATATCCTAATGGGGTTGACTTACATAAACATATTTGGTACACTCAGCCGTGTGACATAATATATCGTCAGATAATTTTTTTTATTCGAACAATGCCGACAATAAACCAGTTAATAAGAAAGTCCAGAAAATCGCACAAAAGGAAATCAAAAACTCCAGCTTTGGGGACTACTTTGAATCCGATCAAAAGAAAAAAAACCGAATTACGTAAAGGTTCGCCTTTTAAGCAGGGGATTTGTATTAAAGTTACGACAATGACCCCGAAGAAACCGAACTCGGCATTGCGCAAGATTGCCAGAGTAAGACTATCAAACGGAATGGAAGTAACAGCATATATCCCGGGTATTGGTCACAATCTTCAGGAGCACTCTATCGTAATGATTCGGGGAGGAAGGGTAAAAGATCTTTCCGGTGTCCGATATCATGTAGTTAGGGGAGTATATGATACTCAAGGGGTAGATGGACGTAAACAGGGACGCAGTATGTATGGAGCCAAAAGAGAGAAAAAAACTAAGTAAATAGAAAATTTTTAATCGAAACCTGAAATGAGAGGCAAGCAAGCACCAAAGCGCGTAATTGAACCGGATTTAAAGTATAATAGTGTTGTTATTGGTAAATTTATCAATTTAGTAATGACCCGTGGCAAGAAATCAGTTGCTGAGCGGGTGCTTTATGATTGTTTTGATATCATTGCCGAGAAAACCAAGAAAGATCCTCTGGAAGTGTTTAATTTAGCGATGAAAAACGTATCTCCTGTAGTTGAGGTAAAATCCCGCAGAATTGGTGGTGCTAATTACCAGATTCCAATTGAAGTCAAAGGGGATCGGCGTCAGGCACTCGCTATGCGTTGGATAATCGGTGCAGCACAGTCCCGCAAAGGCAAGCCGATGAGAGAAAAACTGGCTCAGGAATTGATGGAAGCATCAGAAAATCAGGGCACAGCAATCAAGAAAAAAGAAGATGTCCACCGAATGGCAGATGCGAACCGTGCCTTCGCTCACTTCGCTTGAGCTTCGGCAGGCAGGCCGTGCCTTCGCTCACTTTGCATAATTATTTAGTAATTTGTAAATAGTAATTCGTAATAATCATTAACAAATTGACGAGTTCTAGCAATACGATACTTATTAAATTACCAGTTACTAGTTACTATTTACCAATTACCAATAACTAATTACTAACAAAACATGCCGAGAGAATACAGTCTATTTAATACAAGAAATATCGGAATAATCGCTCACATCGATGCCGGAAAGACCACAGTAACTGAGCGAATTCTTTATTATACGGGGAAAAAACATAAAATTGGTGAGGTGCACGAAGGTGAAGCGGAGATGGACTGGATGGAACAGGAAAAAGAGCGCGGTATCACTATTACGGCCGCCGCAACGACATGTTTCTGGAAAGATACGCGGGTAAACATTATTGATACCCCGGGTCATATTGACTTTACCGTAGAAGTTCAACGTTCATTGCGTGTATTGGATGGGGGAGTCGTGGTGTTTGATGGTGTCGCGGGTGTAGAACCGCAATCAGAAACAGTCTGGCACCAGGCGGATAAATATAATGTTCCGAGAATTGCTTTTATTAATAAAATGGACCGTACTGGAGCAGATTTTTATGCTGACTTGGCGTCTATTCATGAACGTTTAACAAAAAACGCATACCCGGCTCAATTACCAATCGGCGCCGAGGCGGATTTTAAAGGAATTATCGATCTGCTGTTAATGAAAGCTTATGTCTACAAAGATGATATGGGTAAGGAATGGGAAGAGACTGAAGTTTCTGATGACATGAAAGAAAAATCTTTAGAATATAGAAATAAACTGGTTGAAGCGATTGTTGAAAATGATGATGTTCTGATGGGAATGTATCTTGAGGGAAAAGAAATTCCGGTGGCAGATCTGAAAAAAGCTTTAAGAAAGGGAACAATTGCCAACGCAATCGTGCCTATTTTTGTTGGATCTGCTTTGAAAAACAAAGGCGTCCAGTTCCTATTGGATGCGGTTGTTGATTATTTGCCGTCACCATTGGATGTTCCAGCGGTGGAGGGTGAAGATCCAAAAACTGAACAGAAAATTACCAGACAGGCGGATGACGAGGGTCCTTTTGCCGCATTGGCTTTCAAAGTGGCATCCGACCCTTTTGTCGGTAAACTCACTTTTTTCCGTGTATATTCGGGTAAAATAGAATCCGGTTCATATGTTTTGAATCAGACAACCGGCAGAAAAGAACGCATCAGCCGTATTATCAGATTACATGCCAACACCCGAGAAGAGGTTAAGGATGTATACAGCGGTGATATCGCGGCTGCAGTCGGTTTGAAAGATACAACGACCGGTGACACATTATGCGATATTGATGATCCAATTATTCTGGAGAAGATTGTGTTCCCGGAACCGGTTATTGCTGTTGCGATTGAACCAAAGACAAAAGCGGATCAGGACAAATTAGGTCATGCATTAGCCAGTCTTTCTGAAGAAGACCCGACTTTCCGGGTAAAAACAGAAGAGGAAACAGGACAGACATTGATTTCTGGTATGGGTGAATTGCATTTGGAGGTAATCGTTGACCGGATGAGAAGAGAATTTAAAGTTGAAGCAAACGTCGGGAAACCTTTAGTTGCTTACAAAGAAACAATCAAGGGTACAGCCAACGGAGAAGGAAAATTCGTGCGCCAGTCAGGCGGACGTGGACAATATGGCCACTGCGTGCTGACAGTTGAACCTTTAGAAACAGGTAAGGGATTTGAATTTGTTGATAAAGTTAAGGGTGGTAATATTCCGTCTGAATATATTCCGGCAATTGAAAAAGGTATGCGGGAAGCAATGGACAACGGTGTTTTGGCCGGATATCCGCTGGTGGATTTACGGGCCACTGTTACGGACGGCAGTTATCATGAAGTTGACTCCTCTGAAGCAGCATTCAAAATAGCCGGTTCAATGGGTTTGCGGGATGCTATTAAAAAGGCTAATCCGGTGCTCCTGGAGCCGATTATGAAAGTTGAAGTTATAACTCCAGAGGATTTTATGGGAGATGTTATTGGAGATTTGAATTCAAAACGGGCTAGTATAAAAGAAATGCGGGATCGTAAGAATATTAAGGTTATCGATGCCGACGTCCCATTAGCAGAAATGTTCGGTTATGCGACTACACTTAGATCCGCTACACAGGGAAGAGCCAGTTATTCAATGGAATTATCACATTTTTCCGAAGTACCAAGGAATGTTGCCAACACGATTATTGAAGATTCTGTTGAAAAGAAGTAGAATAAGGGTATATTCTAAAACATAAAGTACTATTTTATGACTAACGGGTTCAAATGGTTTCTAGTGGTTGCAACGGCTGTACTTTGTGCGATGATAATCTGGATATATAAGGTTAACACAGTTGAGGAATCATCTTTTTATCAGGTTATTGTCAGGGGAAGAATTCTGGTTGAAATATCGGTTGAGCCGGACAATATTGATCCTATTATCTACCTGGACGGCGAAGAAGTGGGGAATAGCACACCTTTGATGCTGAAAGTTGCTCCGGACAGCTATTTGATCCGAGTTGAGGCAGAAGGATATAAGACAGCTGAACAGCAGGTGATTGTAAAGACATTAAGAACTACCGAAGTAAATTTCAAGTTAGACCCGATAGAATAGTAAAAAAGGCTAATATTAGCCAAATATAATGGGATTCATATATCAGGACTTGCAAAATTATTTACACCCTGATATAATCATGACTACTTTGATTAGCGATTAAAACCCTAATTTTAGCAAAATAATATATAAGAATTAACTAAACTAAGAATAAAATGGCAGAAAAATTTGATAGATCAAAACCACATGTCAATATCGGTACGATTGGGCATGTTGATCATGGAAAGACAACACTTACTGCGGCAATCCTGAAATATCTCATTTCTCAGGGGAAAACTGCTCAAAATAAGTCTGTAGATCAAATTGATAACGCACCTGAAGAAAAGGCACGCGGTATTACTATTGCAACATCCCATGTTGAGTATGAAACTGACAAACGCCACTATGCGCACGTTGACTGTCCGGGACATGCCGATTACATCAAAAATATGATTACCGGCGCTGCTCAGATGGACGGTGCGATTCTGGTGGTTTCTGCTGCTGACGGCCCAATGCCTCAGACCAGAGAGCATATTCTACTTGCCAGGCAGGTAGGTGTGCCTTATATTGTTGTTTTCTTAAATAAAACGGACCAAGTAGATGATAAAGAATTGATCGATCTGGTTGAAGAGGAAATCAAAGATCTGCTTAAGAAATATGAATTCCCAGGCGATGAAACTCCAATCATTAAAGGTTCAGCGTTAAAAGCGCTGGAAAATCCTGGTGATCCAGAAGCAGGTAAACCGATTCAGGAACTCATGGATGCAATTGACAGTTATATTCCGAATCCAGAGCGTGCAATTGATCAGGATTTCTTAATGCCGATTGAAGATATTTTCTCAATTGAAGGCCGCGGAACGGTTGTTACCGGAAGAATTGAAAGAGGAAAGGTAAATATCAACGACGAAGTTGAAATTGTCGGGATCCATGATACGGCAAAGACGGTTGTTACTGGAATTGAGATGTTCAATAAACAACTGGATGAGGGTCAGGCTGGTGATAACGCAGGCGTACTGCTTCGTGGAACCAAGAAAGATGATGTTGAAAGAGGACAAGTATTGGCCAAGCCGGGCACAATCACTCCTCATACAGAATTTGATGCGGAAATTTACGTTCTCAGCAAAGAAGAAGGTGGTCGTCATACTCCATTTGCAAAAGGATATAAACCACAGTTCTACATTAGAACCACAGATGTAACCGGTGAATTGATTTTCCCAGAAGGAACAGAAATGGTAATGCCGGGCGATACAGTATCTTTGGGAGTTAAGTTGATCGTACCTATCGCACTACAGGAAAAACAGCGCTTTGCTGTCCGAGAAGGCGGTCATACAGTAGCTTCAGGAGTAGTAACTAAAATAACCAAATAGGTATTGAGGCCCCTGTTTTAAGGGGGCCTCTCTATCTGTCTAAAAAGCAAATTTAAAACATATAATTTCACATGGTAACTGAACGGACGACAGCTGAAAAAAAAGATTCAATAGATGCAAGCGAGGATACCGAAACCAAGGTAGTCCAGCGGATTCGAATCAAAATCAAGGCGTATGACAATAAAATTATTGATCAGTCTACGCGGACGATTATCGAAACTGCTGAAAGATCTGGGGCAAAGATATCCGGACCTGTACCATTACCGACCGAGAAGAGTAAATATACGGTTAACCGGTCCTCATTTGTTCATAAGACATCCAGAGAACAGTATGAAATGCGTGTACACAAGCGATTGATTGATATTATCGATCCTACTGCAAAAACGATTGATACGTTAATGAGCCTGAATCTCCCTGCCGGCGTCGATGTTGAAATAAAAATGTAATAACAAAAACACTTTAAAATAAAAATATTAGTAACTTGTTTGGGTCTCAATAATAATGATCCTGGGCACAGATCCAAGGATATCGATTGAACACTCATAGAGGTTATTCGGAGTCATAATTCATCGCAAAAAACTAGAAGGTAAAATATCAAGGCATGTCATGTGTCGTGGTACTAGTGGTGAAATTGTGGCTATATCAGTCGCGATTTTTTATTAGCGACATAGAGCGAGAGAAGTTTAAAGTAGACTTTAAACTTCCGAGCCGAGGAGCTAATATAAGTGAATATCCTATCTGCTTTCAGGGTTTATACCGTGAGGGAAGTGAAAGGATTAAAGAATGTTTCGGGGTTAACACCCTTTATATTAAAACTATGAAATTTATACTAGGAAAAAAATTGGGCATGTCGAGGAAGTTCCAAGCGGATGGGACGGTTGTTCCTGTTACCATTGTTGAGGCCGGCCCATGCACTGTTGTGCAGATCAAGACAGAGAAAAAAGATGGTTATAATGCCATTCAGGTTGGCTATGGCAAGAAGAAAAATGTCATTAAACCGGAAGTAGGCCACTGTAAAGGCATGGATGTATTTCGATTTTTGCGGGAATTCAGAGTAGATAGTACTGATACTTTTAATAAAGGTGATAAATATTCAGCTGAAGTATTTACTGAAGGTGATAAGATCAAAGTAACCGGAATTTCAATCGGTAAAGGTTTCCAGGGCGGAGTTAAACGCCATGGATTTCACGGTAGCGCAGCAACTCACGGGCACAAAGATCAAGAGCGTATGCCTGGTTCCATCGGATGTTCCTATCCGGAGCATGTTTTGAAAGGTAAAAGAATGGCCGGACAGATGGGGAATCAAAGAGCAACAATTAGTAATTTAGAAGTCGTGGCAGTAGATCTGGAAAAGAATCAGATAGCGATTAAAGGCGGAATCCCGGGTCCGACAAATAATTTGGTGTTAGTTTATGGTGATGGTGTGATGGAAATTAAGCAGCCCATTGTTGAAGAAAAAAATGAAGAAGTAAAAGTGGAAAAAGTAACAGAGGAAAATATAAAGGCTGAAAATTCCGAAAAAGTTTTGGAAAATGAACAAAAAAATGAAAGTAAACCAGTAGAAGAATCCCGTTAGAAATTAGTCTAATTAACGGGTATCAAACTAAAATATTTATAAGTAATAATCATCGAAATTTCTAACGGGATGAAAAAAGTAGCAGTTTACAATCAAGAAGGAAATACAGTTGGAGAAATTGAATTACCAGCACAGATTTTTGGCGTAAAAATAAACCCTGAATTGGTTCAGGAAGCCGTGGTAAGACAACAGGCCAACAAGAGACAGGTATTGGCGCATACAAAAGGCCGTAGTGAGGTACGGGGTGGCGGACGCAAGCCATGGGCACAGAAGGGGACCGGCAGAGCCAGACAGGGTTCTATCCGATCACCGCTCTGGATCGGTGGTGGAATTACTTTTGGTCCTACCAATGAACGGAATTTTTCAAAGCAGATGAACCGCAAGGCGAAGAAGAAAGCATTGTTTATGGTGCTCTCGGATCGCGCACAGGATGAAAAAGTAGTAGTGGTTGATACACTAAAGCTTCCTGAAATCAAAACAAAGGTTTTGGTTGGAATTATAAACAAATTGCCGGTTAAAAACAGCAAGACACTGGTAATTGTTCCTGAGACGGATAAGGTAATTACAAAGTCAGCAAACAACCTGCCTTTAGTTGAAACGTGTCAGGCTGATAATTTAAATATTATTCAAGTAATGAATGCGGAATATCTGTTAATTGCCAAGGATAGTATCACAAAGATGCAGAAAACCTATTTCAAAAAAGAAGAGGGGGAGAAATAAGATGGGAATACTTGATCGATTCAAAAAACAGGATGATATAAAATCACCTGAAAAGAAACTGGAAAAGAAGCCTGAAAAACAGGGAAAGGTTGATAGTACAAAAAAGAAGAAAGTTGATGAAAGATCTTTTGATCCTTCACTTGTACCGGCTGTTGGTAAAGAGGTGGTACAGAAGAAGGATTCTTCAACCAAGGAAGTCACCAAGAGTGCGCCGAAAAAAGTAAAAAAGGAAGATACAAAAGATGCTTATAAAGTGCTGGTCAGGCCGATCATTACTGAAAAGGCGAATAGTCTGGGTGCAAATGGTCAATATGTCTTTGAGGTATATCCTAGTGCTAATAAAATTGAAATCAAGAAAGCAATTAAGAGTTTATACGGCGTGACGGCAATAAAGGTGAGAATAATCAATCATCGCGGTAAAAATGTGCAGTATGGCCGCCATTCGGGAACAACAAAATACTGGAAAAAGGCAATTGTTAGTCTGAAAGCCGGAGAGAAGATAGAAATATTCGAAGGAGTTTAATATAAAACTATGGGAATTACCAAATACAAAGCGAATAGCGCCGGAAGAAGAGGATCATCTGTTGATTCGTTTTCCGATATTACTACGAATAAACCGGAAAAGAAACTGACCATCATCAAGAAGAAAACTGGTGGAAGGAATGTTCACGGCAGGATTACTGTCCGGCACATCGGTGGGGGTAATAAGCGATTTATCCGAATAGTCGATTTTAAACAGCAGAAATATGATGTATCGGCAGAAGTCCTTTCCATAGAATACGACCCGAACCGTAACGCCAGAATTGCGTTGGTACGTTACGAAGACGGTGAAAAAAGTTATTTTCTGGCGCCGAACGGTCTGAAGGTTGGTGCAACTGTTGTTTCTTCAAAAAATAAGGTGGAAGTAAAAGTCGGTAACCGTTCAGCAATTGAAAATATCCCCCCAGGAGTTATGGTATATAATGTCGAACTGGCTCCCGGAAAGGGAGGGGAGTTAGCAAGATCGGCCGGTAATGGTATTATGGTACAGTCAATTGAAGGTGATAAAGCACAACTCAAACTACCTTCCGGTGAAATACGTTTTGTTTCTATCAAATGCATGGCGTCAATTGGACAGGTATCAAACCCTGATTACCGGCATATTAGCTGGGGGAAAGCCGGCAGAACCAGAAGAAGAGGAATTCGACCGACAGTCAGAGGTAAGGCAATGAATCCGGTAGATCATCCACATGGCGGTGGAGAAGGACGTAATCCAATCGGTCTTAAACGTCCTAAGACCCCATGGGGCAAACCAGCACTCGGAGTGAAAACAAGAAAAAAGGGTAAGAAATCAGATAAGCATATTATCAAACGGAGAACCAAATAAATGGCAAGATCACTAAAAAAAGGACCATTCACTGATCCGAAGCTAATGAAAAAGCTTTCGAACTTGAAGCAGGGCGATAAAACAATTATCAAGACTTGGTCCCGTTCATCAACAATAACACCTGAGATGGTTGGTTTTACAATCGGTGTCCATAATGGCAGAGAGCATAAATCAGTTTATATTGTTGAAAATATGGTTGGTCATAAACTGGGCGAATTTTCTCCGACCAGAACATTTCATCGGCATGGTGGAAAGATGCAGAAGGAACAGGAAGCAGCAGCTGCAGCATCCAAAAAGATGGCGGCACAACCTGACGAAAGAGATAAATAATTATTTAAGTAATTTCTGAAGAAAATGGAAGTTAAAGCAAAATTAAGCAGATTAAGGATAGCACCAAGAAAAGTGCGTTTGGTTGTGGATGTCCTTAGGGGTATGGATGTGGAGAAAGCCGAACATCAGCTTCAGTTTATGCAAAAAGGCGCCGCACTACCCGTATTGAAACTGCTTAAATCAGCCGTTGCCAATGCTGTTAATAATTTTAAATTAGAAAAGAATAATTTATTCATCAAAGAGATAACGGTCAATGACGGCCCGGTGCTCAAACGTTGGAAACCGAGAGCATTCGGCAGGGCAACAGAAATTTTAAAAAGATCATCTCATATTCTGATCGTGCTGGAAGAAATCAAGAAATCAAAACATGTTGTTAAAGACAGCAAGAAAAAAGAAACAAAAGGTCCGAAAGAAGATTTGAAAATTGTTGATGCCAAGGAAATCAGAAAAGAAACCCAGGACACCAAAGACCGGGATGAGCGAGGGGATGGTAAAGACAAAAAATACGGTGGCCAATTTAAAGGCAAAAGAGGTATGCTTATTCATTCAGGAGATAAATAACCATGGGACGTAAAGTAAATCCAAGAATATTTCGAATCGGAATCATTAATGAGTCTTGCTCAAAATGGTTTGCGC
>Ga0172379_10001495_pt1 | contig 46082 bp, 48 predicted proteins | sample GrowelOW334metaG_FD_119756 | JGI IMG/M metagenome (GOLD analysis project Ga0172379, IMG submission 119756) | Groundwater microbial communities from an aquifer near a municipal landfill in Southern Ontario, Canada - Groundwater well OW334 metaG | ecosystem: Environmental > Aquatic > Deep...
TTCTTCTACGGGGAAATATCCAGCGTGAGCCATCGTCGCATAAAGAACTGGACAAATATGCCCATTTGAGAGCACTACACGGTCTCTGTCTTCTAAATTTGGATTTTTGGGATCATGTTTTAAAATATGAAAATAAAAAAGGGTAAAAATGTCGGCCATACCGAGTGGGCCTGCCGTGTGCCCACTTTTGGCCTCTACCAACATCTCAATAATAGACATACGAATGTCATTCGCCTTTTTAGCAAGCTCTGTAATTTTTTCTTCAGGTAAAAACATATTTACAAGTTTCTAAACCTTTCTACAAACCCTATTTTATCATAAGAATTGAAAAGAACCGAACCAGTAACTAATTTTGTTGCTCCTGCTTCCACCAAAAGTGGTGCCGTTTGCTCAGTAATACCTATATCCACTTCAATTGGTAAATCAGAATATTTTTCTCTTATCGATTCTACAACCCCATAAGTTTTTTCATCTAAAGAAATCCCACTAACCCCTATTTTGTCGTTCCCCATACACTGCACAAAGTCAACAAAAGGGACTAAAGGGTAAATATTGTCTAAGGGTGTGCTTGGTTTAAATGCAATACCAAATTCAATGTTATCTCTAATGTATAAATCTATCCCTTCTAAGAAATTACGGAAGTCTTCTAAATTTGGCATCGCTTCTAAGTGAAAAATCATCCTTTTAGCCCCAAGCTTCATGTAGATATCGAAGTTCTCTACGGCATCAGCCACCATCAGATCAAGCTCAAAATCAAACTCTTCCCAAAACGGCACTCCTTGTTCTTCATTCATTATCTTCTGAAAATCATAATCGTCAAAACCACCAGACGTAAACGGCCAAGTCTGACTCGGCACATAAACACCATCACATAAATCAATCTGTATCGTTGAAACGACTCCACGCAAGGAAGCAATTTTATTTTTTAATTCCTCGTATGTCCTAAATGGCAACACTGATGCAATTATTTCTGTCATATATTTATTCTAAACCTAATTTTTCTTTTTGTTTTTTTACCTCTTCTATAAGAATATCGTGAAAAATTCCATTTGAAGCTATAAAGGATCCTTCGTCTGCCAATTTCCATTCATTGCCGTCAATCCCAGTCACAATCCCGCCCGCCTCGGTGACTAGTAATATTCCAGAAGCTGCATCATATGTCTTGAATCCCATTTTGATGTCCGCCTCAGTACTACCTCGTGCGATATGCGCCAAGTCTAGTGCTGTACAGCCAAAATCTCTCACTGAAGCAACCACGTTTTCAGGTAAGTAATGTAATAAATTTCTTCGTAAGACTTGTGAAGAATTTCGGCCTACTGCAACAGTAACAATACATTTATCTCTATTCGCTTTTGATACGTGAATTTTTTTATCGTTTAAATACGCTCCCTTCCCTTTTTCTGCATAAAAAAGAGAACGTGTCACCGGATTATAAACTACCCCTACAAGTATGTCATCACCCTGTAATAGTGCTATCGAAACAGCAAAAAATGGAATTTTGTGTGCAAAATTCCTACTACCATCTACGGGATCTACATACCAAGTATAAAGACTTGTACCTTTTATGGCGTCTGTCTCTTCACCAACGATAGAATGATCGGGAAAATTTTCAGAAATTATTTTTTTAATAACCTCTTCAGATTCTGTATCTGCTAGAGTAACCATACTCTTGTCCTCTTTCACACCTCTTTCAATTTCTGTCTCTTGGTGTTTCTCTAGAATTTTCCCCGCTTCTAATGCTGCTTTTATGGCTACTTCTAATTCTGGTGATTTATTTTCCATAAAATTATCCGAGCTTTTGTACCCTTCTAATGTGTCGTTCTTCACCTGTAAACGGGGTTTTAATGAAAAGCTCAATAGCAAACTTTATCTGATCTACTGAAAGAAACCTCGCGCTGACAGATATAATGTTGGCATTGTTGTGAACCCGAGCCAATTTTATCATTTCATACGGGTCGCTACTTTTCTCTCCCTTAATGTCTATCGCTGTCTGCGGTAAAGCTTCAGAATAAAAAACCATAGCTCGCGCCCCTGGCACACGATTTGCGCAGATAGCTTCTCCTGTACCCGTACCTCCTAAAATTACTCCAAAGCTTCCAGTATCTTTAACTACTGCTTCTGCAACTGGCCGTATAAAGTCTGGGTAATCGTCATCGGCATCATATACAAAAGGTCCCTTATCTTCAACCTCATACCCTAAACCTAATTCTTCAAAGTATTTTTTTAACTCCTTCTTTAGCTCAAATCCAGCATGATCAGTGCCAATATAGATTTTCATATACGCTCATTCTATCACTTATTCACTTGCCTGTGCAATTCTGAAAATAAAGCCACGGTTCTAGCAAAATCTTTCTCAGTAACTATAAAAATAAACTCAGTCGGGGTAGAAATAAGCTCTTCGATATTGATACGAGCGCGAGCTGTCACTGAAAGTAGGGAGAAAAAAATATTCGGCATACCGAAAACTTCTTCCCCATACGAAACTCCCACCGCCGCAAAATTATTATTCACTATTTTGGGTTTAGCTTTAAAATGCTTCAAAATCTTTTTCTCTAAGCTGGTCGAGCAGAAAATGTCTATTTCTTTTGTCCCTGCAGTGACCGTAAAAAAATCTTCTTGGGAAACAGAGATTTTTTGCTGCAAAACCTCGAGCTCTTTCAAAACTTTATTATCTCGTTCAAAAGCTATTTCAGATATCGGGAGCTTAGTGGAAATATTGGTAATCGGCACATCCACAATGAGCGGTTTAACTTTTTTAATTTCTTTCCGAATTCGCGAGAGAGATACTACCAAGCTTGTAATCGTCACGCTTTTTTTAGTAAGTTCTTCAACTTTTGGTTTTATGCGATGCGCATAGCTACTCATATTCATATAGCCGTTAGACAAAGCAAAATACGCCTCTAGTTCTTTCATCACAATATCTCGCACAATTGGTTGTATTTTGATCATATTTTGATATTCTAACAGATTTTACAAAAAGTCTCAAATATAAGATGAATATTAAAAAACTTAATGTTTACAATGATAGTTTATATCATTGAGTAAATGAGGAAATCAACCCAAAATTTATTAGATGCTATAGGCAACACACCTTTAATAAGAGTCTCGTTCAAAACTAAGGGGGAAATTTTTGCAAAATTGGAATATTTAAACCCCGGAGGTAGCATCAAGGATCGTTCTGCTCTTTTTATAATTGAGGAAGCTGAACAAAAAGGTTGGTTGAAAAAGGGCGGTACAATCATTGAGTCTTCATCGGGCAACCAGGGAGTTGCCTGCGCAATGATAGGCGCACTCAAAGGTTACAAAGTCATTATTACTGCTTCTCCTGCAATGAGCGAGGAAAAAGTAAAAACAATAATGGCTTACGGAGCAAAGGTCATACACTGTCCTGCTGTGCCAATCCACGATCCAAAAAGTCGGCATAGTGTGGCTGTGGCACTAACTAAGAAAATAAAAAATTCTTTTATGCCGAACCAATATTTTAATCTTTCTAACCCTAAGGCTCATTATTCCACTTTAGGTCCCGAAATTTGGAGACAAACACAAGGTAAAATTACGCATTATTTCGGAGCAGCGGGTACTGGAGGAACTATCAGTGGCGTTGGAAAATTTTTAAAAGAAAAAAATACAAATATTAAAATTATGGCTGTTGATGTCGATACATCTTTCCACTCCACGGACGGCAATCCAAAACCCTACAGAATGGAAGGCATCGGCGTTGATTTTGATACTCCCTGCTTAGATGAATCCGTAATCGATGAATTTTTCAAGGTCTCTGATAAAGATGGTTTAGGAATGCTACCTAAAATGGCTTCAGAGTACGGGTTACTGGTTGGCACAGGAAGCGGCGCGGTATCTTTTGCTGTGCAAAAATATTTAAAAAACCTCAAAAAGACTGACGTCGTGGTTATGCTCTTCGGCGACTCTGGCCGCGCTTATTTATCTAAGAATTATTATTAATAACTATTAACGTTAATTTTCTAGCTAATTTTTCCAAATTCCTTAGTATACGATATATGATAGGTTAATGAAACGAGTTATCAAAATAGGTTTAGTTTTTTTCGTATAAGAACTTCCACCTTCCTCTCCCAGCGCGAGGAGGCAAACCAGCTCTAAGAATTTTTTCTAAGATTCCCCAAAGGTCCGATTTTTCTTGTCTTATGGCTCGAAGAATAGCGGAGTATTTGCCTATGTCATATTTTAGCGACATTCTGAATATAGTGCTGTAACTCATGCCTAAAGATTCGGCTATGTATGAAACTGGAACTTCCTGAGACAATAGGTAAATAACAGCAAACCGTTTCGCTAACATAACCTTTTCGGTCTTAGTTAAGATGTCACCCAAAAATAGACCGGCTTTAGACCTCCGTGCCGACTTTTCAAATGCTTGCCCAAATTCTTTATAAAGTTTGTTGAGAATTTCCTGCTTTAATTTTTTAGAAGACACATGCGGCATAAGAATGCAAATTGTTTATTTTGTTAGTATATCATATATGATATACTAAGGAAACGATTTCATTTAGATGCAAGTATTACAATGTTGAACAGTAAGATTGTAGCCCGTTCATAACAATTCCGTTTGTCTGTACTTCGTAAGTTTTTTCTCCAAATGTAGCAGGAACTGCGCACGTATGAGACATAGACCCATCCCATCTCGGATCTTCAATCTCGGTTCCATATTGGAAATTACACTTTCCATTTGTAATTCCCGTAAAAATAAAAACTGTGCTACCAAATCCAAAGTAAACGGTTTCACGTCCGGCCTTACAGGTGGAAAAATCGATCTTAATTTGAGTTGTCATGCCAGAATCAGGAATGCTAGTCAATGTCGATTTATTTGTTTGAGTAGTCTGCTCAATAGGTGAAGTATCGGGGTTGTTTGAATTTTGTACTTTTGGTTCTGAACTATTAGAAATATCTACTTGTCGAGTTATGTTATTATCTGTTGTAATTGGATTTTCCACATTTGTTGTCTTATAAACATACACGCCATAACCAGCCATCGCTATAATTACTATTATCAGTAAAATTGGAACAATAAACCCTTTTTGTAATTTTTTCATATTTTTTAATTATTTTATAGTCTCCCCTGTTTTGATGACGTGGTCAATGAGAGTGTAGGTATACCCCATTTCGTTGTCATACCAACCCATAACTTTTACTAGATTTCCTCCGACAACGCGAGTCATTGCAAGATCGGCAATCGAACCATAGTGACTTCCAAGAATATCACTTGAGACGAGTGGCTCTTCGGTCACCGCAAATAGTTTACTCCAATGTGCGTCCCCAGCAGCTTTTTTAAGAATAGAATTTACCTCCTCAACAGTAGTATCTCGCTTAGCAATAAAAGTAATATCCACAATAGATCCTGCCGGCACTGGCACTCGAACAGATATTCCATCGAAGAGCCCTTTGAGTTCTGGGAAGGCTTTCGTCACAGCTATAGCTGCACCAGTAGAGCTAGGCACGATGTTCTGTGCTGCTGCTCTGCCTTCTCGCATATCTTTTTTACTTGTACCATCTATCAACGCTTGTGAAGCAGTGTATCCGTGTACAGTATTTAAAACTGCTTTTTCTATACCAATGGCTTCATGTAAAATCGCAATGAGCGGTGAAGCCGCATTCGTTGTGCAAGATGCATTTGAAGTAATGTCGCAGGTACCAAACTTATCTTCATTGACTCCGAGCAAAATTGTCTCCCCCGGCACTGTGCCGTCTCCTTTTGAAGGAGCAGAAATTACAACTTTTTTTGCCCCAGCATCAAGATGCACTTTTGACTTTTCAAAACTTGTGAAAAGTCCGGTGGATTCTACCACCACGTCAATTTCTAAATCTTTCCAAGGCAATAAACTCGGATCCTTTTGCGCTAAAACTTTTACTTTTTTACCATCAATAACCAGACTGTCGCCATCAATTTGAATATCGTGTTCCCATTTTTTGTAAACAGTATCGTACTTAAGAAGATAAGCCATATTGGCAATAACGCCTAAGTCATTGACAGCTACTACCTCTATTTCAGGCCTTTCCCAGGCAACTTTGAGGAATGCCCTGCCAATTCTGCCGAAACCATTAATGCCCACTTTGATTTTTTTCATGCCCATATTGTACCAAAAAGAAGTTAAAACAACAAAATTAAAATGTGCTATTATAGGGAAAATGCCTGAAGAAAAAGAACAATTTATCCATCTCCATACCCATTCGCACTATTCTCTCTTAGATGGGCTTTCTAAGCTTGAAGATTTAGTAGATTTAGCTAAAAAATTCAAAATGTCAGCTTTGGCCATCACTGACCACGGCAATATGTATGGAGCTATTGAATTTTATAAATTGGCAAAGGAGGCCGGGATTAAACCCATACTTGGGGTGGAGGCATATATCGCCAACCGCAGTAGACTAGACAAAGATCCAGGAATAGATAATAAAAGATTTCATCTTACCTTGTTGGCGAAAAATCTTCAGGGTTATAAAAATTTAATGAAGCTGGTGACTCTTTCTCACATAGAGGGATTTTATTATAAACCACGAATGGATAAAGAGATCTTGAGACAATATTCAGAAGGTATCATTGCTCTATCGGGGTGCCTAGGTGGAGAACTTTCTCGTGCACTTGCAAACAAAGATGAAGAAAAGGGAGAATTAATAATAAGAGAGCATCAGGAAATTTTCGGTAATGAAAATTATTTTCTAGAAATACAGCACCACACAGATGTACCAGATGACGAAGAAGTAAGAAATAGAATAATAAAATTGAGTAAAAAATTAAATGCTCCGCTGGTTGCAACTATTGATTCTCACTACCCCCTGAGTGGAGACAATAAGGCGCATGAAACCCTGCTCGCTATCCAAACGAATTCTGACATAAAAGACGACAATAAATTCTCTTTCGGAGATAGTGATTATTCGTTTATAAGTACAGAAAAAGCCTTAGAAATATTTAAGGACACGCCCGAGGCTGTAGCGAACACGGTAAAAATTGCCGATATGTGCAACACCGAACTTGAGTTAGGGCGCTGGGTTTTCCCTGATTTTAAGGTGGAAGATGTGAAAACATATAATGAAAAACTCCGTGAGCTTACTTTCGAAGGAATAAAAAGACTCAATATAAAAGAGACACCAGAAGTAATTGAGCGAATAGAATATGAGCTCAAGATTATTGTTGACAAAGGTTATTCGCCATATTTCTTGGTGGTTGGTGACCTTTTAGATTATGCCAAGAAAAACAGCATCCTAACGGCCATCCGCGGTTCAGTCGCTGGCTCTATGGTTACATACCTTCTAGGTATTACAAATATCAACCCGATAGAATATAAAATTCCTTTCGAAAGATTCTTAAATCCATTTCGACCATCTGCTCCCGATATAGACATGGACTTCGCCGATAATCGCCGAGACGAAATGATAGAATATGTAAAAAGTAAATATGGTAAAGATAAAGTTGCTCAAATAGGAACCTTCGGAACGATGATGGCCCGTGGAGCAGTACGAGATGTAGCACGAGCACTAGCCTATCCGTACACAATAGGAGATAGAATTTCTAAAATGATTCCTATGGGTTCTCAGGGCATGCCCATGACCATAGAGCACGCGATGGAAATAGTCCCTGAATTAACTGATGCATATAACAAGGAAAAAGACACCAAGGAAATAATTGACCTCGCCAAAAAGCTTGAAGGCTGTGTCAGACACATTTCTGTGCACGCAGCTGGAGTCGTCATCGCACCCAAGCCACTTTCAGAATACACCCCGATACAATTCGACCCGAAGGGTGGCAAAATTATTACTCAATACGATATGTACAGTATTGAAGAAGCTGGACTTTTAAAATTTGATTTCCTGGGAATTAGAAACTTAGCAATCCTAGCCGATGCCATAAGTTTGGTTAAAAAATTCTATAACATTGATATTAATATAGAAAATATTCCTCTCGATGATAAGAAGACCTTCGTGATGTTAGCTAATGGACAGACGGAAGGACTCTTCCAACTTAATGGATCTGGAATGACTAGATACCTAAAAGAGTTAAAACCAACATCAATTCACGACATCAATGCCATGGTTGCCCTGTATCGCCCGGGCCCCATGGAATCCATTCCCGAATATATTAAACGCAAACATAATCCAAGACTCGTAAAATACTTAGACCCAAGAATGAAGAAATTTTTAGGCGAATCTTACGGGCTCATAGTTTATCAAGACGATTTACTCCTTTCAGCTATTGAACTCGCTGGTTATAACTGGGAAGAAGCCGACAAATTTCGAAAAGCCGTCGGTAAAAAAATTCCGAAAGAAATGGCCGCCCAAAGAGAAAAGTTTACTAAGGGAATCATTACCAATGGACAGACGCCAGAGTTTGCAGAAAAACTTTGGAAACTTTTTGAACCATTCCAAGCATATGGATTCGGAAAGGCGCACGCCGCCTCATACGGTAAAGTCGCTTATCAAACTGCCTATATGAAGGCGAACTATCCTGTGGAATACATGGCAGCCATCCTGACAGCGGAGTCCGGCGATGTGGAAAAAATCGCTGAAATTATAGAGGAATGTAAACATATGAAAATACCGGTGATGCCTCCGCATATAAATGAAAGTTATGGCGGATTTACTTGCCTCCCAGAAGAAAAAGATACAGTTATAACCGAAGAAAATAAAAGTAAAAAAATAAGGTTCGGTTTATATACGATAAAAAATTTAGGCACAGATATATCTGATACTATCATTTCAGAGAGAAAATTAAATGGGAAGTTTAAATCGATTACAGACTTTTTAGACCGCATCAAACACAAAAATTTAAATAAGAAATCCATGGAAGCATTGATAAAGTCAGGATGCATGGATGACTGGGTAGACCGCGGTATTCTACTTGCCAATCTCGAAGCTATGCTGGAATACAATCACGAAGGTTCTAAGCAAAACGAAAATCAAACTTCTCTTTTCGGCGGAATAACTTCAGTAAAAGTTCCTGAATTTAAAATGCAGGAGGCCAAGGAAGCAACTCAAGCAGAAAAACTACTTTGGGAAAAAGAACTACTGGGACTCTATATTTCTGGACATCCCCTTGACCGTCTGCGTGATAAATTAGAAAAACGTACCATGAATATCAAAAGGGTAAAAGAAGAAATGGGTAACGGCATGCAAGTCACCGTAGCTGGAATCATTGAAACATCAAGACAAGTTGTAACGAAAAATAATGAACGCATGGCTTTCTTAAAAATTTCAGATCTGACGGATGCCATTGAAGCCGTCGCCTTCCCTTCCATATTTAAAGAATCTATTGATATCCTGGTCCCTGAAAAATGCATTGCCTTCTCGGGCAAAGTCTCAAACAGAAACGGCGAAAAAAGCATCATTATTGAAGCAGTAAAGGAGATTTAATTATAAATTTGTTATAATATAATTATATGGGAGAAAAATTATCATCAGTAAATACTTCAGAAAAACAATCCCCTACCCATTTTCAACAACTTTTGAAGATGTTAAGGCTTCCCGAGACTGCAACGGAAGTTGATATCAAAGACCGATTAGAGCAGGAAGAATTCAATGAGTTTATAGGCAAAGTCGAGTTAAGAAAAATATTACCTGCCGAACAACCAATCCACGAGGGCAATAATTCCTTAAACGTTTGGCGAGAGATGTATTTTAGGAGATTTGATAAATTTCTGGGGTATAACAAAAATATTTTAGGGAAAATGTCTGCGAGATTTTTGAACGAAAAAACAAAAAAAGAATACAAAGGTACTAAAGAATGGTTGGAAAACGTAATCAGCAATTTTCGCGCCATTAGAGACTTATGTAAAATTCAACTTCCCTCACCTAGCGAAGAAGAGCTTGTAAGGATTTTAGACAATTGGCCCACTCACAAATAAAGATCAGTTATACAAACTCATCGCTTTTTCTTTGCTTTCGGTAAAGATACACTCTACGGCTTCGGCGACTTTCTTGGAAAGTTTTTTGAGAGTTTCTAGTTCTGACTTTTTAAATTCACCAAGAATAAATTTAATAACATCCTTTTCGCCATGTGGTTTCTTTATTTTGCCTGATGGAGTCGTGGGTGCTATACCTATTCTAATACGAAGAAATTCCTCGCTCTTTAGTGCTTTGATTATAGAACCTAGGCCATTATGCCCTCCACTCGAGCGATTGAAAGATATTTTCATTTTGCCTATTGGTAAATCAATGTCGTCATAGATGACCACTAAATCTTTCAAATCTTTTTTAGATTTTACAAGCTGAGCCACAGCCTTGCCAGAATTATTCATAAAATTGTCTGGCATCAAAAATTTGATTTTAATTTTTTCAAGCTTCGGTTCTATGAGTCCCACCAAAATACGACCGGTATTATGCCGTGTCTTTTCGTATTCTTCTCCTGGATTTCCTAAACCGACTATTAATTTCATCCCGTTAGAGATAGGAAATCTTTAGATTTCCGTACCTATTTTAACTTTAATAAAAATCAACCCTAGTAATAATTTAACATTTATAAAAACAATTCACTACTCAATCTCTAATGGGATTCATTACACAATAAAAACCACTAACATGTCAATGTTATTTTATGCTATATTATAAGCCATGGAACCAATAAAAATTGAAGAAAAAACAAGGAAACAATCGTTTTGGGAGCTTGTACGTTTTGCTTTAATAGCCCTATTAGTAGTCATACCTATTCGTGTATTGATAGCTGAGCCCTTCATCGTATCGGGTTCTTCAATGGTGCCTACCTTTAAAAATGGAGATTACCTAGTGGTAGATAAACTCTCATACGAATTAGGGTCACCAAAAAGAGATGATGTGGTTATTTTTCGTTATCCCGGAGATACAACAAAATTCTTTATAAAAAGAATAATCGGTCTACCAAATGAAACTGTAGATATAAAAGGTAATGATGTAACTATAACAAACACTCAATACCCGGAAGGATTTAAGCTAGACCAACCTTTTGTGAAAAATATAGCAAATAACGACACCCATTTTGAACTCAAGAGTGATGAATATTTTGTACTTGGAGACAACAGAAGCGCAAGCTCCGACTCAAGGTATTGGGGTGCAGTTAAAGAAAATCTTTTAGTCGGTAAAGCTTTTGTTCGTTTGCTTCCGATTAACAAAATAGATATTTTCCCTGGTAGTTATAATCAAATAAATTAATATGAAAAAAACAACTCACGCCAATAAAACTAAAGGTGCCGAATTGACATCACCGAAAGGCATGCGAGATTTAATGAACGAGGAATACTACGCCTTTCAGGCATTTTTTGAAAAAGCACAAGAGGTAGCTGTATATTACGGCTTTAAGCCAATAGATACTCCTATTTTAGAACAAGAGGAGGTTTTTACTGGTGCTATAGGCGAAGGCACGGACATTGTGGATAAAGAAATGTATACTCTGAAAACAAAAGGTGGAGACCATCTAGCTCTTCGTCCTGAACACACTGCTCCCTTAATGCGCGCTTATGTAGAACACGGAATGCAGAATATGCCTCAGCCAGTAATGTTTTATCAATACGGCCCAGCTTTCAGACATGATAAACCCCAGCGAGGTCGCTATCGCCAGTTTTGGCAATTTGATTTAGATAGTCTTGGAAGTGATAAAAGTATAATGGATGCCTTAGTTGTGAAAGCAGGTATGAGTATTCTAGAAGAAGCTGGAGCAACGGACTTATCAATAGATATAAATTCTATTGGAGACAAAGAATGCCGAAACGGGTATTTAAAAGAACTCACTAATTATTATAAAAAACACTTGAGCAGTTTACCGGCAGTGGACCGAGAAAGATTAAAAACTAATCCCTTACGCATCCTAGACTCCAAAGAAGAAAAAACAAAAGAAATCAATGAAGGCGCTCCGGATTCTGTTTCTTTTCTCTGTGCATCTTGTAAAAAACATTTCAAAGAAGTTCTAGAATATCTGGAGGAAATGGACATTCCTTACAACATAAACAAAAACTTAGTCCGAGGACTTTCTTATTACACCCGCACCGTCTTCGAAATAATAGAACAAACAGGCGGCGAAGATGGCACCCCACTTACTCTCGCGGGTGGAGGACGTTATGATTATCTAGCTCGCCAGGTGGGCAGTAAGCGTGATGTCCCTGCTGTCGGAATATCTATCGGCGTAGACAGAATTATTGCCTCTCCTTGGTACAAAAAGCTGTCTCCCCGCATCATGAAAAAGCCAAAGATTTATTTTATTCAACTCGGCTCAGAGGCTAAACTTAAGAGCTTAAACATTATAGAAATACTACGTAAAGCTCATATCCCTATAGCTCAATCACTTTCGAAAGATTCATTGGGTTCACAGTTAGCTATCGCTGAAAAACTTGCGATCCCCTACTCTATTATTTTCGGAGTTAAGGAAGCGTTAGACAATTCTGTTATTGTCCGAGATATGTCAAACAGATCTCAAGACACAGTGAAGCTTTCTAAACTTCTAGAATACCTAAAAGAACTAAAATAACAAATACAAAAATATGAAGAAAATTCTTCAACAAACAGAAAAAGTCCTCCGAAAAACGGCAGATGAGGTGCCTGTAACAGCAATACACACTCTAAAAATACAAAAAATTCTAAAAGAGATGTCTTCAGCCCTAAAAAGCCAAGACGACGGCGTAGCAATAGCCGCACCGCAAATAGGATATTCTTTACGTATATTTGTGGTCTCAGGTAAAATTTTTGGTAAAAACTTTGCTAGAAGTAGAGAAGAAAAACTATTAAACGACAGTTATGTCACGGAAGTAAAAAAAGAAATTATCAAAGATCTTGTTTTTATAAATCCGAAAATATCTAAGCTATCTAGAGAAAAAGACTGGATGCCTGAAGGTTGCCTCTCTGTCAGATGGCTGTATGGTCAAACTTTCAGATCTAAGAAGGCCACCGTCACGGCTTATGATGAAAATGGTAAGAAATTTGTTCGTGGTGCTTCAGGGCTACTCGCCCAAATATTCCAACACCAAACAGACCACCTAGATGGAGTCCTATTCATCGACCACGCCAAAGATATAAAAGAAGAGTTGCCTAAATAATATGAAACTAAATTTTGCATTTTTTGGTACGCCTGACGTGGCCTCTCATACCCTTGAAATTTTAAAAGGGGATGGTTATATACCTTCCTTAATAATAACCTCCCCTGACAAGCCAAAGGGGCGTAAAATGCTTATAGCTCCCCCACCGGTGAAAATTTGGGCAGAAGAAAACAATATCCCATATATTCAACCAGAAAAATTGACTAAAAAAGAAATTTATAATGTTTTGAGAACCCTTTCGTGGGCTGACGAGCCGAGAAGAGCAATTTTACAGCAGGAAAATATGCGTGGTGAACAAAATATTATAGATTTCTTCCTGGTTGTCGCTTATGGAAAAATAATTCCTGAAGAAATTTTAAATATACCGAAACTTGGCTCAATTAACATACATTATTCCCTGTTGCCGAAATATCGTGGAGCCTCACCCGTTGAATCCGCAATACTAAATGGAGACATAGAAACAGGGGTGACTATTCAAAAAATGGTTTACAAAATGGACGCTGGGCCTATAATTGCCACAGAAAAAACAAGTATTCTACCTGATGAAACATCTCCAGATCTAAGGAAGCGCCTAATCAAAATCGGCGGAGAACTTTTGATAAAAACTTTACCGAAATTAATAAATAAAGAAACAGAGGAAATCCCCCAAGATGAAAGCAACGCAACTCACTCTAAAAAAATTAAGAAAGAAGATGGATTAATTGACTTATGCGACAACGCTGTAAAAAATTACAACAAATTTAGAGCCTACGCCACCTGGCCTAGAACTTTCTTTTTTAAAGATGGCAAAAGAATCCTAATCACCAAAACAAAGTTAGAAGAAGGTAAATTTATTATAGAAAAAATTATCCCTGAAGGTGGCAAGGAAATTGACTATACAAATAACTAATACACCTCTTGTTGGTAGCATTTTTCACAATAAACTATATCAGGACTGTCTGGAGAATAGGAAGTCTCAAATTCATTCGGACAATGTCCTTCATTATGTAAATGATGAATGGCAAAATTCTTATAAACTCCGTTTTCGGATTCTACTCCCGCACACTGACACGATCTATGCCAAAGCTTAGATGAATTTAATTTATTTAATCTTCCGTAATAACGACAATTAGGGCAAAGTCTAGGAAGCGGTAAATTCATTCTTTTATAAAATTCCAGCTCTCTAGGAATGATTCTAAAGGCTGTCGTACAGCCATGCTTACAATCCCCCATATCAGCACAACCTATAGACTGAGTTAAAATATCTTCACTGATATCTTTAATATCATCTGGCAGGTCTTCTGGTTTGATAGTAATATCATAATTTTTAGTATTAGGGTCTTGCCATCTCAATCCCCTACTTAAAGCTTCTTCCTTGGTAAGTGGAAAGTATTCCTGCGCTACTGTTTCATTATATGCAAACATGGATAACTCCATTGGACAAAATTCTCCATATTCTCCTGCTGCTGTCATTTGTTTTATAATTTTTTCGGTTAAACTTTTGTACTCTTCTTCTGAATATTGTTTATTAAAAATACAAAATTCTTTATTCTTTAGACCAATACATGCAAAAACATTTTTAGATTGATTACACATAAAAGAGTACTGACTGTCGGTAGAATGCACGGCACGCAAACAGAATTTTACATTGTATGATCTCCCACTACTAGTACATTCATATGCGAGTTCTGTATCTCCCCCACTGTAAGTATCCATAGAGTCTTTATAGCGCATATTATCCCAAATATATCGTACATTTTCGCAATCCTTAACCCCGAAACTCATAAAAACATTTTTAGAGCCAACAATATTGTCTCCGGTAGAATTAGGAGAATTTATAATAGTTAGATTTCTATTAATACTATTTTCGCAAAGTGTCTTAAATTCTTTTAAGGCTTTTTCTTTTTCAGCAAAAGAGCCTGAATTGTATTCGGCCATTTTCTTTATATATTCTTCTTTAGAAAGTTGTTCGTTTTTAAAACAATATTGTTTATTGCGTAAATTGGTGCACATAAAGCAATCAAGACAATTTTTACAATTAAGAAGCATGCTGGAATTAGCGCAATTTTCAGAAAACATAGAAAAACTTAAGAAACTACATGAAATACACTCAACGCACTCATATAGAAATTCTGAACCATCGAAGATTTGCATACAATCTACGCAATCTCTAGATCTATTTACCCGGTAACCATAAAGAGCATTTGTAGAATAATGAGTCCTAGCACATAAATAACAATCCTTGGAGCGACCGACGTCATTGTTGTAATCACAATTTTCAGAATTCTCTATACGTAAAGATGGCCACGGCATCTTGAGCATAAATTCTCTCATTTGAGGGAAAAATGGCCTAGAAAAATCATAGTCTTGCCCATACTCCATGGGGTCAAATTCATCACTATACCAAAACTTTTGATCGAAAACTTTATGCGGTGAATCCGGCGAATACACAGAAATTATATCTTTACCAGTTTTATCGCATTTCCTTTTATATAAAATTCGTTCATTTCGGAAACTCATCCGACGCATTTGCCTACAATCCGTACATAAAGTCGGTGGAGGAACTTTTACTTTTTCATAAAAATTAAAATCCTCAACTTCGATATTGAAAGTTTTTTTACAATTTTTACAATTCCTTGTTTCCATCACAGTCCAAAGTGTATATTTAGTATTTAGAAGTAAAAGGATTTCGTTTAGAAAGACCTTTGAGCATTTTTTTGACGCTCTTGGCACCGCGACGGAATAATGTCTGCTTGCGGTCTTTGTTCTTATTTATCTCGTTAAAAAGAATCTCTTTGACTTCGTCTACGGCACTATACAAATCTTCATTATCACTACTGCCATAGAAGTTGTCGCCGTCTATGGTTATGGAACAATCTGCATGAAAAACTTCTCCAGCCTTGTGGTGATTCGTAGACTTTGAAACCTCAAAAGAGACTTTGACCTCCCCGGCCTTTGTTTTTATGTTTGATAATAATTTTTCTAGGTTGGTTACCCGTTTTAAAACATAATCTTTAATAGCTTCTGTCAATTCCATGTTTTTACTTTGTAAATTTATTTGCATGACTTTATTGTAGCATATGTTTGCTATACTTAGAACATGTCTGAGAAAGTAAAAATTCTAATAGTCGGCAACGGTTTTGGAGGGGTATATACCTTGAAAAACCTACATAAATCTTTCTGTGGAAAGAAAAATATAGAGCTCGCTATGGTTGGCGATAAGAATTACTTCCTCTTTACTCCACTTCTGCATGAAGTAGCTACCGGCAGCCTAAACCCCAGCAACATCATAGAGCCCATCCGAGAAGTCTTGGGGTGTTGTATAGATAAATTTTATCTTGGAAATGTGCAGTCTGTAAATTTAAACACTCACACCGTAAAATTACAAAAAGAAGATATTGCATATGACTATCTAGTGCTCGCTCCTGGGGCACAAACAAATTTCTTCAATACTCCTGGATCTGAAGAAAATTCTTTTACTCTTAAAAATATTGAAGACGCTATAAAAATAAAGAACCATTGCATTGCTCAAATGGAACGCGCGTCACACACAGAAGATGAAGTAGAGAAAAGGAAAATGTTAAAGTTTGTCGTAGTTGGTGGAGGGCCTACGGGAGTAGAGCTGGCAGCAGAACTTGCAGAATTGATCCAAGAAAGTTTCTATCGTTATTACAAATGCGACACTTTAAAATATGTATCTATGGTCCTGATACAAAAAGGGCCGGAGTTGGTACCACAATTCCACACTAAAACACGAAAGAAAAGTCTTGAGACACTTCTTAAAAAAGGCATAGAGATAAAGCTCTCAAGCACTGTGAAAGAAGTAAACTCCAAATTCATATTGGTAAATGATAATGAGAAAATATTTTCTGAAACAGTAATATGGGTTGGTGGTATAAAACCAGTCAGTGTATCATTCGACCAAGAAGTAGATCGTACGCCTGACGGAAGAATTCTAGTTAATGAATTTTTACAACTACCTAAATACAAAAATGTCTATGCTGTGGGTGATGTCTCGGCGTTCAAAGATAAAAAGACTAGTACTTATCTTCCGGCACTCGCCCAAGTAGCCGAAAAAGAAGCGAAAACTGTAGCAAAGAACATCCAGTTAACAATATGTGGCAAAACTCCGCAAGAATTTAAATATAAAAGTCTGGGATACTTATTATCCTTGGGACAATGGATGGCCGTAGGTGAAATATTCCATATTACTTTTTCAGGTCGCTTCACTTGGTGGCTTTGGAGGACAGTATACTTAGTAAAATTTCTTTCACTACGAAAAAAGATACGAGTCGCCATAGATTGGACGATGAATATATTCTCTACCCGCGATATTTCACAACTCTAAAAACTATTTTTTCTTTTTTATATTCCTTGTAAGAGCCCGGAGAACAATATCAAGCTCCATTGTAGCCACCCCCACAACTGTATCTGCTCCTCCGTAGTATATATAGAGTAATTTATCTTTTATCACCATCCCGCAAGGGAAAACAACGCTGTTTACTACTCCAACCTTTTCATACTGCTCTTCTGGCTCAAATATTGGGTCTGTAGTGCGCGCTAAGACAATAGCCGGATCATTGAGGTCAAGTAGTACTGCCCCAACCCTGTAAGTATGATGGTTCTTAGAAATACCATGATAAAGGAGCAGCCAACCATATTTAGTCTTCAGTGGTGGAGCCGAAATGCCAACTTTTAAACTATCCCAGGAGTTTATTCGCGGGCCAATAATTCTGATACATTTATTAACAGTTTCTGTTTTAAAATTAAGTGTTTTTATATAATCTCCACATATCTCATCCCCGACTCGGTGAAGGATAAAATACTTACCTTGGGTTTTTTCTGGAAAAATACAAGTATCCTTATCATCCAGACCTGCCGGAGTAATGAGAATTGGTTTTTCCCATTGCCAATTTTTCTGTAGAAAATTTTTCTCCAATATGGAAGTTATAGCTACTCGTGGTGGACCAATGCCATCAAAGGCGGTATAACACATATAAATGGTTTTCTCTATCTTAGTGAGTCGTGGGTCTTCGCAACCTGAATTCCCGCCTGTAACCTTTTTCAATTCAAAATCTTCTCTAGGTATGTAAACAGGAGCACTTTGTCTTTCATCAATAGTGACACCATCTTTTGATGATGCATATCCTATAGATGAAGTATTGTCTTTAGATAGTGCCCTGTATAAAATGTGGGTCGTGTTTTTTATTCGCAATGCCGCAGGGTTAAAAGTAGCTTGAGCTTCCCAGGCATTGTTGGGATTTGGAGTAATAATTGGATTTTTAGCAGATCTAAGAAAGTGCCACTTTGGTGCAGTTTCGGGACGCATGGTCCCAATAAGGTCGGTAATGTTCACGTGAGCCATGCAAGTCGTTGTGTCTGCAGCCCCATAATATATAAAAAGTGTGTCTTTTTCTAAGATTGCGCCAGATGGGAAAACTATGTCAGGCACGTGCCCTAAAAGTTCGTAGGATTCTCGCGGGACTAATATCGGACCCCTGGTGTGTCCTGTAATTTTTTGTGGGTTATTGACATCCAACAACACAGCCTCCACCCCGAAAATTCTCTCAAAATTATTTCCCGAAGGAAAGTAATTTTGAATATGAGAATATAGAAACAACCAACCATGAGAAGTCTTTATGGGGGTCGCCCCCACTTCTACGTGATCAGATGCAACTCTTTTGAGATCAATTGTATGTTTATCAATATTGTTATACCAATCTGCCCAAAAATTTTGATCCCACAATTCTTCAATATTCTCCACTTGGGCCAGTGCGATTTTCGCAGGAGGCATATCGGTATTCACTGTTAGGATTACAGTAACTTTTCCGTCTACCCGCTCCGGAAAGAGTGTCATAGCTTTAGCATTAAACGGAGTCACCAAATGTCTTTCATTTACTTTCTTTAAGTCTTTAGAAATTGCGACAGCGACTTTAATTCCACTCGCCTCAAAGGGGTATTTAGAAAGTGCTGTATAAAATATATAATAATTACCTTCAAAATACGTAATTCTGGGATCTTCACACCCGTATTTTTCCCAATCTTCTGTGGGAGTAATAAATGGCACCCGTTCTTCAAAATGAATATTGTCCTTGCCTTTACCTATACCTATAATAGAAAGTTGTTCTGGAGTACGAAGTTTGTCTTCTGACCCTATGGCTCGATATACCCCGTAATACGTTTTACCTTTTTTCACGACACTCATATTAAAAGTCGCAAAATCTTCCCAATAATGGTCTCGGTATGGATCAAGAATTGGATTATGGTGCGATCTTTTTAATACGTACATAATTTATTCGCCTTTCTTTAGTTTGGAGACTTTGTGACTTTTGAGTTCTTCTAAGAATTTATCCAGATTCGCCGTAGCCACACAAGACACTGTGTCTGCTCCGCCGTAATATACGAAAAGTTTCCCGTCTTTTACTACAGCTCCACAAGAATAAACAGTGCCAGCTTTATAACCCTCATTTTCATACCACAGATCTGGGGCTAATATCGGATCTTCGTTTTTGTAAAGAATCTTAGTTGGATCTTTGCTGTCTAAAATCATTGCCCATAATTTGTATCTACCTGGATCATTTTTTTCAATTTTATGATACAAAATAAGCCAACCTATTTTAGTCTTAATTGGTGAAGGACCAATTCCACGCGTCAAGCCATCGCGCAGTTTCCAAAGAGGACTATTTTGGTGCACACTGTGAATAAATTTTTTACCATCCAATTCTCGCAGATCCTTAAAGTAATCAATCATTATTTTAGGAGAGATTGCATGTAAAATTGCATATTTCCCTTTAATTTTTTCTGGGAAAAGCGCCCAATTCTTATGTATCTCTCCCGGAGGGGAAATTAACACCGGCTCTCGCCAAGAAAAGCGTTTGTTTATAAAATCTTCCAAACTTACAGAAGTAAGTGCAATTCTGACTGACCCCCAACCATCAAAAGCGGTATAAAGCATATACACCATACCTCCTAAGAGTGTTAGCCTTGGGTCTTCGCACCCACCACCCCAACCGCCCCCAGAAGATGTGATTTGTGGTACTGATTTCCTGTCAGGATTAAATTTAGCTTTCGCATAATACGCGAGCTGTTTAGAATTGTTGTCGAAATATATTCCATCGTTGGATTTGGCATATCCCAGGACTGACATATCTCTGTCTCCTATCGCCCGATAAATAACGTGTATCTTACCGTCGCTGTAAATAGCGCTCGGATTAAAGGTGGCTTTCGACTCCCAGTAAACGTTCTCCGCTGGTTCTATTATGGGGTTTTTCTTTGACCTTTCTAGTTTCAGTGAAGATTTCTTTTTTAGTATTTTTCTCTTTAGAACTGTTCTCTTTTTAGCAGTTTTTACTGTTTTTTTCTTTATGACCTTCTTTTTTATGATTTTTTTCTTCTTTTTTAAGACAGCCATACGTCTATATTATATAACTAAACGACTTTTTAACCAATCTATTTTCGTATTAACCCTAGGAATTCTTGGGTTTTCTGATTCATTAAATCTTCCGTTTTAGCCTCTACGTTTAAGCGTATAAGGGGCTGGGTATTGGAAGAGCGCACATTTGCTCGCCAGTCATTGTATTCAACAGAAACACCATCAGTATGGTCAATCTTAGCGTCTTTAAATTGAGTCTCTATTAGTCTAAAAATTTTATCAGCGTCCTCAAAAGTTTTTAAGTCAGTATTGATTTCTCCTGAAATGAAATAATTTTTGAAATAGTCGTCAAATAATTCTGAAACTTTTTTATTGGATTCTGAAATTATTTGAAGTAAAAGCAAAAACGGAATTAAACCATTGTCCGCATAGTAAAAGTCATTAAAATAAAAGTGTCCGCTTCCCTCTCCACCAAATACAGCATCTTCTTTCCTCATCCTTTCTTTGATAAAACTGTGACCCACCTTATTCAGTAATGATACCCCTCCAGCTTCATTTACTGCATCAACAACTGCCCACGTTCCCCTGGGCTCATAAACAATTTTTGCCCCTTTGTGGTTTCTGCAAAAATATTCGCCTAAAAATGCTGTTAAATAATATCCCGGAATTAATCGTGCATTTTCATCAAAAAGAAAAAATCTGTCAGCATCCCCATCCCAAGCAACACCCATATCTACTTTTTCTTTTTTTATTAATTCTTCTGTCTCTGTTCTGTTTTCTTTAAGAAATGGATCTGGTGGACCTTTAGGGAAGCTTCCGTCTGGAATTTCATTTAATGGAATAATTTCAAGGGGTAAATTTAATTTTTTAAGATTCTGAATAGCTAAACCAAACATTCCATTTGCCACTACCTTCAATGGCTTTATCTTATTCCTATCCACGAAACTCAGACACTTTTCTAAATAGTCGTCTAATATATCTTTCGTGGTTACTTTCCCAAGCTTGGAAGCTTTATAAGCATATCCAGATAAAACTAGTTGTTTAATATCATTTATTCCGCTATCGCCGGATATGGGCACGGCATTCTTACGAGACATTTTTATTCCATTATATTCTCGTGGATTATGTGAGGCCGTAATAGTAAGCGCGTCATAGCCATATTCTCCAGAAGCAAAATTATACATGTCCGTACTAATTTCTCCTATATCAATAACGTTCACTCCGTGGTCAATAAAGCCATTCTTCATAGCTTCAAACAATACCGGGCCGGACAAGCGCACGTCTCTCCCTAGGGCAACAGTTTCTGGTTGGATAAATTTGGCATAAGCCTGAGCAATTCTGTAAACTACATCTGGGTTAATTTGCTCAGGGTAAACACCACGAACATCGTAGGCATGAAAAATAGTAGGGTCAATAATAATATTTTCTTTATCTAATGACATTTTATTTTTTTATTTTTGTGTGCTTTTTTACAATATCTTTTACCAACTTAGATGAACTTCTGACCTTCCCTCCATGCCCTACGTTATATACCATATTTATTCCAAGTTTTTTATGAATTTGTTTCTCTTTATACAAAGAAGAATTGGGGTTTTCTGCATCCTTTTCATTTCTGTCTCCACCATTTGCAAAGATATGTGGCCTAACCTTTATTAAATCTACACAAATACTCATATCTTTGGTATTTTTTTTGTGACTACTTAAAAGAACCCGATCAACGGCTTCAAATGCCTCAATTATCTCTTTACGCTCGTGATCGGGCATAAAAACATACCCTTTCTTCTCCCGAAGCCAATGGTCGTTATTTATGACTACGACAAGCTCATCTCCGAGCTTTTTCGCCTCATTGAATAACCGAACATGCCCTATGTGTACAGGATCGAACCCGCCACTAACCATCACCACTTTTTTAATTTTTTTTGGTGAAGATTTCTTTTTCATCGGTACTGTAAAATTTACTTAAGTAAAAATCTAAGAGTGGAAACAACTCTAATTTTCTTGTACTCTGGAGAGCCTGGATCTTTATCGGAAATATCAAACACTCCCTGGTTGCCACGAGCCACCTTGCCAAGACGAGAGCCTGACTCGGAAGCAAACTGTTCGGCACTAGTTTTCGCATTCTTGATAGCTTCGGCTAACATTTCTGGTTTAACGCTATTGATATCTGAAAATTCAAAAGCAATAGAATTCTGATTTAGAGTGACCCCCTTCTTTACTAGCAATAGAGTATCTTTGGAAGCTGCTCTTACTGCGTCAACTTTTTTTGTGTAAACAGACAATTGAGTATTAGAATTGTATCTAAACAAGGCATCTTTATAAGTATCTTGATAAATATTAACCGGAGCGACATTTATTTCTGAATCTTCAAAGCCTTTTTCTTTTAAGAAAGTTTTAATTCCGAGAAGGTTTTTTTCAATATCGGCGTACAGTGAATCAATGTTATTTGATTTAACTTCAAAGTTTAGAGACCAGATAGCAACATCAGCTTTCACGATCTTCTCAGAAAGACCTTTAACCTCCACATAAGTACCTTGCTTTGAGAAATCTTTCGCTGCTAAGAAGAAAACCACCGAAAAAATCATCAGTACTGCACCCATAATCCATACACCGTAATTTTTTGTATTATCCATTGATTTTAGTAGAAATTATTTTTTAAACTTATTACGTAGAGCTTTCTTCGCCAGCATTGCTCTCTTTATCTCCAAGCGTTTCTTGGTCTTATGTGAACGTCTTGATTTCTTCTTGGGACTAAGTGTTGTGCCTCTTTTTGCCATAAAATGTATTATTGGTTAAATTAATAAGATTACAATAGTATACCCTAAAATACAAAAAAACTCAATAATTTAGTTGGAAAAATAATGGGCTTATTGTTATCCACACCCCCATAGCTTTCATTGCTTCGTTTTAATATAATTATTAAATTAGTAATAATTAATTAATTTTAAATTATATGGAACCAAATCAAAACGAGCAAGTTCCCCCAGTGTCTCCACAGGGCAGTGTGGGTGGGTCATCTTTTACTCCTCCCCCTTCTCCACAGGGCAATATCGGCGGGAATACCGGCCTGGCTATTGTTGCTTACTTGTGGATATTAGTAATAGTTCCACTAGTGGCCAACAAAGACAACGACCCTTTTGTAAAATTTCACGCTAAGCAAGGGCTCATCCTACTCATCGCCTGGGTGATAGTGAGTGTTTTTAATAGCATGTTGTGGCGAATGACGTTTTCTAGTTTTGGCATCGGTTCACTCCTCAACCTTGGTTGCTTTATACTTATGATTTTCGGCATTATTAATGCCTCTAGTAGACAAATGAAAGAACTCCCACTTATCGGGCATTTAGCAAGTAAGTTTACTTTCTAGCTAGTGAAGTTCGGCGACTAGGGCAATTGTGAAGTCGTCGGGCGGCAAACCCCTTTTGAATCCGCGTCATACACGGCTTTTACTTCTTCTGCTGTTATGGCCTTGGTCGCAATCATTATTTCGTCTATAGCACCATTGAAATACCGACCCGGAAAATATGGGTGGCTGCCGATTCTAAGGTTTTGCGCACTCGCAACACGAGAAACCTTTAGGGCTCTCTCTTTTTCTAATACCCCATTCACGTACATTTTTAACCCGGACGAATCCCACGTTCCCGCCACGAGATACCATGTTCCCGTTTTCACTACTGTGTCCGACGCTACATCGGTGCCTGTTCCAACATAAAAGTGAAATTTATTATCTTTGTTTATTTGAAGATCAAAATCTTTGCCCTCACTCCCCTTTCCAACAATTTGCATAATGTGAGATGCGGAAGGCAAAGAATCAACTTTGACCCAAGCCATGATGCTGCCAGCCTTCGTGGGATCGTTGTAAACACTGCTCGAGGCATCCAAGTATGCAGTAACGCCATTAAACACATGCGCGTCTTCTACTTTGCCGGGGGCAGAGGAGAGACCGCCCCTGGGAAAGCCAATATTATTGTGCTTCCACTCCATGGCTTCGGAATACCAGGCAGTTAACCCCAATGGTTCTTTGGCGCAAAAAGCGCCGGGTTTGGCTTTGACTGCGTCAGCGCCTTGCGCAACCTCTGGAATTTTAATAAGAAGAGATTGCTTAATGGCATTAAAATCTTCAGCGTATTTTTCAAACAATCCCGCGGTGGCGGTAGCAGTCAATACAAAATAATCGCTTCCCGCTAAAACCATATATTGCTTTTGAATTATTTTTAGATCTCCGTGCGAAGTGTCATTAAAAGTGAACTTTATTTCATGGGCAGGATATCCTTCTGGGGTCACTGTTTCATCCTCGCTTAAAACGAAATAGGACGGTGTATCAGAAATCCATGTCGCCTTAGAAGCTTCGGCTATTTGTTTTATTGTGGTACCGGGTGCTATGGGAGAGATGCGGGCTACGCTCAGATTGGCAGTAAAATTTTCCTCGGCGGGAGCACGAAAGTAATCTGCTCCGTCTTTATCATTGTGGGTCCAAAGCCTGGGGTATGTTAGAGAATAGTATTCGTTCGAAAAAAATTGTTTCTGAGCCTCAGAACTGATTGGTTCTGTTGATATTTGTACGCTACCCTCACTCGACTGATTAGAAAGTCCGTTTTGGAAAGGCCAAATGTGCTTGTAGTAAGTATATCCGCTTGCGACCCCTAAAAGTAAAAAGATGATAAATACCAAAACGTAAAGTCCAGTGTGACTTTTTTTCTGCACATACATACCAGGTGTCATGGTTTGTTGTACTTGTCGTGGCTGAATAGTCGGCGTAGGGGCTTGAGGTGAAACTGGAATTGAACTCGTAACAGGTATTGGTGAAATCCCCGCTTCTTTTAGATCAGCTTCGCTCCAGCCACCCGACAAAAGATTTTGATATATTTTCAAGTCAGGCATGCCTTGCATACGAGCCTGTTTTATGTAATCTTGCAATTCTTGAGTAATCATTTTTTATTATTAAATAGGAGTAAATTTGTTCGACAAAAACTACCTAAATAATAACATTTGGGTATATCAAAATCATCTTGGTTATCCACATTCTGAAAAAAAGATGTCAAACACCTACTTTTTATCCACAGAGTAGTCTATGCTATCAGTTATTACTAAGTGACGATAACTTATGTAGTAATTTGCGAGTAGCACGGCTCCGATGACCGCTAGGATTATTAATCCGTTTGTAATCAAGTCTTTGTGGTGATTTCGCATTTGTATAAACAAGTAAAGAAGTAGAGCTAAAACCACAATAAAGAAAATAATATTTAATATTATATTAGTGGTGTTTCGAGGTGAAGCAAATAATTTCTGCAAGAATGATGGTTGCTTAAATGTATCATCATTGATATTTTCTTCGTTAACCACATCCTCGGCTCCGAGGACGTTTGATGAATTTTCTTTTACTAGTTCTGGAAGTTTTTCTACTTTTAGTTTGAAAGATTTACTAGATGAAGTAGGTTTTGGTATTGGTAGAGGGTTCGCATATACCTGTGCTACGAAGACTGTATTTCGCCCTTGATAGACACCATTTGCTACACCAGTACCCATCTCAGTATAGTTGCCTTTAACTATGTTGGCCTTATGAGTAGGGCTATTCATCCAAGCTCGAGTAACGTCCTGTGAGTCACTAAAATTGACTGCCAAGTTTTCTCCGGCATACTGATATTTGTATCCGACTTTTTCAATCCAATACCATGGAGTTTTCCCTTCTGGGCTCGTATGCGCGAAATAGCCTTTCGTCGCCATGTCTTCTGCTTTCATTAAAGCCGCTTGGTTTAAAATTGGATTTACAAAAAGAGTTGAGAGATTTTGGATATTGCGTTCAGTGTTAGTTAAACTAGACAATACTGCCGGTAAAACCGCAGCCATGCCTCCAGTAATGTTAAGTTGGCTAATAGTCGGAATTAAAAAAGAAAATATTTCTAAAAATATAACAACAGCGATGATGTTGCGAGTACTCAAGTCACGCAAGAAATGCGGACGATGATCGTTCCCTTCGTGTGGAATAAAATGCTTTTTAAACCAAGAAAACATGGAAGAATTATAACAAACAAAACCCCACCTGTAAAGGCGGGGTTTTGTGAAGTTGATTAATAATTATTTATTCAAAACTGCTCTCGTAAGAGGACCCACAACTCCGTCCCCCACCAATACATTCGCAAGCTGAAATTTAATAACCGCTATTTTGGTCAGTGGTCCAAATTTTCCATCAACCACTAAGATTCCATATCCAGCAGTATTTAAGAATTTCTGAAGCTCAGTGACTTCACCTTTCTTGGTTACGTCAGTAGACCCAAGTCTCATAAATTGCGTAAAGATAAATTTCTCAGCACCCAAAACTTCACCAGTTGTTGGACCTGTTGCAACAACTAGAACCTGCTCATTTGATCTTGCCCTACTTCCGCTACTACTACTACCACTACCACTGCTGGTGCTGGATGTCGTTCTAGAAAATTCACCACTTACCGCTTCAGGCGAACCGTGAGAAACTGTTCGGAAGAAGTAGTTCGTGTTAGCAGTGAGGCCAGAGACAGTTATGTTGTGGCTCGTAACCATAGGTTCTTCGTCAGAAGTACCCGTAGAGTTCGCATAACCGTAATTTGGCGCTTCACCAAGCTCACTATGTGAAACCGTATCATAAATTACGCGACTTGTTGCCAAGTGATCCGTAGTCCAGGTTACCACAATAGAGGTCGTGGTTACCGAAGCCGTTGTTGTCGTTTCTTCAGTAATAACTGGTGCTGTGTAAACTTTGTGGTCGTATTCACTTCCGGTATTAAAGTAATTATCAGCTAAGTCAACAATTGATGAACGCGTTTCAAGTACATCAAGATGAGGGTCATCTCCTGCTTGTATCGGGTTGGTTAATGTTATAGTTATTTTTTTGTTTGAGTAGCTAACATTACTGATTTCATAAGAATTTTCTCCATCATAAGATTCTCCGTTGTAAACTATGAAGTCTGAAGCTTGTGGATGATGACCATCCTCATTATTCTGTAGGTCTTCATTAAACATAACCTCGATTGTGCTTAGATCGGTAGCATCAATTTCTCCAGAAATAGTTGGAGCATCGTTGTCGCTAACTGTAATCATATCTTCTAGTGTTGAAGAATTACCTGCTCCATCAAGCGCTCTCACTATATAATTAATATTGGCTGTTGAATCCGAAGGAATAGATTTATCAAATGTGTATCGTCTCTGTTGAGCGTCATTTCTATCAAGACTAGAGGTGGTTTCAGTCATTGAGGTATAACTTTCACCATCATTGAAACTAATTTCCGCAGAAGCCACTGATACATTGTCATTGACGGTAATGCCAATGGTTGTTGTTTCTCCTGTTGTTCCCGTGGTTCCAATGTGAACTCCAAAAGTTGGAGATGTTATATCAGTAGTGGAAGAAGTTATGTTAATATTATCAAACAAAAATCCACTGCCGTCAGTTTCGGGCGCTGCGCTTCCACCTACACGGAAGAGAAGATCGTCAGTTGTACGTGGAGTTGGCTCTGCAGAGGCCTCAGTGTCAAAACGGAAATAGTTTTCCCACGTTGTGCCTGTGTGAACCAATACTTCGTCTATGTAAATCTTAACAATGTCGTTTGAAGGACCGTCAACATAATCTATGACAAATTTGGCTGTATGTGCCGTAGTTCGAGAAAGACCGGATGCAACTGTGGTCGGAGAAAAATTAGCCGGATTATCAGTGCCTGGAGTATCATAGAATATAACATCTATTCCCTCCGCCTCATCACTAAATCCTAGATAACTCATACGTGAGCCATCGCCACGATCTGGCGAAACCGAAATGAAAAGTCCGGACTGTTGTGTGGACTGTGTCGAAGCAAAATCAAATTGTGCTTCAAAATGATTTTGACGTGTTCCACCAGACATATCACCGTTTGTGGAATCAATTTCACCAGCTTCGTTAGAATTTGAAGGGGAAAAAGTTTGATCTCCAAAAGAACCACTAGTGACAGCATTAGACAAACGCAAGGATTTACAACCAAAACTTGAATATCCGTAGGTATTATCAACAACTGCCTGATCATAAGAACCCGCTACACTCCAGCCATCTTGGCCATTTACTGAGCCCAAACTAAAACTGTCAAAACTGGTATCACTACAAGCAGGAGTTTCATCTTCTGCATCAAATTCCGTGAAGTGACTAGTATCAAACACCAGTGTGCCAGCTTCGTAACTAATATCGGTAATATCTGGATAATTATCATCTTCTGGATCAATAATATCGCCATTATCATCTCTTACAATAATATTCGGTTCCGAGTCAAAATCTAACCCATACATATAGATCTTGGCTCCGGTTGCATTCATGGCGGCAGCGGTCGTTGAGTCAAATTTCACATGACCATCTGTTATTTCCATTGCTGTACCCAAAGATTGTATAACAGCAACAGTAGCTTGATCACTCAAGTTCAAGCTAGTGGTAAAAACAATTTTTCCTTTGCCTACTTTTTCAAAATATAAAGCAGTAGTTGAATCAACTCCAGTTTCAGAGTCTGGTGTGTCTGAAGGGTTGGTTAATTCTCCTATATTCGTGACAACCCCCTCTCCTCCTGCATATAAAGCTGTATCTATCGTACTTAATAAAGGTGCTGTTTGCCCTCCAGTCCCCGCATCATTAAACCAACCTTTGGTCGGAGTACCAGGAGACCATGTTGTATAATCAGATCCTAATGCGGCCGATTGTCCTGCTCCCGGTGGAGTAGCATAGCTAGTACTGTGAATAGGCGTATTATTATTATCTAAAAGTGTAATAGTGTCAGCATCATTATTTAACCATCCTGTAACAGAAGCGTCATATTCATATACAACAATTCCATGAGCTGGTATGGATCCAAGTGAAGTTAATAATTTCACATGATCCGCAGTATCTACCAAATACCAATCAGTCAAAGGAATATCATCATTCGTAGTATTCAATAGTTCAACCCATTCAGTATCCCCATAGGGAACAAATTCGTTAATAATTACTGCTGGAGGAGGAAGATCTAGAGCTCTAGTTGTATTAGCTACAAAAAACCCACCTAAAACCACTACTAAACCCAAACTAAACGATAGATATTTTTTCATAAATTTCTTAAAAACTTATAATTATTAATAATATGATTATTCCCTCACCATACAACTCTTAATTTTACTGTCAACAAGTTTTGGTGCACAAAAGGTGCATAATAAGTGGATAAAAACCGCTAAAATACCTTATAAAATAAAGAGCTTTTTAAGGATGAGGCTGTAGTTTTAGCACTTTTTAAAATATCATAGAAATGTTGACTGTTACTCCGAATATTGACAAAAGCTATGAATAAACTACACTTTACTTATATATTAATGAATAAATAAAATATTATGCCAGAAGGACAACAATTTAATGGAGGAGATAGCACGATTGCAAAAAAAAGGACGGACCCTTCTTCTGTTACCAGACAGGGGGATTTGGTTGCTTTGACAAAAGAAATGGAAGGATTGACCGGAGAAAAATTGACCAGAGAAACATTTATTGATGCTCTACGTTCTGTTGATTTTGTTCCATCTTCAACTGGAGTAGAAATTTCCACAGAAGAATTGATTAAGACTTTTGAAAAATTAGATAAAATGACGCCCGAAGAAGGAGAATTGATATTTAAATCCAGAGATAGTCTCGCGGGGTTTCTAAAAACAATTTTTGGTGTTACCAATACTCTTTTTATACGAGATAAAATGGTTGAGCTTCTTTCGACACACATACAAGGTTAAGGTGAATTTCTTAGATTTATATCCCAAAAATATTCCTCTTAAGAACGATGTATTCGTTTCCATTAACGAGGCACATCCCTTCTACTTTTCTAAACCCTGAAAAGTAAATTCTCTATTTTAAGTAAATCTCAATGTTTTTTCTATGTTGCTCATAGGTTTTTGAGCAGTGAATTTTCCTTTTACTGTCATGTAAATAATAGAGACAATCTGTCTTTTGTGGGTTATATGCTGCGGTTATGGCATCTATCCCTGGGTTCGCTATGGCCCCAGGAGGTAAGCCTTCGTGTATGTAAGTGTTGTAAGAAGATTTTATTTTTTTATCTGCAGACTCAACTTCTTCCCACCAGCCATCTTCTTCATTACCTTTTACATATTGAAGCGTCGCATCTATTTGCAATTTCATTCCTTTAAAAATACGATTCCAAATAATTCCGGAAATTAATTTCATATCTTCCTTCCCTGCCGCCTCTCTCTGGATAATAGAAGCTACCTTAAGTGCCGTATTTTCGTTTAATACTTTTGTTGTTTTTGGTTTCTTTATTTTACTAACTTGAGCCTTAAACTCATTTGTCATGGTCGCACTTACTACTGACGGGTCCTCGTCTTTAAATATCAAGTAGGTTTTAGGAAAATAATGCCCTTCCACGTTCGCAGTATTTATAAATTCTTGTTTATCGGCATCGTTCCAATCAAGCTTATCTGCCATGACATCTGCCACTTCTTCTTTTCGAAGTCCTTCCTGTATACGTACTATACGCATATAGGGATTGGCTAAATTCACGTAAAAAGACAGCTTAGTGAGAAGCTCTGGGTCAAATCTGTAATAGAAAAAAATAGGTAAAATTATCGAGGCCACAAGGACAGGTAATATAAAGAAATATTTTTTCATACTGTAAATGAATTATAACATAAAATGTTAGGGCTTGTTTTCTTTACAAACCAGGGACAAAAGTCATGACTAATGTCCAAACAGAAAGTGTAACAAATGCCCAAGCTTCCATCAAACTGTTACCTTCTTTGTGTTTGATAAATAAAAATATTTGTCCAAATAAATATAAAACAAACATTAACAACGAAAATATAAACAAAATATTGGCACTAGTATTTCTTATAGGAAAAGTTATCAAAACTAGAGAAATAGGCATTATAGAGAAATAATACTTCGTAAAAAAATTATGGATTACTGGGTATTTCCTGTAGGTAAAAATTGCAACCAAAATTGTGGCTAAGTTTGCGCTTAGATATAATAAACATCCCAAATTTAAATAACTTAGAGAAAATTTTTGTGTCAGGTAGAACAAAAACATTATTTGAAAAAATGTTCCAACGATAAGCCCCAGGCCAACAATCTTTCCAACTTTTTTATTTTCAAGAGTTGCCAAGCTGACTGTCTCTCTTTTCGTATTTATTCCGTAACGGATCGCAGGATAAATCACAAGCACCCAAGCTGAAAAAATAGCCAGAACTCCTGAGAACTTGATGAATACTTGAAACATAGAAATATTATAACAAAAAACCCATACGAAAGTATGAGTTTTTTGTTTTTGGCTCCCTCTAGTAAGCAAGTTCAGAACTCTTAATTGGAATGCTATCAAAAGCGAACTGCAATTTAGTGGAATACTTTCTCTATACCAACAAGAAACGGCTTTTAGTTTATAAGTTAGTACCAGTCGTTAGCATGGTTACGTTCTAGTACCATTCAGAACTCGTTGATACCAGATGGGATAAGAGTGTAAACGAAAGGGTGTCTGCTTCTTTCGTTTTACGAATTAAGGGTAGTGGGTGTTTTCTTTCTCGGACATTTTTATTTGGCGGGGATGCCCTAATATATTTAGAAAATTTCCAGCTATTTTTTCTTGTCATTCAGGTCTTCAAACTCTGGATTCACTGTTTCTTCTTTTTTCTTAGACCCCATCGGTGGAAGAGGTTCTATTTTTTTAGGAGGCGGAAGTTTTTTGGGGAAGATTTTTACCCTCGTCTTCTCATCTTCTTTGGTTACTTCTTGTTTGTGTTGCCACCTTTCGCCGCGAGGAGCCAAGTATGTAATTCCGTAATCAAAAAACGTATTGTTTTTAGTTTCAACAAAAATATGTGGGCATTTAGCAATGGTATCTCCTAGTGGGTCTATTTCAACAATTCTTTCATAAGGAATCACAGCCTCTATCTCAAAGAAAGCTTGATTATCGCGTTCGATTGTATCAAGAAAATCGTGTGCACGGCGAAATGAATCATCGTAATCTTTAGGTTTGTTCCAAAAATCTTCGTGACCCCAGGCTAGATTCACTTCTTCAGTGTAATCCCACTCAAGAAGCTTCATTCCATTAAAATCAATTTTTCTATAAGCTGGATACCTCCTGGTCATTAGCCTAATTCCTTCATGAGTATGACCCATAAAGTAATAGGTTTTCCATCGAGGATGCTCTTTGAAATCTGGTATTGCTCCGCTATAGGGATAGTTTGTATCATTGGCATCACGAACCAAAACTTCCATAAATGATTCGCGGTCTACAGCACCAAGATGTTTGACCACTTTTCTTTTAGTTGCTAATAAGCTACGAATTTGGGTGGCGACAGTTCGTCTTCTGATTATTAGAGAAATACCAAAATACCCATAGAGCAAATTGTCATTCTTTGGTTGGAATAACATATCCTCTAAATCCGCCTTTCCCCATAAATAAAATTCCTGCACGCCCTTTTCGCGCATTTTTTCTCTGAATGCATCACGTGTCTTTTTTGAGAAATCACAAGGTGCTGCAAAAATAACTCCATGGGGAATATCCGCTCCCCTGGGTATCATTTCATCAACATATTTATTAATTTTTGCAGGAGCAATAGTTTTTTCCCTTTTACATTGAATCTGCCAGAGTCTGTCTAATGAAGAGGATATCAGCTCTTCCTCTAATTCATCCTCACTATCTTTTGTGGGCTGTTGGTTAGTTGCGCCAGCTACTTCAAAACCTCTTGCATCATACCCATCATCTGCACCTAGTCGTCCTGTAGGCTCAAGTAAACGCCATTCCCTAAAGTCATATATAAGCTGGCGTACTAAATCCTCGAAACGATGAGGTTCAAGGTCATTGAAGGGTAAAGGATTCAAGGTCCTGGTTGTTGTAGGAGTTTTTTTCATTACTACTGTGGATAACCAATTGGCATCTAGTGCTATCTAGTACATTCGGTTACGTTCTTATTCTATTCCACTTGTCTTTACTTTACAATGGTATACACGGTAAAATTACATTGTTCATCGAAAATAATCCCAGAGTGAGGAGATAAATTATCAAATCACTACGTGCTTCAGTAAGATGAAGCATTGCGTCGGGCGAAGGGAAACCCGCTAGGTAGGAATCATTGAGAAGCTACCATTTCAGCTCACATTTTTGTGGGATGCGATGGTAGCTTTTTACTTTCTGCAAACCGCAACTAATTGAGTTGCGGTTTTTATGTTATCTACACAAGCAAAAAAAGAAATTAAGCATATTGAGGAAAAACCAAACAAAGTTGGTTTGACCCGAGAAGACAATCAGAAACTTGTTGATGTCTTCGCGTTGCTTATTAAAGTAGATAAAAGAATAAGCCCCCACCTTTATAAGCCTAATAACGCTACAAATGATTGATTCAATATGCCTTTCAATTCCGTGTAGTGAAGTAAAGGACATTGAGCCTAATGCCCAGAGCATTACTGCATGGGAATTACATTCCAAGACTAAGCGATACACGAAGTATGTAAAAAATGTTTCTGTAAATAAATCAGGAACTTACTACCCTCATCTGACAAGGTACACGAAATGGTTTAACCAAGAAGCCAACGTACGCATAGAGTTCTCTGTTCCAAAACTGTTTTTTCAAAACAATCTCGATGAACTAGAGGATGCAGATTTCCTAAATGTTATTACTGTTCTACAAAAACGTTTACATGAAATGGACGTATCTATTTCCAAAGAAGCCCTGGTGAATAGTGTGGTAAGTGGGGTCCATTTCTCAAAGAATATCGTCTTGGAAAATGGATACACAACCAGTTATCTTATAAGTGAAATGAATAAAATAAATCTTAGGAAAGTTTTTGATTTTACTCGCGCAAAGTATACAAATGATGGTCAAAGCCTTTATGCTCACACGGCTTCGCATGAACTTATTATTTACGACAAAGTAGCGGATATACTGGCAAGTGAAAAAAGAGCTATGGATAGAGGTCAATCTGCCTATCAGCGAAGTATCTTTGCGGGGGTAGAAAAGAAGAATTTGCCCGAAGTCATACGCTTTGAAGTACGACTGGTTCGTAAACCGAAAATGAATAGCGTTCTCGGAAAAGTTGGACATAGTAAAAATCCAACTTTTAAGGACGTATTCAATTCTCAATTAAGTCGGAAAGTTATTTTGCTTTACTGGCAAGAAATTATAAAGGCTGGAGGCAGTGTGGCCTTCTCAATCCCTCTAAGTAGCAAAGACATGTTGCGGGCTATCTTTATGGCGAATAAGGACATGAAGGCAAAGCAAGGAATTTACCTAGCTGGGTTATCAATTATTGCTAGAGATGGGATAAGAGAACTGCGCTCAATAGTTTCAAAGCAATCAGGAGAACGGACATGGTACCGAATTTCAAAAGATATTGCGCTCGTAAATAGTCTTATTACACAGAATAGAGTCAGAGACTGGGTACGACAGATAGACCACAAACTTGCAAATTATAAAACCTATAGAACAGGTAGGTTATCCACCTTACCAATTTGTAATGTAAAGAAAAGTAAAGTATCATCATTGATATGAAAAGAGTAATTATCGTACATCAGTGGATGGCTGGAGCTGAAGCAGATTGGCGGCCTTGGCTAAAAAATGAGTTAGTCAAACAAGGTTATGAGGTGTTGGTACCAGATATGCCAGAAATTGATACTCCTGTTATTGATAAGTGGGTGAATCATTTATCAACCATTGTGGGCATCCCCGACGAAAACACTATTTTTATTGGACATAGTATTGGATGCCAAGCAATTTTGCGCTATTTGGAAACCATAGATGTATCTATTGGAGGGGCAATATTCGTTGCTGGTTGGTTTACACTCACTGGTATGGAAGATGAAGAAGTTGAAAAAATAGCTGAACCATGGATAAAAACTCCAATAAATTTTGAAAGGATAAAGGAGGTATTGCCAAAATCTATTGCTATCCTTTCTGATAATGACCCCTATGTACCCTTGGAGAGTACAAGAATGGTGTTCGAAAAAGAGCTGGATACAAAAGTAACCGTTATTCCTAACGGTGGACATATTACTGCCGATGATGGTTTTACAGAGTTGCCACAAGTTCTTAGTGAACTTCAAAAATTATAAAAATATGAAAAACAAAGAATTTTATACTGCAAAAGACTTGGCTGACAAATTAGGAGTAAATATTATGACTATTTATCGTTATATAGGAGCTAAGAAACTCAAAGCATACAAGTTAGGAAAAGAATTTAGGATTGAGAAAAAGGACTTCAACAACTTCCTTAATAAAGTGAAAACAAGGTGATTTATATGCCGAGCAAAGGTTACAAAATGAGCAAGGAACATAAAGACGCTATATCTAAGGCGCTAAAGGGTCACGTCTCTTCTGAGGAAACTAGAAGAAAGATTGGTCTGGCTAATAGAGGTGTTTGGATAAAGTTCAATTGTGATTATTGCGGAAAAGAAAATGAAGAGAAACAATCACATTATAAGAAAAAGGTACGACATTTCTGTGATGCAAAATGCTATGCATCTTTCGTAAAAGAAAAACAGCCATTAGGTGAAAAGAACGCGTATAAGGGAGTAAGGAAGATTGGTGAAAACAAACAGGTTTATCATCGCAATTATGTAAAAAATCATCCAGAAAATATAGCTCACTTAAAAGCTCGAAGATATGCACGAGAGCGAAATGCTGAAGGCAGTCACACTTTGGCTGAGTGGATTGCATTAAAACTTAAATACGATAATAAATGCATTCATTGTAAAGAGTTTAAGCCACTCACAAAAGACCACATCTTACCTTTAGCAGAAGGAGGTACAGACTATATTCACAACATTCAACCCCTCTGTCGAAACTGCAATAGCAAGAAATGGAAGAAATTGGACTACGTTATTTCCCAAAAATTATGAAAGCAATAAAAGTCTCACGCGTATCAACAGAAGAACAAAAAGAAGCTGGTAATTCACTCCCAGCTCAAATTAAACGTATAGATGATTATTGCAAAAGAAAGGGCTTTGAGGTCATTCGCTCTTTTAGTTTTGATGAGAGCGCTTACAAAGATAAACGGGATGAGTTTGATAAGTTGGTTGAATATGTCCAAGACATTGCGAAGAAAGAAAAAATAGCAGTTTGTTTTGATAAAGTAGACCGTCTTTCAAGAAGTGTTTTTGATTCAAGAGTGGGCACTTTATATCAAATGTCCGTAGAGGGAAAAATTGAGCTTCACTTTGTTTCTGACAACCAGGTTTTGAACGGTAGTTTATCTGCAACAGAGAAAGGTGGTTTTGGTATGAGTCTTGTGATGGCAAGCTATTATTCAAATGCAATTAGTGACAACGTAAAACGAGCATTTGAACAAAAACGCAGAAATGGTGAATGGACTGGAGGGGTACGCATAGGATACAAGAATGTATCACTTGATGTTGAGAAGAGATTAAGAAAAGATATTATTCTTGACCCCGACAGAGCACATCTAGTTCAAATGATATTTGAGCTTTATGCCACTGGAAATTATTCGATGGAGGCAATTCGGGTGAAGATTACTGAAATGGGATTAAGAACTCGTGACGGAAACGTTTTATCGAAGAGTGGAATAGAAAACATTTTGAAAGATAGTTTCTTTTGTGGGATTGCTGTATCAAAGAAATACAACCTGACTTGGGTTCATAATTATCCTCGCATCACTACAAGGGAGATATTTGATAAGTGTCAAGAACTACGAGCAAAACGAAAGACATCACGCCCAAAATCTCTCTCAAAGGATTTTATATTTAAGGGTTTACTTAAATGTCAGAACTGCGGATGCTCAATGAGTGCTGAAATTAAAAAGGGGCGTTTTGTTTATTACTCCTGTACAAATGCAAAGCGTATTTGTAAACGAGTATATGTGCCTGAAAAGACACTCCTTGAGCCTGTGTACGAGCTTCTGGGACGCTTTGAGAGCATTAAAGAGGAAGTTCAAGATGGCCTGGTTAGGGAGCTAAGGAAGAACACAGAATCAGAGGTGGTTTTCCATAAAGCCCAGATAAGTCGTATCACCAGTGAATATGAACAGATAAAATCGAAAGATGACAGGTTGCTAGAAAGGTATCTTGAAGACAGCACGAGTATTACTAAAGATATCTATGACAAAAAACATCAAGAATATGCTGATGCACTCCAGGTCCTAGAGATAGAACTTAGTGAAAATAGAAAAGCGGACTATGACTACCAAACCACGGTAGCTACTGTGGTTTCTGTTGCTCGTCGCGCAAAGCAAATCTTTGAAGGTTCTGAACCATCTGAAAAACGAGCACTTTTAAACTATATACTTCAGAACCCAACCGTAAACGAAAAGAAGCTATGTTTTTCAATAGCTTCTCCGTTCAATCTAGTCCTAGACCTAGCTGATAGTCCTATTTGGCTCCGGGGGTAGGGATCGAACCTACGACCAATCGCTTACACTTATCCTCTTATTACTAAAAGGGATGGACTATATCATCTTCATATTTTGAAAATAAAATTTTCAAAACTTAGAAGCAAGGCGCTTCGACTGATTTTGAATCAGGCTACTCCTCGAAAGGATAGTCTCTGAACCTGCCCTAAACTTTAGGGATTGGCTGCTGATTGCCCTCTGGTGAGGGTTTCCAGCAATTCACCTTGTTTTCGATCTATTTTTCAATAGAAAGCTGCGTTATACCTGACTCGACTTCTCTGTGACAATTTGCACAAAGTAGCACACACTTATATAATTCTTTTTGCACGATACTCCACGCACGAGTGTATCCCTTATCACCAACCCCAAAACTTTTATCTTTGGAATTTATATGGTGAAGTTCAAGGGCACCAATACATTTTGTATATCCACAAATTTGGCATTTGCCGCCTTTGTATTCAACTGCAAGAACTTTTATTTTCTTGCGTCGTTTTGCAACAGCTTTAATAAGTGCTTCTCGTCTATCGGCATATTTCCTATTATCTGGCATAAATCTATCATACCAAAGGGTGGAAATTTCCACAGGCGACCGCTCTACCGCTGAGCTACCCCGGAATTTATTCTTTTTTCTAAGGAACTTTACCTATATTATCAGAAAACACAGAAAAAACAACAAAATTTGTGCCCCTTCCCTGACCACAAATCCTTTATGAATATGATGTATAATAGAAACATGAAAATTGAAGTTCTGGGTTCAGGGTGTGCAACGTGTAAAAAATTGTTTGAAATAGTTCAGAAAGCAGTATCAGAATTAGGGATGAGTGAGAAAGTTGAATATATTACCGATATTCAAAAGATTATAGCTATGGGGCTAATACAGAGCCCGGTTCTCGCGATCAACGATAAACCAGTATTGGTTGGCTTTAGCTCTGACATAGAAAAAATTAAAAAAATAATAGAGAGTAGTAAATAGTTATGAGTATTTTTTACCCTATACAAATACTGGCCAATTGGCTGACATATTCTATTTTAACAATTACTCCGAAAACACTTTTAGCGGAAGCTGTTAACTTTTTTATATATGACACACTTAAGATCTTTATTCTTTTATCGGTTATTATTTTTGCTGTTTCAATAATTCGTTCATATTTACCACCAGAAAAAATTAGAGCAATTTTATCTCATAAAAATAAATATATGGGGAATGTTGTGGCATCACTTCTAGGAATCATCACTCCCTTTTGTTCTTGTTCAGCTATCCCGTTATTCCTTGGTTTTGTACAAGCAGGCGTACCCCTAGGCACAACTTTCTCTTTCCTGGTAGCTTCGCCGATGATAAATGAAGTGGCACTAGTTTTACTCTTAGGAATGTTCGGCTGGAAGATTGCATTGATATATACCCTAAGTGGGCTTATTATTTCTATTTTATCTGGAATAATTATAGGAAAAATGAAAGTGGAGAGTTTAGTTGAACCATTTGTATATCAAAACACTATTAATGGAAATATAGAACTACCGACAATGACGAGAAAAGAGAGAATTATTTATGCGAAAGATTATACTCTAGATATATTAAAGAAGGTTTGGATTTATATTTTAATAGGTATAGGCATCGGGGCTTGGATACATGGCTATGTACCTGCTGATTTCCTAGCCACCTATGCAGGAAGCGATAAATGGTATGCTGTACCCCTTGCTGTCTTGATAGGTATTCCACTGTATTCAAATGCTACTGGAGTTATCCCTCTTGTTTCCGCTTTAACAGAGAAGGGGGTGGCTATGGGCACAACGCTGGCTTTTATGATGTCTGTAACCGCCTTATCCTTGCCAGAATTTATGATTTTAAAAAGAGTTATGAAAATGAGATTGATTTTTATTTTTGCTGGGATTGTAGGAGTAGGCATCACCCTTACTGGATATCTATTTAACATCTTGCTTTAAGGGTGACAAAATAAATTTATTTAAAACTATCTTGAATAAGATTATTTCTCATCATCCCCTTTTGTGGGTTTGTTCTTTGAAGATAATTCCCCATCATTCCTTTCATAGGGCCACGCTGAAGTAGGCTATCATTTAAGCCAGTCATGTCTATAACAACTCCCGCAATTACAACAACAAGGATAAAGCCACCTATTAAAATCCATGGACTTTTTTTATACGAAAAGTCGTATTGACGAATAAGCCAAATCCCCGCTATTAAGCCCGTAACAGCGAATACTGCCGTCCACCAAGGGAAATTTGAAATCATTTGATCAAGCCGATATTCCCCCATAGGTCCATGTGTACGCACTGAAAACCTTACCAACCCTATAAGAAAAGTTGAAACAACTACCGAAGATATCAATCCGAAGAAAGTTAAAATTGACCCAATAACAAAATATACCCTTGGTTTCATCTTGGCTTTACCTTGATGGATTTGGTTCATAACATTTTTTGTAATGTTTTCTAATTCTTTTGGCATATATTTTTCATTATTTTTTTAGCTCTACTAATCCTTATTGCAACTGTCCCCATTGGAATTCTCAAAATATCACTGATATCTTCGTATGATTTCTCATCAACATAGTATAAAGAAAGCGGTTCAGAATATATTAAAGGGATGTTTTTTAAACAACGCTCAACTTTTTCTTTTGATTCTTTTTCTTCATACTCTTTTTCAATATCATCTTCGCTTTCGAAATCCCAATCCTCGGGCAATGGAATTTCTTTTTTGTACTTTTTAGCTAGATTCATTGCTTGATTGTGGGCTATGCGATACATCCAGCTAGAAAACTTCTTTTCAATATTAAAACTATTTAAATTTACAAAAGCTTTTATAAAAGATTCCTGCACCACATCAATTGCCCTATCTTCATTTTTAATTAAATTATTTACATAACGTACAAGTTTCTTCTGATATCTCTCAATAATAATAGAATAAAGATCTTTATTAGAGGTTCTTACTTTTAATACTATCTCTTCATCTGTTAACTCCTTACCTTCATTCATACTAGTATCTTAGCAGTTTTTAAGATAATACATCAAACCCCGATTTTATTCGGGGTAAGGTGTACTAAATCTAAATTATTAATTCATACAATTACCTCTCCCGGCACCTCTACCGAACCCACTACTCGCACCTTGCCCACTGCCATTTTTTAACCCAAGCCCAAGCTCTTGTCTGATTTTTTGAGCTCCCGCCAAGTCACCACTTTTAGCTAATTTATAAGCTTCAGCAAACTTTGCAAAGTTGTCTTTATTAACAACCTGGGTGACTCTCCCTTGATTTTGCATAAGTGCTTTCCAGCCCGTGTAATCATTTGTCGCAAAAGCTTTCTCAATAGCAGCCTCCCTCTCTACTGAGTAATTAGGGCCTTTGACGCTCATATCGCCTCTATATGCATTTGCGCTATTTGCAATTGCTCCTGATATTCCTAACACTAACGCTAGTGTTCCTAAACCTAAAATTATCTTTTTTGTCTTATTCATGTTTATTATCTGTTTAACTGTTAATACTAATTCGACCCTATACCTCTAATACAATACAGTAGTCATTTTTCTTTCAATTTTGAATATCCCCACCCAGTTCTAGTCTAGACTGTCTGGGTGTATAATAAAGTTATTAATAAGCTTAATAATAATTAATGTCTATATGCTAAAAGAATTTAAGCAATTTTTACTTAGAGGAAATGTCGTGGATCTTGCTGTTGGTGTCGTTATCGGTGCGGCTTTCGGTACCGTGGTTACAGCTCTGGTGTCTGATTTATTGACCCCGCTAATCTCAGCTATTGCTAAAGTCCCAGATTTTTCCGGATTTTTCTTTACCTTAAATGGCAGTAAATTTATGCTTGGTCATTTTATTAATGCACTCATCTCCTTTATACTCGTGGCTGCGTCAGTTTTTTTCTTTGTGATTAAACCAATGAATTTCCTCATTGCAAAATCACGAAAAGGAGCCCCCGCAGACCCAACAACAAAAAAGTGCCAGGAGTGCCTTAGTGAAGTCCCAATGGATGCCAAGCGCTGTTCTCATTGTACTCAAGTTATCTTATAGCTATACGTAAGAAATCATTATTAATTTAATTTTTAATTATGGAAATCACAATCTTTTTGGCAAAATTTTGGGGAAGTCTTTTTATGATTCTGGGCGCCTTGTCTATTGGTGCAAAATTGTTAGGAAGAATCATAGAGTATACCGAAGACAGAACTGTTACTATTTCTACTGGCTATATTACTTTTTTGTTGGGCTTGGCTACAGTTGTCGCTCACAATATATGGGTAATGGACTGGCCAGTTGTCGTCACTGTTTTAGGGTGGGTTACATTATTTAAAGGAATTGAGAAAATAGGTTTTCCTGATCGCGTTAATAAAAAAGCCCAAATGTTTAAAAATCAATCCATGCTTTGGGGTGGTGTTATATTTCTCATTGGTGCTTTTATTTTTTGGATAAGTTTTAGTTACTAATTATAGTTTTTGTGTGTTTCATAATAGTGTATAATTATACTATTACTAGTTTAATATTTTGTATAATGACAAACGAAAAAAAGATAGAGTGGATTTTAAGAATTGGTGTCGCTGGAGAATTTTTAGGTCATGGAATGTTTGCAATTATTGGTAAAGCCGACTGGGTCGCATGGACCCAAAAGCTAACTGGGCTAGATTTAGCCACAGCTACAATGTTTATGACGGTAGTCGGTGTGGTAGATGTTGTATTAGCCTTAATTATACTTTGGAAACCAATGCGTCCCCTTCTTCTCTGGATGGCTTTCTGGGGCTTCTGGACAGCCCTAGTGCGTCCGCTTGTAGGTCTCCCAATATGGGACTTTATAGAACGTTTTGCCAACTGGGCTGCGCCACTAGCACTCTACTTCTTGTATAAAAATAAAAATCAGTAATCTTACCAGACCCTGAAGAAAATTCTAATAACCGGAGATAAAAAGTAGTCAAATATTTTTGGTTTATATGCTTTGTAATCGAAAACAATAGCTTCTTTTTTCCATTCTTGAACAATTCCTGAAAGCTTCCGCACAGCATTTATGTCTTTTAAAAAAATACCAACTTCCGAATTAAGTTCGAAAGAAATAAAGTCTAAATTATTGGAACCAACAATTCCCTCTCTATTGTCAATTATCATAGCCTTCGCATGATTCATTTTGGGCTCTAGGAGAAAATTTACACCTAATTTAGAAAGCTTGTACATAAAGAAATATCCTACTCTATTAGCCCAAAAATTATTAGTGGTTTTAGGTACAAGAACTTCGACTTTTACCCCCCGCAAAACCGCCTGATGCAGAGCGACGATAAACCACCTGGAGGGCATAAAGTATGGTGTAACTAAAACAATACTTTCTTTAGCCTGATGCAGGTTTTCTTTATAAATTTTTTTTAAATTATATTTTTTCCTAACTGGAAAATGTTCCACTAGCCAAGTTCGTGTTTTGTCTAGAGCTATTGGACGATTTTGTGCTAAAACCATTTTATCATCACCCCTAGATTGACTATAAACTTTAGCAAAAGATCTAATGATGTGTTTAATTAATTTTTTCCCTTTGACTTCAATAACTAAATCATTCCAAAATCTAAATCTTTGACTCAAGTTCACTCCCCCGATAAAAGCTCGAAGTCCATCTACAACTAAAATTTTACGATGTGTCCGATGGAAAAAATAACTCTGAAAAAGCAACTCGGCCCCACTCTCCCGCATGCCAACAACAGCATTCTTGCTTAATTCAGAACTGCCGGAAGAATCTAAGACAATTCTTACTCGTACTCCATTTTGAGCTTTTTCTTTTAAGAGCGTCAGGAAATCATACTGAACCATGTCGTTGCTAAAAATATACATTTCTAGATAAATGTATTCTTTAGCATTCTTGATAGCTTCAAACATAGCCTTCCAAGCCCGTTCAGAATTGGTGAAAAACTTATATTGCATTACGCTATTGTACACTAAATAATACAAAAAAGTTTGCATTATTAACAGAATAAGCTAGAATATCTTTGTGTATATTTGGGCCGTTAGCTCATCTGGTAGAGCACCTCATTTGCAATGAGGGGGTGGCAGGTTCGAGTCCTGTACGGTCCACCATTTAAAAAATGTGCCAGAGGACCTGATTAGTGACTTCGTGGTGATAGATTATCTCTGAGGGTTTAATGACAGCGCCTAAGGCCTTCGGGCTTCTGTCGGCGGCCATTTGTTTAAATTCTGCATATTTCCACTGATTCGCAGCATTTAAAATTTTACCTATAAAACCACTAGCCTTAAAGAGCTTGATGGCATCATTGATATTGTCCGGCAATATCCGCACCCGCTCACGTTTGTCTTTATCTTTCACTAGCAGCTGACCTTCTAGTCCAGTCCTAAGAATGGTATACAGTGTAAGGTAAGGGTTTGAGTCTGGAGCAACAGAGCGTACTTCTATGCGCGTTGTCTTTTCATTGCCAACAGGAATACGAATCATGGATCCACGATCTATGGGTGAAACTTTGATTTGATTCGGTGCTTCGAAGTGTGGGTCAAGTCTCCTGTAGGCATTCACACTAGAATTAAATGCTAGGCAAATCTCCGGTGCATGATTCAGCAGTCGAGAGATAAAATTCCAAGCAATATCAGATAACCCGTCTTTACCCTTAGCGCTGTAGAAAATATTTTTACCATTTTTTGCCAGAGAGAAGTTGATGTGCATCCCAGAACCATTAATGCCCACCATGGGCTTAGGTAGGAATGTAGCCGTCATTCCGAGATTGTCCGCCACCTGCCGACAAACTAGTTTGTATAGCTGGATGTTGTCTGCCGCACGAAGTACATCGCTGTAAGAGAAATTCATCTCAAATTGTGAAGGCGCCACTTCTGGATGATCCTTTTCATTAAGGAAACCCATTGCCCTCTGGGCCTCTGCAGCTCTATCTATAAACTGACGCAAGCGATCAAGCGGTAATGAATGATAATACCCACCAGTAGAGATAAGAGTGAATCCATTCTTACCATATTCTTGTTCGGCGTTAAATCCATCCACCAGGAATCCTTCCACTTCGGCAGCGGCAAAAGCAGTAATGCCGTCTTTATTCTTTAGTTTGTGCGCATAGAGCTTGAGCTGCCCGCGGAAATCAGAAATATATTGTTTACGATCTCTGTCTAAAACATCCACAAACATTATAACTTTTCCAGGACCGAAAATATCTGCAGGAAGAAAACGGATGCTCCCCCAGTCTACCGACAGGCGCAGGTCAGACTCGTGCTGTTCTGAAAATCCGCGGATGGAAGATCCATCAAAGGTTAAGTTGTCTGCGGAATCTAGTAAGAATTTTTTATCATAATCCAACATATGAAAACGACCTTCGAGGTCGGTAAAGCACAATGTCACCGCTTTAATTCTTTTTTCTTTTAGTAAGTAGGCGCGATACTCTTTCTCAAGTGTTCCTGGGCTCATCTTTTCGGCATCTTCTTTCGCTTTTAAATTCATCTCCTCCAACGTATCGTAAGGAATTTCTAAAAAGTTCTTCAAATTGCTCACCCCCGTGGATGTGTTATCCATATAAAATTATCTTAAATTAGTTAATAATTAATATAAAAATACTATAATTTATTATAATTATATACCTAACTAATATAAAATAGCCTGTGGATAAATAAATATAAGTTCGAAAACACCTCTCTTACTGGCAACTCACCTCCAATTTGGAAAAATCCACTCCAGTGATCAATTTAGTTTGTTTTAAACTTTCTTCGTTGTATAGGGTAGTAGAGATAAACGTAAAGAACGTAGCATTTGTCGCAAGCTCAGCATCAGCACCCATAATCCCTAAAGAATTTTGGACTTTTTGGAGGTCCGCTTTTACTTCTTGTATACCCGAATTTAAAAACTTGCAAGACTTGTATGGCGCTTGACTTGACTTAACAGTATTTTCTTCTGAAAAGTTAAGAACACAAAAATCTCCTTCTGGTTTAGTTGTGTAATACGACGTACCGAATTTTGGATCGGAGAACGATAACTTTAACTTTGCAGAGACGCAGGGAGAAAAAGCTCGTCCCATACAAGCATTAGCCTCTCTAATGTTCGTAGCATTTTGAAGGTCGGTGCTAGCTTTATTAAAATCATAATCTTTACTGTAAATAAACGCTGTTCCGCAGTCTTTTCCAGCGGATACTGGCCCACTCAACCCTGAACTCTCTTCTGGCTCGGTAGCCGGATTTTGCTCTGGGGTGTTTGTCGTTTCATTTGTTTGCTCATCAGATGGTGTATCAAAAACTACATCTGGTTCTAAAGATGTCTTGTTTAAATATTGATAACCAAAATATCCTCCACCAGCTAAAATTAATATTCCGATTACGCTCAAAATTAGCCCCATGTGGCTCGCAGTGGCTACTACAGTAGGTGCTATCGAAGCTGGTGTACTAAAA
>Ga0172379_10001496_pt1 | contig 46080 bp, 41 predicted proteins | sample GrowelOW334metaG_FD_119756 | JGI IMG/M metagenome (GOLD analysis project Ga0172379, IMG submission 119756) | Groundwater microbial communities from an aquifer near a municipal landfill in Southern Ontario, Canada - Groundwater well OW334 metaG | ecosystem: Environmental > Aquatic > Deep...
CTAAAAACCTTAATAAGTCGGATATCTTTGAAGCCAGTGGGAAAACTTGGGTGGCCTACTCTGAACCGGCGGTTACAGTCTGGGTGCTTAATGATGATTCTTGTGAAAAATGCAATGTAGATGAAATATTAGTCTGGCTTCGCCGGATCGTGCCAACTATCGCGACAGAAAAAATCGACTATAAGTCAGACCAAGGGAGAGATTTGATTGATAAATTCAAACTAAAAACTCTGCCAGCTTTTGTTTTTGACGCTTCCATTGAACAAACGGATTTCTATGTCCAGGCGGGAATGCTTTTTGAACAAAAAGAAAGTCAGTTTTCTTTGCGGACGCAAGATATCGGAATTCCGGTGGGAAAATATATCAATACGCCCCAAATTAATGTTGGCGATGCCGTGACTGGGACAAAAGACGCAAAAACTAAGGTGATTGTCTTTTCTGATTTTCAATGTCCTTATTGTAAAATTTTTCACAAAGCTCTAGGCGATGCCATTAAAAATTATGGCGATAGAGTGGAGTTTGATTACAAGTTTCTGCCACTCGAGATTCATTCGCAAGCTAATAATGCCGCTTTGGCGGCTGGATGCGCCCTGGAACAGGAAAAATTTTGGGAATATGCCGATAAGCTTTATTCCGATCAGGCAACTTGGGGAGGAGCGAAAGACACGAGTAGGTTCAAGGAATATGCCAGACTACTTAAGCTTGATAGTGCTAAATTCAATGTTTGTCTGGATAGCAGAAAGTATCAAGACAAAATTGACAGTGATACTAAGGAGGCAAGCAGTTTTGGAATTTCCGGTACGCCGGGTGTGTTCGTCAACGCGGAGTTTCAAGAGGGTGCGGTTTCCTTCGATCAGTTGAAAGGATTGATTGAGGGGGAGTTAAACAAATAGAGTCGATAGAGTTTGCCAAAAAATGAAGTTGGTGATATATTAAATAATAGATTAACTATTATATTTTAAACTATGCCAGTAGCAAGAAAACGCCATACTAAGGCCCGAAGAGATAGAGCGCGAGTGTTCTATAAATTAAAACCGAAAAATTTAGTGGAATGTCCGAATTGCAAGACGCAAATTGAGGCACATATCGTATGTACTAATTGCGGTCAGTATAAGGGAAAAGAAGTAATCGATACGACTAAAAAATTGGCTCGCAAGGCGAAGAAAAAATAAGAATGGCAAATCGGCACTTATCACGGTCAATAGCGATGCAATCGCTCTATGAGTGGGATTTTAAGGGTGGAAAAATTGGATCAATCGAGGAAATAACTCAAAAAAATATTACCGAATTTGCTCCCGGGATGGACGACACGTCGTTTGTGGAATTGCTGGTCAAGACAACCTTGGATAATCAAGACAAAATTGATCCGTTGATTGAAAAATGCGCACCTGAATGGCCACTTGAACAAGTAACACTAGTTGATCGCAATATTTTGCGCTTGGGAATTTGCGAACTGCTTTTTGGCAATTATGAGGAAGTGCCACCAAAAGTAGCCATCAATGAAGCGATTGAATTGGCGAAATCTTTTGGCGGTGAATCTTCCGGAAGATTCGTCAATGGCGTGCTTGGCACAATTTACCGTGAACTGGGAGAGCCGATGAAAGACGACACCACCAAAAAGAAAGCGGGCAAAGCCAAGAAGGCGGAGGGGCTAGAGGAGAAAAAAGCAAGTTAATTATTTTTTAATTTTTAATTTTTAATTTTGTAATTTTTGAAATAAACTTTAATTTTTTAATGTTTAAAAATTTAAGCATTAGAAATTATTTACCTGCCTGCCGGCAGGCAGGAAAATTAGAAATTAGAAATTAGAAATTTCATCTTAGTGATTGAAGACTTGGCGAAAAAAATCGGGGTAAAATTCAATGATTTGAATCTTTTGCAACAGGCCGTCACCCATCGGTCTTATTTAAATGAGCATCGAGACTATAAATTGGAACACAATGAACGGTTGGAATTTCTGGGTGACGCCGTTTTAGAGCTGGTAGTAACAGAGCATCTTTATAATAATTATCCGAGTAATCCGGAAGGAGAGATGACGAACTGGCGCGCGGCATTGGTAAACGGAGAAATGCTAGCGGTAATCTCGCGAGAGCTTGGAGTGGAAGAGCATTTAATGATGAGTCGCGGCGAGGCAAAGGATAAAGGACGTGCGCGCCAATATCTTTTGGCCAATGCTTTTGAAGCCATCACCGGAGCAATTTATCTTGATCAAAAAACCAAAGGTTATGATGCTTGTCGAAAGTTTATCTTGAAATATGTCGTGACAAAATTGCCCAATATCATCGAAAAGAAGCTCTATCTCGATGCCAAGAGTCGTTTTCAGGAAGAAGCGCAGGAAAGGGCTGGTCTCACGCCATCCTACCGCGTTTTGGAAGAAACTGGTCCGGATCATGACAAAAAGTTCATCGTAGGGGCTTATGTCGGAGAGGAGCTGGTGGCGAAAGGTGAAGGACTTTCCAAGCAAGAGGCGCAGCGAAATGCGGCCGAAAAAGCCCTGGAAGAAAAAGGCTGGTAGTGGTTTTGATTTAACGCAGTGCCTAAGCGCGTGGCTTGAAATTTTTCAAGACTTATATGTAGGGCCGAAGAATAGTTCCGCGCAGTTGCTTTATTAGTGGAAGGGGGAGCTTGCGCGTAAGTTTTATTTTTTTATGAGTCTATCTTTGCCGGTACATCTTTTAATTCATTTTCTATTCAGTCTCTTGGCGGGCTTTATAGTTTGGCGTATTTGGGATAAACCACTCCTCTCGGTTTTTTTTGGTTTTCTTGGGGGATTTCTTATCGATCTCGATCATTTCATCGACTATTATTGGGCGTTTGGTTGGGGCTGGAATTGGCAATATTTTAAGAGTGGTTATCAATTTTTGAAATCGGGCAATGTCTATGTGCTGTTTCATGGCTGGGAATACGTGGCTATTTTGGTTTTAGCGGTTTTTTTATTGAAAAATAAATATCTCAAAACAATTTTTTTGAGCTTGGCTTTGGGAATTTTTTTCCATCTCGTGACGGATGTTATTATTGATGATACGCCCATAAAATCCTACTCCATCATCTATCGCCTAAGACACAATTTTGCCGTGCAATATATCAATAGCCCGGTAAATTATGAAAAGTATCTCAAAAAGAAAGCTCAAATTAAATTCTAAAATAACTAAAAATTATGGCAAAAAAAATTCTAGTGACGGGTGGGGCGGGGTTTATCGGTTCACATCTTTGTCGAAAACTTCTTGCGGAAGGCCATGAGGTTCTGTGTGTGGATAATTTTTTCACGGGAAATAAAAATAATATCTTGGATCTTTTGGAAAACAAGCGGTTTGAATTTATGCGGCATGATGTGACTTTTCCGCTCTATGTCGAAGTCGATCAGATCTATAACTTAGCCTGTCCGGCGTCCCCGATTCACTATCAATTTGATCCGGTGCAAACAACCAAGACATCCGTTCACGGCGCAATCAATATGCTTGGTCTCGCTAAAAGGACAAAAGCGCGAATTTTGCAAGCTTCTACTTCTGAAGTTTATGGTGATCCGGAAGTGCATCCGCAAGTGGAGAGTTATTGGGGGCGGGTCAACCCGATTGGAATTCGTTCTTGCTATGATGAAGGCAAGCGTTGCGCGGAAACCCTTTTTTTTGATTATTATCGCCAGCATAATTTGCCCATTCGCGTGATTCGCATTTTCAATACCTATGGACCGAATATGCATCCGCACGATGGACGAGTAGTTTCCAATTTTATTGTGCAAGCGCTTCAGAATCAAGACATCACGATCTACGGCGATGGCTTGCAAACCCGCAGTTTTCAATATGTCGATGATTTGATTTCTGGTATGATAAAAATGATGAACAATGAAAATGGCTTTGTCGGGCCGGTTAACATTGGCAATCCGGTTGAATTTACTATCAAAGAATTGGCGGAAAAAGTGATTGCTATGATTCCGGAAAGCACGAGCAAGATTATTTTTAAAGCCTTGCCTCAGGACGATCCCAAACAGAGAAAGCCGGATATTGCTCTTGCGAAAAAAGAGTTGGATTGGGAGCCGGTTGTTCAACTGGATGAGGGTCTGCAAAAAACAATCGCGTATTTCAGAAAAGAAGTTCACGGTGTATAATAGCGATAGAGGAAGAAATTAAGACATGCCAATGGCTAATTTGATAAAATACAGCTTCATAATTCCGGTCAAAGAGGTAAATGACTATGTCCGTGAATCAGTTCCCAAGATTTTGGAAATCGCCCGGGAGGACTACGAAATCATTATTTATCCTGATTATGATCATGAAACAACGGAAACTTGGCCAAAGACAAGACAGATTGTCAGTGGTCGCGGTCCCGCGGTTAAAAGAAATCTAGCTGTCAGAGATGCGCGTGGCGATTTTTTGGTTTTTATCGACGACGATGCCTACCCGCGAAAAGATATTTTGGATGTTTTGGATCGTGATTTTTTCGATGAAAATATTGCCGCTGTCGGAGGTCCGGCCATTACCCCCGGAGCGGACAGTTTTTTGCAAAAAGTTTCCGGGGCGGTTTTTCTCAGTTATCTTTCCGGAGGGTTTCCCGAGCGCTATGTTCCGGTGGGGAAAAAACGTCTGGTTACTGATTGGCCGACGGTTAATCTGACTGTGCGAAAAAGCGCTTTTCTCCAGGCGGGCGGTTTTGATTGTAATTTTTGGCCGGGAGAAGACACAAAATTTTGTCTGGATATCATAGATAAATTAAAAGAGAAAAACCAGATTCTCTATGATCCGGAGGTGATTGTTTGGCATCATCGGCGCGAAGGACTTTGGCGACATTTGAAACAAGTGGGGAGCTATGGAATTCATCGCGGTTTTTTTGCCAAAAAATATCCCAAAACTTCTTTCAAGTTGCGCTATTTCATCCCGAGTTTTTTCTTGCTGTTTGTTTTTGGCGGTCTGTTTTTGCGCCATTTTTTTGTTTTTTTTGAAATACTCTATATCCTCGGCTGGATCGTCTATGGCCTTGCTATGCTTATTGTCCTTTTTGATATTACGCGCCGACAAAAGAATCTGCCAGTGGCGCTTTACGCGCTTGTGTATGTTTTTCTGACCCATTTGACTTATGGGGCAAAATTTTTGCAGGGATTTCTATTCACTCACGAGCTTAAAAGTAAATTGCGGTAACGGTTTTCAGGGTTTGGAGAAAATAATAATTTGGTTTATCATATAGAGGACTTACGCGTTTATTAAAAACAATAACCAAACTTTTAAATCTATGAAAATTGCTATCTCTTATCCGCCACTAAGATCAAAGAATGGTGTTGCGTGCCTTGGCCAAAATCGTCAATTTCAATGGTTTAGCACGCCAACCTATATCTATCCGGTAATTCCGGCCTACGCCGCGACACTGCTCAAAAAAAATGGTTATGAGGTTTTTTGGGATGAGGGCATCGCTGAAGGATTTGGCTATGAAGAATGGAAAGCCAGAATTGTCAAAGAAAAGCCGGACGTCATCGCGATTGAAACGAAAACTCCTGTCGTAAAAATGCATTGGGACATCATTGCTGAACTTAAGCTGGAATTGCCAAAAGCAAAAATAGTTCTTATGGGCGATCATGCCACGGCCTTTCCGGAAGAATCAATGCAAAATTCACTTGTCGATTTTGTGATTGCCAGCGGGGATTATGATTTTATGCTTTTGAATTTGGCCAACCATCTGAAAACCGGAGAAGTTTTGGAGGGTGGATTTTGGTGTCGCAATGAGGAAGGAAAAATTATCAATTCCGGACCGGCCGATTTGGGAAAGCATGATCTCGACACATTGCCGCTGATTGATCGCGAACTGACCAAGTGGAAACTCTATGCCTATAAAAATGGCAATTTTAAATACACCCCCGGAGCCTATCTGATGAGCGGGCGAGATTGTTGGTGGGGAAGATGTACCTTTTGCGCTTGGACGATTCTTTTCCCCGGAAAAAATTTCCGCACCATGTCAGCTCAAAAAGCACTTGCTGAAGTGGAAAATTTGATCAAACTGGGAGTGAAAGAAATTATGGAAGATTCCGGTTCATTGCCGATTGGACCGTGGCTTTTGGAATTTTGCAACGGAATGATTGAACGCGGGTATAATAAAAAAATCACCATGAGTTGCAATATGCGCATTACCGGCATTCGTGATCCGAAAATTTGGGCGCTGATGAAGAAGGCCGGTTTTCGGTTTGTGCTTTTTGGCTTGGAGTCGGCCAATCAAGAAACATTGGATCGGATCGACAAAAATCTCAAAGTGGAAGAAATTGAGCCGGGACTGAAACTTTGCAAAGAAGCCGGTCTTGAGCCGCACATCACCGCAATGATCGGCTATCCTTGGGAAACCAAAGAGATGGCTGAGCGCACAATCGCGCTGGCCAAGTCATTGTTTAAAAAAGGCTATGTGGACACTCTGCAGGGCACAATTATTATTCCCTATCCCGGCACGCCACTGCACAAATATTGCGCGGAAAATAATTTGTTGCTTACGGAGGATTATGCTCGTTATGACCAGCGAGAAATGGTAATGAAATCCCAAATCAGCTCGCAGGAAGCAAAAAATTTAGTGCGAAGCCTGTATAAATCATTTGTCAGCCCGCAGTTTATCTGGCGAAAATTAATTTCCATCCGCAATTGGGCGGATCTCAAATTTATTTTTATGGCCGGCTGGAAATGGTTGGGAAAGATGATTGATTTTTCAAAAAAGAAGGATTGTTGAAGTTGTCTCTTCTCTCATCCGTCCTTCGGCATCGCCTTGCTGAAGCTTTAGCGAAAGCAGGGCACCTTCTCCCGGAGGGATAAGGGGGTATGGTTATAATTTACCTTCAATGAGTTTCCAGTTTTCTTGCAAACTTGAATCAGTCGGATTTATTTTCAGAGCTTTTTCAATTTCCTCGCGCGCCTTTTGGAAGTCGTTCCGATTGAAATAAATTGAAGCTAAATTTTGATGGGATTGCCAAAGTTTTGGATTAAATTCCAAAGCTTTTTGGTAATTAGTGGCGGCTTCATCTATTTTTCCCATAGCCTGGTAGGTATTGGCCATATTGTGATAGGCATCGGCGTAGCGCGGGTTGATTTCCGTGGCTTTTTTAAATTCTTCAATAGCCTTCGTGTAGTTTTTCTGGCGGGCATAGACATCGCCGAGATTATTATGAATAACGTTTCCGGAAGGGGAAGTTTTTCCGGTGGCAATCCAAAGATTATCCTCATTGTCCCAATCAACATTACGCACAATCGTGCGGAGCGAAAGCGTTAGGATGATTATCGCAAAAAAAACAGAGAGCCAATTTTTTTTGGCAGGAAATTTTTCCAAGATCCAATTAAAAAAATAAGCGATAAGAGCGAGAATGCCCAGTGTCCCAATATAGACATAGCGTTCAGCAACAATCCAGGAAACTTTAAGGGGAGTGAGTGTGGGCATAAGTGAAATAAAAAAGAAAGTGAGCCAAAAAAAGACAAAGCGATTTTTTTTCCAGCCATAAAAAATCAGTCCGCCAAAAAGAATGAAAATTAAAAGCTGCAAGAGATAGGCTTCAAAGCTGAAACTCATCTCGCTGTGATAGAGGGTGAGTCCGTCGGGCCAAAAAATAAGACCGAGATATGAGCTGATGGCGATGGGAATTTGGACAAGTGGATTATACAACCCTTCCGCTTCTCCATAATATTGAGTGCCTAGATCGGTGAATCTTTGTTGAGTTCGAGTCGTCAGGAAGAGTGTGGCAAAAACGGCGGAAGCAACCAGAAAAGGCAGGATTTTTTTCCATTTTTTTTTCAAATTGCCGAAAGCCAGCTCATAGAGCGGAAAGACGGCAAAAAGCGGGATGGCTTTTTCTGAAGAAATAAGCGCGATGAAAAAAAACAAACCGGAAAAACCAAGCAGGCGTGTGGTATTTTTTCCCGACCGGGAAGAAAGCAAATATAGAAGAAAGGAAAGAAGGAAGAAAAAGGCGTATTGGCTGTAGGGTCGGGCGGAAATCCAGGCAACGGATTCGACAAGGATTGGATGAACAGCAAAAAGAAGCGCAGTAAAAAACGCAATATTTTTTTTGGTGGTGATATTGAAAATAATGAAAATAAGGCAAGTCGATCCAAAGTGATAAAAAATATTAATGGCGCGAAAATAGAAAGGTTCAGTTATGCCAAGTTTAGCTAAAATAAAATGTGGCAAAAAACTCCAAGAAGCCAGATAGCGCAGATAGCTCCAGTCGTGCAGAGCGGCATTTTTTTGTGTTCCCAAAATATCGTCAGAAACAAAAGCATTGTCGAAAGAGTTGAGATAAATGATGAAGATTAGAATGAAAAACAAAATGAAATAGGGGATATTTTTCTGGCAAAATTGTTTCAAGTCAAAGGCGGAAACATCGATTGAAAGGCTGTTTTTGTCAAGAATGAGGCCCTTGGTAATTTTTTGGTATTTTTTTTCCGGCAAGTGGCTTTTGAGATAGTTTAGAATGACTTTTTTCGGTAAACGCAAAACCGACGCTATTTCGTCCAAGTTGAGCGTTTCAAGGTTTTTTTTGATATAATGTTTTTGGTCAGAGGTGAGTGCCATTGTGCTTTTAATTCTAATATATTATGCTTAAGAAGTAAATCGGGCTGGTTTTGCAGGAGCAGTTCTACCTCCGAGGGGGTATTGCATAGGGGCGGGGAAAGTTTAAAAAAATAGTAAGCAGGATATCCTGGTGGGTATAAAAAATAACAGTGCACACAATGAAAGATGATAATTTGCCAACAATCAGTGTTTGTATGGCGACGCTCAACGCGCAGTTAACATTGGAAGAATGCCTCAGGCGTCTTTTTTCTCAGGATTATCCGAAAGATAAACTCGAGTTAATCGTGGGCGATGGTGAATCAAGCGATGCTACCGTTTCGATTGTGGAAAAATATGGTGGGAAAGTTTTTCGAAATGTTCTAAAGACAGGAGAGTCAGGCAAAGCGGTGGCGCTCAGAGAAGCAAAAAATGAATTGGTGCTGATTCTTGATTCGGATAATTTTTTGCCTGATAGTGGGTGGCTCAAAAAAATGGTGGCACCGTTTAGGGATCCGGAAGTTAAACTGTCTGAGCCACTAAAGTATACCTGGCGTCGTGAGGGCGGCTACATTGAGCGCTACTCGGCGCTTATCGGAATGAATGATCCAGTGTGTCTTTTTTTAGGCAATTACGATCGCTGGAATTATCTCACAAAAAAATGGACCGCAGTGCCTCACGAAGAAAAAGAGTTTGAGCTTTATTTGAAGATAAAGTTGACAAAAGCGGGAATTCCAACGGTTGGAGCCAATGGCACAATCTTCCGGACCGCTTTCCTTAAAAGTATCAACACGGGAAAATACCTTTTTGATATCGACGTGATTGCCAAGGAAATCAGTGAAAAAGGTTTTGCCCATATTGCCAAGGTGAAAGTGGGAATAATTCACACTTTTTGCGAAGCGGATTTTGGCAAATTTATCAGAAAACAGAAAAGACGCATTAAGGATTATACGTATCATAAAAAAAATAAATCACGGGTGTTTGATTGGAGTAAATTTGAAATAGGTGGGGAGGCGTCTCTCGGACTCCTAAAATTTGTGCTCTATACAGTGCTGATTTTTCCGCTCCTTGCGCAGGCATTGATTGGTTATTCACGAAAAAAAGATCCAGCGTGGTTTTTTCATATTCCCGCTTGTTGGATAACGCTGGTTGTTTATACATCAGGAAAATTGGTGGGAATTTTTTCTCAAGCCGAGATGAGTCGAGAGAATTGGAAGCAATAATTTTTTTTAAAGTGGATTACGCACTAAACGACGATGGTATCAATTTTGCAAAAAATTTTCAATGAAACGGTATTTTTGGTTGCTCGAATGCGAGCTGTTTTTTGGCGTTTATTTTGCAAAAAAATTGGCAAAAGAGTCTTTATTGCTAAAGGATGCTACATTATGAGTCCGGCAGGGATTGAGTTGGGAAATTGCGTTACGATCAATCGTAACTCCACGATATCCGGACAGGGAGGTTTGAAAATCGGCGATAATGTGATGATTGCTTCTAACTGCAGTATTTTGACTTCTCATCATAAATTTGAAAAAAAAGACATCCCGATGATGTTTCAGGGTGAAAACAAGAAATCAATTGTAATTGAGGATGATGTATGGTTGGGCGTGAATGTGGTTGTGTCGCCTGGCGTGACCATAGGAAGGGGAGCTATTGTTGGTGCTAATGCGGTCGTAACAAAGAATGTTGAGCCATATTCGATTGTTGGAGGGGTTCCGGCTCGGTTTATAAAAAATAGATTCGCTGAAAATAATAAATAAACTATTTCAAGCAAGATGGACTTATCAATTATTATAACAACCAGAAATAGAAAAAGTGATTTATTTAGGTGTATCAAATCAATTGGCGATGCCAGTTTCGGGCAGATAAAATGGGAGATTATCATCGTGGATGACAATTCAAACGATGGAACTGAAGCGCTCGTGATTGGCGACCTCGGAATCGCTAACGGAAAAATAATTCACAATTCTCTTCAGCAAATGACAGCAAAGTCGAGAAATGGCGGTATCAAAAATTCTTCAGGAAAATATCTTTTATTAATTGATGATGATAATGTTATCGACAATAAAATGATCCAAGCCCTTTTTGCCTTTGCCGAAAATAATCCGGACTATGGAATCGTGGGGCCGACGATGTATTATCTGAAAAGTGAAAAAAAATATCTGGATTTTCAAAAAATCAATTTGTTTACCGGAAAAACTTCCGGTAAAATTGATCAAACAGAAAAGGAAGTTTGTGATAGCGACGGCATTCCTAATGCGTTTCTTATTAAAAAAGAAGTTTTTGAGAAGTGTGGGCTTTTTGATGAAGAGTTGATCCAAACGTTTGCTGAGCCGGATTTCGCTTTTAGGGCAAAAAAAAATGGCTATCGATGCGGAATAATAAAAAGAGCAAGGATATACCACGATGTCGCTCTGGCTGATAATCAAACCGCGCGAGCATTAGGGGGAGAATTTCATCAAAAAGCTTATTGTTTAATGAGAAATAGAACGGTAATTGTCGTCAGGTATGGTAATTTGCTTCAAAAAACAGTGTATTTCTTGTTTTTTTCTTGGACGTGGCCGTCGATCTATTCGTTACTGGTGCTGAGGGAGAAGCGATTTGACTTGATAAAATTATATTGGGATGGGTTTTTTGACGGAGTGGCATATTTTTTTACGGGCAGGTTAATAAATTCGTTGAAAAAATAAAATGTGTGGAATTCTGGGGCAGGTAAATAGGAAAGAAGCCGTTAATCGGGTATTATTTTCCGCGATGCTCGATACCCTCAAAAAAAGAGGCCCCGACCAATCGGGTGATTTTTTTGTGGGCAATGTGGCACTTGGTCAAAGACGGCTTTCTATTATTGATCTCTCGCAAGCAGGAAAACAGCCAATGTTCAACGAAGATGGAAGCGTTGCCATAATCTTCAATGGTGAAATATATAACTACCAAGCTGTCAAAAAAGAGCTGGAAGATGATCATCGATGGAAAAGCAAATCGGACACAGAAGTGTTGCTTCACGGCTATGAAGAATTTGGGCAAAAAATCGTGGAAAAGATTGAGGGGATGTTTGCTTTTGCCATCTATGATCAAAAAAATAATCTTCTGACGCTGGCGCGGGATCATTTCGGCAAAAAACCGCTGTATTATTATTTGGACGAAGAAATTTTTTGTTTTGCGTCAGAGTTGAAAGCGATTGTTAAAAATCCGCAAATTAAACAAAAATTAAAAATTGACGAGTTATCTTTGGCGAAATATTTATTTTATGGCTACATCCCTTCGCCCAACAGTATTTTTGATAGAATAAAAAAACTGGAGCCGGCCACTGCATTTCAATTTGATTTGAAAAATTGGAAGGTAATCAATAAATATAATTTTTGGAAATTAGAGGATATAAAAATAAGCAAAAATTACACGGAGGATGAAATTTTAAACAAAACCGAGGAATTAATCAAAAAATCGGTGGAAAAAAGATTGATGTCTGATGTGCCGCTGGGTGTATTTTTGAGTGGCGGGGTGGATAGCAGTCTAATCACAAAATATTTGTCTGAGTATTCGCCCAATGTCAATTCTTTCACAGTGTGCTATCGAAATTCTAAGGAAGCTGATGAGTCAGAATATGCCAAGAGGGTGGCGTCTAAATTAGGGATAAATTACAATCTTTGTTATTTTGAGGACCGGCTAGTGCGGGAAAATTTTTTGGAAATTTTGGATTATCTGGACGAACCGATGGCGGACGCGGCGATCATTCCGCTCTATTTTGTTTCCAAATTTGCCAAGGATAAAATTACGGTAGTTTTGAGTGGCGATGGCGGGGACGAGCTTTTTGGCGGATACGATAAATATAAAGCGCAGAAATTTATTGAGGATTTTGGTTTTTTGAGTTTTCTTTCCGGGCTGGGTAGCAAGTTTATTCCTCAAAAAAGCCCCTACTATAAGTTACTAAGAAGTTTCAGTTTGGATTTCAGTGCGCGCCAATTTATTTTTGGCAGTGGCAGTTTTTTGCCGGAAGAGGCGGGAAAATTACTAAAAAGACCAATAAAACTTGATTTAGTTTTTGAAGAAGCGCAAAAATATAAAAATGCTTTTACACAAAAAGACGCAATAAATAAGAGTTTATTTTTGGACTGCAAAATTCAACTGCCCGATTGGTATCTTGTAAAAGGAGATCGCGCAACAATGGCAACATCGCTCGAAATGCGTAATCCGCTTCTTGACAGGGATTTGGCAGAATTTGCCTTTAGCCTTTCGGGAAGCTGGAAAATCAGGCACGGTGAGCAAAAATATGTCCTCAAAAAACTGGCCAGCCAGTATTTCGATCACGACCTGATCTATAGGAAAAAAAGTGGTTTTGGTGTACCATTGGATAAGTGGATTAGGCACGAATTGAAGGATTTGTTTCAAGAATATTTGCTTCAAGATAACGGATTTTTTGATTTGGGATATGTAAAGCTGATGCACGACGAGCATATGAGCGGGAAAGCTGATCATCGCTTTAGGCTTCTAAGAATTTTCAATTTTAATTATTGGTTTAAAAAATATTTTTCCGACTAAATTGATTCTATGAAAAGTATCTTATTCATTTCTCCTGAATACCCGCCCGAGACTGGAGCGGGAGGTATTGGAACATATGTGCACGAAATGGCAAGGGCGATAAAAGGGCTCGATCAATCCATCCGGGTTTCCGTGCTGGCGGTTTCTTTTGAAAAAAATAAAAGAGGGGTGGAGGATGGCATAGAAGTGATTAGGGTGAAAGCTAATCGGAAAAATTTGTTGGGCGTTCACTTAGCCACTTCAATCTGGCTTTTAAAAAATTATCAAAAATACGATGTTATTGAGGATGAAATCTTTGGCGGTTATTGTATCTTAGCCAAAATACTCTTGGGGAAAAAATATCACTATCTCGCGCGGTTACACGGAACGAGCCATGAAGTGTATACATTGGAACGAAGGCGCGGTCTGAAATATTTCGCTTTTCGAGTAGTTTTAAATTTTTTTGAAAGGTTTGTCGTGAAAAGAGCCAGAGTAATTTTGACCAGCTCTTCACTGATGGGCATCTATGCTTTTATTCTTTGGAACATCGATTTTTCCAAAATGAATATTGCTCCGCTTCCTGCGTTTTTGGAAACCGTTGCACTAAGCGATATGGATTTGCCGGAGAATCTGCGAGGTAAAGAGTATTTTCTTTTCTATGGTAGTGTACAGAAAAAGAAAGGCAGTGAAGTTTTGAAGCAGCTGATAAAAGAAGTAATAACTAATTACGCGCATATACATTTTGTTATTCTAGGTGCTGATCTTGACCAGTTAGCAAGCTATTTCAGTGGAAACAGGCAAGTAATTTTTTTCGGTTATACAAAGGAGAAGAAGAGGCGTTCGGCTATCATAAAAAACGCTAAAATAGTTATTTTACCATCTCAATTTGAAGCATTCCTTTACACGGCCGTTGAGTCGGTGTTTCTTGGTGTGCCGACGATTTTGACAAGAAATTGCGGAGTATCGGAATATTTACAAACATTTTCAGATTACAATAATATTGTTATTGAACAGAATAACGTGGATGAGTTTATGGAAAAAATAGGGGCTATTATGCAAAACTATGAAAATGCTAAATTAAAAACGGACTTGCAGAGAGAACAGCTCAGAGAATGTGTTGAACCAAAAAGAATCGCCAGGCAGTACTTAAACCTAATAGAAGAAAAATATAATGGAAAATGAAATATTTGAAAAATATATGTCTTTGATTTATTCCTCACCAGAACGGGAAAAGGCAATTGAGCAGGAATACGCCAATTTGTATTTTTGGAATAATAAGCATATCGGTGCATTTTTGCCAAAAAATAAAGAAAGTAAAATTCTGGATATTGGTTGTGGCTTGGGTCAGAATCTTTACACCTTTTCTCAGCTTGGTTATATAAACACTCGCGGAATTGATATTTCTCCGGAATGTGTGGCTTTTTGCGAAAAGAAAGGTTTTCATACAGAGAAGGTTTCGGCGGAAGACTATTTGAAGGATAAAAATGATTTTTTTGATGTGATTACAATTTACCATGTCGTAGAACATATTAAAAAAGAGCAAATAATAAATTTTTTGAAACTATTGAGAAATTCATTGAAGGAGGGCGGTAGTTTAGTGATCAACATTCCCAATGGAAATAATGCGATTGGAGGGATCCATGATCGCTACGTCGATATTACGCACGAAATTCTTTATACTCCGGAATCTATGCGAGAAATATTGCTTCTAGCTGGATTTACGCATGAAAATATTGTGATAAAGGAATTGGTCGCGTATTCTCCTGACGATAGCCGGCTTGCGAGAAAATTTTTAAAAAAACTTGTACTGCCGGTAATCACTGGAGTGGTTGACTTGATTTGGTCTATATTTTTCATCTCTCAAGGCGCAATACCACGAAAAAATCGTCCAGTATTACTTTCCATAAGCCAAAAGTAACAATCAAAAGCACTGATTTGCAGATTTCTGGCACATTGCAATGGGGCGTGTTAAAATAACGAAAGGAGAGATTAATATAAAAATTGATGTTAGGTTTGGAAAATAAAAAAATCATCATTGCGACGCATGTTTATGCGACCGGTCCCGCCCAAGATTTGCGGGAATTTTTGCTGGCAAAAAAAGTTGAAAAACTTTTGTTTATCGGACACCCGCTTTTTTGGGATGAAAAATTGTTCGGTTCCGGCTATGAAGTCTATGAAAAAGGAGTATTGAGAGAGGAGAGGTATCGCAAGATTAAGAAAAATTTTGCGCTTTTGTTGTATTCAATTGATATTTGGCTTAATATTTTTTGGGTTTGGAAAAAAATGCCCAAGAGCGATCTCTATGTCGGTTGTGATAATATCAATGCTTTCTCCGGTATTGTTCTTCGGTTTTTTGGTAAAACGAAAAAAGTTGTCTATTATGTTATCGACTACAATCCCACGCGGTTTGATATTAAAATTCTCAATTACTTCTATCACAAACTTGATCAATTTTGCGTGCGCTACGCCGATGAAACTTGGAATCTTTCGCCACGGATGGCTGAGGCGAGAAGAGAATACTTTGGATTTTCTGGTGGCAACCAAAAAACTGTGCCAATCGGCATTTGGTTTTCGCGTTTTCCTCGCTTGGATTTTTCTCAAATCGAAAAACACACCCTCGTGTTTATGGGGCACATCTTGGAAAAACAAGGCGTGCAATATGTTATCAAAGCAGTTCCTGCTATAATAAAAGAAATACCGGATTTTAAATTTTTGGTAATCGGAGGCGGTGAATATTTGGAAAAACTCAAAGAATATGCGAAAAAGCTAGGCGTGGAAAAAAACATTACTTTCACTGGTTACATCGAAAAGCATAGTGAGGTGGAAAAAATGCTTTCCGAGTGTTCTTGTGCGGTTGCGATGTATGATAAATTAGATTCAAATGGCGCACTGAGTTTCACCTATTTTGCTGATCCGGGAAAAATCAAAGCCTATCTGGCTGGCGGGCTACCAATTTTGCTCTCTGACGTTCCTCATAATGCCCAAGAAATCGAAAAAAGGCGTTGTGGATATGTTATCAGTCAAGATAAGGAGGAAATCGCGGAGAAAATAATTGCGCTTCTCAAAGATGAAAAAACTTTGCGAGAATATCGTAAAAACGCAATCGCATATGCTGAGGAATTTGATTGGGAGCGGATTTTTGGGGAAAATTTGACCAGAATAATTGGAAAATAATGCGAATCTCTTTTATCATCCCGTGCTATAACTGTGAAAAAACGCTTGACGATACTGTTCGTTCGATTTTAGGTCTGGAGCTTTCGGAATTTGAAATTTGTCTGGTGGATGATGGCTCAAAAGACGGAACTTATCAACTGCTAAAATCGTACGCTAAAAAATATCCAAAAATTGTCAGGATTGGCAAAAATTCGGAAAATTGTGGCGGGGGATACACGCGCAATGAATGTGCCAAATTAGCCACGGCGGACTGGTTTTTTCTTATCGATTCAGATAATTATTTAGACAAAAAATCTTTTCACAAACTTTTATCCGCTGTGACGGAAAAAGACAGTCTAGTCACTTTTCAAAGAATCTGTTTTTTCTATGATTTTTGCGGGTTGGATCTGGCCTATAAACATTGGCTATTTTTGAAAAGCAAGATGGTGTTTGATGATTTGCGCAAAACTTCTTTTCACCCGGTGGTAGATGGAAATTATCTTTTTCGCCGATCGGTTTTTGAAAAAGTTGGTGGCTATGAAACGGAATTTGGCGCGCTGGAATCATGGTCTTTTGGGTACAAGGCCTTTTTGGCTGGCTATGAATTCAAGATCGTGCAAGGCACGAAATATTTTCATCGTGTGAACGGAAAATCCTATTGGACGCGCGAGGTGAAAAACAATAGCAATAATCTGAAAAAATTGCTGTTGAAATTTCCAACCAAATTTTCACTTGCTGAAGTTGAAGCGATTGAGAAATCCGAAGATACGCAAAAAACGATCCTGACGCTACCAAATGATTTTGTGGTGGAAAAAGTCAACTGGTTTTTTCGCGTCCTACTGAGAATTTATTATTTATTCAATTGATTAAGGGCTTACGTGCTTGTCAAAAGAAACTGGAATTATGTCCCGACAAGGGCGGACACTGGGAGGTGCGGTAATTTCGGTTGTGGGGTATAATGGAAAAATTGAAGATTTAAATTTACGGCCAGAGCGAATCGGAAAGGCCGTGGGGCAAAAAGCACTGAATGGTGGGTGGTGGTGAGGGATAGGCAGTAATGCTGGTGCTGTTGTAATCAATTTTGATTACGATTGTCGTCAAAACAGGGGTTGTCATTTTAACTATGGATATAAAAGCAATAAAAAAATTAATAGCAGACGGAGAAAATGCTAATGTTGAATTTAAGTTGTCTTTTTCTGACGAAGTGATTATTAGTTTGGTTGCTTTTGCTAACCATAAGGGTGGAGTAGTAGTTGTTGGCGTGTCTGATGATAAAAAAATTAAGGGAACAGAATTGAATCGGGAAAGTATCGGGCGCTGGGCTAATGAAATTAGAGGAAAAACACAACCCTTTCTGAGCGTTGAGATCGAAAAACAAACAATTGGCAATAAAGCAATTGTTGTTTTTGAGGTGGCCGAGTTTCCTTTAAAGCCGGTTTCTTTCAGGGGGCGTTTTTATCTGCGAAAGAATAATGGCAATCATCTTTTGACCTTGCAGGAAATATCAGAGATATATTTGCGGACAAAAAACTCGAGCTGGGATTTTTACCCCAATAAAGAAAAGAGCCTGGATGATTTGGACTCCGAAAAAATTGAAAAAGCCAAACTGATGATCGAAAAAAATTTGGAAATCAGCTTGGGCGACACTCTTAATTTTTTACGCAAGTATTCCTTGATAATAGAAGAGAATGGCAATGAATACCCAACCAATGCCAGCATGCTATTGTTTCCGAAAGTTCCTTCTCGGCAAGCCGATATTCAAATAGGTCTATTTCAAGACGATATTACAATCAAGAAAAACAAAATAATCCGACAGGATTTGATTAGCGAAGTAGATGAAGTGATGGACTTCATCAAATCGTATATTTTGAAAGAATTTATTATTACCGGTCGTCCGCAACGGGAAGAAAGATGGCAATATCCGATTAGTGCTATTCGAGAAATAGTGATTAATGCCATAATCCACAGGGACTATCAGGAGGGTACTCATTCGCAGTTTCGGATTTATTTTGATAAATTAGTATTATGGAACAGCGGTTGGTTGCCATTTGATTTAACGCTAGATGATGTTAAAGCTGGGAAGCGACAATCAAAGCCACGAAATAGATTGGTGGCGGAAATTTTTCGTGATACTGGTATAATTGAGCGTTATGGTAGTGGGGTTAAGCGGGCGATAGAGCAGATGAGGGAATATGGCTTAGCTGAACCGCTTATTGAAGAAAGTTCAGGTGGTTTTAGCGTGGTCGTTTTTAGTAAGGAATATGAAAACAAGGAGCTAGAGAAAAGTTCGGAGAAAAGTTCGGAGAAAAGTTCGGAGAAAAGTTCGGAGAAAATATTAAACATTATTCGAGAACAAAACGAGATAAGCGCAAATGAGCTAGCTGAAAAACTGAGAATTTCATCGCGTGCGGTGGAGAAAAATATCGCCAAATTAAAAGAAGCTGGGGCGATCCGTCGCATCGGCCCGGACAAGGGCGGACACTGGGAGGTGCGGTAATTTCGGTTGTGGGGTATAATGGGGAAAGGTGAAAAGATAAGATAAATCAAGTTAAAAATGATGAGCTTATGGATGATCTAAAATTCAGTATCCTGATTCCGACCTACCGAGGGGCTGGTATTATCGGTGAAACTTTGCGCAGTATTTTTTCACAGAGTTTCACGAATTACGAAATCATCATCCAGGAAGATGCTTCAGGTGACAATATTGAGGAGGTGATAAAAAGCTTCAATGATCCTAGGATTAAGTTTTTTCGCAATGAAAAAAATTTAAGCTATGCGATTAACTTGGAGGTTGGTCGAAAAAATTGCACCGGCGATATTTTGTATCTAATGGGGCAGGATGATATCTTGGGAAAAAATGCGCTGCTGGATACTTATCGGGCATTCAAGCTTTCAGACGAGATTGGTGCCGTGACGCGACCGTATTATTGGTTTGATAAAAATATTGAAATTCCCGTGCGAGCAAAAAAACAACTCAACCAGGAGAAAGACGAGATTGTGAAAATTACGGATAAATATGACAGGATTTTAGCTGTTTTCAAAACACTTGATCAGTTGTCGGGTTTGGCATATCGGGTCAAATATATGGATCGGGGATTTCATCCGGATTGTTTTCCTTGTCATATCTATCCCTTTGCTTCAATTTTCAAAAAACACCCGGTAGTTTTCTTGAAAGATTATAACATCGCAGTGCGGATTAGCAGTAGCCAAACAAGGAGTATTTCTTCGATTTATGTCAAATCGCCAATGCAAAGTTGGGTGGAGATGTTTAGGACTGTTTTTTGTGAAGATAAGTTCAAGCAATTGGAAAAATATTGCATTCTAAATTTTGTGGCGGTCAACTATGTCGGCTTGGTTCAGCTTCGCAATTATGCGAAGTTTCGTTATTTTTTGAGAGAAATTTTTTATTTGATCAAATATCGCCGGGACAATATTTTAAGTCCGCAGTTTTGGTTTTTTAGTCTTGGGTGCATGATTATGCCACCATTTTTATTAATTCCAATGGTAGACTGGTGGAAAAATACGGTTTATTCAACAAAATTAAAATATATAAAGTTTGAGTATCAGTTAAGTGATATTAAAAATTAAAAAATAAAGGATATGAAAAGTACAAAAATACTAGGAATTACGGCGCCTATTTCTGAAAATCCTGCTGCCTGCATTATGGTGGACGGAAAATTAATCTCTTTCGCTGAGGAAGAAAGATTTAACGGCATAAAGCATGCTCCGCGTATGATTCCTAAGAGAGCTATCGCATATTGCTTGGAAGAGGCGAATATTAAGTTGTCAGATATTGATTATATCGCTGTTGGGTTTGATAGCGTTTTCAAAAGTTGGGGAAAAAATATCATATCAAATATTATTGAAGGAAATTTCAAGAGACTTATTCGTGAAAATGGGGCGTATCTTGAGTACTTTCTCAATATGATAAAACTTAATGATTTTTTTCTTACTTTAGATAGCAAGGGATCTTTTAAGAAAAAATATCGTTATGTTTCTCATCATGTTGCGCATGCTGCGAGTGCAGCACGTTTTTCTGGATTTTTAGAGGCTATTGTGATAACTCTTGATGGAGTTGGGGAGGATAATGCTGGACTCAGAGGCTACTTTAGAGATAATGAGCTTTCTGTGCTTGGTAATATTGGTATAAATCAGTCACTGGGCTGGCTATATTCTGCAGTTACAAAAATTTGCGGATTTAAGCCTCATAGTCATGAGGGGAAAGTTATGGGTCTTGCTGCATATGGAAAGGTAGATATGAAAATGCTATCTGGAATTGCAACTCTTACAAAAGATGGATACGTACTTGAAAAAAATTGGACAAAGAAATTGGAGCAGCGAATACCAAGAAGGGGAAGCAAGGATGAGTTAAGCGACGTTTATAAAAATTTAGCAGCGACAACGCAATATTTTCTAGAAGAGGCAATTATAGGAATGGCAAAAAGCATATATCGGAAAACTAAGATAAAAAATATTTGTTTGGCTGGGGGAGTAGCACTTAATTGTGATACTAATGCAAAAATTATTGATTTGGATATTTTTGAAAATATTTTTATCCAACCTGCAGCAAATGATGCAGGAACTGCTCTGGGTGCCGCCGCGGAGGTTTATGCGAATGAAACATCTAAGATGTGTGAAAAATTAAAACACGCGTATTATGGACCAAAGTATAGCGCTGATGAGATAGAAGAATTATTTAAGGAATCGAAAATTAAATATCGGAAAATAAACGGAGCTTCTGAGATTGCAAAAATGATTCAAGATGGGAAGATTGTAGGGTGGTTTAATGGAAGAATGGAGTTTGGTCCACGAGCTCTTGGCAATCGTTCAATTATTGCCAACCCATCGATTTCTGATATGAAGGACAAAATAAACAAGGAGGTTAAGCATAGGGAGGGATGGCGACCATTTTCTCCCTCGGTGCTTAAGGAGTATACGGATGAATACTTTGAGAATTATCATCATTCTCCTTTTATGCTTCTTACATTTAAAACAAAGAGCGAGAAAGCAGATAATCTTCGCGCGGCTATCCATGTTGATGATACAGCGCGCGTTCAAGAAGTCTCTCGGGAAACAAATCCTAAATATTACGAACTTATTAGCGAATTTTATAAATTATCAGGAGTTCCTGCTGTACTAAATACCTCTTTTAATGATAGAGATAAACCAATTTGCCTGACTCCTCGAGATGCGCTCCAGACTTTCTATTCAACTGGAATCGACGTATTAGTGGTGGACAATTTTGTTGTAGAGAAATAAATCTTCAAAAAAATAATGAAAGCTATTATAAACAAATTACATAGGTCTACTTTTTTAGGAATGGTGGTTCATACTCTCGATCACTGCCTAGAAAAGGAACTCGCTGATTGCAAGAGTGTGCTGGATTTGGGATGTGGCCCATCCTCTCCGCTTCAATATTGTAAGAATATTGATTATAGTATTGGGGTGGAGGCATTTCTTCCTTATCTTGAGGAGTCAAAAAGAAAAAAAATACATAGCGAATATTCAGATAGGAGGATTGAAGAGTTAGATTTTCCTGAAAATAGTTTTGATGCTGTCATTATGATTGAGGTGCTGGAGCATTTACCCGAAGAGTTGGGGCTGAAGATATTAAAAAAAGCAGAGGGATGGGCAAGAAAAAAAGTAATAGTTTCTTCCCCGAATGGCTTTATTGCTCAAAAAGAAGTGGATGAAAATCCTTTGCAGAAGCATCTTTCTGGTTGGGATTATAGCAAGATGAAAAAGTTAGGGTATCGCAGTAGTGGATTGGCTGGGTTAAGATTCCTAAGACAAGAAGTGCAGAACGATACAATGGGAGATGATTTCATGACATCCATAAAATTTTGGCCAAAGCCTTTTTGGTTTGTTGTGGCCACAATAAGTCAGTTTTTTGTTTATTATGTTCCACAAGTAGCTTTTGAGCTTTTTAGTAGTAAAAAGATAGAAAATGAGTAGTTCGGCGGGCGGTTTAAGTTTTAGATAGTAATAAACTTTATGCGTGAAGGAGAAAAAAAATATGATATTATTGTGGTTGGTGCAGGGATATCTGGTGTAACAATCGCAGAAAGGTGTGCCAATGTGCTAAAAAAGAAAGTTTTAGTTATTGAAAAGCGAGATCATGTTGGTGGCAACTGCTATGATTATTTTAATGAGGCGGGGGTACTTGTTCCCAAATACGGGCCACATTTTTTTCATACAAATTTTAGTGATATTTGGGAATATGTAAGTCAGTTTACTAATTGGCATCCCTATGAGCATCGGGTGTTAAGTAAGGTTGGGGAGAGTCTTGTTCCAATTCCCGTAAATATTGAGACCGTCAATAAAGTATTTGATATAAATATTTCGAGTGAACATGAGATGGTGGAGTGGCTTGAACGAAATGTGGAAAAAATTGAAAATCCCAAGAATAGCGAGGAGTCAGCTCTAGGAAGAGTTGGTAAAATTCTCTATGAAAAGATGTTTAAAAATTATACAAAAAAACAATGGGATCTTTGGCCACATGAGTTAGATGCTTCAGTTATGGATCGCATTCCCGTAAGAACAAATTTTGATGACAGATATTTTACTGATAAATATCAAGGTATGCCGAGCAAGGGATATACGAAACTTTTCGAGAGGATGTTGGCAAATCCTAATATAGATGTGCGACTCGGGTCTGACTATTTTGAAATAGAAAAGGATATTCAGGGATATGATAAATTGTTTTTTACTGGCAAGGTGGATGATTTTTTAAAAGAGAAGATTAGCGCCAGGTTGCAGTATCGCTCACTTAATCTTAAATACAAAACATTGGATACCGAATACTTTCAGGAGAGAGCGCAAATTAATTATCCGAATGAAAATGAATATACTCGAATAACAGAACCAAAGCATGCCACTGGTCAAATAAATAAAAAGACAACCATTATTATGGAGTATCCAACGTGGGACGATGAGCCATATTACCCAGTGCCAACCCCCAGAAACCAGGAGTTATATGATAAGTTTTTTCAAGAGGCTCAAAAACTAGAAGAAAAAGGAATTTATTTTGTAGGAAGACTTGCAAATTATAAATATTTCAATATGGACCAAGCGTTTAAAAACGCTCTTGACTTATTTTATAAAATTAATTTTTAAATAATCCTCCAATCTTAATTTATGTCCAAAAAGATAAATCGTTTTTTCAAATTAAATTTCAAAGATAAACTTTGGGTTTTTTTGTATTATATTATTGTTGATTTTTTTATTTTTAAATTTCAGTGTTGGTATAATTTTAGCGGAAAATATACTTTTCAAAATAGATCAAAAGGAAAAGAAAAGTTGCTTATTATCGTGGCCGGGTATAAAAGTTTTCTTTGGGAGGTAACGCTTGAAAGGATAACGCGTTTTATTGATAGCGATATTGATGTTTGCGTTTGCGTTCCTAAAGCAGATAATAGTGATCTTTGTAACATTGCTAAAGAAAACGGCTGGAGCTATCTAGTAACAAGGGAAAACAAGCTTTCTCTTGCACAAAATTTTACCATCAGGCTTCACTCAAGGGCGAAGTATATATATAAACTTGATGAGGATATTATTATCGGGAAGAATTTTTTTAAGAATATTTTTTCTACTTACAAAAAAATAAAGGACGACGGGCTATATAATGTGGGGCTTGTCGTGCCACTTCTTAATATTAATGGCTGTACCTATATAGATTTTTTGGATTACATCAAAAAAAGTGAAGAGTATAAGAAGAAATTTGGTGAACTTAGGAGCTCTGTGATGGAAATTAAATGCCATTACGACGGTGAAGCCGCTATTTTTCTTTGGGAAAATTCCTTCCCTTTTGACGCCCTTGTAGAAAAAATTGAATCAGATAATAGAGAACAATACAAAGTTGTCCCTCATCGATTTTCCATAGGAGCAATCTTTTTTGAAAGAAGTTTTTGGAAAAAAATGCGATATTTTAAAGTTGCTCCAGAGGGTTTTCTTGGAGTAGAGGAATCAGAGGTTGGAATTTTTTCTATGGAAAATAGTTATCCTATAATTCTTGCCAAGGATACTTTTGCGGGACATTTTTCTTTTGGAGGAGAGCAGACTGTAAGGATGAGAGAATATTTTTCAGCTAATAAGGAAAAATTTAAAATATGATCGAAGATGACAAATTTATTATAAAATCAAGAATAGAAAAAAGAAATGCTATTCAAATAAATATTCCAACATTTAAAAGTTACGATGTAACGCGCGCAACAATTAAGAGTCTTTTTTTGCAAAAAGAAATTGATTTCGATATATTACTTATTGATAATACTAGCGATGATTATGAAAAGTTATCGCAAGAATTCCCGTTGATTAATTTTATTTTACTCAGTGAGAATTTGGCAAGTGCTGGCGCTCATAGGATTGGTGCTGAGCTAGCAATAGAAAATGGATATGAATATGTTATTTTTACTGACAATGACGCCTTGCTACTTGATAATGAGGGGATAGTAAAAATGAAAAATAGGTTTAAGGAAAATGAGAACATAGTTGCGGTTGTCCCAAGATATGTTGAATGGTTTGGATGTGACGACAGGGATGATTTTTTCATAAAGACCTGGTCGTTTCACTATTTATTCGTGAAAACTGAGATTTTTAAAAAAATAGATTTGCACAATTTGCGTATTTTTCTATATAGTGATGATCTTGCTCTTACATTGAAACTTTCCAATGTCGGGAAGATTACTGTTGCGGGGGATGTCGCATACTACCATTATAGATGGAATCCTAAGTCATTAGAAAATTTTTATAGTTATTTTTATTTGAGGGGGTTGCTTGTGATTATTTTTAAGGAGCAATACATCAGTATTATTCAAAAACTATATTGCTTACTTCTTTTTTCTTATCGCTTAATATTAATATCCTTTCACGCATTTATTTTTGTAGATTTAAGTTATTTAAAAACCGCATGCCTAGCCGTTAAAGGTTTTTTTAATTTAGAAAATAATTATGTATCTCGAATTTCTCAAAATAAAAATTATTTTAAAGAGTGTAATATGGGACGACTAAATATGAACAAGAAAGCGTTTGTTAATATTTTATCAAATCGTTTTAGGCTTTTTTTTCTTCCTAAAAATATCTATTTTTATTCCCCTTATTTTAAAAAAAGTATCTATTTTTTACGTAAAAAAAGAAGAACCGAATGAATTATAAGAATTATTTTTTGAAATTGAAGACTTTATTTTCTCGGCCTATTTTTTGGGTGGTGTTTGCTTCGGCTATTTTAGTTGTGTTGCCATTCCTTTGGATACCCGAGGGATATATAATAAACAGTGAGGACCAGGGGTTTATGAATTATGAGGTATTGCTCAGTACGTCGACACATTCTTGGATTGACAGATTTTCCCATGGAGAAGTGGCTGGCCCTCCCAATCATTCGCTTATTATGCCACTTGCCTTTTTTTATTCAATACTTAAATTTGTCGGATTAGGAAACCCATTAATACAGAAGCTTTTTATAGGCATGTGCATTCTTCTATCTATAGCTTCTTTTTATTTTTTTTCTACAATTTTTACCAGAAGAAAGGAACTTTTTTTAATTTCTTTTTTAGGGTATTTTCTTAATTTTTATGTTGCTAATTCCTTCAACTATCCAGCTAAAATTTTTCAGATTATCTTGGCCCCGTTTTTATTTTTTCTAACCTACAAACTATTGGAGACAAGAGATAGGCGATATATAGCGTTTCATTTTTTCGTAATTTTCTTTTTTCAAGCTGTTTTTACAAACATCCCGCAATTTATTGCACTTTGCTTTTCATATATGTTCGCAGTTTTCTTTTTTAGCATTAAAACGAAGACAAGGCCTAAGAGCAATTTATTTATACTCATCCCATTTTTCTTAGTTATTATCCCTGTGATTTTTTATCAAGGTTTGGTCTGGATTTTTTCTGTTTTTTATAGTATTTCTGACATAACAACTAGTTCAACATTTACTTCATTTTATTCAAGATTTTCTCAAATTTTTCAATTTCGTGGAGCGTGGTGGGAATATGGGGGAGTAGGAGACGCTGCCTATAACCATTGGAAGTATTTCTATGATAATTGGATTATTCTTATAGCAAGTTTTGTAATTTTCATTTTCACTTTTTCATTGTTCACCCTAGGGAGTATGCGAGTTAAGAGAGTTGGCAGGGAAAGAAATTTTTTATTGATTTTTTTTATTTTTTCTTTGGCGATCACGAGCGGGTTGAGTTTTTCGATGGGGGTTTATGAGTTAATCTATGATAAAATACCCTTTTTTTCAATGTTTCGGGAGCCATGGTCAAAATTTATGCCATTAACAATTCTGTCCTTTTCAGCTTTAGTTATTTATGCGTTAAAAAATATTTCCAATAAGAAGTATTTTAATTTTATTTATGTTCTTTTGTTTTTCGCAATAATCTTGAGAGGCGCTCCTTTCTTTTCTAGAAATTTCTACGAAGCTAATAAAAAATATAAGCAAACGTTCATAAAGCCAACTGATTATTGGTGGGAATATAGCGCATGGACAAAAAAAATAGCTGACAAAAATATTCTTGCCATTCCATATGTAGAAAATAGTTTGGATTATGAATATAGATGGTATGGAGAAAATAAGATTGGCAATACGAATTCCAATATGTCTTTTGTGCTTGGATATGCAAATGTCTTTTCGCCTAGTTTGGTATATGGGCCAGGTATTATAACGGATATTTTTTCGAAAAAAAACAGTTTTGACTTTATAAAACTGGGTAGATTGAATTACGTTATGTTTCAAGATGATTTAACTATTATAAATAATCAAGAAAAGTATTTGTGGCAAAACGAAGAAATAAAGAAATATATCCAAGATAAGCCAGTTGAAGTTTTTGGAAATAAATTATTTGTGTATAAAATAAAAGAGGAGTTTTCCCTACCTCATTTTTTTATTTCTCAGAATCCAATAGTCTCTGGTCGCTCAGTTGAAGATTTGCCCAAGATTCTTTTTAAAAATAATTGGCAACCTCGTTCGGCGATATTTTTGCGGGGGCAGAATGTGGGGAAGGAGAATAAGTTGGAAAAGTTGAAGAATAATAATCGTAGTAGTAATGAGTCGGATAATGATAGTAATGATGCTACGCTGGGTTCCCGCCTCCGCGGGAATGACATCAATGGTTGTGCGGATGAGGGTGTGGTGATGATGCCGACACTGGAATTTAAAAAAATCAATCCAACAAAATATCGCGTGCGAGTGCATTCCGCATCAGGGGTTTTTCCGTTGGTGTTTTCAGAAAGTTTTCATGATGGATGGAAGGCGTACTTGGCTACGCCAAATCAAGAAACAAGAAGCAAGAAACAAGATACAAACCTAAATTCCTATAAAATCCTAGATGGGAATAGTGAAGATCAGGCGACGATGGCTGAGTTGCAAGATTATATTGACAATGGCTTTGTGACAACACTTGGGGATATGCGGGAAAAAAGTGTTGAGCACAAAAAATGGGTCGACCCCGTAAAAGCGTCTGCTGACGATCGCGGGGCAGGTGGTAAAGAAGTTTTGGACTACATTGAAAAATATAATATTGATTTTGTGTCCAAAAATTTTCAGGGGACGATTCAAAATGATAATTTGCCAGCCGGAAATATTTTTGAGACTTGGTTCCGGCGTCCGATTGAAAATAATGCCAACCATCTCACCGCCAACGGTTATGCCAATGCTTGGGTGATCGATACGAATTTGATTTGTCAATCAAATTCTAAATTAAAAAATCAAATCTCAAATATCAAAATGGGGGATCAGGGTCTATCTGGGAGCTGTATTCAGAATCCCGACGGATCATATGACTTTGAATTGGTGGTAGAGTTTTGGCCTCAGAGACTTTTTTATGTTGGGTTGTTTATTTCCGGAATGACTCTATTGGCTTGTGTCGGTTATTTGGGTTATGACTGGCGAAAGAGGCGGAAACCTAAAGAAAGTGACAAGCAATAGATGTCTTGGTATAATAAAGCGGTGGATTTCAGTTTGGGTAGCGCGTCTTATTCGAAACGAAAAATGTTAAAATACTTTACTAAAATTAAAACTTGGGGAAAAGAGCATTGGCCGATTTGGGTCTTGCTTTTGATTTCCGTCGTTGTCTATCGCGCGTGGCTGTCCTTTGGGATTTTTTCCCACGCGGATTATTGGTTTTATTTTTCCGAGTCGGCGCGAGATTTTTTGCATTACTCGGCTTGGGATTCGCAAGATGGGATGGGTTTGCCAAATTTATTTTTGTGGATGTGGACATGGAAGTTGTTGCCGGGATTTTTCGGAGAATTTGGTCTTGACTCCAATGTGACGGACAAGTTCATCACTTTTTGGCCATTTGCTTTTCTCACTCCAATCTTCGCCTATTTGTTCGCCAAGCAAGTTTTGAAAAGCAAACCGGGAGCGTTTGTGGCCGCCCTGGTTTTTTCTTTCAGCACCTATTATTTGGCTATCAACACCCAGGGTCATTTTTCTTTGACGTTAGGCGGAACTTTCGCGCCACTGGCAATGTTTTTCTTCTGGCGCTATTTTGATCCTTCTCCGTTTCAAGAACTCTCGGGATCATGGCGGGAAAAGTGTGAGGGCGGAAATAAAAAAAATCTGATTGCTTCCGCGCTTGTTTGTCTTGTTTCGGGTGCCTATGATTTTCGCGTTTTCTATATTCTGTTTTTTGTTTTGTTGGCATTGCCTTTTTGGTTGCTTTTTACCGAGCGTGGACTGGAAAGAAAAAAAATATTTTTTCGCCAAAATTTTTTCGCTATGACGCTTTTTTTTGGCTTGCTTTTGACGTTTAATCTTTTTTGGCTTTGGCCGACAGTTGCTACTGGTTCGCTTTCCGGCAATGAAATTATCTCGCGTCCCTTGGTGGATAATAACTTTTCACTTAGCCTGGAAAAAACGTTGACATTGTTCCATCCGTTTTGGAACGGCGGGGAGCCGGATTGGTTTAACGACCAGGATATCCCACTCTATTTTTGGCTAATTCCGCTTATGGTGCTTTTGGGAGCGTACTGGAACAGAAAAAATGGGAAAATTATTTTTTGGTTTTTTGTGGCGCTTTCGGCAGTTTTTCTTGCCAAGCAAAATGCCTACCCATTGAAAAGCGCCTATATCTGGCTTCATCAACGATTTCCCGGTTTCAATGCTTTTCGCGAAGCAAGCAAGTTTTACTTTTTAATCGCTCTGGCCTATGCGGTTCTTGTGGGGGCTTTTATTAAGCATATTTTTGAGCGATATGCGCAAAAAAAATTCTTGAAATACGGACTATTGTTGGGAGCTAGTTTAGTTTTTCTTTGGAACGTGAAGCCGATTTTGACCGGAGAAATGTATTCAATCTTTGTTCCGCAACAAATTGCCTCAGATGAACTCAAAATCCGGGACTATATTGCTTTGCAAACGGGATCATTTCGCACATTTTGGAATCCCAGTGATTCCAAGTGGGCCAGCTACTCGAATTATCGTCCCAAAATAAATGAAATTGAAACGAGACGGGATTATTGGAAGAAGATCAAAGACTATGCTTATCGTCAAGGTGGCGAGCCAAGCGGCAAAGAAAAAAACCAGCTGTTTTTTTCGGAAAATTTTGCCACGCATCTGCTTTCCCAATCAGCGGTGCGCTATGTGGTTTCTGATCAAAAGAATTTTTTTATGGTGGAAGCTTTAGTGAATAATCCGGAGTGGAAAAAATTGGATTTGGGCTTGGAAAGCGCGATGATTTTTGAGAATACAACCGTGCGTCCGCGGGTTTATCTCACAAAAGAAATGGATACAATTCACAGAAAGATTGATTTTGAAACCATTAACTATTCTCTGGAAAATGCTTCGCGTTGGAATTTGACACTCAAAAATTTAGAGGAACCGGTTTGGTTGAGCTTTGCGGAATGGCATCATCCTGATTGGCAAGTGATTTGCGGTACTACGCGCTGGTACGAGTTGCTTTGGAAAAAATCCATTTTTCCCTTGGAAAATCATCGTGTGACTGACGCCGGGCTTAACGCTTTTCTGCTTGATCCGGCGGAAGTGAAAAAGACTTGTTCAATAGGAAAAAATGATGAAGTCACATTGAGCCTTTTCTATCGCCCGCAAGCCTATCTGTATCTTGGTGGCATAATTTCGCTTGGGGCAATTTTTTTCTCACTTTTGGCGCTTGTTTTTTGGAAAGAAAAGAGGCATAATGGTAATATTGTTCAAAAAGAAGACGATGCAAAATGATTTAGCGAAAAAAACCATTGATTTTATCAAAACCGAACAGCGCTTCTTTTGGGCGGTGGTATTTTTGGGGTTAGTTTTTTTCGTCAATCAGGCGCTTTATGCCAAAAACAAAAAAACTGTTGAGTCGTGCTTTGGGGGAAAATGCTTAAACATTGTCGCGGATAAACCGCAATTAACCAAGGAGACTAATTATTATTATGTCGATGATTTATTCAAAAATCAGTCGACAGGTTATTATCGTTTGACTTTTCAGGAAAAATCCGACCGAGCAGAAAAAATCCTTTTGAAATTAAATACCTACACTGAAAAGGAAAACCAAATTGGCGAGTTGGTTTTTTCTCCAGCGGATAAATTTCAAACACAAGAAGTGATTTTCCTTTTGCCGGAAGGTTTTGATAATTTGCTATTTCAAAAAGAAAAATCCGGATCGGAAGGGAATATTTTTTTAAAAACAATCGGAATCACCAAGCTTAACGTGACCGGTCAAGCGGAATTGGCAGCGCTCAAGAAAACTCTTGTCGGCGAAACTGATTCGGACGTAATTACCGACAGTCAGTTAGTTTCCGATTATGCCTTTCCTTGGCTCAAAGAAAACAAAACGGTGTTGGGGCAAATTTTTCAAGCGAAAGATCCAATGATTTCGGCCATAAGTTTCAAAATCGATATCAATAAAAATCTCAATCCCGGCAGTCGGCAATACACCTTGAGTTTACGTGAGGCGAAATATGATGGCGAAAGCGTTTCATTTGTCGGACCGGTTATTGCGGACACCGCTTTTTCCTTGGGTAGCATTGAAAAATATCGTCAAAGTGATGGCTCTTTTCTTTTTCCGTTGTTTGGAAAGTTGGAAAAAGGAAAGCACTATTTTGTTGGATTGGATAACTCCAAGGTTGAGGTTGGGGAACAGAATTATTTGGAACCGAGGGGCGCAAGAGCCAGTGATAGTTATTTGGCCGGTTCGGCGGTAATAAAAAAGGGCAAATCACTCTATGTGACTGATGGCGATTTATACTTCAAAATTTTTAGCTCTCGCCTTTTTGTGGAAAATGGTGTGAAGATTTTGGGTGGTGCCAAGATTGAAGATCTGGGCGGAGGAGCGGGAAAATATTCCTATGCGACCAAAGGAAAATTTGTGGACCTCCTTGATTTGGAAAGTGCTAGCGCCGGAACGGAATTTGGCGAAAGCGACAAAGTGATTTATGCGTCTGCCAAAGACGAGGCTAATTTTAGCTATGCCGTTAACACGATCTATCCAATCAGTAAACTGAATTTTTCTGCCTCGCAACTTCGCTCCGGTTGGAAAAGTGTCAAGGTGAGCTATTCTTTCAATCAGGAAAAATGGGTTGATTTGCCATTTTCCAAGGGAGCGGATTCTTTGCTTGGATTTGATGAAAGTTTAGCGGAAAGTGACGCGAAAGACAGTGGTGAAGTTGACACTGACGCAAATAAAAATGTTTCGGATGATTCTGTCGAAGTGGCAGATGGTTCAGCTGATGATGGCCAAGTTTCGGTTGTCGGAGCGAAGGGAGGAATGGTTCAGATATTTAACGCGGAAATTGTTCCCACAAAAGAAACACGTACGGTTTATTTCAAAATTACCTACGATCCTAATGATGCAAGCAAAGCGCGTTCCTTTGCGCTCAAGAACTTGAAAATTACGGCGGATTTAAAAATGCCATAAAAATATGCGAAAAGAATCGATTAAAAAAAGCGGTCTAAGAATTTTTCTGGAAATAGGACTACTCCTATTGTCACTTGGTATGGCAAGCTATTTTCAATGGGAAATTGTTAACACTGTTTTTTTTGGCTTATTTTTAGTATTATTACTTCATCCAATCTCCAGTCGCTTTCCTGCTTTCGGGGCGATAATCTTACTTATTACTACGGCGATTTTGCTGGCCATTAAAAAAGAGGATTGGGCGGAAACGAGCGCAATTTGGGCTTATTATCTGATGATTTTTACGGCGGTAATGGCCTTTTTTGAATTGCACGAGGAAAAAGATAATGGTATAATCAATAAGAATTAACTAACTAACTATTAACTAATCGATTATGGAAGAAAAAATTGACCTGTCAATTATTGTTCCCTTGAACAACGAAGAAGATAATGTTAAAGAAATGCATAGAAGAACGGTGGAAGCTTGCGAGAAACTGGGTAAGAGCTATGAGATTATCTTCATCAACGATGGATCGACGGACAAAACGCTTGAGAATTGCAAGGGGCTCTCTCCACTCAAATTGATTAATTTTCGAAAATGGTTTGGACAAACTGCCGGATTTGATGCCGGGATAAAAAATTCTCGAGGGGATATTATTATTACAACGGATGGAGATTTGCAAAATGATCCAGCAGACATTCATCTTCTCTTGGAAGAGATGGAAAGGGGAGGTTATGACGTAGTCGCTGGTTGGCGTCATAAGCGTAAAGATAGTTTTTCTAAGAAGTTTTTTTCCAGGGGGGCTAATCTTTTGCGTAAAATTCTTATTCAAGACAAAATTCACGACAGCGGTTGCAGTCTTAAGGCTTACAAAAGAGAATGTTTTAAAGATATCGATTTGTTTGGTGAGATGCACCGTTTCATCCCAGCTATCCTGGAAATGCAAGGCTACAAAGTTGGAGAGGTAAAAGTATCACATCATCCGAGAATTCACGGCGTAACTTTCTATAACTGGAAAAGAGGAATTAAGGGTTTTGTCGATATGGTCTCGATTTGGTTTTGGCGCAAATATGCCAACCGCCCCTTGCATCTTTTTGGTGGGAGCGGGATTGTTTTGTCTTTCGCGGGTTTTTTGATTTTGATCTGGATGGCGGTAATGAAAATATTTTTTCACACTTCACTTTCCGACAAAATCTGGCCACTGATGGGCATATTTTTAGTGCTGATAGGCATCCAGCTGTTCATTTTTGGCCTCTTGGCGGACATTCTCATCAAGAACTACTACAAAAGCCAAGGGCATATGAATTATTCAATCAAGGAAATAATAGAGAGCTAAAAATTAATTCTAGATAAAATATATGAAAGTAGCAGTTATCGGAACGGGCTATGTTGGTCTGGTGAGTGGGGCGTGTTTTGCTGAGATGGGCAATCATGTTACCTGTGTCGATGTGGACGAAAAAAAAATTGAAAATCTCAAAAAAGGTATTATTCCAATCTATGAACCAGGGTTGGAAGATTTGGTTTTGGAGAATTTTAAGATTGGCACTTTGAAATTCACCACTGATTTGAAACAAGCCTTGGCAGAGTGCAAAGTTTTTTTGATTGCCGTGGGAACGCCGATGGGCGAAGATGGCAGTGCTGATTTGCAATATGTGCTTCAAGTGGCGACGGATATTGGAAAAAATATGCTTCATGATGTCATTGTCGTGGATAAATCAACCGTACCAATTGGGACAGCCGAGTTGGTGCGGCAGACGATTCAAAAAGAATTGGATGCGCGTGGAGAAAAGCTGACTTTTCATGTGGTTAGCAACCCGGAGTTTTTGAAGGAAGGAGACGCGATTGAGGATTTTCAAAAACCGGATCGCGTGGTGATTGGAACGGACAATGCCGATTCGTTAGCTGTTATGAAAGAATTATACAGTCCTTTCACAAGAAGCCACGAGCGTTTTATTGGGATGGATATTGCCAGCGCCGAGATGACCAAATACGCCGCTAATTGTATGCTGGCGACTAAAATTTCTTTTATGAATGAAATGGCTAATATTTGCGAACGAGTGGGAGCGGATGTGAACAAAGTGCGAGCGGGGATTGGGAGTGATTCGCGCATTGGTTATAGTTTTATCTATCCCGGTTGCGGTTTTGGTGGAAGCTGTTTTCCCAAAGATGTGCGAGCATTGGAAAATCTGGCCAAAAAAGTCGGCTATGAAACAAAAATTCTGCGCGCCGTGCAGGATGTGAACGAAAAACAAAAGCACGTTTTGGCGGAAAAAGTGGTGAAAAAATTCGGTGAAGATTTGAATGGAAAAACGTTTGCTGTTTGGGGCATTGCTTTCAAGCCGGAGACAGATGACACGCGAGAAGCGGCCAGTGTTGTGATTATCAATGATCTCACAAAAAGAGGCGCAAAAATCAAAGCCTATGATCCGAAAGCCATTGCTGAAGCGCGCGATCATTATCTCAAGGGCAATGCCAATGTGGAATATGTTGATTCGAAATACTCCGCGCTTAATGAATCTGACGCGCTACTTATTGTCACGGAGTGGAAAGAATTTCGCAGTCCCGATTTTGATGAAGTGAAAAAGAGACTAAAAACTCCCGTCATTTTTGACGGACGCAATGTTTATGATCGCCACAAAATGCAAGAGTTGGGTTTTGAGTATAATTGCATCGGAGTGAAAGAGGCGACCGCTTAATTCTATGAAAGTATTATTTTTCAACTACGAATATCCGCCACTGGGAGCTGGCGCTGCTAACGCGACGCAGTGTATTTTGAAAGAATTTGCCAAATTGCCTGATCTGGAATTAGACTTGGTCACATCTTCAATTGATGAAAAATATCATTTGATGAAGGTGGGAGAAAAAATCAAAATTCATCGATTGCCCATTGGCAAAAACGCGGAAAAATTGCACTTTCAATCACAAAAAGAGTTGGTGGTTTATTCTTGGCGGGCTTATTTTTTTTCTCGCAAATTAGTTAGGGAAGCGCGAAAAAATAATCAGCCTTACGATTTGACGCACTCCTTCTTTACTGTGCCCTGCGGATTTGTTTCATTGCTTTTGAAATTTGAATTTAAATTACCCTACATTATTTCGTTGCGCGGTTCGGACGTTCCGTATTATAGTGACCGCTTTACTTTTCTCTATAAACTAATTACGCCACTGATTAAATTTATCTGGAGCAGAGCTGATCGGGTAATTTCGGCAAGCGAAGGGCTAAGAGAGTTGGCTCTAAAATCCGCTTCTAAACAAGCAATTAGTGTTATCGGCAATGGAATTGATATTTTTGATTTTAGGCCCGATGAAGCAGGTAGGTCGCACGAGCAGTTTATCGTTACGCCGGGCGCTTCAAGGGTAACTGATAGAAAGGGTCTTAATTATCTTATTGAAGCAGTGGCAAAATTGGCGCCAAAATATCCCCAGATAAAGCTTAGAATTATGGGCGATGGAAATGCGCGTGAAAAACTCGAGCAGTATGTGAAAGAATTGGGGCAGGAAAAAAATATTGAATTTTTGGGTCGTATTCCGCATGAAATGGTCTTGCCCTACTATCAAGAAGCTAGTCTATTTGCTTTTCCTTCACTCAATGAAGGAATGAGTAATGCCATGCTGGAAGCGTTGGCCACGGGATTGCCACTCATCTCGACCAACACTGGCGGAGCAAGCGAATTAGTCACTGATGGCGAAAATGGTTTTATTATTAAGTTTAAAGATAGTCAAGATATCGCAGAAAAAATAGAGAGATTACTTTTGGATGAAGCGTTGAGAAAAAAAATGTCGCTGGCAAGTCGCACGCGAGCGGAAAAAATGAGTTGGGAAAGTGTGGCACAGAAATATTTTGAAGTTTATAAAAAAATCGTTAAAAAATAATGCCCAAAAAAATAGCTAAGTTTACTTTAAAATTATTAATCAGTTTGGGGCTTTTGGCCTGGGTAATTTTCAAGGTGGAATGGGCCCAGGCGTGGGTTTATTTGCAAAGAGTGCAGATTTGGCAGATTGCGCTTTATTTGTCCTTGGTGCTTTTCGGGATGGTCATTTCTTCGCATAAATGGCAACTTTTAGCAAAATTTAAAGGCATCAGCCAGCCTTTTTTTGATTATTTTAAATTCTACCTGACCGGCACTTTCGTGAATAATTTTATGCCGTCTTTCCTTGGTGGGGATACCTATCGAGCCTATCAAATTGGTCGACCGGAAAAAAAATATGCCGAAGCGGCTTCGACGGTAGTGATTGACCGTGTTACTGGTCTTATCGCTGCCACGATTTTGGCTTTACTCTTTAGTCTTTTAAATCTAAAGATAGTTCTCGAAAACAATCTTTTGATTTTCATGAATTTGGCCATTATCGGCTCGCTCATTTTTGATTTGATTTTAATGAGAATCAAAAAGATCGCCTATTTGCAAAAGCTAGCGGGGCGTTTTTTGCCACAAAAAATTCTGCACTTTTTGCGTGAACTCGAAGCCTATAGTCATGACCATGGGGTGCTTTGGCGAGCGATTGGCTGGGGTTGCGTTTTTACTTTTTTTGGAATGGCAATGTCAAACTATGTGCTTATGCTTGCTTTGGGTGTTCACATTAGCCTGCTTAATTATCTCTCTGTCATTTTTCTCATTACAATCGTGTCTTCAATTCCTATCACAATCAATAATATCGGTCTCAAAGAATGGGCTTATGTGACTTTTTTCGGACTGTTCGGCGTGAACAGCTCGCTGATTATTATTGTGGCAATTTTGGGGCGTTTTTTGCAAATGGCCCTGAGTTTCACTGCTTTGCCGATGTATTTAAAAAATCGAAAGAAATTAATTAAAACTGATTTGTAATAAATCATCTTTTGTTTTATAATTATACTACGAAAATACAAATAATTACGAAATTACAAAATGATCGAATTAATCTGTTTTTGTACTTTTGTATTTTTGCCTGCCTGCCGGTAGGCAGGTATCAAATTTGTAATTTTGTAGTAGTTTGTATTTTATTAAGACATGGGGATTTTTTCCAGAATTTTTGGAGCGGGAAACTCTTCGGCAGATTATTATCTGTCGCTTGACATTGGAACGGAAGTGGTGAAAGCTCTCGTTTTTCGGGTTGATACGGAAAACGGAGCGGGGATTATTAAGGGTGTGGGAAGAGCTCGCCAGGGACTCAAAGATATGCATAGTGGAGCAGTTTCCGATATTGCTGGTGTGATTGAAAATTGTCGACGGGCGATTGAAGAGGCCGTCTCGATGGCAGGGATAAAAAAGGTGGAGAAAGCCATTGTGGGAATCGCCGGTGAGTTAGTCAAAGGAACCACTACTACGGTGCATTATGAAAGAATTAGACCGGAGGTGCGGATTGATTTTCCTGAGCTCAAAAATATTATCCAAAAAGTACAATGGAAGGCTTTCGATCGTATTCGTCAGCAACTGGCCTGGGAAACGGGACACAATGAAATTGAGGTAAAATTAATCAATGCGGCGATTGTGGATGTGCGAATTGATGGCTATAAAATAACTAATCCATTAGGTTTTCAAGGTAAGGATGTTTCCATTTCCGTGTTTAATGCCTATGCTCCAATGGTGCACTTGGGCGCTTTGCAAACAATTGCTGATGAGCTGAAGTTGGACTTGCTGTCCATCGCGGCGGAACCCTATGCTGTTGCTAAATCAATGGGAGTGGATGATATTGTCGATTTCAGTGCTATTTTTATTGATATTGGTGGTGGCACGACTGATATCGCTTTGGTGCGCAATGGTGGCTTGGAAGGTACAAAAATGTTTGCCTTGGGCGGACGGGCGTTCACAAAAAGATTGGCGGCTGAACTTGGGGTGAGTTTTGAAGAAGCGGAAAGCTTCAAGATCAGATATGCTGAAGGAAAACTGGGGAAAGATGTTTCTGGAAAAATTGAAAAAATGTTTGCTGATGATTGCAATGTTTGGCTTTCGGGAGTGGAATTGTCGCTATCGGAATTTTCGGAAAATGATTTATTACCTAATAAAATTTTTCTGTGCGGTGGTGGATCTGGCTTGCCGGGAATCAAAAAAGCATTGATGACATCGCTATGGACGAAAAATTTGCCTTTTGCCAAGGAGGTGGAGGTGAATTTTTTGCAGCCGAAAGACGTGGTAAATATTTTTGATGAAACAAAAGAACTTCGTGATCCGCAAGACATTACTCCAATGGGCTTGGCGAACTTAGTCATCGAGTTGGTTGGAGAAGAAAAAGTGCTCGCAGGAATTCTAAGGCGGGCAGTGAAGATGATTCAAAAGTAAACTAAACAAATTAAACACAAATTTTAGACAAATTAACACAAAAACACAAATTAATTTGTGTGTATGTGTAGAATTTGTGCTAAGTATGTGTTAAATTAGTGATTTTATATGCACCAAACATTTTATATCGACATCGATGAAGAAATAACTTCGATTGTGGAAAAATTGAGAAAAACTGAAGTGCCGGAAGCGGTGATTGTTGTGCCAAAAAGAGCCTTGCTTATTCAGAGTATTGTTAATCTGAAATTGCTTAAAAAAGAGGCGGATAATTTAGGGCTAAAAATTGGTATTGTTACGCAGGATAAGCTGGGAAAAATGTTAATCAAAAAGGCGGGAATTTCTCTTCAACAAAAAACGGAAGACGATATGGAAGAGTTGGAGGCGGCGGATAACGAACGCGCGTATCAACCCAGGAAAGAACTTAAAAAGGAAATAGACCCAGCGGAGCTGGAAGAAGTCAGTTCTCATCGCAAAAGAGATTTGGATAAAATTGGTTCCGCCAGCTATTTTGCTGCTGATAGTAGAGGGGAAAGCTCCTTCTCAGATGTAGCGGTGCCTGTATCATCGCGTGAAGCATTGCCGACCGGCTGGGAGGAATTAGAAAAAATAAAAGAGAAGGAAGCCGTTCCTGAATTTAGTCTTAATAAAAAGCGAAAGACGAATGCAATTAATGGAGTCTTGCCAGAGGAAGAGTTAAGCTTGAAAAGAAAAGGTTCTTTTTCGATGGATATGGCTGCTCCTGCCCGCAATGCTATGCATAGCGTTGCAGGTGGGCCTGTTCGTCCGGTGAGACAAAAAGCAAGTGTCACTCCCAGCTTAGCGCCGGACGAGTTTGCGGAAATTCCCTATAGTAGCAGTCGAAAAGAGTATCAAAAAATCAATCAAGATGAATATCAAGTCAAGCCAAAGCAATTGCCAAAAGATGATCAATTGGAAAGATTTTTCTATGCGAGCAATTTCTCTGATAAAGGTAGGGAAAGCTATGCGCTGAAAAAACAAACTGCTGGAGGTGTAGACGGGCCTGCCCGCAATGCTACGCTTAGCGTTGCAGGCGGGGGATTCTTAAAGCTAGCGGCAATTTTGGGAGGGATTGTTCTCGCCGGGGGTTTGTTTTATGGCGCTTATCTCTATTTTCCCAAAGCCGTGGTAACTATTTTTGCCAAAAAGGAAGTCAAATCGGCCGACTTGGCAATTACCGGAGATACTAAATATGATAATATTGATTATGACAGAGCAATTATTCCAGCTAGAGTTTTAGAATTTGATGAAGAAGTGGCAAAAACTTTTGATGCGACCGGATCAAAAAATGTTTCCAATCAAAAAGCGCGCGGAAAAATTACGATTTATAATGAATTTAGTTCTTCAGCGCAACCGCTTGTCGCGACAACTAGATTTTTGAGCGAAGATCAAAAAATTTTTCGCCTAGTTCAGGGCGTGACGATTCCCGGTACGACCAAGGTGGGAGGGGAAATTAAACCCGGCGTAGTCGAAGCGGAAGTGGTTGCCGATGAATCAGGGGATAGCTACAATATTTCAGCGACCAATTTCACAATTCCCGGGTTCAAAAACAGTGGAAATGAAAAATACGTGAAAATTTACGCCAAATCTTCCACTTCAATGATTGGTGGCGGAGGTGGCAATGACGCAGTAAAAATTGTTTCTGCTAAGGATATTAGTGATGCCAAAGATAAGATTTCCTTGGAAATAAGCAGTGAAGTGAAAAAAAAGATAAAAGACTCCGCGCAGGCAGGAACAATTATTTTAGACGAGGCGATTGTTATTGATGAGCCGCTGTATCGTGTTTCCAACGCGGAAGGAGAGATTGTTAGCAGTTTTGAAATAAAAGCCCAAGCACACGCGCGGGCGTTGGTTTTTTCCGAAGGAGATATTAAAAAAATCGCCAATTCGGTCATTGCCAAGTCTGGCAACGGAAAAATTAACATCGATAGCGGGGCAATTTTAATCGACTATGGGAAGTCTAATGTTGATTTGAATTTGGGAACAATTGAAATTAAACTGCATGCCTCAAATGTTATGCAACCCGATATTAAGTTGGGGAACATAAAAAGAGATATCCTGGGCAAGAATAATGAACAGTTGGCGGAGTATTTGAAAACTTACGCGAACATTGAGAAAGTTGAAGTAGAGTATTTTCCGCAACTTTTTATCAGTAAGATTCCGACAAACGAAAAAAGAGTGGAAGTGAATCTTGATGCCACGATGCCGGAGTAGAAAAACAAAATCACTCACCTCGCTCTTAGAGAGAAGGGGCTATGATTTGAGCCATCTATCAGGATCGAACTGATGACCTACGGTTTACGATACCGTCGCTCTACCAACTGAGCTAAGATGGCTTATGTGGTTTTCAAAATAATACAATCGGCCGTCGCTCGGACTTTATCCGGCCATAGACGGAAACTGAGCTAAGATGGCACTAATCAATAGTATATTAAATTATTAAATAATTCAACCATATGAAACTATACATCTGTGAAATTTGTGGGGATGCCTATATTGGCGTCGAAAAGCCGAGTGATTGTCCTTTTTGTGGGGCCAAAGGAAATTTTATCAAGCTTGGCGCAGAAGCCGAGCCAATAGCGGAAATTAAGACGGAAATTAGTGAGCTTTCCAAGAAAAATCTGATGGAAACATTGGCATTGGAAACAAAAGCGAACGCTATCTATCTTTGTATGGCAGGGGAAGCGAAGAACTATCAAATCATGAAAATGTATAAGCGCTTGGCGAAAGTGGAACTGGAGCACGCCATTATTGTAACAAAACTTTTAAATATCACAATGCCGGAAATTGAAGTTCAAAATTGTTTCAGTGAGGATTTGGAGAATTTTAAAAAAACCGTTGAATTAGAAGATCATGCCGTTGAGTTGTATCGAAAATTTGCAGGGGAGGCGAATGAAGCCCATGTTCGCAAGTTTTTTGGGGCAATTATGCAGGCGGAAATGGGGCACATTGAACTTATTAAAAGTTTTATTTAAAAAAAGCGAGATATACTGGAAAATGCAAATCTCAAAATGCAAAATGACAGATAAAAATTCAAAAATAAATAATTTTATATTTTGGGTTGTCATTTTGATTTTTGATTTTTAAATTTTGATTTTGCTATGCTTTGGATTTATACTTTAATCTCTGTTTTTATCGTCAGTCTGATTTCACTCGTCGGTGTTTTTGCCTTGTCGCTTGATCATAAAAAATTATATAAAAATTTGATTTACATTGTCAGTTTGTCGGCGGGGACTCTGATGGGCGATGCTTTTATTCATCTTATTCCCGAGGCCTATGAGAACTCGGAGAGTAGCGTGTCGGTTTCTCTTTATATTCTTTTTGGCATCTTAGTTTTTTTCGTGCTGGAAAAAGTGATTCATTGGCGACATTGCCATGAGGAACCCTGTGAAAAACATCCCCATCCTTTTTCTTATGTTATTTTAATGGGGGATTCATTGCATAATTTTATTGATGGTGTGGTGATCGGTGCCAGCTATCTCGTGAGTATTCCAGTCGGAATCGCCACGACTGTGGCGGTTATTTTTCATGAAATTCCCCAAGAAATTGGTGATTTTGCCTCCCTGATTTATGGCGGTTTTAGCCGCAAAAAAGCCTTAATTTTGAATTTTTTGACGGCGCTTACTGCTGTGGCGGGTGCTCTTTTAGTTTTACTTTTTAATCTAAAAACGGGTGGCTTGGAAAATTTTTTGGTGCCTTTTGCGGCTGGTGGGTTTATCTACATTGCCGGCACCGATCTGATTCCCGAGTTGCACAAACACAACGAAGCAAAAAAAGGTATCTTACAAGTAGTTGCTTTTTTGGTCGGAATTGGGTTAATGTTAGGGATGCTACTCGCGGAATAATAATACATGTGAAATAGTAATGAGCAGCGGACTGTCCGCGAGCTCGCGGACAGTCCGCTTTAGGTGAATATTGTTATGCAAAACTTTACGCAAAAAATCGAACAGCTAAAAATTAAACTCCCGAATCTTCGGGACTGCCTTTGACTTAGTCCAAAAAAAACAAAAAATTTTGGAGCTAGAGGATCAGTCACGCGCTGTGGATTTTTGGAGTGATAATCAAAGCGCAACTCAAGTGATGCGTGAGCTGGAATTGCTAAAAGCGGAAACAGCTTCTTTTGAAAGTCTAGAAAAAGAGCTTGATGAGTTAGTAGAATTTTCTGCTATGATAGAAAATGGTGAGGATGAGAAAGAGCTGGAAGGAAAAATTAGCGAAGTGGAAAAAAAGATTGATGAGTTAGAGTTTAAAACATTGCTTTCCGGCGAGTATGACCAAAATGATGCTATTGTTAATATCTATTCCGGTGCTGGCGGTGTGGACGCGCAAGAATGGTCGGAGATGCTCCTGCGGATGTACCTCAAATGGGGGGAAAAAAATGGTTTCAAGCTGAAGTTGGTGGATGAAACACGTGGGCAAGAGGCGGGGATAAAAAGCGCGACAATGGAAGTTGCTGGAGCTTACGCCTATGGTTATCTGAAAAGTGAAATGGGGACGCATCGTTTGGTGCGACTCTCACCTTTCAATTCGGACAATTTGCGCCAAACTTCTTTTGCGGCAGTAGAGATTCTGCCGGTTATTGGTGAAATGAAAGAAGTGAAAATCAACTCAGAGGATTTGCGGGTGGATGTCTATCGATCTTCAGGCGCGGGCGGGCAAAGTGTTAACACGACTGACAGCGCTGTGCGAATTACACATATTCCGACGGGAACAGTCGCTGCTTGTCAAAATGAAAGATCGCAATTGCAAAACAAGGATCAGGCGTTGAAAATCTTGAAAGCCAAATTGCATAAAAAATATCTGGAAGAAGTCGAAGCGGAAAAAAGGAAATTGCGTGGTGAACAGTCGAGCGCGGAATGGGGTAGTCAGATCCGCTCCTACGTTATTCATCCCTATAAATTAGTCAAAGATCACCGGACTAAATGGGAAACAGCCAATGTGGACGATGTTTTAGCCGGGGAGTTGAAAGAATTTATGGAAAGCTATTTGAAATATTTGAAATGAGGTGTATAATAGAGGAAACGAAAAAGTTAAACTAATAAAAAAACATGATTAGATTTGATAATGTTTCAAAAATATACAAAGACGATTATGTCGCTTTGGAAAATATAAATCTGGAAATTAATCCGGGAGAGTTTGTTTCAATTGTTGGAACTAGTGGTGCCGGCAAATCAACTATTCTAAAATTAATCTACGCAGAAGAAGCACCGACAGAGGGGCAAGTTTTTTTTGGAGAGAAGTCGCTTGACAGTATCAGTCGAAAACACATCTCAGAACACAGAAGAAGCATTGGAACAGTTTTTCAAGATTTTAAATTGTTAAATAAAAAAACCGCCTTTGAAAATGTGGCCTATGCTCTTGAGGTCTGCGGAATTTCAAAAGCAGAAATTCTAGAAGACGTTCCACAGATATTGGAAATTGTTGGACTAGGCGACCGGCAACACAAATTTCCGCACGAACTTTCTGGCGGAGAGCAACAGCGAGTGGCGATGGCGAGGGCATTGATTCACAAGCCAACAGTGATTATTGCTGACGAGCCGACGGGCAATCTTGACCCGACGTCGTCTCTGGAAATTATGCAACTTCTTTTAAAGATAAATAAATTAGGCACAACTGTAATTTTGGCCAGTCATGATAAAGAAATAGTCAACAAAGCGGCAAAAAGAGTGATTGTTTTGGAGCGAGGGCGCATTATTTGTGATGATGCTAAGGGGAAATACAAGGTTTGTTGAAAGATTTATTTAACGCAAGAAGCGGACAGTCCGCTAAGAGAATTGTCCAAATGCGCAAATCTAAATAGATTATAAAATAAAAAATATTATGCTTTTAACTCTTGGAAGAACAATAAAAAGCGGATGGGTGAATTTTTATCGCAACGGCTATTTGAGTGTGGCGGCAGTCAGTGTGATGCTACTTTGCCTTTTTACTGTCAGCTCGCTTTATATTATCGTGCTCACAGCGGATAATATTTTGCAAAATATGCAAGAAAAGGTCAATATTAGCGTCTATTTTAAAGCCAGTGTTTCCGAGGAAGCAATTCTAAATGCTAAAAAAAATCTGGACAACTTTAGTGAAATAAAATCGGTGGAATATATTACCAAGGAGCAGGCGTTGGAAAATTTCAAAAAAAACAGTGCGACAGAACCGGTGATTTTGCAATCTCTGGAGGAGATTGGAGAAAATCCGTTGCTTTCCTATTTAGTCATTCAGGCTAATAATGCCAATCAGTATGATTTAGTGGGCGAGTATCTGCAGAATGCTTCTTTTAAGGATGAGATTAGTCGGGTCAATTATGGAAAAAATAAAGAAATAATCGATCGATTAAATGGCATTGTGGCGGAAGTGCGCAAGATCGGCTTGGGAATCGCGGGGCTTTTTTCCATCATCTCACTGCTTATTATTTCCAACACAGTGCGCATTACCATTTACACCCATCGTAAAGAGGTAGAAGTGATGCGTTTGGTTGGCGCGTCAAATAACTATATTCGTTTGCCATTTATTTTTGAAGGAATTATCTATGGATTTGTCGCCTCGGTGATTTCGACATTGCTTTTGTTCATTGTCCTGAAAACATCGCAGCGTTTCACGACGCATCTCATTCCAAGTGTTAATTTGGTCTCCCTTTACCTTTCTAACTTGCTTGTGATTTTTGGCATGCAAATTCTAATTGGAGCATTTTTGGGAACCCTGAGTAGCTGGTTTGCAATCAGAAAATATCTCAAAATTTAGGCATTTGACAAGTTTGAAAAAAGTCATCAGGGGAATCACTTGATGGCTTTTTGTTTTTTGACGGGAGAAGGGATTGGGGGTAAAATAGAATAACTGTAATAAAAAACCAGCGATGGATATAAATAATACTAAAAAAGAACCTATGAAAATCATCTTGGGAATTGCCGGAGAGATTGCCAGTGGCAAGGGAACGGTAGCGCGTCATATCGAAGAAAAGCACAGTGGCAGTTCGCATCGTTTTTCCACGGCATTGCGTGATGTGGCAAGAAGAATGCACTTGGAGGAAAGCCGGGAAAATCTGCAAAAAATTTCCACGATTTTTAGAGCGAATTTCAATGATGATATTTTGTCAATGGTGGTTTGTCGGGATGCGGAGGCGGACACTCACCAGGTGATGGCGATTGACGGTGTGCGTCGCATAGAAGATATAAAGTATCTGAAAAGCTTGGAAGGGTTCAAATTGATTTATATCGAAGCTAATATTGATATCCGTTATCATCGAATTGTAAATCGACGTGAAAATACCGATGATGCGCACAAGCCGTATTCTGAATTCATAGCTGATCACACACGCGAAGCCGAATCACAAATTAAGGATCTGAAAAACTACGCCGATTTTGTGGTCAACAACGAAGGCACTTTTCTGGAACTATATCATCAGGTAGATAAAATAATTAAGGATTTGGGGGAAGGAAAATAGTATGCATCAATTCGATATTCAATACAAGGAAGCGCTTCGGAAAATAATGAACGAAGGTAGCGAGGAGTTTAATGAAAGAACTGGCCATAGTGTTATGGTTCTTCCTGGTGTAACCTTTGAAATCGAAAAAACTTTCCCCCTACTAACGCTTAGAAAAATCCCTACTAAATTATTTATCGCAGAACAGATTTGGTTTATTTCTGGGAGTGATGATATTGATGAATTTGAAGAATTAGGAAGGCATCTAAAGGCTGCTTGGGGAGACTTCCGGGAAAGTGATGGAAAAGTGGCTGCAGCTTATGGTGACAGGATGCGAAAACATTTTGGAAGAGACCAGCTTAAGGATTTAGTTGAGCATCTAACGAAAGAGAGAGGCTCTCGTCA
>Ga0172379_10001497_pt1 | contig 46031 bp, 38 predicted proteins | sample GrowelOW334metaG_FD_119756 | JGI IMG/M metagenome (GOLD analysis project Ga0172379, IMG submission 119756) | Groundwater microbial communities from an aquifer near a municipal landfill in Southern Ontario, Canada - Groundwater well OW334 metaG | ecosystem: Environmental > Aquatic > Deep...
AGGAGTGATAGTGACCAAATTACCATTGTCTGTCTCGGTGACTTTGACTTTACCGGACACCTCAGCGAGAGGAGCAACCAGCTTGGGTGTACGAACTTCGAAAAGTTCGGTAACACGGGGAAGACCTTGAGTAACGTCGACACCGGCGACACCTCCAGAGTGTTTGGTACGCATTGTAAGCTGTGTACCAGGTTCACCGATGGATTGTGCAGCGAGGACACCGGCGGGGTCTCCGATTTTGGCCATGTCATTGGTAGCCAAGTTGTGTCCGTAGCATTTGGCACATAGACCAAATCTGAGCTTACATGTAAGAGGTGATCTGACTTCAACTTCCTTGACTCCGGCTGTTTCTATCTCGACCGCCAATTCTTCGGTGATCATTTCACCGGCGTCCACCATGACTTTTTTGGTGGTGGGGTGAACAACTTTCTTGACGGTGAAGCGATGAGCAATACGCTTGCCAAAGACTTTTCCACGTTCGGCTTCCGAACTAATGGTGATAAAGTCATCGGTGCCACAGTCTTCAGCTCTGACGATAGCATCGTGAGAAACATCTACCAAGCGACGTGTAAGATAACCTGCGTCAGCAGTACGAAGAGCGGTATCTGTAAGACCTTTTCTGGAACCACGGACTGAGGTAACGTACTCGAAGATAGAAAGACCTTCACGGAAGTTACCTTTGGTAGGTAGCTCAACGAAGTTACCAAGAGGATCAACGTTGATACCACGCATTGCGGAGAGCTGTTTGACGGTGTTTTTGGTAATACGTCCCATACCTGTGTCGATGATAAGACGGATAGGATTGGTGGGTGCAAATGTATTCCAAGTTTTTTCGGCGAGATCGTCGGCTGTGTCCATCCACATTTGGATAGTAAGCTTTCTGCGTTCGTCATCGGTAATAAGACCAAGCTTGAAGTTTTCTTCAATCTCTTTGGCTTTTTGGTTTCCTTCTTCAATGACAACATCTTTTTCCGGGTACATTTCGTTGTCCGAGATGGCGAACGATAGACCGGAAACAGTGGCGTAATCAAAACCAATATCTTTGACAGCGTCGATTAATTTCACCACTCTCTTTACCTCGAGCTCTTTGATGGCTCTGTGGAAAAGTGCAGAAATTTCTTTTCTGGGAAGATTTTTGTTGATGAATTCCCATTCTGCGGGAAGAATGCTGTTGAAAAGAATACGACCAACAGTGGTGTGAGTGAACTCCTTGGAGTCCGTACTGAGACGAACATCAATGGCTTGGCGGACTTTGATAGTGCCTGTTTGGTAAGCGGTGATGGCCTCTGCTGGGGTACCGAAAGGTGCGGCGTATGGGGCTAAGTTTTCATCTAGTGAAGTGAGGTAATACACACCAATGGCCATTTCTTTGGAGTCAGGAATGGATGCAGGGCTACCCTGAGAAGGTTTGAGGAGGTTGAATTGGGGGAGCATGTGCTTCTTGGCTTCACGAATGGATTTCTTGGTAAGAGGCACGTGAACAGCCATTTGGTCACCGTCGAAGTCAGCATTGAAACCTCCACAGACTACAGGATGAAGTCTTATTGCAGCACCGTCGATAAGCTTGGGCCAGAAGGCTTGGATGGAAAGTTTGTGAAGCGTGGGCGCACGGTTTAGGAGGACCGGGTGCTTCCTGGTGATATTTTCCAAGATGTCGTAAACCTCAGGTTGGCGTTTTTCGATGATGGCTTTGGCGGCTTTGACGTTTGGAGCCATGTCTTGCTTGATGAGCTCGTGAAGCACGAAGGGCTTAAACATTTCAAGAGCCATGTCTTTGGGAAGACCACATTGGTTGAGTTTGAGCTCAGGACCGACAACGATAACGGAACGTCCGGAGTAGTCGACACGTTTTCCCAATAGATTTTGACGGAAACGACCTTGTTTGCCTCTGAGCATGTCAGAAAGGGATTTGAGAGTTTTTCCGGCACGAGATCTGCGAGATGAGCGTGCTTGAGATGAGTCGATAAGTGAATCAACTGCTTCCTGAAGCATGCGTTTCTCGTTTCTCAAAATGATTTCAGGTGCGCCAAGATCGATAAGATGCTTGAGACGATTGTTGCGGTTTATGACTCTACGGTAGAGATCGTTTAGATCGGAGGCAGCGAAGCGGCCACCGGAGAGCTGGACCATAGGACGAAGATCTGGGGGGATAACAGGGAGGACACGAAGAATCATCCATTCGGGTCTAATCTTGGCGTCGAGCAATCCACGAGCAACCTGAAGACGTTTGGTGGCTTTGAGTCTCTTGGCTTCTGAGCTAGAACCAAGATCTTCCTTGAGCTGGGCAACAAGATCGTCAAGATTGATTTGCTGGAGAGCAGTAAGAAGAGATTCTGAACCCATACCTGCGTCTACCCAGTCGGCGAGATTGTATTCTTGAAGTTTGCCATATTCGGCATCTGCCAAGAGGGAATTTACCCGAACGCGTTCTACTAAGGACTCTAGTTTGTTGTAGATTTCTTCGGTGACAGCCATCTCAAGAACCATTTGTTCTCTGGTTTGAGCGATTTTCTGCTTGGTCTCAACTTTGAGATTTTCAGATTTCATTTCGAACTCGTCTTTGACCTTGATTTTTTTCTTGAGGTCTTTGAGTTCTACCAGACCTTTGTCTTTGAGTTCTTCGATTTGTTTATCAAAACTAGCTCTGACTTCTACAAGCTTGGCTTCTCTTTGCTCGGAAATACTTTGCTTGGCGGCTTCCCTACCCTCTTCATTGATCCTCATGACGAGGTATTTGGAGAAATAGATGACTGATGTGAGAGCTTTGGGTGATATATCCAACAGCAAACTCAGCTTGCTGGGAGCACCTTTGAAAAACCAGACGTGAGAAACAGGAGCAGCAAGGTCGATGTGACCCATGCGCTCGCGTCTGACACGACTGAGAGTAACTTCTACTCCACATTTGTCACAGACAATGCCTTTGAAGCGGACTCTCTTGTATTTTCCACAGTAACATTCCCAGTCTTTGGTAGGACCAAAAATGCGTTCGCAGAAAAGTCCATCTTTCTCAGGTTTCTGAGTACGATAATTAATGGTTTCAGGTTTGGTTACCTGTCCGTGAGACCACTTCTTAATCTCGTCAGGTGACGCGAGTCTGATTTGGAGTCCGGTAAAGTCGACGATGTTATTCATTTTTTCAGTTAGTTTTTCATTAATTACTGATTATCAGCTTCAACTTCTTCTTGCTGTTTGAAACCGCCGGCTTCGGCACTTTCTTCTTCAAGATCATCTACTTCGTATTGATCCGCAGGAACTTGAGCTTCTTCTTCGGGAACTATAGGAGTAGTTTCCTCGGTAAGGACAGCGGCGATTTCTGGCTTGACTGCAGCTTCGACCACTTCCTCGGAGACAATATTTCCTGTAGGAATGATGGCGAGTGAAAGAGAGTTTAATTCTTTGACCAAGACCTTGAAGGATTCAGGGACGGAGGACATAGGAATCTCCTCACCCTTGACAATGGCTTCAAAAGCTTTGGAGCGACCAACCACATCGTCGGACTTGAGGGTAAGCATTTCCTGGAGAGTGTAGGCAGCTTTGTGTGCTTCGAGAGCCCAGACTTCCATTTCTCCCAAACGCTGACCACCCATTTGAGCTTTACCACCGAGAGGCTGTTGGGTAACGAGAGAGTAAGGCCCAATTGATCTTGCATGAGTCTTGTCCTCAACCATGTGGTTGAGTTTGATGATGTAGCCAACACCTACGGCTGTTTCCTGCTCAAAAGGCTGACCTGTACGGCCGTCGTAGAGCTGGGTTTTGCCGGTTATGGGAAGACCTGCTTTTGCGAGTAGATTTTCAATTCTTTCTTCTTCTACGTTTTCAAAAACCGGAACAGCAATTTTTATACCTAGTTTGGTGGCTGCGTAACCGAGCTGAGCTTCAATGAGCTGACCAAGGTTCATACGAGCCAGTACCGACAGAGGAGAGATGATGATGTCGACAGGGCTGCCATCCGGAAGATAAGGCATATCAGCTGAGGAAACAATTTTGGAAATGACTCCTTTGTTTCCATGGCGTCCGGAAACTTTGTCACCAACAGTGATTTTTCTTAATTGAGCAACTCTGATTTTGATTTGTTTGATGACACCGGAATCGAGTTCGTCACCGCTTTCTCGATCCAATATTTGGACGGAGATGACTGTCCCCTGCTCACCATGGGGCATGCGAAGAGAAGTATCACGGACTTCACGAGCTTTTTCTCCGAAGATGGCTCTTAAGAGACGCTCTTCAGCAGTGAGTTCTGTCTCGCCTTTGGGGGCGATTTTACCGACGAGGATGTCATTGGGACCGACGGCAGAACCAATGGCGATGACACCATCGGGGCCAAGGTTTCTGAGATCTGTTTCGGCAACATTGGGAATATCACGAGTGAGTTCTTCTGCACCCAACTTGGTATCCATAACATCACAAACATGTTCGTGGATAGAAATACTGGACAGAAGATCTTCTTTGACACAACGCTCGGAAATTACTACAGCATCTTCGTAACCTAGTCCTTCAAATGCTGCGTAAGCAATGGTTAGATTTTGTCCGAGAGCTAATTCACCGTTTTCGGCTGCGGGTCCATTGATGATGAGATCACCTTTTTGGACTTTGTCACCCACATTGACCATGGGGGTTTGGTTGTAACAGGTGTCTTGAGAGGTCCCGTAATATTTTCTCAGATTGTAAGTTTCGATATTTTTGTTGACCTCGACAAAACCGTAATCAAAAGGAGAAATTTCGGAGGCAGCTGTTTTGGCTTCCTCAGTTCCAAGTTTGATATCGATATGAGCAGCATCGGAGGCAACTACCTCTCCTGCATGACGAGCTCGCACTACCCAACCCATGGATTCGGCCACTGTGTCTTCCATACCTGTGCCTACGACAGGGGCTGCAGGCTTGACCAGAGGCAAAGCCTGGGTAAGGTGATGAGTACCCATGAGGGCACGAGTACCTTCATCTTGCTGAATGAAAGGAATAAGTGCAGCGGAGGTACCGATAACCTGGCGAGGTACGACATCAATGTATTGGACTAGAGTTGCGTCGGCTTCAATGAATTTGCCTTGGTAGCGAACAGGAACCCATTTTTGGGTGATGAAATCGCCTTCGCGATCCACTCCTGCGTGGGTGATATAAGCATCTTCTTCGTCATCGGCGGCGAGGTAAACGACCTCATCAGAAATGCGCATTTGAGTAGTGTTACCTTTGGTCTCTTTAATGACCTTGAGATAAGGAGCTTCGAGGAAACCGTAAGGATTGACACGGGTATAAAGAGCAAGATAGGTAACCAAACCAATGTTTGGACCTTCGGGAGAGCGGACGGGACATGTACGGGAGTACTGGGATGAGTGAATGTCACGCATGGAGAAGGAGGCGCGCTCTCTGGTGATACCACCGGGTCCCATGACTGAAATACGTCTAAGGTTGTCGATTTCCGAGAGAGGGTTGACCTGATCCAAGATGGATGAAAGTCTGTTTCTGCGGAAGAATTCGGTGATAGAAGAAATAATTGGGCGAGGATTGACGAAAGCGGCGGGTGTGGGAAGCTCGTCGGGCTTGGCCAGAGACATTTTCTCTTTGATGGAGCGTTCGAGACGAAGAAGGCCTACTTTGAAAGATGTTTGGTTGACTAGTTCTCCGACGCAACGAATACGGCGATTGGCTAAGTGATCGATGTCGTCTGTCTTACCTTTGCCATTTTGAAGACTAATGAGATATTTGATGGAACCAATGACGTCGTCGATGGAGAGGGTGATGTGTTGTTTGTCGATGGGAGTGTTGGTGCCTAGTTTACGATTGAGTTTGTAGCGGCCAACTAGTCCTAGATTATAACGGCGGGAATCGAAGAACATTTGGTGGAGAAGAGCTTTGGCGTTTTCCAATACTGCGGGTTCTCCGGGGCGGATTTTTTGATAGAACTCAAGAAGAGCCTCTTCGGTGTTGGTGGTGGTGTCTTTGAGAAGGGTGGTAGCGACGTATTGGTGATCTTTGTTGGTGTCGACGTCGGCAAAAAGTTCAAGAATCTGAGAGTTTTCGGAAAAACCGAGAGCTCTAACCAGGGTGGTAGCAGAGACTTTGCGGTGTCGGTCGATCCTAACAGAGAGATGGTCGTTGCGGGAAACGATGACTTCGAGCCAGGAACCACGCATAGGGCGGATTTCGGCTTGGTGAAGGGCACGTCCTGAGTGAGGATCCATTTCACGAGTGAAATAGACACCGGGAGAGCGGACAACCTGGTTGACCACGACACGTTCAACGCCATTGATGATGAAAGTGCCGGTATTGGTCATCATGGGAATGTCTCCCAAGAAAATTTCCTGTTGTTGAGTGGCTTTTGAGTGGAGATTGGTGAGCTTGACGGTAGCCCAAAGAGGAGCTTCGAAGGTGACGCCTTTTTCGATGGCTACTTTAGGAGTGATTTTGGGGAGTCCAACGCGAGAGGAAAGGAATTCGAATTCAAAAACCTTACCGGTAAAATCCTTAATAGGATTAAGCTCGGTGAGAGATTCGCTTATACCTTCTTGAAGGAATTGTTTGTACGAGTCGATCTGTATCTTGGTAAGATCTGATTGTTCTAACTTTGGGGTGATCTTTCCCCAGTTTTCGCGATTGATTGGTTTAATCATCCTTATTTTTTTTAGTGTTTATGGGCAGAAATGATAACAATGCGCAAACGTACAAAAACCTGACCAGAATGGCCAAGTTATATAGCAGTGTTGGTAGTATAACCTAGGAGCCTGGACTATGTCAACAGGGTGGAGCCTGATACAGTAATTGACTTTTTGAAGATTATAAGATAACATGTGCAGGTATAAATATCCCAAATTTTCAACCAAGGAGTAGGATATGAAGCACTTTTTAAAGGAAACTGTGATCAACTATCTGATTCTCAGTGTATTTTCTTTGCTTGCGGCAGCATTACTGGCACCTTTGGTGTTTATGTTGCTGTCTCGCGAGGAATTTCCAACTTATTTCAGCCTTTTTTCCGGTGACTATAGCTCAGTTTGGATCGCTATGGTTTTGGCAAATACTGCCACATCAGTGATTATAAGTTTTTTCCGGGTGATGGCAAAAGTCAAAAGGGCAAAAATGGTCGTAAGTGCCATGGCTACTTCAAATGTCACGTTTGTAGAGGCGTTGATTTTGGTAAGCCGTAGTTATCGCTCAAGCGAGAATCCAAATACCTGGAATAAAACTCAATTTAACCGAGATTTGTGGAAGCTTCGCGAAATAGGCGTGTTTAAATAAGTGCTATACCGACCCATATGGGTCGGTTTTTTATTGGCAATCTTTTTTGAGATAGATACAGACGTTGTCGTTGTGTTCTTCGATGGTTCTTGCAAAATGGATTTTTCCTGAAGAATCATGAATGTAGAACCAATTTGGTGTGGCTTGAGGTGAAGCGGCTGCACTTAGGCTGTCTTTGCCTGGATTGGAAATAGGTAAGGATGGTAGTCCTGGGTTGAGATACGTGTTGTAAGGCGACTTGACTTGGAGATCAGCGCGAGACAGATTTTGTGGCCACCAGTTGCACTCTAATTTTTTGCACCGCGATGTACCCAGAGCGTATTGGACCGAAGCATCTACTTGTAATGGCCAACCTGCTTTAAGACGATTACTGAGTACGCCTGCAACTTCAGGCATTTCGGAGGCATTGGCAGCCTCTCTTTCGAGGAGGGAGGCAAGTATGAGGATTTCTTGCTCTCTGTCTTGACTAATCATTAGATCTGAAATGATGAGACGGTAGTTGTCATTAAGGCGTGAGACAACTGTCTGAGCATTAGCTTTGGGGTCAAAATCATAGGTGTTGGGAAATAGTTTGCCTTCAAGGTCTTGCGTGAGCTGGAGGAAGGACGCACTATCAAACTTCACATCTTGATTGTTTTCCTTGAGAGCTCTGTCGATCAGAAGGGCGATTTCTTGACGTCTAAGTCCTTCGGGGATAGTGATTCGAACCTGTCGTGAGTACGCTTTGGTGAGTTTTTGAGCAATGGTAGAGGCATCCGTTGAGGGGGAAAGTCTAAAATACCCTGCTTGGATTTTGTTGGCTATGCCAAGTCTAATGACGGTGATTTTGAAGGCGGTGCGAGAGCGAATTAACTTCTTTTGGCTGAGATTGTTGATTATTCGGTCAAGATTTTCTCCGGAAACCACTTCAAACTCTTGTTCAGGGGTGGAGTGCACAGTAACGGGGCGCGTGGAAATAAAATACCAGCCGAGTGCGCCGATAAAAAGAATAGAAAAGACAGTAAATAGACGTTTGAGCACTAGAGTTTTAAACTTCGCTTAAGAGAGCGCGTCTGTAAGTATTCTTTTTGGTGTCGTATATGAAGATACGTCCACATTTGCAGGTGACTTGTTCTGAACCTTTTACCTTGGTGGACGGCTGATGCAGGCCGCTACTTAAGGCTGTGCCACAGCCGACACAAGAGCCCCTAGAAAGAAGCCAAGCCTGAACTGGGGCAATGATGTTTTTGAACATATGATTATTGTCACCTAGAGAGAGTGATTTTGCAAGCGGTTATAGGGAATCCAAATAGTCTTGGAGAATAATTGCGGCGGCTGTTTGGTGCTCAAAGGCTTTGATGTCGGCGCCGCTTTTCCCTGCCTCACGCATCTTGGAGCGAGCTTCTTTGGAGCTAAGGTCTTCATTGAAAAGAACAATTTCTCCTGAAAATATTCGGGGTAATTTTTCCGACAATTCTTCTGCCGTCTTGACTAATGGACCGCTTGAGGGTGTACCGATAACAATAGTTGAGGGGTTGAGTCTGGCTATAAACGGAGCCAGACGTGCAACTAGAACATCTATATCACGCTCAAAAATAGTGTGCAGGGGTTCGGACAATAGTCCTTCATGGGAAATGGCGATGCCCGTGTGAGCAGTGCCCGGATCGAGACAAAGTGTGACTGACATATCTTAGTTCTTTACTAATTCTGCTTCTATTATAAGACGTCTGAGTGTAGTGCCAGGTGGAACACAGGTAACTACTTTGATAGTTTTTTTTGAATAGTCTTGCCGCAGTACCCAGAGTTCGTTGGGTTTGACTTCAAATGTTTTAGAAACACGATAGGTGTACTCGATCCCATCGTAAGCAATAAAAATATCAGATCCTACTTTGAGTTTTGGTAAGGTGGAGAAAATGGATTTATAATTTTTGGGGTCGAAGAACTGAGGAAGAGTAGAGTGACCGAAAATAACTGGGGAACCGATCTGTCCTGGCATGGCTGTTTGGGGATAATGGACGAGCGCTTTGGTGAGGTCTTCACTTTTTAGACTGACATTTGCGCTCTCAATACCGAGAGAAGGAATCGAGAGTGAATATGATTTGGGGGTGGCGTGCGCTTCTTGGGTAGTGCTTTCTTGTGTAGAGAAGAGATCATTTTGGATACTACCGGGAAACCAATTGCTGGCCTTAGTAAAATCGGCAGCCCCGGAAACGAGAGTAGGTCCGGAGTTCTCCCCTGCTTGAGAAACGTATGATGCCGGAGAAAGTAGACCGGAGTCGGTAAAAATCCCAAGAATGTTTATGTTTTGAAAGTCAAAACTAACAATGGGATAGATGACGAAAGCGACCAATCCCAAACCTATAGCAGAGATTAACGTTGGAAGAGCTTTGACATATCGAGGAATAAATCTTCCCGGATGCGGGTCCTTTGGGGTGGCCTTGCGGTATCCGTAAAGCATTATTGGGGGATGACTTCTATTTCAATGTTGTTGAAAGGCAAGAATCCAGTCGAAAGAAAGGGAATAGCGGGGGAAGTGACTGCTTTGGCATCCGAAAAACCACTGATACTCTGGAGTAGTTGTCTGGCTTGAGAAAAGCTCTTGCCCCTGATCATTTGGGAATACTCCTTCTGATCTAAGCTCTGAAAGAGAGTGGCATTGACGGTAGCTTTGGCTATATAAGAATCGCCTTTTTGAGATGGGCTTTCTATCTTTACATCTGTTGTATCTTGATTGAATGTAAGTCCTGATGGTATAAGCGACCCAAGCTCTTTCTTTACTAATTCAAAGAGAGCGAGTTTTGAATAAACCAATAAATCAACTGACCCAGCCAATTCAAGACCGACGTTGGACGCCTCTTCCCCTACACCTTTATCGAATTTCTTTTGGGTGAAATGTAGATCATTGAGAGGTAGGGCACCGTTGTTGGGGTCTTGCGAACTGAGCTGCTGACTGGTTTGTTCTTTGATTTTATCTGTAGCAAGACCAAGGACTTTTTCCTGATCTGTTTTGTCGACCGCCTTGACAGTTCGAGAGGTGCCTCCGGAAAAATCGGCTTCAGCTATCGCATAGAGAATAGTTTTTGGATAATTGTCAACAATGAATATAGAATTTTTGGCCAGATTGTGTTCGGCTCCAATTTTTGAAGATTTAACTACTACCGATCCTTGTTTGCCGTATTCTTCTCTCCCTGTGAGACGGTCAGCGCTTTTGGATGCGATGGTGACCGAACTATCAATAACAAAGTTTGATTTCCCTGTCTCGGATGCAAGCACAGATCCTGATTTGACAGTAATGGGACTACTCGAACTATTGAATATGGTGACATTCCCTGTGGCTCTCTCTCCCACCGTAGCTTCCCCGGTAGTGCTAACCTCTTCTTTAGCTGTGCCACTGACTGTCTGTTTTTGAGCAATTAGAGTGGGAAGCCCAACCTGATTTTCTTGAGCGATGGCGATTTCTATTTCTTTTGTGAATTTTTGAGGATTAACGAATACCTTTACTTTGGCTGCCCCAAAGGAAAAATAATAGACAGGGATGGCGAATAATATCAACAGAAATACTCCGACAAAGGCAAAGGGGAGTTTGTTTCGAGTCAGAGGAAATCTTTTTATGATGTTTAATCCTGGAATGAGCCTCTTGAGATTTAGTTTCTGTCGGGGGATAGAATTACCCAGTTGCTCCCCAACAACAGCAAACTTGGCTGCTTCTTCCACAGTAGGCATTTCATTGATCTGGATTGACGTGCTGGCCGATGCGTTTTCTGAAACAGGAATAGCATCACTTTCTTCAAGAATTTCTTCCGGTGGAGATGTCTCCTCAAAAGTGAAACCTAAGTTTTCCAAATCAGCAGTTGGCTTGTGATCGGGAATGTAAATATTGGATGTTTCCGGCTCCGTACTGATTGGTTTTTCTTCAATTACAGGTGTAGTTTTGACATCGAGGCCAAGATGTTGGGCAGCTTCACTACCACCGGCAAGCGCTACTGCTTTTATACTAAGGTCGACAGGAAGAATCTCTACCTTGGGCATGTGAACGAAAGGGAGCCTTTCCTGCCAGGGGTAGGCTAGGATTTGTTGCTGTTCATCTTCCAGATTGCCCCCATCGGTAAGCAAGAAACGAGCAGGAAGAGAATCAAACTCCATGCGAGTGAGCCCCTCTTCCACGTCACGTGCCAGATCTCCTGAGGTGCCAACTTCTTCGGTGGCTTCTACCTTGCCAAGTTTGACGACTGAGACGACAACTTTGGTATTGAAAATTTCCAAGAGGATGGCAGTGGGAGGAATGCCTTCTTTTTGTTTGAGGAAATGAGCGATAGCTTGAGTGGTGGGGACAACGCCGATAGGATTAAGCTTGAGTTCGCCTACTATCTTGCCGATGAGATTTCTTTTGGTGGGATGGATGCCATCATCTCCGAGCCAAGATTCCGGTAGGCCAAAAATAATACGATGCGGTGCGGGTTTTATATTCTTCACTGCTTCGGTGATTGAAGCGTCGACACCGTTAATCAGTGATTCCTCATCTTCCCATAACTCAAATGACCCTTGACCTACTATTTGAGGCTCTCCGTCGAGTAGCTCCCAACAAACGGATTTTATGAGAGATTCGTGAATTTCGACTGCAAGGAAATATTCGGCAGGCGTTTCTTTTTTGTTGCTACCAAATATATTTTTTAAATTCATGTGTCGATCGTCTCCTCGCGGAGCATTTATACAAACTGCAAGTAGAGACGCCGGAGAGACGCCCCCAACGATTCTTGCTTTACTGTTTTTATCTTAGCAAGTTCCCCGGTATTAGTCACGTGCGGTCCTCCACAAAACTCTTTGGAGAAGAGATTTGGTGCGTTGCCGATGGAATAGACACTTACTATGTCAGGATATTTTTGCCCAAAAAAGGCGAGGGCTCCTTCTGATAAAGCTTGCTCTCTAGGCTTCTCTTCGCGGATGACCGGAAGGTTTTCCGAAATTTTTTGATTGATGAGATTTTCTATTGAGATAATTTGTTCATCGGTTAGCTTATCCGGATGAGAGAAGTCAAAGCGGAGTCTTTCGGAGGTGATATTGCTACCCTTTTGCTGGACATGGGAACCCAAAATTTGTCGGAGGGCACTGTGAAGAAGGTGGGTGATGGTGTGATAGGCGGTGACTGTTTCTGATTTGTCGGCGAGACCACCTTTGAACATACCAGCTGAAGTGGATCGAGAAAGTTCTTTGTGCTTTTCAAATTCTTCTTTGAATTGGTTAAGGTTCACCGATTTACCCATCTGAGAAAGAATTTCAATGGTAATCTCAAGGGGGAAGCCCAAATTTTGATAGAGATCAAAGGCTCCTTTTCCGTCGATGTTAGGATCCTTATCCAATTCCTTTAGTCCCTTTTCCAAAGATTGGGAAAATTTATTTATTTCTGTAGCTACTGTATCCCCTATCAGAGTAGTGTCGGATTCCTGTTCAAAGTAAATGCCGTCATAGAGACTTACTATGACTTTGATAATATCAGTGAGTTTGTCTAAGCCGCTGCGAGAACCGGTAAGGTCGTAGAATTTGACTGCACTACGACGAAGCAAACGTCTCAACACGTATCCCTGGGCTTTGTTTCCGGGAATGACACCGTCGTGGATAAGGAAAGTGGCGGCGGTGAGGTGATCGGCGATTATTCGCATAGCCGAGCGATTGTCATCCTCCGAATATTGTTTGTCGGTGATTATTTCCAGTTTACTAATGATGGGAGAGAGAATCGATGTTTTGAAGATATCAGGATCATTGTTGACTGCAGCGGACAGGCGGGTGAGTCCTCCACCAAAGTCGATATTTTTATTGGGTAGCTCTCTAAGATTGCCATCTTCTTGCTTGATATATTGCATAAAGACCGAGTTGCCAATTTCTAGGTAGCGGCCACAATCGCAATTGGGATGGCAGGCTTCATCTTTCCACTGAGAGGCTTCATGGAGCTTGAGATCTGTCCCAAAATCATAGAACACCTCACTGTCGGGACCACCCGGCTCACCAGACGGCATTTGTTCAGGTGTGCCTGCCCGTGACCACCAATTTTTCTTGGCTGGGTAGGTGAATATTTTTACTCCTTCTTTGGCGTCAATTCCGTGACGGGAAAAAAGGTCTTGCCAGATTCTTATGGCTTCTTCGTCTTTGGCTACTCCCGAACCTCCTTCAAATACTGATACAAAAATATTATTTGGGTCAAGCCCTATACCCTCCTCTTTGTCGGTGAGGAAAGTGTAGAACCAATCAAGTTGTTCTTTTTTGAAATAATCACCGAGTGACCAGTTACCCAGCATTTCAAAAAAAGTGGTATGACGATTGTCTCCTACCTCCTCAATGTCCTGCGACCTGAAACACTTTTGACTATCGACAAGTCTAGTACCAAGAGGGTGTTTTTCTCCGAGTAGATAAGGCATCATAGGTTGCATGCCGGCGCTGGTAAAAAGAGTAGTAGCGTCTCCCTGGGGAACCAAAGAAGAAGAGGGCATAATTGCGTGTCCTCTGTTGACGAAAAAATCGAGATATCTTTTTCTTATTTCGTTGATGTCCATTTGAATACAAATTATAGCCTAGTGCAGATGAAAAATATCTTACCTCTAGTGTGAATGCGAAATTATTTTGGGGGGTAAAAATATTCGGGGTGGTGAGGAACATGGGGAGGTGGTGGTGGAGGAGCTTCACTGGGACTATAAGCGTGGTGAGGTGTTTCTTCCGGAGAAGTAACAGGAGGAGAAAAATCAGGGATGTTTTCGGCAGAATTACTTTGACCTAGGTGTCGAAGATTTTCAGGCAGGCTGTCCATGATTTCCTTCATTAGCTTCCTGCCTTCTTCTGTTCCCAGCACCAGAGTACCAAGTACGCCGACGGTCAGGCCAAAAAGAAAAGAGCTGTTGTGATGATTTGAATTAGAGTCCTTCGGATTCATACGCTTCAACATTGATTGGTGGTTCCGGTTTGCGTTTGCCTAGAAACTGAGAAACGGATTCAACTATTTTTCCCGATTGTTTAATACCTTCGAGAAGGGCGATAAATCCGGCAGCAGGCTGTGAAAGTTTTTGAACAGTTGATTCAACAGTATCGAGGGTATTGTTTATCTTAGTCAGAGTATATTTCACTTCCTTGAGAATGGTGATGAGCTGAATGCCGATGATTACGGCCAATATAGTGAGGAGGGAAGTGGAGACAAGAGAGACGATTTGTGGAAGAGTCATATATTCATAATACCAGTTCTTATTGGCTGACGATGGTGACCGGGATTTCGATGATTGAGGATCTGCCAAAACGGTTGGTGACTTGCACTGTTATAGTGGTTTCTCCTACGGGCAGAGTGTAGCGAACCAAGAAGTGCCCCGATGAATCCGGCTTGGCTCGAGTATCCTCGTTTATCTCGATGGTGGAATCAACAGAAGTAGTACCTTCAATCTCTAGAGGTGATATGAGTACACTCTGAGGGGTGGGTCTTTGGATGTCTAATTTTGGTGGTGTAAGTATGGCTCGGAACTGAAACCCAAGATAGACAAAAAAGACCAAAGCAGCGACGCCAAAAAGTACTAATTGGGAATTTAGAAAAGAAAATGAGAAAGGTCTCTTTCTCTTGCTCGGGATGGCATTTCCAATATGTGGTTGGCGATAGTCCCTTCTAAAGACAGCGACTAACTCTTCAGGTTTTCTCTCTAGTCTGAGAGCGAGATTGCGGATAAATCCTTTGGCGAATGTTTCCGAAGGAAGCTTGGCAAAATCATCAGCCTCCAGGGCAACAATATATTTTATGTCAATTTTGGTAAGTGAAGAAAGCTGCTCCAGAGAGTAATTTTTTCCTTCACGAGCGGTCTTGAGTATCTGCCCGACTGTCTTCATAGTATTTATTCGGATTCACTTTGGGCAAGGTATTCTTCAAAGCTGTTAACTAGGATTTCGTGAGGTTTGTTGCCGGCGGACTGGGTGATAATACCACGCTCTTGTAATTGATCGATTATGCGCGCTGCACGAGCATAACCAACTTCCAAGCGGCGTTGAAGCAGTGAGGCCGAAGCCTTTTGAGCAGTGATACAAAGCCTAGCTGCTTCCTCAAACTTTTCGTCTACATCACCCATGTCTTGACCAGTAGAACTAACACTGCCAGGCGAGGCGACTACTTTGGTGACTGTTTCATCGTGAACTGCAGACACTCCAGTTTGACGAATGAAGTTTATTAGACTGGTGATCTCTTTGTCGGAGACGAAGGCACCTTGAATACGTTTGGGTTTGGCAAAATCAGGAGGAATAAAAAGCATATCTCCTTTGCCTAAAAGTTTTTCCGCTCCGGGGGTATCGATGATGACACGACTGTCGATCATGGAGGTGACCTGGAAAGCTATGCGAGCGGGAATGTTGGCCTTGATAAGACCAGTAAGGACGTTTACCGATGGGCGCTGGGTAGCGAGGACGAGATGGACACCAGTAGCACGAGCCATCTGAGCCAGGCGAACAATTTTTTCTTCGATTTCGTTGGCATTCTTGCTCATCATGATATCAGCCATCTCATCGATAATGATGATGATGTAAGGCATAGAACTAAATCCGCTCATTTCGTGGTAGCCGACAATATTTTTGACCCCAACTTCTTGAAAAATACGATAACGCTTTTCCATTTCCGCTACTGCCCAGGATAGCGCATTAACGACTTTATCAACATCGGTGATGACAGGTGTAAGCAGGTGAGGAATGTCTTGATATGGAGTGAGTTCTACACGTTTGGGGTCGACCATTATAAATTTGACTTCTTCGGGAGAGGCGCGGAAAAGAATGGAAGAAATAAAACTATTGATGAGGACGGATTTTCCTGACCCAGTGGTACCGGCGATGAGGACGTGGGGCATTTTGGACAAATCAATTACACAAGGAGCGCCGGAAACGTCCAACCCCAGAGAACAAAGTGTCTTGGCTTTACTCTTCTGCATGATATCGGATGCAAGCATTTGGCGCAGAGAAACAAATTCAAGAGATCTGTTGGGGATTTCTATACCGACTAAATCTCGTCCTGGTATGGGTGCTTCGATACGAATCTGTCCTTGAGGGGCAGAAAGGGCTAGGGCAAGGTCTGACTGAAGAGCGTTGATCTTACTAACTTTTGTCCCCATGGCGATTTTGAGAGCGTACTGGGTGACTGCGGGGCCGTAATTAACTTCGATTACTTTGGCGGCAATGCTAAATGATTCTAAAGTATCCTGGATAATATCAACATTTTTATTGATATCTCCTCTATCGGCTTTGCCCAATTTTTGGTCCGATAGCAGATTGAGCGGAGGGTACTGCCAAACCACATCGGCAGCTCCTTCTGGACGACTCGGAATAATGGTGGAGAGAGGAGCAGATTCTTTGATTGTAGGTTTTGTGGATTCAGATATCGAGGAAGGCGGGTTGACTGATAACGGTTCGTCGTGAGTGTTGATTTTTATGCCGGTAGACTTGCCTTGAAAGACAGCTTCATTTCTTTTGCCCAGAGACACTCCTTTGAGCTTGCCTGTGGCAGATTGCATTTTGTCAAAACTACTCTGGAGGATGACTAGTAAATCCTCGATTGAGGTCTCAAAAAGTATAAAGAGACCAATGAGAGTACCGACGACATAAAAAAGAAAAGCACCCGGAACGGAAATCAGTGTTGAAACAGAGAGGAAAATTTGTTCGCCGATGCTGCCTGATTTGGTGAGACCGGTAAGTGAAACTAGTGTGATCACTGCCCCGAGAAGTACATGGGGTGAGGCGATAGCCAGTTTGGCACTGGTGAGCATGAGCCCCCCAACAACAAAGATGAAAGGTAGAAGCATAAAGGTCCAACCCAAGAAGCTACTGCCTATCTCATAAACTTTTGAGAGAAAAACACCCTGTTGAGAAAAAGACACCGCAATCAATCCCCCAATCCCGATGACCAAAATGGCCAGGATTGAGTTCATGGTGTCTTTCTTGATATTGACTTTGAATGGTTTGTTGCGACGACCTTTCTTACGTGCCATAAGCTATCTAAGTATAACCTATTAGGCTTACACTTCCATGATGATGGCGATCACAAGTGGGCGTCGCTGGGTAGTGTTGTAGGCAAATTTTTCCAGCTGACCTTCTATCTTTTTGCGCAGGAATGACCAATCGGTAGCAACACCCCGCAGGTCTTTGAGACATCTGATAACTTCTTTGCGAGCTTCGTCTATAAGATCATGAGACATCTTTTGGTATACAAATCCACGAGAGATGATTTCTACTTCGCCGGCTACTTGGGAGTTGTCTTTGCGAATAGGAACAATAGCAAGGAGAATTCCATCTTCAGACATTACCTGACGATCCCGAAGTACCACGGTACCCACGTCTCCAATACCAAGACCGTCGACGTAGATGTTTTTGGTCTCGAATTTGGGACCTTCTTTAACGACATGATTTTCAAGAATTACCGACTGACCCTCCGAAAGAACCAGAACTTTTTCCGGATCAAAGTTCATATCTTTGGCCATATTTTTGTAGAGCATCATATGACGAAGATCTCCGCCAATCGGAATGATGTGCTTGGGCTTGGTAAGCCTGGCTAGAAGAGCCATATCACCACGATAACCATGACCAGAAACGTGTAGGTTATCCGAGGTGCCCGAGTAAACGACATCGATATTGTTTTTGTAAAGAGTATCCATTAGCTCAAAAATATCTGCGTCGTTTCCGGTACCAGGGATAGCGTTGGAACTGATGATGACCTTGTCGCCTTTCTTGAGTCGAATAATACGATGCTCATCGTTGGCTAACCTGTGCATGGCAGATCCTGCCTGACCTTGAGATCCTGAAACAATGAGTGTAACCTGAGAGGGAGGTAGTGTGGCTGCTTGTTGAGGTTTGATTAAAACTCCGGGTGGAACTTTCATAAAGCCTGTTTTCAGGGCAGCTTCGATATTTTGCTCCACAGAACGACCTACTATGGCGACGCGGCGGTGATATCGTATAGATGCATCTATGGCAATCTGAAAACGAGCGATCGACGAAGACATTCCGGTGAATACCACTTTGCCTACAGTATTTCTAACTTCATTGTCTATAGCGGTGACAAGGGATCTCTCGGAAGGACAGAAACCTGATTTTTCTATACCAAGACAGTCGGTCAATAGAAGATCAACTCCATTTATTCCAGCCATGGCCATCGCCCCAAGATCCGGCGGTAGATTGTCTATTGGGGTCAGATCAAATTTGTAATCTGCACCGTGATAAACTGTGCCTGCAGGAGTTTTTATTAGTAAATGGAAACAGTTGGGAACCGAATGGGTTGAGTGGATGAACTGAATTTGGAAAGGGCCTAGTTCGAGATTGCCTTCAACCGGAGTCATCCGATTGGTGACACCGTATTCTCGGACCTTGGTTTCGGCCATGGCGATGGCTAGCTTACCCCCAAAAACCTCGACTTTTTTTAGACGAGGAAGAATGTAGGGAAGACCACCGATGTGATCCATGTGAGGGTGAGTGAGAACAATGCCGCGTAAGTTTTTACCGGGTTTTTCGAGATAGCTAATATCAGGAATGACGGAGTCAACTCCAAGAGCACTGTCTTCGGGGAAACCCATGCCACAGTCGACCACGAGTTGGTCGTCTCCGAATTCATAGACATACATATTCTTGGTAACGGAACCGACGCCTCCAAGAGGAATAATTTTTAGAGCCGGTAGTTTTGAGACAGGTCTTCCTGTTTCAGGTCTTTGTGCGATGATTGGTGTGCCTGTTTTTGGCACGATTGGTTGATTGGGATTATTATTTGTATCCATAACAATAGTTAAGTAATTAATGATTGGCCATAAGGCCTCGCACTCCCACTAATCTAGGGAGTAGCTATTAACTTAAGTACATTTTACACACAAACCAGGAATCCGTTGTTTTTTTGGATAAATCTTAAATGGGGATTTAGCAGGTCAGGAACAAAACGTATATAAGTCGTATTTCAATGAGTATTATAGCATGGCACAAAAAAGGCGTCCTGTGGGGACGCCTGTGAACGAAGGTTATCTGGGGTGATTCTTAACGAATTCTTTAATGTAATCGAGAATATCGATGGTGGTATTCCACCCAAGCTCTTCACGAGCCTTCTGTGGTGAATCACCGGACTCGGCCCGGCCTGGATTACCATCAACGAACTCAAAGGGGCCTCCAAAGGCTATGGCAATCTCGATGATGGAATAGGCCTGGGTATTGTTGAGAGAGTAGCCGTCACCATGGCCATGCTTGGCTGCTAGAACCATACCACGGGCAAGATCACCCACATAGGTGAAATTCCTCATCTGTGTTCCTGGGTTGATGATGGTGAAGGGTTCTCCCTTGAGATATGCTTGTTCAAACTTGGCGATCAGGGTGGCGTATTTGCCCATGCCGTTTTCTCTGGGACCATATGCATTGAAAAAATAACAAATGGCGTAATCCATTCCGTACCAGGTGCCGTAGTTATTAATGAGATCGACATTGTTGGCTTTGGTGAATGAGTATGGGTTTTTGTGTCTCTCTTGGCCTTCAGTGGCAAATTTGGTGCTGGAGGCAGCGTAAACAAGTTTGCATCCACGTCTACGGCAAAACTCAACCACTGCAAAAGTGCCGACCGTGTTCAAATCGAAAACCACCTCAGGCTCCTTTTGTGATGGGGCAATGCGCGCGTATTCACCCAGGTGATATACAACATGCGGAGTCTCGGGAACAAGGGCGTCGATATCTTTGGTGTGCCCGCGGCGATATTGCGCACCGGGAGCGTGATTGGCCGCACTTCCGTTGAAATAATTATCGAGGGAAATTACATTGTTCCCAGGATCAGCGACGAGTAACTCAATGACATGCGAGCCCACGTGGCCGGCTCCACCGGTAACTAAGACAGTTTTTTGTGCCATGTATAACTCCTTTTGTGAAAGTGCCTTCTTTTACACGGAGTATATCACTACTACCACTTGGGCAAGAATTGCTTGACGTTGTCCGGAGTAACATTTACAGTGTGAGTCTGACCGGTGACAATGAGATAAGCTACCTTTCTGACAATACCCTCTATCGTGCGGCTGAGAGTGCGGATGCCTGAGTCGTAGCCCAGGGGACGGATGATTTGTGGCCAGAGGGTGGGGTCGATAGAAATAATGGAAGGGTCCATGCCTGCCGCTTCTAAAGCCTTGGGGAATAGGTAGTTTTGGGCAATGTGAGTTTTTTCTTCGTCGGTATAGGAGGGCATCTGGATGGGCTCAAGACGATCCATAACAGCTGTGGCGAGGTTGCCTGTGTTGTTGGCGGTGGCGATGAACATGACCTCGGAGAGGTCAACGGGAAAATCCAAAAAATGGTCAAGGAAGCGGTTGTTTTGGGTGGGATCAAGAAGCTCGACTAGGACACCCATGATATCCATGCGAGCCTCTTCAGTGACACGATCGATCTCATCGAGAAGAATAATAGGGTTTTTTACACCTGTGTCGCACAGCGCTTTGATAACGTATCCGGGTTCAGATTCTATATGAAGACGAGATTGGCCTCTAAGATCTCTGGCAGAGCCAAGTCCACCAAAAGGAATACGGGCTATGGGGCGGCCAAGCGCTTCCGATAGCGCATAGGCAAAGGTAGTTTTACCGGTACCTACCAAACCTACCAAACAAATTATGGGGGCACGCGCAACACCGAGATTTTTGGAGGCTCTGAGCTTGAGAACGGACATATATTCCAAAATGCGCTCTTTCACTTGATCCATACCGTGATGACTTTTGTCCATAGCAGCTTTTATTGCGACAAGATCGATGGGGCGCTCAACTCTTTTTGCCCACGGCACTTTGATTACCCAATCTAGATAATTGCTCAATTTTTCAAATTCTTCGGAATAAAAACCTTGGGCAAACATACGCTCCAAACGAGAAATTTGGCTTTGAATATCTTCTTTTAGCTCCGGAGGGAGTTCAATAGAATTTAGTTTTTGGTTTAGGATCTCAAGGTCGCGTGCAGCGGCTGTGTTTGAGGATTTGGCAGGATCATCCATTGGTTCATTATAACAAGATGGTGGAGGTGCCGCGATGGCTAGCGACATTAAAAAACGGGTAGCTGGGCTACCCGTTTTGAGTTTTATAAAACTTTGATGGCCTCAACAAGTGTAACGAAGAGGAAACCAAATGATAGATAAAGGAGTGTTACAACCAACGCAACTGCTTTTGAAAGGGGGGATGGGATGGCTGTGATGGAAAACGGTAATGCCGAAGTGATGACCATCCCCACATATTTTCCCCTGACCGTCCAGACGGGTGATTTGAGTTCTCCAACATGGTCGTTATCACCCGGCATTGTAAAAGTGGACTTGAGGATCTCCTCTCCGCTGGGTGATTCAAACCAAAATGGGGTTTGTGAGTGAGAAGTGATGGATACAGGTGATTCCGCATCCAAAACGTATTTATAATCGGACAGGCCGACGATATATACGGAAGTTCCTTCTACTGTTTTAGAGGCAAAATGATCTATGAGGTAATCAAAGGCGATCAACGACCCTACGATATAGGAAGCGAACAATATCATACTGATGGAACCCCACGCTTTTTTACTCATTTATCCTCCGGTTGTTTATGGTTAATCGTCGGACATATTTTGCAAAATCCGACCCGAGAAAATATTAATTATTGCCCAAACAAAGAGGAAAATAAGGATACTTCTCCTTGCAGTGATCGACCCCGGATTGTATGTGTATTCGAATGCTTTTCTATCAGGGGCAGAGATTTGGATTGAAGCGCCTCCGTCAACTAAACGAATCAAGGACACTGTAAGCTCCGTCTCCACTTTGTGTTTTCCGGCGAATGGAGTGCTACCAACCACCACGTCATCAACAATGAGGGTGAATGGGTCGTCTCCCATAGCCTCAATCATGATAGGCTGAGGCTGTGAGAAGGTAATGACGTCGCCTGACATGAGATAACCGTCATCTGCAATAACTGTTTGGGTGTTTGTCGCGTTTATATCGATAACCACAGAAGTGAAAAAGATAGCAGAGACCAGAGACAGAACAACCTGAACAATTGTTTTCATTTAGGCTCCTTTTTGAAACAGATTTTAAGGGACTTAGCTGTAGATATTATACTACAGGCTTATACAATAAAAAAGGCCGGGTTGACCCGGCACCTTTTTTTGTTCCTATTTCCAGTTTTAGCGATTGTCGCGGAAGCGTTTGAATGGAGGTCTGCCTCCAGCAGCGCCGCCACCACCGAATCGAGGACGATCGGATTGCTCACCTTCTCTGCGAGGCATAGGAGGTACTGGTCTTTCACCTTCTTTTAGGGTAGTGAGATTGACTCTGCCCATGTCATCTACTTCGCGGACTCGGACTTCAATTTTGTCTCCTACCTTGAGAGCTTTAAAAGTTTCTGGGTAGATTTGAGAGATATGAACTAGGCCATCTTTGCCGGGAAGAATATTGACGAAAGCTCCAAAAGCTTCAATACGAGCGACTGTGCCTTGGTATGTGGCACCGATTTCCGCTTCGGCGACCAGACTATCGACGTAAGCTCGAGCACCATCTACTTTGGATTGGTCAATACCAGCGATAGTTACAGTACCATCTTCTTCTATATTGACTTCAACACCAAAGTCTTCTTGAATACCACGGATGACTTTGCCACCTGAGCCAATCACATCACCAATGCGAGCTTCAGGTACTTTGGTACTGACAATCTTGGGTGCGTATTGCGAGAGTGAGGCACGAGGAGTGGCAATAATGTCGACAATTTTTCCTAAAATATGAAGACGACCTTGCTTGGCTTGATTGATAGCTTCACCGAGGATTTCAGCTTTAATTCCTGTTACTTTAACGTCCATTTGAAGTGCGGTAATACCATCTGCAGTACCGGCAACTTTGAAATCCATATCACCCAAGTGATCTTCGAGTCCACAGATGTCGGTGAGTGTGATGTATTTGTCACCTTCAGTGATAAGGCCCATGGCAACACCGGCAACGGGTTTTTTGAGTGGGACACCTGCGTCCATGAGGGCGAGAGTGGAACCACAAACAGATGCTTGAGAAGTAGAACCGTTTGAACTAACCACTTCTGACACTACTCTTATAGCGTAAGGGAAGGTTTCTTGACTGGGAAGCATGGGGAAGATAGCTTTTTCGGCGAGTGCTCCATGGCCAATTTCTCTTCTGCCTGTACCTGGTCTACCCACCTCTCCTGAAGCGTATCCAGGCATGTTGTAGTGGTGCATGTAGCGTTTGGTGGATTCACCTTTCATGCCTTCGAGCATTTGTTCTCTGGCGGGTGAGGCAAGAGTGACGACAGACAATACATGAGTGAGTCCTCTTTGGAAAAATCCCGAACCGTGAGTACGAGGGAGAAGACCAATTTCAATATTTATATCTCTGACTTCATCCAACTTACGTCCATCCGGGCGAGCCGAATTATCTAAAATTTGACGACGAGCGAGATTGCGAAGAAGATCGTCGGCAATAGCCTTGATATCGTTCGGGTTGTATTCCGGGTGAGCTGTGATGATGGCAGCGGTAAGCTCAGACATTTGTGTACCTGTCTTGAGGGCTTCGTTTCTGAGAATTTCGGACAGATCACCTAGCTCTTTTTCTACCAATTCTTTGAGCTCTGCGGGTACTTCTTTGGGGGTAAGAGTTATTTTTTTCTTACCGTGAGCAGTGGCAAAGTCGGCAATGCCTTGAGCCACTTCATCGGAGTATTTTTGGGCGAACTTGAGTGCTTCTATCATTGTCTCTTCGGACACTTCTTTGGCACCGGACTCGACCATACAGACGGAGCCTTTAGGTCCGGCAATAACCAGATCCAGAGGGGAGAGAGCTTTTTGCTCTGCTGTTGGATTGACTATAAATTCACCTTCGGGTGTTTGTCCGATACGGACTGCACCTACAGGACCGAGCCAAGGGTACTGAGAAAGAGAGGCAGCGGCAGAGGCAGCGATAACAGCCAAGATTTCCGGCTCTTCGACTCCATCGATGGAGAGAGGAGAGGACATAATCTGAACATCGTTTCTGGATGCTTGATCAAAGAGAGGTCGGAGAGATCGGTCGATGAGGCGGCCTGTTAGAACTTCGTTCTCGGTGGGTCTACCCTCTCTTTTAATGAATCTATTATTGCTGATTATGCCACCGGCATAATGTTTTTCCTGGTATTCGACGGAGAGAGGGAAATAATCAATGCCTTCTCTGACTTTGCTGGCTGTAAATGCAGCAAGAACCATGGTATCGCCGCAACGGACGGTAACACAGCCTGAAGCCTGGGCGCCAAAGCGACCGGTTTCGATGATAATATTTTTACCATTAAGGTTAATGGTGGTAGTGGGATAGGTCATGCCTTTTCCTTTCGTGTCAGGTCCGGCGAGAAAGCTTGTCTTGAGAAGAAAACAGAAAATACCATACGCCCCTCCTGAGGCGGATATGCTCTATTTACTCCTCAAGCTTATTTAGCCGAGTCGCGCAGCTGACTGCTGATTTTTAATGTTTTTGTAATGTCGAGGTAATCGGTAGGATTGGATTTGCCTAGGTAATTGAGAAGACGACGCCTCTTGGAAATGATCTTGAGCAGACCGCGGCGAGAATGATTGTCTTTCTTGTGAACCTTGAGGTGGCCGGTGAGTTCCTCGATCTGAGAAGTGAGAAGGGCGATCTGGACGCGAGGAGAACCAGTGTCTTTTTCACTGGCGGCGAACTTTTTAATGATGTCGATTTTTGTGTCTGATTTTAGAGCCATATTCAAGGGGTATTGTATCAGAAGGGTTTTGATTTTGCTACAAGAGGCAAAAAATGCCCCGAGTATTAGTCGGGGCTGTAGTACGAGAAGCTAAATAGGGAGAATTGTTTCTCCATACATGGCGGTCGCGTCTTCCGCCAGTTTATCCATGATGGAGACAGTGTTCATCCATTGTTCCAGGACGCCGACGATAGTGGCATCGAGTTCTGCCTCGGAAACCATCTGGGGAAGACATCGGCAGGGGACATTGTTCTCACCCAGGAAGATAATTATGCCGCCGACGAAAACCAGCTGGTATCGGCCATTCTCTCGTTTGAGGACGTCGACGCTTTTGGTGGATCCCCAGGCATTGGTGTCGGTGACGAGGCTTACCGAAGGATAAAGAACATGGTCGCCTTCGTCAAAGACAAGAAACGTGACAACAAATCGCTTGTCTGCGTGCAGCTTGGGGGTAAGCTCCATGAATTTCCTTTTGGCTCTTTCCAGTGCTTCCATTTTTTCCTCCACAGACCACAGAAGATGAGTTAAAGATCAGTTATAGGGATTATAGGATATTTTCGCCCACTGTCAATGCTTTTACTGCATCAGGTCTCGGTAGGCGGCGCGACTGCCGTTGATGGAGAAATTTCCTGGGCTGACCATAGTGATACCTTTTATCTGCAGCAAGGTTTTTTCTATGGAGTTTTTGAACTGCGCACCACCGCAACTACTGTTGGCACCTGATTCAATGGCTTTCAAAAGCGCATCTTTATTGAAGTCGATGAAGACTTCACCATCCTTGACGTTGACACTTTTTACCAAATTTTTGGTGGCCGAGGTGAAAACCGAGTTGAAACCTGCGACCGATTCGTCTTTATTGGGACCCTGGAACAGTTCATCTAGGGTAGCTCTGAGAATGCTTTTGGTGAGCGGAATTTGTCTTTTTATGGGAAATACCGCCGAGCAATCTTGGACATTTGGATTGAAGTTTGAATTGTTGAAGTAGAGGGTAATAGTTAATTTATCTTCCGAGGGGGTGCTTTCAGCTATTGACGGAGTGATTGTTGGAGTAAGCACGATAGCAGGGACAGGAGGTGCTATTTTTGATCTGAGGAGAGGAACAGAAAGCCCAATTCCAAGTCCGAGGATGAAGAAACTTACACAAGCAATGACACAATGAAAAATGGGGGGACGGTAGACTGCCATATATTAATAATACTATCTGGCGACGGGACCTTCACCTACTCTGAAGATTTTAGGTTTTTTCCAGTCAGAGGGGATTGGGGCAGATTCTTCTTCAAGGGGTAGTTGTGGAGCTGTAGGTGATTCAAAGAAAGTCGGTTGAGCAAATTTGGATATATGTGACTGTTGATTGGGTAGTCGCCCACCTGAGCGCATCAAGTAAGAGAGACTGGAAAAAGTATCGGCGGTAATTTTGCTTGAAGAGAGGTCTTGGGTGGACTGGAAGATACCAAAGATTAAATTATTGGCGGCTTCTTGCGAAGGAGTGATCCCCGACTTTTCGAGGAGAAGAGAAATCATTTCTGTGTATGAGGGAAGGAGGACATGAAGTTGGTTTTCTGTAAAAGAAGATGGTCTGGGAGAGATGTTGAGGCTTAAGATATTAGCTTCGTCAAGGAAAGTTTTTTCCTCGGAGTAGATGGAGCCAAGTTCTTCTAGTGAGTTTATGCCGAAGGCAACAACCAAGTCGGCCTCAGCTCCCGAATAGGCGAATTTGACGCAGGACACATCCGGGATGGGAGCGTCTTGTTTGGGTTTGACAACCAAATAAAATTTGCTGTTGTCTCGGACGTCGTAGTCAACTTTGTCTAAATATTCTTCTTTGTAGTCGAAAGAGATGATAAGGTTACGACTGCCGACCGTGTCTTGGATTTTCTCTGTACCTTGTACTTTGGGGTTTATATTTATCTGGCTGGGACAACCAATTTGTGATTCTTTGCCTGATTGTTCCAGGGAGAGGTGGAGACTAAGTGCAGCAATGACCTGGTCTTCTGTTGGTTCGGGAGGTAGCAATACCAGAATTTTCTTTGCCTCTGTTAGATTTTTTTGGGCAGTGGCGTATTGGTTTTGGTCGTTCATACTTTTGCCTGCAGGCTTTGGAAAATGATTATATCACCGGGTTTGAAATCCAAAAGAGGCGTGATAACAACTCCAAATTCCTGGTCTTTTTTTACTTCTTCCACATCAGATCTACCGGCTTTGAGTGAGGAGGCGATTGAGCCGTTGATCAAATCCCCTTTGCTGATCTTTCCTGAGGTGCAAACACAACCATAGACTATGGTGCCGGCAAAATTAAATACCTTGAGTACTTTTGCTTGACCTGTTTCTATTAGTTTTGGAGCTTGGGATTCGTTTAGTCTGATTTTGTTCTCCTTTAAATAATCAAAGAGTTGATAGATGATACGGAAATTGGAAAACTTGACATGTTCCACTTCTGCCAGCTTGGCTACAGATGTAGGGATTTTGGTATTGAAACCGATTATCTCTGCTTTGAGAGCGATGGCATTCTGGACGTCTGTTTCGGAAACCATACCGACACCGGCCTGGAGAATATTGACGTCATCTTTGATAGAGGCGATGATGGCCTCGAGCGACCCTTGAACATCTGACTTGAGAATAATGTTGGGGCGATCGATGTTTGTCTGGGCAGCAACCGAGGTAGTTTCCACTTCTATGGAAGATTTCAGTGGAGTAGAAGTGATGATATCGCCGACATTGGGTACTTGATTGAAACCTATTATCTGAATTGGTGTTGAAGGGGTGGCCTCCTCCAGTGAAGAACCAGAGTAGTCGATCATTGAGCGAATTTTGCCGAAATTTTCTGCCCCAACAAAAAGATTATCGTTTTTGTGATAAGTGCCTTGTTTGACGATTAGTGTAGCCAGAGGTCCTTTTTGAGAATGGAGAGAGGACTCGATCACCAAGGCTGTGGCGGGTTTGATTTCTGAAGTATCACCCAGCTCTTCAAGCTCTGAGAGAAGCAATATTATTTCAAGAAGCTCTTCTATCCCCTGTCCGGTTTTGGCCGAGATTTGCACCATAGGAACATTGCCACCATAACCTTCAACATATACTCCATTGTTGGCTAAATCAGTTTTGATTTTTTCCGGATTGGCTCCAGGTAAATCAACTTTGTTCATAGCGACTACAAAAGGAATTCCCGCAGCCTTTATATGTTCAATGCTCTCTCTGGTCTGGGGCATGACGGAGTCATCGGCCGCGACGATCAGAATAGCAACATCGGCAGCATGACCACCTCTTGCTCTCATGGCAGAAAAAGCAGCGTGACCTGGGGTGTCGATAAAAGTGATTTTTTTGCCTTGGTGTTCGATTTGATATGCACCAATAGCCTGGGTGATTCCTCCTACTTCTCCAGCAGCCACGTCGGCATGACGGATGCGATCCAATAGAGAGGTTTTACCATGATCAACGTGTCCAAGAATGGTCACGACAGGCGGGCGCGTGCGCTTTGCTTCGGACATATGTGTTGAGTTAATTTTTATTTCGCCTCAGGAGATTTGAAGGCGGCGAGCTGAGTCTTGATCTTCTCAAGAGTCTTGGGTCCAATACCTTTGACTCCTTCGAGTTGGCCCGAAAGATCTTCAATCTTGGTGAGATCGGCTTCTACCAGGAGATTGCGTGTTTTTGTATCCAAACCGAGTTGATCAATCTCAAATTCCTCTTCACCGGTGGCCACAATGGCGGTTTCGGGTGAGGCTTGTTCGGCGACGATTCTTAGTTTGGTATTGGTGAGTCTGGCAGCGAGCTTAACATTTTGTCCACCACGACCTATGGCGAGCGAGAGTTGGTCTGATGGAACAGTAACAGTGGTTTCACCGGTCTCATCGTCAAATTTGATTGTTAGTCCTTCGGCGGGAGAGAGAGCGGATTTGATGAATTTCTCTTTTTCGTCGGAGTATTGGATGATATCGATTTTTTCGTTGTTGAGCTCATTTATGACAGCTTGAACGCGAACTCCTTTTTGGCCAACACAGGACCCGACGGGGTCAACTCCTGGTTGAGTGGATTCGACGGCTACCTTGGAACGGCTACCTGCCTCGCGAGCAATAGCACGGATGACTACAGAACCGGCACTAACTTCAGGAACTTCGCGGGAGAATAGCCCTTCAAGTAGCTTGGGGTCGGTGCGGGAAACGATGATTTGACGACCTTTAAGTCCTTCTGTGATTTCTTTGAGGTAGACACTGATTCGGGAATTTAGACGATAGAATTCGGTCTTAACTTGTTCCTCTGGAGGCATGACTGCCAATCCGCGCCCAAGATCGATGATTACGGCGCGACCGTCCATTCTCTGGACCATACCCGTCATGACTTCACCCATATGCTCTTCGTATTCTGCCAAGACAGCATCACGTTCGGCTTCGCGGATGGTTTGCATGATGACTTGTTTGGCTGCTTGAGCAGCGATGCGGCCAAATCCAGGAGGAGTGATTTCTTTGCGATCTTTCTTGGCAGCGCCTTCTTCTCCGACGAACACACGGAAGGCACCATTGTCTTGGTCAACTTCGGCAGTGATCACTTTACCTTCTTCCTCTTCGAGCTTGAGGGCTTGTTCGGGGAAGTCTTTCTTGAAGGAGGTGACCAGGGCGCTATTTATGGCATCGAGTACCACCTGAACCGGAATACCTCTCTCAGAGCAAATCTGATTGATTGCAGCAGCAAACTCGGTACGGGCGGTAAGGGTTTGATTATCCATGTATTTTATTATTTATTATTGTGTATTTAACTATTTTTGAGTTTAAGTGTATATATACAAAATTGGCGAACCTCAGGCCCGCCATAACATCTGTCACTCATGAATATTATACCAGACACTGGTGATTAGTGTCACAGGAAACGATCCTAACATGAGGAAAGTTATTCTTCAAACTTTTTGAGAAGATCTTTTTGTTTGGAGGAGAGGCGGGTGGGGAGTTTGATGACAAAACGGATATAGAAATCACCGTGATGATTAGATTGGAGGTGTTTGACACCTTTGCCGGAGAGGCGGAGGACTGATTCCGGTTGAGTACCTGCCCGCACTTTTACTTTCAGATCGCCGTCGAGTGTGGGGACCTGGGTGTCGCCGCCGAGGATGGCCAAGGTGAAGGGAATTTCATGATTGACGATGACATCGTAACCTTCGCGTTTGAAGTTTTTATCTGTCCCCACATCAAAACTGACATCAAAATCCGAATAACGGATGCGAGTGCCGTCGTCGGTACCGGCAGGAACATTGACTTCGTGTTGTTTGCCTTGATGGACGATGGTTTTGCTCGTTCCCTTAACGGCTTCCAAAAAAGTTACTTTCAGACTGTAATGAGGTTTGGCTTGGCGACGTTGGCCACCGTGAGACGCTCCACCAAAGAATGAGGAAAAAATATCGAATGGGTCGGAGAAGCCGGACTGCCCACCAAACAGGTCTTCAAGATTTATGTTGCCACCTGAGGAATAGAAACCTCCGAATGGGTTGCCTGAGGCTTGTTGGCCGTAGGGATTGAAGCCTGCTCCTCCACCAAAAGCAGCGTGACCAAATTGGTCGTACTTGGCGCGCTTGTTAGTATCGGAGAGTACCTCGTAGGCTTCGTTTATCTCTTTGAATTTATCTTCTGCACCTGTGGTTTTGTTCTTGTCCGGGTGCCACTGGAGAGCCAGTTTTCTGTAAGCAGATTTAAGTTCTGCCGCAGTAGCAGCTTTTTTGACGCCTAAAATATCGTAGTAATCTCTGGTAGTAGCCATAATTGTATAGATTCCTGATCATGTCGGGAATGACGTCTCATTTTATCAGAAAACGAGCAGAGTTACATGGTGAGTGCTAATTTTTTGGCATAAAAAAAGACCCCATTGCTGGGGTCGGGTGAAACTAGAGCAGAATGCTGAAACTGGAGTCAACTGTGGCACAACTATACTCTGTGCTTAGGATGCCATGGGCGTCTTGGATGAAGAGAATCCAAGTGCGTCCAAGCAGGTTGATCGTGGTCTCGTATAGACCATACTCTCCCTGTTCCAGCTTTCCTTCTTTGATCAGCCCTTCGGCGTAGAGCAAAAAGGCAAAATCAACTGAAACAACGAGAGCAAAGATCCCATCTTCATGATATTTTTTGAGATCATTATCGAGCATGTCCAGCAGCAAGTTCTTTGCCTTGGCTTTGGCCTGAGTGGCTTCGAGCGGCACAGGTAAGAAGTAATCGATTCCATACCACTCAACTGGCTCCGAGGGTAGGGGGATCACTCCACCCACAGTCTCTCCTTCTAGAATAGTGGGAACATCGGGATTGAAACTTTCTCGACACCCGGCAGCAATTTGAACGCCTTCAAGTGTTGCTGTGCCGAAAGTCGTGTTAGCGAATTCGAGTTTATTCAGAAGTCCATCTGGGATTGACAGCTCAGTCTCGTCAGACATGTTAGTCCTCCTATTGAACTAAGTAAGTGTGTTAAAGTATGGCGCTATTTTACCACACTATAGGAGATTGCCCTAGGACTCACTCGACTACTTCGCCTTCTTCTGCCTTGGTTTTGTCGCTGCCATCGGCAGGTTTTTCCTCTTCCGATTTGGGTGATTCACCTTTTTGACCCTCTTGGGCGGCTTTGTAGAGAGCTTCGGCGTGTTTTTGCATCACTTCGGTAGCTTTCTTTAGCTCGGTATCAAGAGATTCCAGAGTAGCGTCGGTCTTTTTGACTTCGGCTTCCAGAGTTTCCAGAGCTTTTTCCATTTCGGTTTTGGCATCACCTGAGAATTTATCTCCGGCATCTTTGAGGACTTTCTTTGTTTGAATAATCAGAGTGTCGGCTTCATTTCTCTTGTCGACCAACTCTTTTTTCTTTTTGTCGTCCTCGGCATATTTCTCTGCCTCTTGTTTCATCTTCTCCACTTCTTCATCGGAGAGATTGGTGGCGTTTTTGATGGTGATCTTTTGCTCTTTACCAGTCGCCTTATCTTTTGCAGATACATTTAGAATACCGTTGGCATCGATATCGAATGTAACCTCAATTTGAGGGACACCGCGGGGAGCAGCGGGAATACCATCGAGGACGAAGCTGCCAAGGGTTTTATTGTCACTGGCCATAGGTCTCTCTCCTTGAAGGATGTGGATCTCTACCTGGGGTTGGTTGTCTGAGGCGGTAGAGAATGTCTGTGATTTACTGGTGGGGACGGTGGTGTTGCGCTCGATGAGAGGGGTCATAATACTACCCATGGTTTCGATACCAAGAGTAAGAGGAGTAACGTCGAGCAAAAGGACATCTTTTACATCACCGGAGATAACTCCACCTTGAATGGCAGCACCAAGAGCAACTGCTTCGTCAGGGTTGACGGATTTGTTTGGCTCTTTACCAAAGAATTCCTTGACTACTTGCTGCACCTTGGGCATACGAGTCATACCACCGACTAGGATAACTTCGGCGATTTGATTCTTGTCGAGTTTGGCATCGGAGAGAGCTTTTTTGCAGGGTTCAATGGTCTTTTGAATCAGATCGTCGACCAGCTCCTCTAGTTTGGCTCTGGTGAGCTTCATATTGAGGTGAAGAGGTTGGCCATCGGAACCTTGGGTGATGAAAGGTTGGTTGATTTCCGATTCGTTGGCACTGGACAGCTCAATCTTGGCTTTTTCGGCCGAGTCTTTGATACGCTGAAGTGCTTGTTTGTCTTTGGAAAGATCGACTCCGGATTCTTTTTTGAATTCTGCGACGATGTAGTCGATGATGCGGTGATCAAAATCATCACCTCCGAGGAAAGTGTCCCCGTTGGTGGATTTCACTTCGAAGACACCATCACCCAGCTCGAGAATAGAGACATCAAAAGTGCCTCCACCCAGATCGTAAACTACAACGGTTTCATTTTTGCCTTTATCCAGCCCATAGGCGAGAGCGGCAGCAGTGGGCTCGTTGACAATCCTTTGGACATTAAGTCCGGCAATTTCTCCAGCTTGTTTGGTGGCTTGGCGTTGAGAATCATCGAAGTAAGCGGGGACGGTGATGACTGCATCAGTGACAGGAGCACCGAGATAGGCTTCGGCATCGGCCTTAGCCTTTTGAAGAATCTTGGCAGAGATTTCCTGAGGAGTGTAGTTCTTGTCGCCGATCTTGATGACGGCTGAGCTGTCTTTGCCTTCGACAATTTCATAGGCCACCATCTCCTTGGTCTTCTGAGATTGTTTGCCCGAGTATTTTTGACCCATCAAACGTTTCACCGAGTGAATGGTGGTTGAGGCATTGAGGATCATTTGACGTTTGGCGACGTCACCGACTAGATTTTTGACTGGTTCTACTATGGAAGGGAAGATATTTCTTCCCTCAGCAGTAGGGATTATTTTGGCAGAGCCACCTTCCATAACTGCAATGGCACTATTGGTGGTGCCGAGATCGATTCCGATTATTTTACCCATATTATTTTTTTATTTTGTAATTAATTTTTAAACGAGTTAAGTGTTTATTTATATAGATTCCTGGTCAAGCCAGGAATGACAAGTTTATGCGATAGGTTCTCCGGAGATATCTGATAGATCCTCGCTTTCGCTGGGATGAAAGTTGGATCCAGAATTGGATAGATCCCCGCTTTCGCTGGGATGAAAGTCGTTTCCTCCGGCGCCGACTTTCACTTTGGCAGGACGAAGGACGTTGTCGTAGAGATAGTAGCCTTTGCTGACTGTCTCCACTACCTGATCTTTTTCCCCGGAAACCACTTCGGTGCAGTCCATGAGGAGAGGATCAAATTGTAGGTGATCAGTTTCGATTTGGGTGAGTCCTTCTTGAGAAAGGGTGGCAAAAATTTGGTCGATAACCATTTGTAGGCCTTTGTCTTGGAGGTGCTTTTGGGCCAGTTCAAGAGAGTCCAGATTGATGAGAAGTTTCTCGATGAGAGTGGCGCTGGCCATTTTTATCACTTGGCTTTGACCTTCTTTGTGGCGGCGTTCTTGGTTTTGGTAGTCAGCCAAAACGCGCTTGTATTTTTCCTCAAGCTCTGCAATTTTTTCTTGATATTTGTTGGCGACTTTTTTTACCATTCTTGTGCAATTTGATTAATTAAATTGGCGACAAAGCGAACCATGGGGATGTTGCGGTCGTATTCCTGGCGGGAAGGCCCGATAATCCCGAGACTACCACGACGACCTCCGATCTGAAGATCGGCAAAAACGCAACTAACAGGGCGGTAGACAGAAAAACCCATTTCATCACCTATTAATATATGTATCGGTGAGTTGCCGGCAGCCCGACCAAATATATCGGCCAAGCGTTGGTTTTGATCAAGGAGAACTAATATTTCCTTGGCCACATCTAAATCTTCGAATTCAGCAGAATTAAAAATATTGGCATAGCCGGAGTGAAACGACCTGCCCTGATCAGTGGAGGCGACACAAAGAGACCTGGTGCGTTCGGCGAGGACTTTGGTGGCTTCACGAAGAAGATCATCTGGATTGTTTCTATGATCCCAGACGCGGGATTTGACGTTTACCTCTTCAGCCACTGACATGTCCTTTTCTTTCATCAATTCCTGAACATAGAACTTGAGAGCCATTGGAGTGGGGATGCGACCAGCAGAGGTATGAGGCTGGGAAAGAAAACCTTTTTCTTCCAAAACGGCCATTTCGTTGCGAAGCGTAGCAGGAGACACACCAAGACGATATTTGTTTTCCAAAGTCACTGACCCAACAGGCTCAGCTGTTTGAGTAAATTCCTCAACAATCGTCTTGATTATTTGTATCTGACGTTCTGATAAATCCATAGATTAGCAGAATAATAGCATGAGTGATAACAGTAGGTCAAGGTGCTTGTGTTAAAGTGAATATATGCGAGTAATGCGAGCAAGTGATCTGCGTGGATTAGCCCCGGTAGTTATCGGAATCATTGTGATTTTGATTGTGGTAGTGGTGATTCCTCAGGCAGTGCAGTATATAGGCAAGGCCTCGGGAACTCCGGCAAACATTTTCATCAACTACGAGGGAGTGTTGGGAAAAATGCCCGAACCATGGAGAAATTTGGGCCAGGGAGGGGAAGAACCAAAAGACATGCTGTCAAACGTGGTAAGTGAGATAAAAGCACTGCGACCTGAATATATTCGACTAGATCACATATATGATGCTTTCAATGTTGTTTCGGGATCCAGTGGTAACCTGCAATTTAATTGGGAAGGTCTAGACGGAGCAGTAAATACTATTTTAGCTACCGGAGCGAAGCCTATGCTTTCGCTTTCGTATATGCCGTTGGCAATCTCTACCGGAGATATTATCTCTACCCCAAAAAATTGGAATGACTGGGGTGCAGTAGTGCAAGCCACTATCGAACATTACAGCGGTAGGAATCAGAAAAATATTGATGGAATGATTTATGAAGTTTGGAATGAACCTGATCTGTTTGGAGACTATAAAACATATGGTGACAAAAATTATCTGGATATGTACGCAGCTTCGGCAAGGGCAGCAGGAAGAGTGAGAAATGTAAACTTGTTTGAGATTGGTGGTCCGGCAACGACGGGACTGTATCAAAATTGGGAAGAGAGACTAATCAAATTTGTTGCGCAGCAAAATCTACGTCTCGATTTCATGAGCTGGCACAGATATGCCAAAGACTTGGAGCAATACGAAAAAGACGTGAAACAAGTGAGGGCATGGGCAGAAAATATTCCTGCGCTGGTGAATCTGAAATTTTATGTGACCGAGTGGGGACATAATAGTGAGTTAGATAAAGGATATGACAATAAATTTGGAGCGATTCACACCATTGCCGGAGCTAGAGCTATGATGGGGTCGGTGCATAGGGCATTTTTGTTTGAAATCAAGGATGGGCCAGGGACAGAAAAGTATTGGGGTAGATGGGGACTTTTGACTCATGAGAAATACGGCACACCGGAAAAGAAGCCCAGGTATTTCGCTTTGGATTTTTTAAACGGATTGGGGCCTTTCCGGGTAAGTGTTGACGGCGAAGGTTCCTGGGTGAAAAGTATCGCTTCAACCGACGAAGCTGGAGACATGAAAGTGCTGGTAGTGAATTATGATCCAGCTGGTACGCATGGTGAAGCAGTACCAATCACAATAGATAATTTACCAGCAGGAAATTTTAGTTATAACAGGAGAGATTTTATGGGAAATACAAAGAGCTTACGCGTGGCTACTACGAGTGCTACATGGAAAACAACGGAGTATTTTGAGCCGAATAGTGCCGCCATGATTACATTGGATTTTTGATAATAAAATACCCGCCTTTTGAGGGCGGGTTGGGGTTTTAGCCGATCTTGAAGATGTTGAAGAGACTGATGAACAAGGCTTTGTATTTCTCTTTGAATTCGGAGAGGAACATGACGTGGGTGGAGTCATGGCGAGCAAGCTCCGAAGGAACAAACACGACTCGTTCAGGAAGCGGATGCTTGATCATCTCGACGAAGCCGAGGAGAGGAAGGAATGAGGACATCTTGTCTTCCATTGCAGAGCATGCTCGAGAGTCATTACCCCGATGATAGAGAGCTTGGACACAAGGGCGGTAAATAAGCTCACTTGCTGAGCAGGATACTACCCAGCAAACATTCAGTCGTTTATCAAGGCCATGGTGATTGTTCGGGTGATAGATGGTAAAGCTTTTGTCATCCGACCGGTCGACCAGGTCATAGCCCGCCAGAGCCGAAAGTATGATTACCTGATCGTATGTGAGTACTGTAGCAGGGGGGCGATTCTTTTCTGCGATCTTAGTCAGCTCCCGAGAAAATCCGTACGCGAAAACTTTCATACTATCCTCCTTTGTGAATGTGCTTTGATAAGGATTATACAACTCGAGCTCGGCACTTACGAGGAAACTGGTTTGACACAAAAAAGCCGGATTTCTCCGGCTGTACTATTCTTTAGTCTGCGTGTGTCCAGTATTCAATAATATAATCGTTACTCTCGTTGAAGATCTGTGCCACAATCGCAAGATCTGGCTGATAGCCATGTTTTTTACAGGAGATCTTGAAACTGTGAAGCGAGAAACCGGGCTGATCGTCCCAACTAACACTCTTGTCCCTCTGCCAGTTACGGAGATCATCCCTGGACAAGAAGATATCCGTCCATTTTTCGACATGATCAATGCCTAGCTCGAGCTCGGACAGGCGCTCCGTAGCAAGCTCGTACCAGAACCGAAAACCTGCAGGTTCAATAAAAATGTCTGATTCACAACCGACAATTTCAAGAATTATAGCTTCCACACACTGTTGAGTGTGCTCGAGGCAGCAAACGCCTTGGTTGTGCAATTCCAATTTAGTGGTTCTACATTCGGGTAAGTGTGAGACCGGATGGCTGTCATTCCATAGACGGAAGTTGAGATGTAACTGAAAATACTCTGCTGGGGTCAACTTTACCCCGATTGTGGGTGTATACGGATTTCGAGACATGTCTATCCTCCTTTAAAAGTGCGATTAAGAAACGATGTCTTATATTATAGTACAACTTGATTATATAAGGCGAATTACGCCTTGACGGCGGCAAGGAAAGCTTCTTGAGGAAGTTGGACTTTGCCGAATTGTTTCATACGAGCCTTGCCTTTTTTCTGTTTTTGAAGGAGTTTGAGATTTCTGGTGAAGTCACCGCCGTGAAGTTTGGCGTCGACGTCCTTACGGAAGGCTTTGATGGTTTCACGGGAGACGACCTGTCCACCGATAGCTACCTGAATGGGGATTTCAAATTGTTGGCGCGGGATGGCCTCTTTTAGTTTTTCTGCCAGACGTTTACCTTTGGAGTAAGCTTTCTCTTTTACAGTGATGACGCTCATAGGAGGAAAGATTTCATGGTTGAGTAAGACATCGAGCTTAACCAAATCGGCTGGTTGCCAGCCGGCCAGCTCGTAATCCAGAGAGGCAAACCCGGAAGAAACCGACTTAAGGTTATCGTGTAGAGAAGTGATTACTTCAATAAGAGGAAGAAAATAGTCTATCTCCACCAGCTGATCGAGATAGGAAACGTTTACCAGGCTACCTCGTAAATCCTGGCAAAGTTGCATCACCGCTCCAACGTAGTCTGAAGTCACCACTATCTTGACAGCTGCCAATGGCTCGTAGCTTTTGGAGATCTGGGAGGGGTCGGGAAAATCCGAGGGAGAACTAAAGATTTTTTCCTGACCATTTCTGAGATTTACCTTATATTCCACCGATGGTGAAACAGCAATGACAGGAAGATTGAATTCTCTCTCCAGTCTTTCACCGACTACCTCGGAATGAAGTAATCCCAAAAATCCCACTTTGACACCCTGACCGAGAATCGGAGAGTTGATACCTTGGGTGGAAAGAGCTGAGTCGTTGAGTTTCAGTTTTTCAAGAGCGTCGACTAGATCCTGGTAGAGATTCCCTTCGGCAGGATACATATCGAGATAGACGTTGGGGTGAATCTTACGGAATCCCGGTAGCGGTTCGGCATTTTTTGCTTGCGAGGCAAGACAGAGGGTGTCCCCTACTAATATACGGCGAATATCTTTGAGGCCTGTTACGATGTAACCTACATTTCCAGCTGCCAGAGTCCTTTTTTCTGTGCGCACAGGACTAAAAATACCAATTTCGGAAGCTGAGACGGACTGACCCGAATTGATAAATTCTAACTTTTCATTGGTCTTGAGTTCTCCGGCGATTAGTTTTATAAAAGCAACGACACCCAAATGAGTATCAAAAGTAGAATTAAAAACAAAGGCTTTGAGGTCTCCTTCGTTTGTTTCAGGAGAAGGAAGATCGCTGATGATGTGAGCAAGTAGCTCCAAAACTCCTTCACCTGTTTTGGCGGAGACCAGCAGGGGGTCTTCGGTGATATTTAGAAGTTGTTTGATCTGGCGAACTGCAGCGGCAACATCGGAGAGAGGAGCATCTATTTTGTTTACTACTGGGATGATTTTGAGACCCAAATTCTTGGCAAGACGCAGATTGGCCACTGTCTGGGCTTGGACCCCTTTGGTTGCATCTACCAGCAAGATCGCCCCTTCGCAAGCTTGGAGAGCTCGCTCTACCTCGTAATTGAAATCCACATGTCCGGGCGTGTCGATAAGATTGAGGGTGTATCCTTGATAAAACATCGTAACCGGTGCGAGTTTGATGGTGATACCACGCTCTCTTTCGATAGGGTTGCTATCGAGTAGTTGTGGGACAATTTTGTCGGCAGAAATTGTACCGGTTACCTCCAAAAGCCTATCGGCTAAGGTGGACTTACCTGCATCAATGTGAGCAATGATCGAAAAGTTTCGAATAAAATTTTCAGGCATAAAGAAAGATTAGTTACTACCGGGAGTTTCAATGACCTCGTCGGTGCTGACGAGTATTTTACGCCAATTACCAAGTTTTTTGGCGATTTGAATCACTTCTTGAAGTTCATCAATCCTAAATAGAGCGCAAAAACTGAGATAGACGGCAAAACCAACTGTGCTGGTGATCAGAGTAAGGAGTACTAGAGGAATAGTCCTGGTAGTGTCAAACACCAGCTGATCCAGCAGTCTCATAGGCAACCAGAGCGAAATCGCCGTAGCGGTACTGGCAATAATCATTTTATAGATATTAGTAGATATACCGAGAGAGCCTACTCGATGACGGATGATCCAATAGAGTAGGAGAAAATCAATGAGATTACTAATAGACATGGCTAGAGTGATACCTACCACGCCCAGATTGAAACGGCCGAAGATGAAAGCTAGTGCGACGAAAGAAATCATAGTAATAATACCGGTATAGACAGGAGTTCTGGTATCTTTCAGAGCATGAAGAGCTCGGGTGAGGGTCTGAGTCACTGCTTGCGGGGCTATGGTCAAAGCCAAGAAAGCAAGAGCCCTGCCAGTAGTAAGAGTAGCTTCCCAGGGAAATGATTTAGCTCCAAATGCAATGCGGACTAAGGGAACGCGAAGGATAAGGACCAAAACACTCGCAGGAAGTGCAAAAAAGAATATTTGCAGTATCGTTTTGCTTAGAATACTTTTGAATTTGGATTTGTCCGGTGAGCCAGCCTCTTCCGAGAGAGCAGGAAAAGAAGCTTGACTAAGAGATACCCCAAACAATGAAATGGGTAATATATAAAGCTGACGGGCGAAGTTGAAAATGGAGAGTGACCCTGCAGCAAGTAAAGAAGTGAGGTTTACTGCCACCCAGCGCTCGATCTGATCCAACCCGAGAGCAAGAGAGCGAGGGGGCATGAGTTGGAGCATGGCGATTACTCCCGGATGTTTTGGTTGGAAACTGATTTTTGGACGATAACCAATGGCAATGGCTGTAGGGATCTGCACAACCATATGAAGAATTGAGCCCAAAACTACGCCCAGAGCTGCAGAATAAATCCCAAGAGAGGGGGACAAAAAGTAAACACCTAGTATAGTGCCGATATTGTAGAGGAGTGGAGCGATGGCTGGCATGAGGAATCTTCTTTGGGATTGGAGTACTCCTGTGAGGAAAGCAGAGACAGTGAAGAGCATCTGAGCAACAGACATAAGACGGACCAAATTGGCCATAAGATCAAGTTTTTCAGGAGGGAAATGGGCAATGATTCCGGACAAAGGTCGAGCAAAGATGGCCACGAGCGCGCTGATAACAAAAAAAACTAATCCTATTGTCGTAAGAGCCGAATTGGCTAACTCATGGGCTTTTTCTTCGGAATCCTTGGAATAGTCTTGGTAGATTGGTATAAAGGCGGCTGATATAGCCCCGACTACCAGAAGCTGGAAAATGGTGTCGGGTATGACGAAAGCGGCGAAATAAATATCCAAATCAGCCTCCATACCCCCAAAGAAACGGGTAGCCAGCAGACGATTTCTAACTAATCCGAGTAGTGCAGACGCCAGGTAAGACACGCCGATGATGACTGCAGCGGAAAGTATGTTGTTGCTTTTTCGGTTGAAAAAATCTTGGGAGGCTCTGAATAACTTCTGTACCACTGGTCTATTTTAAGACACAAGCGTGACTTGCGCTAGAAGCAAGCAGGCGGTAAAATATCCGCATGCCTATAATAAAGTCAGCAATAAAGAAACTAAGGTCCGACAAGAAGAAAGCCTTATTCAACAAATCTACAAAAACCAAGACCAAGACAGCTATTGACGCTGTCAAAGCAGAATCTACCAAGGAGAATCTATCCAAAGCTTTTTCCATGATCGATAAAGCCGCCAAAAAAGGGGTGATCAAAAAAGGTAAAGCAGATAGAATTAAGTCCAGGATGTCAAAGAAGATCGTCATAAAATAAGCTTCTATATCTTTTAATTAAAACAAGCAGGGAAACCTGCTTTTTTTATTTTTGGTTTTTATATGCGTGATTTGCTATTATAGAAGTGTGGCTGCTCAACGTGGACTTTCGCATATAAATTTATTACCCAAAGGTAGTTTTGAGTTCAGTGGTCTGGGAAAGATTTTGAAATGGACTACTACAGTGGGTAGAGTATTGGTCGTGTTGACAGAGTTTGTAGTGATTTTGGCATTTGCATCAAGATTTTATTTTGACAAGAGATTAAATGATTTGAATGATGAGATTGAAGGTAAACTGGCAGTGATCCAGGGCTATGCTGAGGTTGAATCACAAATGAGAGATGTGTTGGCCAGACAATTGGTCGTATCACAGAGTGGTGCTCAGGCCGTGAATGTAGAAAAAAAGATCGCAGACATGGGTGGAGCAATTCCTTTAGGAGTCAGCTTAAAAAATTTGACTATCGATGAAAAGTTTCTTGATATTGAGGGTTCAGCTGGGTCAGAGGCCTTGTTCTCTCAAACTTTATCAAATCTAAAGATGACGCCGGGGGTAAGCAGGGTTAGTCTTGGTCAAACTTCTTACGAACAACTTGAGGGCAGGTTAGCTTTCAAAATTAACATCATGTACAAATAATGGCCAGCACTCTGACGCGACAATATTCTGCGTATCTCCAGCGAGCAGGAGCACTCTATGAGCGGCCTCAGATACGAGCTTCCGTCGAGATCATTTTGTCTGTTTTTTCCGTGAGCTTACTAGTCTTCTTTGCTATCAGGCCGACACTGGTTAATATAGCTTCTTTGCAGAAAAAAATAGAGGACCAAGAAGTGGTACTAAAGAAAGCAGATCTGAAGCTTGGGCAACTGATTAGGGCAGAGACTCAGCTATCAGAAAATCAAGATAAACTCCAATTGCTTGTCGATGCCGTGCCTAATACCTTTGATTACTTCAATATTAGTAAAAGAATTGAAATAGTTGCAAGGGAAAACTCCGTTGAACTGAAGTTTGTAAATTTGCCTGGGTCTGTAATCATAGGAGGGCAAAATATTCCGGGGTTGGCAGGTGAACTAGCGTCTGAAATAGTCCGGCCGAGCGAGACCGGTTTGATAACCATCCCAGTTGGTTTCTCTGCCAACGGGACGCAACCTCAGCTCTTAGGATTTATAAATGGTTTGGAAAAAATGGAAATGCTCGGAGTAATTCAAGATATCAGATTATCAAAAGAAACAACCGCGATCGGTCAAAACAATTTACTTAATCTCAGTGGTACCGCCTGGTTTTATTCGATGAACACCAACAAATGAAACCAAAAAAGACGATATCAGCATATATACTTTTAGTAGGTATCTTGGCGCTTTCTATCATTGGTGGTCTGTTGGCGTTTGGGGTATATTCTTCTTTGGTCAAGTCACAAATAACTACCGAGCAGACTGTCTTAATAAAACCTCTGGATGGGGTAATTGACACAAAGCTCTTGGATAGTTTGCAATCAAGAAGAAAGTTTGGTCCAACAGAACTTTCTGCGGAAATTACACCAGTTCCTATACCTACTCCGACTCAGGAGATATTGGAGGAAGCCAGTCCAAGTGGCATTACGAACTAATACATGAACAAATCAGGATTACTAGGCAAAAGAATACCCACAATAGCTGGACTATTGATTTTGCTTGGTGGTTTAATTGCTGGGGTTATTTTGGTGAGCCAGAGACAAGGATTAAGCACGCAAGCCGGGCCAACCGATACGCCAAAAAATGTAAGAATAACTAATAGAGCGACAAACACTTTTTCGGTTAGCTGGACTACCGATACTCCGACCACTGGTTTCGTAAAGTATGCCGAAAATCCAACTAAGATTACTACCCCGGCAGGAGATGTCCGGGATCAAATCTCAGGCACTGCTGAAGCTTATACAAATCATTATGTAAATATCACGGGTTTGGCGGCAGATACAACTTATTATTTTTTAATTGGATCCGGATCTGAAACCTACAACGACGAAGGTAAACCTTTCCAAGTACGGACTGGTCCGCAGGTGATCCCTCCGCCCGAAGATGTTATCAGTGGCAAGGTAGTGAGCGAAGCTACGACTCCTGTCAATGGTGCCGTGGTATTTGTAGAAGCAGAAGGGGCGGAAGCATTGTCTACGGTGACAAAAGTAGATGGCACATGGAGATTGAATTTGGCTTTATCTAGAGACAAGGCAGGACAAATACTTACTTATGACAAAGATCAAACAACTCTTTCTATATTTGTCCAGGCGAGTAACGGTGGGACTGCAACAGCAGTCACAAACACAAGTACAGACAGTCCGACCCCGGATATTGTCATGGGAAAAAACCAAACTTTTGTTGCAACATTGCCTCCATCCATAGCCGATCCAAACGATATACAAAGTGGTGGCTTTGGTAGTTTGGCATCAGCCCCAACTCCTGCCACCGGCGAGCTGCCAAACAACGCTGCTCCAGGTTCGGTGGCAGTATTGAACCCTGCTATAAACGGAGAAATGATTGCGACATCGTCCCCAGAATTGCGGGGGACTGCGACTCCGGGTCTGGATATAAAAATTACAGTTCAATCAGATCCTCAATCGGCACTGATCAAGGCCGGAACAGATGGGGTATGGTCATGGACTCCTCCATTATCTCTTGATCCGGGTATTCATATGCTCACTCTTGAATACACTGAGGGAGGGATTTTACAAAAAATTGAGAGGACTTTTACGGTGCTGGCATATGATGCTGCCGGAGGACTTCCGGCTTTTACAGCGACTCCCTCAGCCACACCAACTATTACTTTGAGCCCTACCCCATCAGCTACTCCTTCGGCTGTAATCCCCACACCTACACCTACTTTAGAGATCGTAATGCCGGCGACAGATTCGGCTGAATTGACAGAGACGGGTATGGACTGGATCACTTTCGTGTTGATCGGAGGAGGGGTAGCATTATTAATCACAGGTAGACTGGCCAAGAAATGGGTGGAGGACTAACATCACTATTGACGCTGAGCTTTCACCTCTTTATAGTGAATGTAGGTATATATGTCGTCGGAATAAATTTTAATGGATAATCAAAACACTGCCCCAGGAAACCCATTTGACAATCAGTATATAGGCGCGGGTGGTCCGCCTCTGCCACCTAGCACTACGCCACCGTCTCCACTTCCAGAAGTTGCTCCATCTCCAATGGGAGCTCCCACATTTTCTCCCATCGGAGGAATCCCCACCCCACCCACAGAGTCAGAAGAATTAAGCCGAGATGACCAGGATGACGACGAACCAATATTAGTTGCAAAAAAGCGACTGGCTCCAGCTATCATGGCTGCACTAGCACTTTTTCTAGTGGCTGCAGTCGCAGGTGCTTCTTACTATATTTCTACTCAGCTATCTTCAAGAGTGGCTGTGGCACCGACTGCACCTGAAAGCGAACCAATGGCTTCTAGTTGTTCAGGTTGGCAAAATGCAATTGACTGTGATAAGCAACTAGTTCCAGATTGTGCTTGGTATGGATGTGGATGTGCTCTCGCTGGCACAGATCCTAAGATTGTATGTCCTGATCCTACTGTTACTACCACACCTTCTCCTACTACTACTCCTACAGCTGCTCCACCAGCTTCTACTTGCCCTACAGGAGAAAAATATGAGGATGACGTCTGGGGTTGGCATCCTGTAGCTTGTGGCCAGGGTTGTCCTGCTGGACAAGGCAAAAAGTCCAGATGTAATTGGTCTAATCCCGATGGATATTCTTGTGTCATCGCCGGTAGCAACGACTACCTCAATGAATGCAGAGACGCAGATGGAGAACAGCACTGGGAATATGGCGCATGTGAAGCGAGCGCTACCTGTAATACTTGTGTGCCAACCTTAAGAGACACACCTGCTAGTAACTCTATTACTTTTAGTAGGGCAGGCACAGTGAAATATTTCACCAGAAATATTGCAGGGACAATTACACTGACAGGACCCAAGACAGTCACACTCAATCCTACAGCAGGCAATGCTGTCCAACAAACTCAGACCTTTACAGTCGCTGCTGGAGAGACTTATACCATGACCGTCAAGCTATCAAGCGAGGCAGCTAATTCTGCAGGATGGATAACAAATAAATCGACTAATATTTGCGGACCGACGAAGTCCGCTTTATGCGGAGTTGATGTGGATATTGCGGCGGTGAGAACATTGGCCGCTTCAAATTCTGACATGACGGGAATTACTGCTGCCGGTGCAGCGGCAAACATCCAATGTTGGGCAGATATGATAAAAAACGATACTACCCAGGATTATGACTACAACGATTTCACCATCATTTTTGGTTATACCTCTGGCACTCGACCAGAAATTTGTGGCTCTTCAAGTGTGGCTCCGGCCACAGTTCCGCTTGGAACCAGCATGGTGCTGACGGCCACTACAAATGGAGCTCAAATAAATGAAGTCTGGTGGCAGCTGTACAACATGGATAATCTATACGGACCAGATAATCCCAAACCAATTTGCTGGGGAAATGAACCAAGAAAGCTTGCATGTGACCAACTTGATCCATATGGAAATCCAAACTGTCCATGTCCACAAGGTGGGGAAAATCTAATTTTTTCTGATCCCAACAAGACACTCAGGACTACCGGAACCATGACACTTCCTTATAAATCCATATTCTTAGCTGACAAAAGTTATGGAGGTAAACAGGTTACACACGCACGAGTCTCTGCCTTTTTCTCAACCACAGGCGGACCAGGATCGTTGGCCAATGGAAATTGCATGAAAGTAGTTAGCGCAGTAACTCCTACTCTGACTGCAGTTGGTCAGTGCAGTGCAAGTGATTCGTCAGTCAAGCTTACCTGGCCCGCCATCACAAACGCAAACGATTACTATCTCTACAGATGTGAAGGTGCAACCTGTACACCTACTGTACAGCTAGGTTCTCCTCAGACAGGACTTACTTATACCCATACTCCTGTGAGTCCTGGAAACACTTACGGA
>Ga0172379_10001498_pt1 | contig 46025 bp, 41 predicted proteins | sample GrowelOW334metaG_FD_119756 | JGI IMG/M metagenome (GOLD analysis project Ga0172379, IMG submission 119756) | Groundwater microbial communities from an aquifer near a municipal landfill in Southern Ontario, Canada - Groundwater well OW334 metaG | ecosystem: Environmental > Aquatic > Deep...
CAATACCAGAGGGTCGCCATCGCCCGGGCCCTGGCCTCGGAACCCGAACTACTCTTGTTCGACGAGCCGGCTTCCCATCTGGATGCCGAAGGTCAGCAGGGCATACTTGAACTGATAGGCTCCATAGCGCGGGAAAGGATGGCATACATGATCCTCGTGTCCCACGCCCCGGAATTGATTGTGCTCTGCGATTCCTTCCTCGATTTTACCGAGAGCCGATTGGCGGTGCGGCATGGGTGATTTGCTGGATCTGCTGGGCTTGCCGCCGTTCAGAAGGGCGCTTTTCGCTCTCGCGGCCACTGGCATCGCCTTTCCCGCGTTGGGGACCTTCATTTTAACCATGGAACTCATTCCAGCCCGCTTCGCGGTCATGCATGCCTCCCTGCTGGGTGCCGCTGTCGGACTGTTCCTGGGACTTCCTCCGCTGCCCGCCGCCATGGCGGCTTCCCTCGTCGCCGGCCTGGGCGTCGCCCGCCTTTCCGAAAAGGGATCGGCCTCTGCCGGCGGCTCCATGGGTCTGGTGATGACCCTGAGCCTGGGTTTGGCGTTCATCCTTTTTTACAAGGCCGAGGTGAACGCCATAGAAGCCTTCGATCTTTTTTGGGGCAGCGTGCTGGCCCTTTCCCAGGTCGAGCTATATTTTACCTGCGCCGGGGCTGCCCTCATCCTGGGGCTGACCTTGCTCTTTTTCCGCGAGATCCGCGCCGTCCTGTACGACCGCGAACTGGCTGCTGTATTGGGCATACCCGTCCGTTCCGTCCACTACGGACTCGTAGTTCTGATCTGCCTGGGAATCGCCTTGGCAATGAAGGTTACCGGAGCCCTCATGGTAGACGCGGTTACCATTCTCCCTGCCCTTGCGGCCAGGTCGCTCCGCAAGAACCTTCGCGGTACCCTTTTGTGGGGCACCGTTTTCGGTCTACTGATGAATTACGGGGGGTTCGCCCTTGCCATCCTGCTCGATTTGCCTACCAGCCCCGCAATCATCGTAACGGGTTCAATCCTCGTGTTCGTCTCACATTGGCGGGGTCTCGGGCTCCCTGAAAAAACGAGGTGAGATGCGTACATACCAGGCAGCGCTCTGCACTTGTACCACGTAGGCCCAGGTTAGTACCAAGGCGGCCTCTCCCCCCTTGGGTCCCAGCAGGCTCATGACTATGGCCAGCGCGATGGATAGGTTCCGCATGACGGTGCCGTACACGAGGGCTTTAGCTTCGGCACTCGCGAAGAAGAAGCGCCCCGCAAGGGTACTGATCACAAAATTGATGGCGTACAGGACTATGACAGGCCAAAGAGTAGTCAGGATCAAGGCGGGATTGGATAGTATTGCCCGCGCTTTCAGTGCTATCGCGACAAAAACGAGCAGGATAACACCTATGGAGGAAATGCCAGGCAATAGGAGCTTCACTGAACGGTCGAACCCTTCCTTACCCAACTTCCTGGTCAATAAACCGCCGGTCAGGCGTCCTGCCAGCAGGGGCAACACGACAATGACCAGAATTTGCCCGGCTATGGCTGCGATAGGCAGATCGATGGACGCACCCAAAAGAAAGGATACGTATACTGGGGTCACCGCCGATCCGACCAACAAGCCTACAATCGTCATACGTACGGCTTCGGGTACATTTCCTTTAGAAAGTCCCGTCCAGGTTACCGTCATCCCGCTGGTGGGAAGCAAAGCCGCCATGAGCAAACCCAATTGCAGATACGGTGCTCCGGGGAATACCAGACGTCCCAACCCAAAGGCTATAAACGGAAAAACCGCAAAATTGAGGAATAGCGCCGCAAGCTGCAACTTCGCATTGCCCTTGTTGAACAGCTTTCTTATTTCGATGCCTACCATCATCGGATAGACCAAAGCAAAAGTAAGCGGCAGGACGGCTGATTTCAGAAATCCCACCTCCATCGAATTGCCAAATAAAAAACCCGCAATCATCGCCACTGGCAAGACGATTGATAGATTTTTGGTTATGAAAGCCAGACTTGCCCGTACATTCATCTCGTTCATCCTTTTTGCGGAGACAATCCGCTTTAAATATATTTGAATATATTTATTATCATATATATTAGTCAATGGTCTATTATGAGCATATGCTTGTTTTATCTTGGAATTCATGCTACGCTGGATTCATGACCGATAGCATCCTGGAAAGCATCTCCGACGGAGTCTTTACCGTCGATGCGGACTGGCGGGTTTCGTCCTTCAACAAAGCCGCCGAAAAGATAACGGGAATGAAGCGGGTGGACGCCATCGGCAAACTCTGCCATGAAGTTTTCCGGTCAAACATGTGCGAACTTGAATGTCCCTTACGCCGTACCATGAAAACAGGAAAGCCCATAATAGACAAAAAGGGCTATTGTATCAGTGCGGAGGGTGAGCGCATCCCCATCAGCGTCTCAACGGCACTCTTGATGGATACAAATGGACAGGTTGCCGGGGGTGCGGAGACTTTTCGGGACCTTCGGGAAATCGAGGATCTAAAAGAAAAACTCCACACGAAGTTGCAAACCCGGTCCGGGTTGGAAACCATTTCCAGCCGCAGTCCCGCGATGCTGAAGATCCTGGACCTGCTTCCCGTAGTAGCCGAAAGCCCAAGTTCGGTATTGCTGGAAGGTGAAACCGGCACCGGTAAGGAATTGACTGCCCGTGCGATACACGAACTCAGCCTAAGGAAAGCCGGTCCCTTCATCGCGTTGAATTGCGGTGCCTTGCCGGACACCCTCTTGGAATCCGAACTTTTTGGTTACAAGAAGGGAGCCTTCACCGGCGCGGAAAAGGACAAACCAGGACGCTTCAAACTGGCAGAGAACGGTACGCTATTTCTGGACGAGATAGGAGATATCTCGCCAGCTTTGCAGGTTAAACTCTTGCGGGTCCTTCAGGAAAAAGAGTATGAGGCACTGGGATCAACTGTCACCGAAAAGGCGGGGGCCCGCATCATCTGCGCCACCAACAAGGACCTGAAGGAACTGGTCGACAAAGGTACGTTCCGCCAGGACCTGTTCTACCGAATTAACGTAATCAGACTCTCCCTGCCACCATTGCGGCATAGAAAAGAGGACATCCCCCAACTGGCCGAATATTTTATGCAAAAATATGGCAAACAGATGCACAAACATCCTCCTGTCCTTTCCCCCGAAGTGTACACGGCATTTTATACGTACCTCTGGCCAGGAAACATCCGGGAACTCGAAAATGTGATTGAACGAGTCGTCGTCCTCTGCACGAAAAACCGTGTGGATACCTCCACCCTGCCACCGGAGATTGTAAACCCGCCGGCCCAAGCCAATACGAAGTCCCATACAAGTGTTGACAAGTCCACTGGCGATATGAGGTCCCTAAAAAAACAGGCTGAACGTTCACTAATAGTCGATGCCCTGCAAAAGCACGGATATCATTGCTCTGAGGCCGCCCACGAATTGGGCATAGACAAGGCCACCCTGTACCGAAAAATCAAGACGTATGGCATCAAGTTGAATCGGGGAAAGGTTGATACATAAAATCGCAACAGTCGCATAGATGCGACGCAACACCTTCAATTGAGTCGCATTATTACGACTCATATACCTGTAAAGACATAATCACCCTGCTATAACCCGAAATAAGCCCTCCATAAGCCCCACTTCGATTTTATATTCTTGGCATGCTACTTGCTTTTAATAAGTATGAAGCTGGCCATCACCGTCTGGAACAAGCGCATCGCGCCCGTCTTCGACTCAGCCGGATCGGTCCTGCTTCTGGAATTGGGCGATGACGAACGTCAGAACCCAGACGTGGTCGATCTACGGCAAAGCAATCTGTGGCAACGGGTGGATATCCTAAAATTCCATGCGGTGCAGGAGCTGATCTGCGGAGCCATTTCCCGGGAGGCCGAACGTCTGGTTTTAGAACAGGGCATAAGCGTCCATTCCTTCCTGGCCGGCGATATCGAAACGGTAGTACAGGCCTGGAAACAGGGAGAACTTGAACGAACGGAATTTTCCATGCCCGGATGCGCATGCAGACACCGAAGGCGTGGTCACGGTCAAAACCGCGGCACAGGCCATCATGGAAATCATGACTGATACCCTCGGCAACGAGGTACTGGATAAGGAGCTACATATGCCAAGAGGAAATGGAACAGGTCCCAACGGGGACGGACCGCAGACTGGAAGGGCCGCGGGTTATTGTGCGGGATTCTGGTTGCCCGGATACCTCAACGGAACAGGCAGGGGTCGCGGAGCGGGAGGTGGCTTCGGCAGGGGTAGTGGATTCGCTCGCGGTCCCGGCCGTGGACGCGGCTACGGTGCCGGAATTGGGTACGTCGGGGGATTCGGTCCCGGACCCGCACTCAGCGCCGAACTGTCAGTTCAGGCTAAATGGAATCTTGAACGGCAGATGGAAGCCTTGGAAGGGGAATTGAAAATGATACGCCAAAGGCTCTCGGATTTGGGAACAAAGGAAACCAAGGAAGAGGGTGACGTTATATGAAAATAGCCATCACCGTGGACGGCGAAACCCTAGAATCCAATCTGGACAGCCGTTTTGGTCGGGCAAAGCGTTTCATGCTATACGATACGGAAAAGGAAAGCTTTTCCCTGCTGGACAATGCCCAGAACCTGAACGCGGCCCAGGGCGCCGGAATCCAGTCTGCCCAAAACATCGCGGCAGCCGGAGCCGAAGCCCTGATCACCGGACATACGGGACCCAAGGCTTTCACGGTTTTACACGCCGCAGAAATCGCCATTTACCATAGTGATGTTCAGCCGGTAAAAGATGCGATAGCGGCTTTCAAAAAAGGCGAACTTAAAAAGGCCGACACGGCGGACGTCGAAGGGCATTGGTAACATAGTGGGGAGCCCAACATGCAGATTGCCGTAGCAAGCGGCAAGGGGGGCACGGGCAAGACGACCATCGCGGTCGCCCTTGCCTTGGTCGCTCCCGGACAGGTCCAGCTTCTGGACTGCGATGTCGAAGAACCCAACGCGGGAATATTCCTTCTCAAAACCCGGAAAGGTGCACAAACCCAGACAAGCGAAGAGGAAATAACCATCCCCATACCCGTCGTGGATGAAGAAAAGTGCACCGGTTGCGGTGCCTGTAAAACCGCCTGCAAATTCAATGCCATCATCCTTCTCAAGAAACAGGTGATGATTTTCCCGGATCTTTGTCACAGTTGCGGAGCCTGCATCATGGCCTGCCCGGAAAATGCCATGAGGGAACTCCCCCAACCCATAGGCCAAGTGCGGGAAACAATTAGCGGCGAAATGCGTTTCATCCAGGGAGAGCTCAAGATCGGGTTTGCCATGTCGCCACCCCTCATCCGGGCGGTCAAAAACAGGGCAAAAACAGAAATGGGTACCGCCAAGCCAATCTTGCCAGAAACACTCACACTAATCGACTGCCCTCCCGGTACTTCTTGCCCCATGGTCACATCGGTACGTGGATCGGATTTCGTCGTCCTTGTGACCGAACCGACACCGTTCGGCCTTCACGACCTGAAGCTGGCGGTTACCACCATCCGGAAAATGGAATTGCCCTTTGGTGTTGTCGTGAACAGGTCAGATGTCGGCGATAGTAGGGTAACCGACTGGTGTGGTAAGGAAGGCATTTCCGTCCTAGCCTCCATCCCCGACGATCGAAAAGTCGCAGTGGCGTACTCGAATGGAGGCAACCTTCTCTCCGCAGGGGAAAAGTACCGAAGTCTGATGGAAAAACTATACGATGACATCCACAGCCGCGTTCGGGACGGGAAAAAGTCATGAAAGAAATAATCGTCATCAGCGGCAAGGGTGGAACCGGCAAGACCAGCGTCACCGCAGCCCTCGCAACTCTGACCTCCCGCTCTTCCAAAGCGGTATTCGCCGACTGCGATGTAGACGCTGCGGACCTCCACCTTATCTTCTCGCCCACAGTCCTGGCCAGCCACGATTTCATCAGCGGCCACGAGGCGATCATCGATCCCGCCCTCTGTGCGTCCTGCGGCAAATGCATGGAATTGTGCCGTTTCGACGCCGTCCAACATACAGAAGAAACCGGCTATACCATCTCCGGGTGCGAAGGGTGCGGCCTTTGTGTCACATACTGCCCGGTGAATGCGATAAGTTTTCCGGACAGGCTTTGCGGCCAATGGTTCATATCCGATACGCGCTTTGGAACCCTCGTGCACGCCCAACTGGACGCCCAGGCGGAGAATTCGGGGAAGCTCGTCAGCCTGGTCAGGAAAGAAGCCCGGTTGGCGGCGGAAACCCAAAAAGCCGATTACCTTATCGTAGACGGAAGCCCGGGAATTGGTTGTCCGGTGATAGCCTCCATCACTGGAGCCGACGTAGTTCTGGCCGTAACCGAACCCAGCCTTTCCGGCAAACACGACCTGGAACGGGTCATCGAACTGACCAGGCACTTCAAGGTTCCCCTGATGGTGGCCATCAATAAATTCGACATAAACCCCGAGCTCGCCCTGGAAATAAAAAAAACTTGCGTTGAGGCAAAGGTGCCCCTGGCAGGTTGCATAGCCTACAACACGGAAATCACCGCCGCCCAAATTCAAGGAAAAAGCATCATCGAATATAACGAACATTCGGCGGTTGCCGAACAGATAAAACTGGTCTGGAAAAGTATCCTGGAGGAATCATGGAAACAATGAAGGTCGCCATACCCATGGCAAACGGCCTGCTCACCACCCACTTCGGCCATTGCGCCTCGTTCGCCCTGCTCGATGTCGATATGAAAAAAAAGACCATCACCGGTAAGCAGGAAGTTGTGCCCCCGCCCCATGAACCGGGCTTACTGCCTAAATGGTTGGGCGAACAAGGAGTCCAGCTGATAATCGCAGGTGGTATGGGGTCCCGCGCGAAAGAACTTTTCGGGCAACGCGGAATTACAGTGGTCACCGGGGCCTCCTGTGATTCGCCCGAAGCCCTCATACGTGACTACCTGGCCGGAACGCTGAAAATCGGGGAGAACGGGTGTGATCATTGATACTTGAGGCTAACGCCTCAAGTATCTTGCAGTATTTCCTTCGAAATACTGCATACCTTTAAATACGAGAGCAAAGGCGCGTCTATCTATTGTCAATAAGGAGTCTGATTCATGGGCGATCTGGAGAAATTACCGAAAAAGGGCATTAAAAGGGTTATCGGGGTCATCAGCGGAAAAGGCGGTGTAGGAAAATCCACCACCACCGTCTTGTTGGCCAGGGCACTGGCTTCCCGGTCTTTCAGCGTGGGTATTCTGGATGCGGACATCACTGGTCCTTCCATACCCCGGCTATTGGGCGTGGAAGGCATAAGTGGCGAAAGCGAGAATGAAAAATTGCTGCCCCTTATCGACGAACAGGGCATCAAACTGATATCCGTGAACATGTTCCTCAAGGACGAGGACGATCCGGTGATCTGGCGCGGTCCGTTGCTTGCCAACGCGTTGCAACAGTTTTTCGGCGACGCCGAATGGGGCGACCTGGATTACCTGATTGTGGATTTTCCCCCGGGAACCGCCGACGTGGTGCTTACGGGCTTTCAGCAGTTGCCGCTGGACGGGGTGGTCGTGGTGGCGACACCGCAGGATTTCGTCTCCATGATCGTATCCAAATCGGTAAAGATGGCAGTGAAAACCGACACGACCGTACTCGGTTTGGTAGAAAACATGGGTGCCATGGTATGCCCCCATTGCAATAAGGAATTCAGCCTGTTTTCTACCGACCTCGCCCAAAAATCCGCAACTGGCATTGGGCTTCCCCTCCTGGCCCGCTTTGCCTGGCGCAAGGAACTGGCCCAAGCCGGTGCCCTCCGCTGGGATAGCCTTCCTGCGGACCTTCGCTTGGCTTCCGAAAACCTTGCGTCGGAAGTTGAAATGACTTTGGCCGGTAACAAGGTTCTTGCACAATAACCCTCACTTCCAGGAGTAATCATGTCTGTCAAACGTATACTGGTAATCGGCGGTTCCGCAGCGGGTCCAAAGGCTGCGGCAAAGGCGCGAAGGCTTGATGAGCACGCGGAAATCATAGTCCTTCAGAAGGGTGCCGACCTTTCCATGGCATCTTGCGGTTATCCCTACTATATAGGCGGCTATTTCGATGATCGGAATCAGCTGCTCTGCACCCCGGCTGGGGTTGTACGGGATCCAAAATTCTATCTGAACGCAAAGGCCATCGACGCCCGAACGAACACAGAGGCTACCGAGATAGACCGTGTGGCCCATACCGTGGCATTTAATAACCTTGTGAGCGGGGAGACCGGTTCACTGGGATATGACAAGCTCATCCTTGCCATGGGTGCTGTTTCCAAAATGCCGCGGGTACCCGGAAACGAACTGAAGGGCATCACCTCCCTTCAATCGATGAAAGATGCGGATTACCTGCGTTCGGTTCGCGATGAAAAAAAGATAAAAAAAGCCACCGTCATAGGCGGCGGACTCATCGGAATCGAGACCTGCGAGGCACTCCATCTCGCCGGCATCGAAGTCACTGTCGTCGAGATGATGCCCCAACTGCTCACTTTCCTGGATCCCGAAATGGCCAAATTGGTGGAAAACCACGTCAGATCCAAAGGTATCAACGTCATCACCGGTAACGGTCTTGCCGAATTCCTTGGGAAGGACGGGGATCTCACCGGAATCAAACTCGCGAATGGCACCGAATTGGACTGTCAACTCGCTGTAGTAGCCATAGGTGTTTCACCGAACGTAGATCTGGCCCGCAAGGCGGGTATCGCCATCGGCGCTATGGGCGGCATAGAGGTGGACGGTTACATGCGTACCTCAGATAAGGACGTGTACGCTATCGGCGATTGCGTAGAAATACCGCACAGGATTACGGGCAAAAAGATTCTGGCTCCTTATGGGGATCTTGCCAACCTGGAAGGTCGTGTTGCTGGAGAGAACGCGGCCTTGGGCGATTCGGTCACCTTCCCCGGCACGATACAGACGGGAATCTGCAAGGTTTTCGATTTTGCCGCAGGGGCAACAGGCCTTTCGGAAACATCCGCGATCCGGAACGAATTCAGTAATGCAATGACCGTCGTGAATGCAAGCACGGATAAGCCCGGATTCATGCAAGGCAAGCTCATCGTCACAAAACTGGTGGCTGACCGCATTACCGGTAAAATTCTTGGAGCCCAGGTTGTTGGTCCCGGCGATGTGGCAAAACAGGTAGCCCAATGGGCACTCGCCATACAAGGCGGGCTCACGGTAGAAGATTACGTGAATGCCGACCTGCCATACGCGCCCCCCTTTGCGCTTGCAATCGACCATTCCATCGCCACGGCCCACCTAATGCAGAACAAGATCAAAGGCCGCCTGAAAGGTATTTCAGCCACCGAGACCAAGCGCAAACTTGATGCGGGCGAAAAACCGTTCCTCCTGGATGCCCGTGGCGCTGACGAATACGAGACCATGCGCCTTGGAATCGGGGAAACACTCATCCCCCTTGGGGCTCTCCGCAAGCGCCTGGGCGAGCTGCCTCAGGATAAGGAAAAGGAAATCATCTGCTATTGCAAGATTTCCCTCCGTGGGTACGAGGCAGCCGTAGTCCTCGAGGCTTCCGGGTGGAAGAACGTGAAGGTCATGGAAGGCGGCATCATGGCTTGGCCGTATCCCCGGGAAAAATAAATAAGATCACACTGAACTACCACAGTCGAAAAATGGGGCCAGTGCTATAATCGGCTCCATGAAGACTGTGGTTGTTTTATGGTATAACCCCGCCTTATGAAATCCTCCATCCCAGCCCTCTTCGCGGGTCTCGCCGCTGCCGCCATTTGGGGAGGCATGTACGTCGTAAGCAAGGTAGTACTGGAAGTGATACCGCCCTTCGCCCTGCTGAGCCTACGCCTTCTACTTGGCTTCGCGACCCTCGCTGTCATTGTCCTGATACGGGGTGGTTTCAAGACGGAAAGGCGGCATCTGCTTCGCGTGTTGACCGTGGGTTTCGTCGGCTACGGGGTATCTTTGGGTTTCCAATTTTTCGGCACCAAGTTATCCACCGCCTCCAATGGCGCTCTGGTAACCTCGGCCACACCGGTGTTCGTCCTGCCCTTCGCCCTTTTATTGATTAGGGAAAGATTGGGCTTTCGCCGTCTTGCTTCCCTTGCAATCGCCTGCATTGGCGTACTAATCGTAATCGCGCCCTGGGAAGCAGCCCCCTCCGCGGCAACGGGTACGGTACGCTTGGGAAACATCTTTCTTTTGGCGGCGGCCGTAACCTGGGCGCTCTATTCGGTGTTGGTCAGAAAAACAGCCCAGAAAGCAGATGTTCTGGAGTCCAGTGCCATCATGCTGTTGGGAGGCATTCCCACCAGCATAGGTTTCGGCGTTGCGGAAATCGTTACGCAAGGACTTGGACCGATAGGTCCGGGCATCATAGCCGGCATCCTGTTCCTGGGCATCATCTCCACAGCGGTCGCCATGTTCTGCTGGAACTACGCCTTCGCCAAACTGCCCGCCTCGACGGCGGCCCTTACCTTCTACGCCCAGCCGGTCGTCGGGACCCTTTTGGGTTGGGCCTTGCTGGGCGAACGGATGACTCCGCTCTTTTTCGGCGGCGGCGCGCTCATCGCGTTGGGCATCTTCATATCCAGGGAATGAAAACGCCCGGAAGAATTCGTTGTTCATTTTCCGGTGGAAGCTTTTTAAAAAGAAGAGTACCGTATAGCCATGAAAGGGACTAAAAAAACCAACCTCGATGTCGGACTTGGACTATTCGGGAATTCAAACCTTCCCAGCAGGGAAGACATGCTTGGGGCCTTCATGAATCGGGACGCCTCCTGCGACGGGCTATTCTACGCGGGAGTCACCAGCACAGGAATTTTCTGCCTACCCTCATGTGGTGCCCGCAAGCCACGCCCGGAAAACGTTGAATTTTACGCCAGCGCAAAGGAAGCCCTCTTCGCGGGATTCCGGCCATGCAAGCTATGCCATCCCTTGGAGGATACCAGGGATACCCCGGATTGGGCGCACGCCCTGGTGGAACTGGTGGAAACCGATCCCACACGACGCATCCGGGACGAAGAATTGCGCGAACACAACATCGATCCGGTTGCGGCTCGCAGGTGGTTCACCAAAAAGTTCGGATTGACCTTCCAGGCCTACTGTCGTTCACGCCGCCTTGCCGATGCGTTCACCTCGATCAAACAGGGCGGCGACTTGGACAACGCCGTATTCGACCACGGCTGGGAATCCCACTCGGCCTTCCGTGACGCCTTTGCCAAGTACGTTGGCATGCCGCCCGGCCAGGCCCGTACGGGAGATTTTATCCGATTAGCTTGGATCCAGACACCGCTGGGAGCCATGGTTTCCGGAGCTACCGATTCCTCCATCTGCCTCCTTGAATTCACCGACCGCCGCATGATGGAAGCCCAACTCTCCACTGTGGCCAGGCTTTTCAGGTTACCCCTTATCCCCGGGGACAGCCCGCTTTTTAAAGACCTCCACTTCCAATTAAACGAATATTTCGAAGGTACCCGCCGCGTTTTCGATCTACCCATTGCTTGGCCTGGCAGCGAATTCCAAAAAAAAGTCTGGGAAGGTTTGTTGCGCATACCCTATGGCGAAACCCGGAGTTACGCCGAACTTGCTCTCGAACTCGGTATGCCCCAAGGCTCGAGTCGCGCTGTAGGCCACGCCAACGGCCTCAACCGCCTTGCCATACTCATTCCCTGCCATCGTGTCATAGCAGCAGATGGAGGCCTTGGTGGCTATGGTGGTGGCTTGTGGCGGAAACTCCGTTTGCTTGAACGGGAAGGCTGCTTACCCAGCAACATCGCCAAAAAATAATAAAAAAGCCAGTACCAATACCAATTACTTCCCGCCCGAACTATAATCAAGGACAAGCTCACATAGCGCAACGGGGGAAAGCCATGGCCAATTCCAAAAGTAACATCCGGCATCCAGCGGATTTTGTCGAAGAAAACTTGGGAATGGACGCGGATTCCCTCAAAAAATCATTCCTGCACCATATGGAATATTCGCTCGGTAAAGACAGATATTCCGCTACTCCGCAGGACAGCTACAGCAGTCTATCCCTCACCACACGGGACAGGCTTATCGAACGGTGGATTACCACCCAACAAACCTACCACAACAAACACGCAAAACGCATCTATTACTTGTCCTTGGAGTTCCTCATCGGCAGGACCCTAGGAAACAGCCTGATAAATCTGGGCATGTATAATGAAGCCGACAAGGCCATGAACGATTTAGGTTATTCGTTGGAGGAGCTCCGCGAAAAGGAGTGGGACGCGGGCCTCGGGAACGGTGGGCTGGGCAGGCTGGCTGCCTGTTTTATGGATTCCCTGGCTTCTTTGGAACTGCCCGCAGTGGGTTATGGCATTCGATACGACTACGGTATTTTCTTCCAGAGCATAAGGGACGGATACCAGGTGGAAACTCCCGATAACTGGCTTCGTCTGGGCAATGTGTGGGAATTCCCCCGGTCCGAATTCAGTTATGTAGTCAATTTTTATGGCCGGGTGGAAGAATACTACGACGAGAGAGGACAAGCACACCGACGCTGGGCGGATACCGAAAATATCATAGCCATGGCGTACGATACTCCCATTCCCGGCTATGACAACAATACGGTAAACAACCTGCGCCTGTGGTCGGCAAAATCGACCCGCGAATTCGATCTCAACTACTTCAATGATGGCGACTATATCAAGGCCGTGTCGGCAAAATCGGTGTCGGAAAATATCACCAAGGTCCTGTATCCCAACGATAACCTTTTTGAAGGAAAGGAATTGCGCCTCAAGCAGGAGTATTTCTTTGTTTCGGCCACCATTCAAGACATCATCCGACGATATAAGAAGGAGCATACCGATTTTTCTGAATTTTCAGACCAGGTAGCCATCCAGCTCAATGACACCCACCCGGCAATCTCCATCGCCGAACTCATGCGAACTCTTGTCGACCTTGAACGCCTCGACTGGGACCAGGCCTGGGACATCACCCAGAAAACCTTCGGTTACACGAACCACACAGTCCTGCCGGAAGCCTTGGAACGGTGGACCGTCGAACTGGTGGGCAAGGTTCTACCCCGTCACCTGGAAATCATTTTCGAAATCAACCAGCGCTTCCTGAACCAGCTTGCCACCCTTTTCCCCGGTGACCAAGAAATGGCCCGGGAGCTATCCATCATCGAGGAAGGGCCTGTAAAAAAGGTCCGCATGGCCAATCTCGCCATCATCGGCAGCCATTCGGTCAACGGCGTCGCCGCCCTTCACACGGAAATCCTAAAAGCACACCTATTCAAGGATTTTTATAAACTATGGCCCGCAAAGTTCAACAACAAAACCAACGGCATTACCCAAAGGCGCTGGCTCAAACTCTGCAATCCACGGCTATCATCGCTCATCAACGAAAAAATCGGCGAAGGTTGGACCTCTGATCTCTACAAGCTGAAAAAACTGGAACCCCTCGCCGCCGACCCTGCCTTCAGGAAAAGCTGGTATGAGGTAAAAAAGGTCAACAAGGAATTCCTCGCCGAATACATACTCAACCGCAACAATATCAAGGTCAACACGGACTCCATCTTCGACATCCACGTCAAACGCCTGCACGAATACAAGCGTCAGCTCCTGAACGTACTGCACGTTGTCACACTCTACAATCGCATCAAGGACAACCCTGGCAAGGATTTCGTCCCGCGTACCATAATTTTCGCCGGCAAGGCCGCCCCTGGCTACTACATGGCCAAGCTCATCATTAAATTGATCAATTCCATTTCGGAGGTAGTCAACAACGACCCCCGGATAGGCGACAAACTCAAGGTAATTTTCCTGCGCAACTACGCAGTATCCAATGCGGAAAAGATAATCCCCGCTGCCGACCTGTCAGAACAGGTTTCAACCGCAGGCACAGAAGCCTCCGGCACGGGAAACATGAAATTTGCCCTCAACGGCGCGGTCACCATAGGCACCCTTGACGGCGCCAACATTGAAATAATGGAAGAAGTAGGCAACGACAATATCTTCATCTTTGGCCTGGACGCGGAAGCCGTCTCCAAGCTCAAACAATCATCCTACGACCCACTTCAGTACTACAACGCCAACCCCGAACTGAAGCAGGTAATTGACCAGATCCGGGACGGCTACTTTGGAGACGGCAACCCCAGCCTCTTCAAACCCATCGTCGACTCCCTCCTGTACCACGGTGACACCTATCTGCTCCTGGCCGACTACGAATCCTATATCGCATGCCAGGAACGGGTAAGCGAAGCCTATAAGGACCGGGACCGCTGGACCACCATGTCCATCCTGAACACCGCACGCATGGGCAAGTTCTCCACCGACCGCACCATAAACGAATACGCCAAGGATATTTGGGGAGTCAAACCGGTACATATAAAACTTTGAGGGGACCCTTAGGCGGGCAGAGGGAAACGCGCGGAATAGGTTCGTGAAATGCGCATCATCTGTTCCACTTCCATACGTTGTGCTCCACTAAACCGCGAAGGATCCACCCGGCGACTCATTAGCTTGAAGGGAAGGCCTTCCAAGGAAAGTGCATACATGGCATTCACAGGATAATACTGGCATTCCATTACTGAGGCGAAGCCAAGAAAATCCTGGAGTTCGCCTGCACGGGTGGCATCCTTCGACCAGTTCGTGCAGAGCCAGGAATACAGGTCGGCATGAAAATTGGTCATCACTCCGGAATAACCTGAGGCACCGGCTTGCAACGAAGCGAGCAAGGTCGCGGCATTGGCGTTGAAGAGCTTGAAATTGGATCCCTTCGCGATCGCCAACTTGGTCCGGATATCATCGATACGGCAACTGGTGTCCTTAAGGAATCCGAATCGTCCACTCTCCACGCAGAATTTCATAAGGTCAGGAGAGACCAAGCGCTTGTAAGGAGCCGGGCATTCATAGAATCCAAGCAGGATATCCGATGCCATCAGGGAGAGGAATTTTTCCAGCCTTTGCTTGAAGGTATCATCGCATTGGTCCTGACGGGCGAAACGGTTTGTAAGAAGAACAACGGCTTGTACCCCGGTATCGGCCATCATTTTGGCTTCATCCACCTGGTCATCCAGGGTTTCCGCGACATTTCCGGACGCGATTACCGGAATCCGTCCGCCTGAAAATTTTACACAGACTCTGGAAAGGGCCAGTCGCTCTTTCAGACTCAGAAAAAACATTTCACTGGATTGGCACACCGCAAAAAGGCCCGCCACGCCTCCCCTGATGTACCAGTCGATCTGTTTCTCAAGAGTTGCGTAATCAATCGAGCCGTCTTCGTTGAACGGTGTAATCATGGTCGGCCAAACGCCATCGTTTATGGTTTTCATGTATCAAAACTCCATATTCGCAAGCTGCGCCAAAAGTAATTCCTTGCTTTCCTTATTGATTTGGGGTAAGGGGGAACGGACTTTTCCACCTGCATGGCCAATATATTCGAGCGCCACTTTCAACCTGGGTAGAAAAGGTCCATCAAGCAAATAACCGGTATCGCGGATAAGTTCACGATTCATCTTCAAGGCAGTATTTGCGTCACCTGCCGAATAACAATCAAAAATCTGCCTGAATCGCCTGGAAAACACGTTGGACATCCCGGATACAACCCCATCGCACCCACCTGCAAGTACGCTTACGATCGCCCGGTCAGCGCCAGCCAATACAGAGAAAGCGCCTTCACGGATGAGGGTAAATTCCAACAGCCGGACCATGTCGTCACCGCTATATTTTATTCCAATTATGTTTGGACAATTTTTGGCAATTTCCGATGCGGTTTGTGGTAGAATATCATTCCCGGTATATTCCGGAATGGAATATAAATAAATGGGGAAATCCTGCGGTAATGCCTGTGCAACAGAAACGTAATAGTCCATAATCGCAGCCTGCGAAAGTATGAAATAACTGGGAGTGATGACCGCGATTCCGTCCGCTCCGATGGATATGGCATGATTCGCAAGTTTTAATGTTTCTTTTAAACTCATACCTCCGGCTTGCACGAATACCGGAACCCGATGGGACGCCTTTTTAACCACATACTCAGCGCAGGCCATTCGTTCTTCCGTTGCAAGAAGTGGCGCTTCCCCGGTGGTACCACAGGGAAACAGACCATGGACACCATTCTCTATGAGTGTATCAATGAGGCGGCCCATGGCTTCAAAATCAATCGTATCATCCACGTCAAATAACGAGACAAGTGGAGTTACAACACCTTTAAGTTTCCTCATATCTTCCTATGATGACATCAGATTAGGGATGAACAGCACAATCTCGGGAATAAAAGTTACCAGTAACAATACAATCACAAGCACGCCTATCATAGGAAGTATCTCCCGCACAATATCCACGAAAGGTGTCTTTGAAATACCAGCCACTACGAACAACAAGAATCCAAAGGGAGGTGTGGTCAATCCGATCATCATATTTAAGGAAATGAGTACCCCAAAATGCACCAGATCGATACCCAGGATTTTGACAATGGGCAATATCATGGGCAGAAAGACGAACTGCAGCACCGAAGTATCGAGGAACATGCCAAGGACGAAAAACAGGACATTACAAATGATCAGGAAAATGACCGGACTATTCGTTATTCCGAGGATGAAGCCGCTCATCAACGTAGGTATCTGTTCTTTCGCCACAATGTAGGAGAATACGCTCGCCGCTCCTGTCAGTATGGTTATTTGCCCAGTTGCCGAAGCGGTATCTTTAAGGGTTTTCAGAAAATCCTTGAATCCAAGGATTCTGTATGCAAAGACCGAAATCAATAAGGCATAAAAGGCCGCAACCGCGCCAGCCTCGGTGGGTGTCATGACGCCGCCGTAAATGCCCCAAAGAAGGATGATGGGAGTCAACAGAGCGGGAAGCGCCCTGAAGGTTGATAACCAGAATTCTTTGTTTGCAAAAGAATTACCTGCTGGATAGTTGCGTTTCTTTGATATCCAGCTCACGTAGATGAACAGGAATACCGCAATCAGGATGCCCGGCAACATGCCGCCCAGAAACAACTTGCCCACCGAAGCGCCAGACAGCATCGCATAGATGACAAAAGGTATGCTGGGTGGGAAAATCGGACCGATGGTGGCGGAGGCAGCGGTGATGGCACAGCTGAAAGGTTTATCGTATCCGTCTTTCTCCATTGCATCGATTTCCATTTTACCGATGCCAGCAGCGTCGGCAATGGCTGAACCGGTCATTCCGGAAAAAATAAGTGAGACCACCACATTTACTTTGGCCAGCGCGCCTTTTTTCTTGCCCACAATCGCCTTGGAAAACTCGAACATCGCGTGGGTCACCTTGCCGGAGTTCATGACATTGGCAGTGAAGATAAAGAGGGGAACAGCCATCAGGACATAGCAAGTCATCATCGTATCCATCGTCTTACTGAGGATGAGACCCAAGTCACCACCCATTAGCGCAAGATAAAACGCACCTGTAGCGAGCATCCCGTAGGTAATGGGAATATTCAGTATAAAGACCAAAAGCATCATTATTAGGGGCATCAAGGTGGAAAATGGCATTATTGATTCTCCGTTATTGTTGCGTGTTCAGGTCTTTCTGTAATATTCCCCTGCTTCAAAAATACTCTTATCGCCCTTAGTATATCCCGTATCAAATAGGCCCCCGACATGGCTATAAACAACACAAAGGGGCCATAAATAATATCGTATGGTACGCCCAGCACGGCAGTTTTCTTTATTTTAATGAATGTGGCATATTCCACAATGGGTTCGAACATCATCACGAAAGAAACTAAAATGAGGAGATTCGAGAAAACCGTTACCGTCGCTTTACCCCTTGGTCCAAGGTGATCATAGATAAGTGAAAAAGATACATGTTCATTGTGCTTGCTCGCAAAAAGCGCTCCGAATACGACGGTCCATGTAAACCCGATAACCGTATACTCGTAGGTCCACTCATACTGATGGTTCAGGAAATACCTTGAAAAAATCTGGATACAAAAAGCGGAAAACATGAAGACGAACGCAGTCGAGGGGATATACACTCCGACGATTCTTTCAAACACATCAATGATGCCAAGCACTGTTTTCTTCACGTACCCCCCCTGTTTCCCAGCCAGGCTATTTACAAAAATCGGGGACTGAATAATCAATCCCCGATTGCTCTACCAGTAATAATAGTGCTACCAGATTCTTACAGTCGACTAGAATTTGTCTCCCATGGCCTTGATTTCTCCAAACAACTTCATGTCCCATTCTTTGGTAAATACCTTATCGGCAAGGTAGTATTCATTCACTTGGGACTTGAATGCATTCAGATCCGGAACAACGACCGTGAGGCCTTTTGAACGGAAGAAATCGGCAAGGTTATTTTCCTTGCCCACCACGAGCTTGTTATTATAAGCGACACCTTCCTGGAATGCTTTCGCGACCAGCGGCTGAAGTTCGGGACCAAGTTCCTTCCACAAGCTTTCGTTGATGGCGGGCCATACGGCACCAATCTGATGGTTTGTAAGCGCGATGGATTTCGTAACCTCGTAGAACTTGCCTTCTTCCGTTCCGGTCAGCGGGTTATCCTGGCCATCCACGGTACCGGATGCAAGAGCTGTGTACAACTCTGAGAAAGCGATGGGAACGGGGTTTGCACCGAGGGCCTTGCCGAGCATGAGCCAGGCGGCGGAGTTCGGCATCCTAAGTTTCACGCCCTTCAGATCAGCGGGGGTCATAGCCGGCTTTTCGCTTTTCAGATTGATGGTTCTGGAACCCATGTAATAGCATGCGAGCGGGCGGACTCCGACTTTCAGGGCAACTTGGTCGAATAGGTTCTTGCCAATATCTCCATTCATGACCGCGTTCATGTGTTCCAGGTTCTTAAAAATATAACCTGCCGAGAACATGCTCGTGGAAGGCATGTAGGTGGACAGCCACGTACCGTCGGTATAGCACATCGACGCACTACCCTTGATGGTCATGGGCAACTCATCGTCCTGGCTGAAAAGCGAGCTGGAATCGTGTGCTTCCAATGTGACCCTGCCGCCGGTTAATTCTTCCAGCCTTGGCTTGATGAACTCATTGAGCACTTTAGTGTGTGCTTCCTCAGGAACCGATGACGTAGTGAATACCAAAGTAAATTTCTTTGCTGTAGCCGCAGGGACGGCTTCCTGACTTCCAGTCGCGAAAACCGTTCCAACCAATACCGCCGCAAGGGCGGTGACGAGCAGGATCTTCTTCATAAACCTTTCCTCCCTATTTGAATTCCCGGATAACTGATTTCATCCGGATGAGCACGAACTTTTGTTAAGAATATTAACATAAGATTTTATAACAGTATTTGTGATTAATACGGATTTGTCAACAAAAAAGTGTAATTAAATACGTTCCCCAAATCCCTTGCTGGCCAAATACGCCATAATTGACGAAGAACCATCGTTTCCACTATCTTTTATTAATATTATTTATATTTGATCCCGCAATAATACTTTCGACTCATGTTATTATAATTCTACATGGATGCAGCATTGACCGAAGAACTGAGAAATAAAGTATCTCCACGAAACCGAAATAATAAAACAGTACGGGAAGAGAACAAGAAAAAAATTATCGAAATCGTAGGAAAATTCGAACCCACGGGGATCGATACAATATTGAATCAATCCGCACTAAGTTATCCAACAGTCTTCAGTATAGTAAAAGAACTGGTAACCAATGGCATTTTGGAAAAAAGTGGATATGCCGCATCGACAGGTGGACGTCAAGCGTTCCTCTATACGGTATGTACCAACAATAACTACGTAGTTGGGATCCATTTATATTCGGAATGGTTTGCGTTGACCATTTGTGACGTAAAGGGCAGGATTATTTGTGAGAAGAAGGAAGATGCCCTGCCCACCACGTACGCAGAGGATAAACTTGCCGAAATACTCAATGAAAGGATAGGTAAAACACTTGTCACGGTTGGACTATCCTTTATGCGACTGGCCGGTATATGCCTGACATCGCCTGCCGATCCCGTTACGGCGTTATCCACTCCAGAAATCAACCGAGTGAATATAGAAAAACTGGCCGAACTGCTTTCGGAAAAAACAGGGGTAAAAACCACTGATATTCATGATGCGGCACTATTGAACTTCCTGGAGAGAACCAATTATGCCCTCTCCGGCATGAAATCTTACATACATATCGTATTGGAACAGGAACTCAAGATAACCGTGTACAATAAATCGACGGACCAGTGCGAGATCATGGATACCTTCGACTGTCTGGGTCACACCACAGTCGTCCCGGACGGTTTGCCATGCGAATGTGGTTTGAAAGGGTGCGTCCTCACCTACTGCAATGGCATCGGACTATACGAGGATTATTGCAAACGCAGACCAACCTCCGATGGTGCTCCGGTGGCGTTTGAAAACATGAAACACAATGGCGTTTTTATTTCGATGCTCATGCTTGCCCGAAAAAAGGATACGGCGGCGATGCATGCATTGGATAAGGCCTTAAGGATTCTGGCAATCGCTCTTGCCAACGCGGCTAAAACATTGGGAGTCTACAATATCGTCTTATCCGGCTTTTTTACCAGCAACGATGCGGATTATCATCATGCACTGGAGAAATATACAAAGGAAAATATACCTGCTCTCTATGCCGAAAAGACAAAACTGATTTCGGGCATGGCGCTTTTGGATGATTGCTCACATGGTGCCTGCCTGTTTTTATGCAACAACCTTTTTCCTGAATTGGACAATCAGAGATTCAAATGAAGCGTAGCATGCTGAAAATTGTCGGAATAATACCCGCCCGTTTTGCTGCATCCCGTTTGCCGGGAAAACCCTTACTGGATATAGCAGGAAAGACAATGATCCAGCGGGTATATGAAAGTGTAAAAAAATCAAAATTGATACAGCAGGTAATCGTCGCCACCGATGATGAACGGATCAGGAATTGCGTTGAAAGCTTCGGTGGCATAGCCATGATGAGTTTGGGCGAACATCAAACCGGTGATGAACGCGTCGCCGAAACAGCCAAGCAAATAGACTGCGACGTGATTTCCTATGTCCAATGCGACGAACCATTTATCATGGCGGAAATCATAGATGAAGTGCTGGGTGCCCTGCTTTCCGACAAGTCCCAGGTCATGACCACCTGTTGCCACGCCATACGAGATCCCGAAAGGCTTAAAAGCCCCCACGTCGTGAAAGTTGTTTCAGATATTAAAAGCAACGCATTGATGTTTTCACGGTCGCTCATTCCTTTCCCACGCTATTCCGAATACTTCAAAGCGTATGAGCATATAGGCGTTTTTGCCTATACCAAAAAATTCCTGCTCAAATATGTATCCCTACCTCAAACACCACTTGCCCAGACCGAATCCATAGAACAACTGAAGGCGCTGGAAAGCGGGTACAGCATCAAGGTTGTGAAAACCCGATTCCCCTATACACCACCCAGCGTTGATACGCTGGAAGATCTGGAATTGGTGCGTCGGTTCGCAAAAGAACATGGGCTTTGATTTGGGAAGTGATTCCTAATTGGCTATGAATTCAACAACCTTGTCGATTTGCTCCGCGAAAGTGCCGTTGAATCTATTTTCGAAAAAAGCGCTGCCAATTGTGAATGCGAAGGCGCCTGTTGCCTTCACTTCCTCCAGCCGCCTATAACTATCCACACTTCCTGCCAAGACCACCGGTAAAGGCACTTGCCGGACGAATTCCGAATTCAACCTTACGCAATCACCCACAAAACGATACCCCAACAGGTCAATGCCGAACACACCCTTTCGGACACATTGCTTGCCTTCTTCTATTATTTCTTCAATGGTACCGGTGACCACACTTGGCCGTCCGGTGATTTTTCCGACGAAGGGTAGATATTTTAAATTGTGCTTCTGTGTAAAATCGTTCACAGAGTCAAAAAAAAGGGTGCCCATCAGAAAATCAAATCCACACTCCGCGCATACCTCGGCTCCAGCGAGGCATTCTTCTTCGGTATAGGCCACCACTTCGAGAAAGGTGGTTTTCCCTACGGCTTTCATCATTCCTACCAGTTTCTTCATGGAATTGCGGTCCAGGCCAGCTTCCTTGAAACCCCAGTATTTTGCCTTTGTGTCTTTGCACTGGCTGAACACGTCTATGGCGTTTTTCACCGTCATGTCATGGTGGGTAAGCATTACGATCAGTTCGCTCATTGTTGCTCCTGCGTTTCGGGATTCACCACTTTCTAAAAAAACCGGCAAGGGCCCGCTGAAGATCCTTGTAGCACTCGTACACCTTGCGGTAGTTCGCATGATTTTCCTTTTCTGGAAGGAATACCATATCTTCTTTCGCAAAGCGTGCGGCGCAACCTTCAACGTCCTCCCATAATCCAACGGCGACCCCAGCCAGAATTGCCGCACCCAAGCAAGCTGAATCCTCGGTATCCTTCATGGTCCTGACTGTTTTTCCAGTGACGTCCGCTTTCATCTGGCACCAGAATGGGCTTTTTGCTCCTCCACTCAGGGACCTTATCTCAGTTACTGTCGTCCCCATGTTCTCGGTCGCCTCCACCATGCGGCACAAGGTCATTGCAACAGATTCCAAGCAAGCCCGGGACACATGCGGTTTCGTATGCGTCATCGTCAATCCATAGAAAACGGCCTTCGCCGCCTGGTTCGTATCCGGCGGTCCCGATCCCTGCAGGTGGGGCAGGACGATCAATCCGTCCGATCCAATGGGGACCTTCATCGCTTCCATATCCATCAGATTGTAAGCGCCAATACCGGCGAGGCTCTCCATCAACAGTTCATTCTGGCAAAAATTATCTCGGTACCAGCGTATCAGCATCCCACCGGTGGTGAATGAATGCACCATATATTTGTCCGGTATGCCAAAATAGAAACAGGGCATTTCCCCGGAAGGGTCAAAGACCGGCCTTTCCGTCACAGCCACGATAGCCAAGGCTGAACCAGTACTCTCGGAAAACATGCCAGGCTTGGCGTTTCCGGCTCCTATTGCGCCGCAGGCTTGGTCGAGTGCGCCCATCACACACTTGGTGGTTTCGGCGAGTCCGAGTTCGGCAGCCACATCGGGCAGCATGAAGCCCACCAGTTCACCAGGCTCACGGATTTCGGGTAATTGTTTTTCATCTATGCCCAAATACCGGAGCATTTCCATCCAATATTTTTTGGTATTGATATCCCATAAAATGGTTGAACATAGGAGAGAGCCTTCCGCGACAAAGCGCCCCGTAAAACGGTACAGGAAATAATCCTCGATCAGAAGGTATTTATGTACCTTTCGGAATACATCCGGCTCATGATTTTTGATCCACAAAATCTTCGCCGCAGGCCATGTGGCTGTCATGGCAACCTGACCGGTGGTCTTATGTATTACGCCATTCGAGAAAAATGCCTCAAGCACATCCGACTCAATCTGAGCGCGATTATCCATCCATACAATAGCCCGACGCAACGGAAAGCCCATTTCATCGATCGCGATCAGGGTCTCTCCCTGTGCGGAGAGACCGATGGAGACTATATCGGATACATCGATTGCGGCGCGCTTCAACAGTGCTCCAAGTGCCGCTTTAAAAACGTCCCAATAGACCGAAACATCCTGCTCCACCACATTAGCTGATGGTGTGAACAGCTTATATTCCGAGGTGATACTCCCAACCTTGCATCCGTTTTGGTCGAATAAGGCAACTTTTATTGCCGAGGTACCCAAATCAAGCCCGATGACGTACTTCATGGCATGCACAGCATTAGAATTCACTGGGTGCAAGGCTCCAGGTAATCGTCGCTGGTTCCATACCGATGTTGGTAAGTTCGTGCGGAACACCTTCGGTCATGATTATGGCATCTCCTTCGAAAAGCTCGTAAGCATTGCCATTGTCGGGAGTTCTCAGAATGACGTGCCCGCGGGAAACAAAGAAAATCTCATGCGAAGCCTCATGACCTGGGTCTATGGAACCGGTCTGGCCAGGCAACAATTCGGAACTTCCGAAAGTTATCTTATCGGTCTTGAAATATCGTCTGCATACTTCGGGACCTTCAAGAAATAACTTCGCCTGAGTTTTTCTTACAACGGATACATCCATGACCTTCCTCTCATAAAGAAAAATATTCGAGTCCGAGCAACTGGCAGAGATAGCTAAAAACTTCGCCGTGCACGCCGGGTTTCAGCACAAAATGGTGATCGACGCCCTTGAGCAACATTTCCTCGTGGGCTTTTCCGGCAGACAGGTTCAAGGGCCTGAAAGCTCCCAGGAAGCGTCCGTTCAACGAGTCCCAATCATTTTTGCTTACTTCGACGGTGTTGCCTTTCATTGCGGTGATCATAAAGCCACGATCGGTTTCACCCATGCTCAACATTGTTGCTTCCATTTTGGGTTTCAGGGTGAATCCCAGCATCGAACCATCACCGCAATCACGCAGGGTGGCGGTTCTGGCATTTTCAGCCAAGGACAATGCCGCGCTTCCCTCATGTTCAAGATAGAAATACCCCTCATCAAGCACCGCGCCCACCTCACTCAGACAGGAAGGCTTTTCATCGATCAGGCTGCACATATAAAGGAGCGCGGCATGGCCGATATCCCCTTCGGTATCAAGAACAAAATTCTCATCCGCAAGGAGGGCCGACGCGAGGTTCGCGATACCTCCATCCTTCGGGTAGCACTGGGCGGCGATAAAGGCTAGATCGTATCTGTCCTTCAGTACCTTTATTGCTAAGTAAACGGATGAACAGAAGTCCAATCGCCCGTCGTCCAGCATATTGACCAGCCCCAAGGACTTCACCCTTTCCGATACGGCCGAAACAGCGCCCTGGTTCTGTTGACCTGCCAAGGAAAGCAGCTCCTCGGTGTCGATGTGTACGATCGTGGCACCAAAAACTTCAGAAAAATCCCACTCCTCTCCTGTCATGTCCTGGGCGGCGGAAATTCGCCAGGTCTGGCGGTTTCCGATCATGCCGCAGTTGGTTTTTTTCAGCCTTTTTGTGATGTGTGCTGCCTGTGCGAAAGTCCGGATTTTATCCTTATGCTCCACCTTCTGCAGGTCGGTACATAAAGACAGATACGGAATTCCACGACGGTTCAATTGAGCAGAATAATGCTGGACACAAGCGAGCGAGAAAGTTTCCAGGAACGGTACTGCCAGCAGTACGGTGGGGAGCTTGAGCGTATTTGTAAAAACATACTGAACACTATCCTGTACCCATGAAGCATGGATCAGGACAAGCAAATCAGGCTCTTTGGATTGAAAATGTGCGCAGGTTTTCACGGCATCCGCCAAGTTCCAAATCATCGCGGGTGGTTCCAATAATCCGATTCCACCATCTGCAAACAAGCGTTTCGCTGATGCGAGCAATTCATCAAAGCGTTCTCCGCCACATTCGAAACGGTTCGCGACAATAGCAAGGGCAGCAACGGGTCTATTCATGCGGGATTCTCCTATAGGACTATTTCCGGCCTGCCCATGGCCGTCATGCGCAAATCATATAGTTCTTTCAAATCATCCTGGCCGAGCGGATATTCACCACCAAGCTGGTGCGCAATGGTCAACGTTTTTGCTATCGCCTCTGCGGCTTCAGCCTGATAGTAGGCCTCAAAGGGATCTGCATGAATCGACACCAGACCATGATTCGCAAGCAGAAACAAATCCGAAACGGAAGTGTATTTTGCGATACCCTTGAAAATGGCGGGACTGGCAGTAATGCCGTAGTCGCATACGGGGATCTTGTCGAACATGACGATGGACTCGAAATATGATTTGGACTGGATGGGTTTCCTGCAAATTGCGTGCGCGGTGGCATAAGGCGAGTGGGTATGCACCACGCAGGTGATATCTGGACGTAGTTTATAGAATTCCAAGTGCATTAGATATTCAGATGACGGCGAGCGTTTTGTGCTCAAACGATTCCCATTCAGATCCAATATGACAATATCATCATTGACGAGTCTACCCTTGCAGTAGGTAGTGGGTGTAATGTACATCCGGTCCCCATTCTTGATGGAAACATTGCCTTCGTAGGTGGTCACCATTCTCCGCTCGTACATGAGATGGCCAATTTCCACTACGTTTTCGATTGCTTGCTGTTCTGTGAGCATACCTTCACTCCTTTCATTCTTCCCTTGATCAATATTTGCCGTAGATAGGCCCATAATACGTACAAGCCGAAAGATCCGAACCCTCGGGGTTTTGGGTACCAAAGGAATCCCAGGCGGTGGGACGGAAAATATCGTCCGAACCGATATTATGAAGACCTACCGGGATGCGTAGGATCGAGCAGAGGGTTATCACATCCGCCCCGATATGGCCGTATGAAAATGCTCCATGATTCGCACCCCATTTGGACATCAGTGTATAGACGTCCTTGAAAGCGCCTTCACCCGTCGTGCGGGGTACAAACCAGGATGTAGGCCATGCAGGCGATGTGCGCATGTCGAGAGCGTCGTGGATTTCCTGGGGAAGGTCCACAATATGCCCTTCGGCGATCTGCATGGTAGGACCTATACCTTTAACAATATTGACCCGCATCAACGTTACCGGCATCTCGCCCTTGGTACGGAAACGGGTATGGTATCCCGTTCCCGAGAATGATAGGGTTTCAGCCGGACACCATTCCACACTTTCAAGACAAGCGCGCACATCATTCTCAGTCATCTCCCAGAAGGGTTTGATTACCGGTTTTCCATCCTTCATCGAGGCACCGCACCCATCCAGGGCTGCAGGCCCTGAGTTCGCGAGATGTATGATTCCATCCGCCGCTCTGCCCGTCAATGAATATCCGGTTCCTTCGAATACCGATTGGGGACTCCAATAAGTCCTGATATCGGCGAATACTTGCGCGCTACCGGTAAGCAAGTTGCCAAAAAGCATGGCCACCGAATTGAGGGAATCATTTTCGGTCGCTACTATAAGAGGTTGTCGGATACCGCTCCAATCAAAGCTCGAGTTCAACATGGCTTCGTGCAGATCACCCACCGGCATGAAATCGGTCCAGTGTCGCTGTCCCTGAAAACCCGCAGCGATTGCGTTGTAACCCACGGCCTCCTCGGGATGGCCTTGCTCCGCGAGTTTCTTATTACCAATCATCATATCCTTGAAGATCAGAGCCATCTTGATGGTCGTATCCCACGAGGCAGCTTTCCTATCCTGAGAAAGCCTGGTTTCGGGTGGATTGTAATCCTTTCCGAACCTGAATCGCTCTTCGATGAATTTTTTAGCCTTGCCATACTCTGCCTTATCGTAGATGCCGCCCTCGATTCGCCGGGTGAGCTCGCTCATATCCATCATCTGTGTACGCATTCCCAGATAGGTCCTGAAAAAAGCCTCGTCCACCATTGAACCGGCGATGCCCATGGACACCGAGCCAACAGAAAGATAGGTTTTCCCTCGCAGATAGGAAGCCGCCACTGCGGCCTTTACAAAGCGCAGCAAGCGATCCTCGCAGTCCGGCCTGAGGGAAGTCTCACTCATGTGCAACACATCCTTTCCGTAGATGGAAAAGCAGGGAAGACCGAATTGATTATGAGCAGCCTGAAGAGCAGCAAGATACACGGCACCTGACCCATCCGAATTATTCATACCGATCGCGCATTTTGGAGTCATCGGGTCCAAATCGATGGTTTCTGCCGCATAGCACCAGGTAATGGCAACGGTGATCGATACCCCTACCCCATTTTTCCTGAAATAGTCAGCGCATTCCTCCGCCTCGGTCACACCACTGATACCTATGGGGGAAATGGCACACTCAACAGGAGATCCATTTGGATAGCGCAATTTCCCATTTATAAGCTTGGAGATGTTCTTGCAAAGTTCGATCGTCGTATTTTCACATTTCAGCCGGGCACCACTCATCTGCCGAGCGTCCACTACGGGCCGAAGCCCTACCTTAGGCAGGCCACCCGCGTAGCGGTTGGAAATATGCATATCCATTTTTACGCACTCCCAAAATGTTTCATTGACATAATGATGGAGGCATTATATATTTCCCGCAATAGTATTGTCAATATATTTAATAAAAGTACCTTTTCAAGGAGGGAAGATGCAAAGGTATCTTTGCTTTGATATCGGAGCGGGAAGCGGCAGGGCATTACTCGCCAGTTTCGACGGAGATAAACTTACCGTTGACGAATACGGTCGTTTTGCGAGTTCTGCCGTCCGAACAAGCCGGGGGGTTTATTGGGATGTGCTCTCGATCACAGCTAGCATTAAAAACATACTTGCCCAAGCGGGAACACAGGGGATTGCAATACATTCCATCGGGATCGACTGCTTCGGCGTCGATTTCGGATTGTTGTCCCGATCGGGCGAACTTCTTGGCAATCCAATGTGCGATATGGACCCACGAACCGCAGGGATTCTGGAAAGCTCCAAGGATTTATGGAACGCGAAAGAATTGTATGCGCAAACTGGCGCTCAAATATATGAAATGACCACTCTTTTTCAGCTGGCTGCGCTGAAACGTGAAGGAAATGATATTCTGAATTTCGCTGCTACCTTCCTGATGATGCCCGATTTGTTGAACTATATGCTTACTGGTGAAGCTTGTTCGGAATTCACCGTATCCTCTACCAGTAACCTGCTTAAGTTGAGTGCGCCCGAATGGAATGCACCACTAATAGAGCGTTTTGGCCTGAACAGGAATATGTTCATCAATCCAGTTCTGTCGGGAAATGCCAAATTCCGGCTCTCGTCAATACTCCGGGATGAGCTTCTTATCAACGATGTGGATGTGGTGACAGTGGCCGGGCATGACACCGCTTCGGCGGTCGCCGCATTACCGGATACCGGCGGGGATGCAATCTTTATCAGTTCGGGTACCTGGTCCATCATTGGCGCAGTCACCGACAAACCGATCATAGATGCACGTTTCGCCGGTGTGCTTTCGAACGAAGGCTGCCATGACGGGAAAAACCGGCTCATCAAGAATTTATTGGGTATGAAATTCCTGCAGGACCTGAAAGCTGCTTGGGCGCGCGCAGGCAAGGATATGAGCTATTCCCAGCTTGATCTGGCCATGGAACACACAAAACCATTCGGCGTATTTATCGATCCAGAAAATATGGCATATTTTTCGGGGTTAAACATGCCGCGGCTCATCGAGGGGTACTGTATGAAAAGCGGCCAGCAGCTTCCGGAAGGAGTTGGCGAGTATATGCGCACGGTGAATGAAAGTTTGGCATTAAGTTACCGTGAATCCATCGGACAGATCGAACTGGCCTGCGGTAGAACATTCAGCAGGATCTTTATTCTGGGTGGAGGTGTTCAGAACCATCATCTTTGCCAGATGACAGCCGATGCGACAGGAAAACCTGTCTCTGCCTGGTACAAGGAATCGGCCGCTTTCGGCAACGCGCTGATCCAGGCTTTTGCTGCAGGCAGCATCGAACAACGTGATATGCCCGCCTGCGCCAAAGCGTCACACACAGCAATGGAGTTCACGCCTGCGAATACCAGCAAGTGGGATGAACAATACGAAAAATTCCTGAAGCTTAAAAAGAAGTGGTACGACCAGGGTACTGATTTTTGACTTGAGGACATCTCGATCACCATCCGTTGATAAGGAGAGCCAGGACATGAAAGAACATGGGCAGACGATAGGAAAATACTATGACTCGCTGAGTCTCGATTCCAGACACTATCTCGATCTGTCGGTCGCCAAGATAGTGGAAGCAAAAAAGCGGGGCGGGAAGGTGGTTGTCGCGACTGGTAGCGGTCCCAACATACACGAGGGGGTTACTACTCTCATAGCGCATCTCATGAACAAGGGAATAATCGATGGCGTGACTACCAGCTCTGCAGTGGTATCCCATGAGATGGGGGGTGTACTGGATAAGGTAAAACGCATCGACGCCAACCTTCTAGGAGAAAAACTCTTGGATATGTCCAAAATGCCCCGTGGCAATATTTTTGAGCTGACAGTCATGTCCAAAAAGGATTGGGCGGCAGTACGCAGCGAAATGATACTGGACGAGAGACTTGTCGAAGCCTGCGAGCGTGCGGACGCACCGGTCATAATAAAGGCCGCCGGAAATATGGCGTACCCCATGGGCTTGCGAACCGAGCATTTTGCCGGCGAACTCCTTAATATAGCCCTCAACTGCGGGAAACCTTTTGAACTGATAGCAGGCTGGGGTTGTGATGAAAACACCATGCTCGGAGCGGGAGCGAAAAATGGTTTACCAGTGCTGGTCAGCATCCCGCAACTTGTGGGCGGTGGTCATGTCGGTATCGCCATTGGCGACAGCATACCAATTTCCCGACGCAGCGCCGAAATCGCACAAATGCTGGACGACGCGGATGTCATCATAGAATCGGCTGTCGCCCTAACACAGGAAATCCACGACGGTCCTTTCGAAACCTATACGGGCCATGGAATTTGGGCTTCATGGAACGGCTACAATACCTACAGTCTTAAGGGCAAAACACTGATACGCTTCGATCTGGATGAAAATCTCAAAAAGGCATGGGATCTTGATAAAAAAGGAGGAGACATCCAAACCGCCATTGATCAGGGACTACCCAAGACCAAAATGTCGAAAATTCCCTTCCGTATGGAAATGTCAGCATTCTCACGACTTGAAACAAGCATTCCTGTAATAGGTGATATCGGAGTACTATGGCCTATTCTGGCATATAGGGTATGCATGGAGCTGGGGGTTAAGCTTGATTTCTTAAGCCACCCACAGCAGACGGAAGAAGGCAAAGCCATGCGCGAATATATTGTCGAACATATTCGTGCCTTCGACATGGAAAAAATCCGCGGAATTTCAAGAACATTCCGTCGGTAGATCAAATACTATACGCAAGAGGTTGGAAATAATGAAAATTCTGGGAATAATACCTGCCCGTTACGATTCTTCCAGATTGCCTGGAAAACCGCTGAAAGATATCTGCGGAAAACCCATGATCCAGCATGTCTACGAACGCGCTACACAATCCAGACTGATAGAAAAAGTGATCGTAGCCACTGACGACGTGAGGATAGTGGATGTAGTGCGTGCTTTTGGCGGCGAAGCTGTATTGACTTCAAAATCCCATCCAACTGGTACGGATCGAATCGCCGAAGTTGCGAAGAATTACGATTGTGACATCGTTGTGAATATTCAGGGCGATGAGCCATTAATCCTTCCCGACATCATTGACGAGATAACCGATGCTTTGGTGAATGACAAAAGGCAGGTGATGGCAACTGGTTGCTACAAAATCGGAGAGGAACTGTACGACAATCCCAACGTGGTCAAAGTCGTGTGCGATTTGGCAGGCAACGCGCTGATGTTTTCCCGATCCCTCATCCCCTACCCACGGAACAAGGAACTTTTCGAAGCCTTCGAACATATAGGAATTTATGCCTATACCAAGGCTTTTTTGCTTAAGTATATAACGCTACCCAACACACCCCTGGCCCTTACCGAGTCACTCGAACAGCTCAAAGTGATGGAAAACGGGTATAAAATTAAAGTTGTCCGGACCAAATACAATTATGATGCATTGAGCGTAGACACACAGGAAGATTTGGAAGAGGTAATCCGAATAATCCACAGGAGAGCCGAGGTGTAATCTGTAAACTTCAGAATCAAGCATCCTTGGACGATACTCAAACATTCTGTGTTTCCAGTGTAACTAAGGATGAGTATAAAACCAACCAACTAGGCTATACTCGATGTATGGCCCGTTTCAGCGATTTTCTTATTCCTACTCTGTTACTTTATGCGCTCACCATCGTCTCCGCCCAGGATGCGGGAGTCAGCTTGGTCCGAGGTTCCTCCGGAACCTACAGACTTGTCGAAATCTCCGATTGGTCACGTTATGACAATGGCACGTATGTTGGGCATGTGTATCGGGAAACCCGGGGTAATATGGAACCCACCGCATCCACGGCCAAGGCAGGAATCAATTACTCCGGCATTGAATACAGCGGACGCTTTTACGTTCTCGAACAGACACTTAGGGATATGAGCAAGGCCGCCCGCGAACTGGATGATGTTTTTCACGCCTCATTCGTTATCACAACGGACGGTAATTACCAGATGAAGGAAGACCACGGTTTTCCGGAACTGCGCGGCTTCCCGTCCTTCCCCTTGCAGGCCATCGTTCCCGGTGAAAAATGGACAGCCCGCTTTTCGCGCGCCATCGATCCTTTCAACGAAGGTCGTCCAGTATTAATGCCTCTGATAGCCGAATATCAATATCGAGGGGAGGAACATTACAAGGGCATGCCGGTATACCGGGTATTCGCCAAATATGCCACCCGCTTCAAAGCTACAAGTTCGACCAATTCAGGTTCTTTCACAGAAGCTTTTGGAACCCATGAGGCAGACATACTCATCCGTAGGGACGACGGGCTGCCGCTCATGATCCGGGATCGCCTGGATGAAACCTTCCGCAAGCCAGACGGCTCAAGTATCCGTTTCAGGGGTTTCACCCTAACCTTCGCCGAAGGCAGGCCTCCCATCGACCATGGCAAGGTGATAGCAAGCATAAAAAGTACCGTCCAAGTCGATGCGGAGACGCCGCCGTTTACAGAAACCGTTTCCATACCTCCCTCCGACGGCGAACCGGTACGCACTGGAATCGAATCTCCTCCCATCTCCCCTGAAACGACCCCTGACTTTGAGTTAGCCCTGTACGACGAAAGCGGCAAACCGCTGGCAGTCAGCCTGGAAGAAACCTCCGTTGGCGTAAAACTCACAGTCCGGGACCTCCGTTTCGTGGCAGACTCCGACGCCATCCTGCCGGAAGAACGCGGCCGCTTGGACATTATCGCCCGCGCCCTCCGCGACATTCCGGAAAAAACCTTCCTGGTGGAAGGACACACAGCAGCAGTAGGGAAACCCGCTGGGGAACTCGAATTGTCCATCCAAAGGGCCAAACGTGTCGTCGATGAACTGACAACACGTGGCATCACTGCCGACCGCTTCATCTATAAAGGATGGGGAGGAGCCCGTCCCCTCGCAGACAACGCAACGGACTTTGGCCGCTCAAAAAACAGGCGAGTAGAAATAACGATCCTGGACTAAGGCCAAAGTCCGCTCCACTTGTATTTTAGGATACATCCTTCCCCCGTGGACGCGGAAGCACCCGCCGCGTTATAGTCCCCTACTATGGAAACCATGAAACGCACCACCACCTGCGGCGCCCTCAGTAAAGTCGACGCCGGAAAAACCGTAACCCTGAACGGCTGGGTCCACCACAACCGGAACCACGGCGGCATTTCCTTCATCAGCCTGCGTGACCGCTATGGTACCGTGCAGGTCGTCGTCGACGAGGACTCCCCCGCCGAGCTTGCCGCCCTCGCCGCGGAACTCAAGAACGAGTACTGCATCGCGGTGGAAGGCCTTGTACGGGAGCGTCCTGCCTCCATGGTAAATCCCGCCATGGCCACCGGTGAAATCGAAGTACTCGCCAAAAAACTCATCATCCTTACCAAGTGCGAAGTGCTTCCTTTCCAGATCGAGGAAGAATCGGACGCCAAGGAAGAGTTACGTCTTAAATATCGCTACCTGGACCTCCGCTCCGGCGGCATGCAGAAACGCCTGAAACTCCGCAACGACGTTACCTTCGCCGTTAGGGAGCACATGATAGGCGAAGGCTTCTACGAAATAGAAACCCCCACCTTCATGAAGTCCACACCCGAGGGTGCCCGCGACTACCTGGTACCCAGCCGCCTGTACCCCGGCAAATTCTACGCCCTGCCACAAAGTCCCCAGCTTTACAAGCAAATACTTATGGTGTCCGGTTTCGACAAGTACTTCCAGATCGCCCGTTGCTACCGTGACGAGGACGCCCGCGGCGACCGTCAGCCGGAGTTCACCCAGATCGACATAGAGATGTCCTTCGTGGACCGCGACGACGTGCTATCGATGATTGAGCGCCTTTTCGGCCACGTATTCAGGAAAACCCTCGATGTCCAGCTCCCGGGCACCTTCCGCCGCCTGTCGTTCGACGACGCGCTCGAGCTGTACGGATCGGACAAGCCCGACCTCCGCTTTGACATGAAGATGCAGGACTTTGGTCCTTACGTGGAAAAATCCACGTTCCAAGCTTTCAAGGACGCCCTGGCCAATGGTGAGGCGGAACGCCTCGCCAACGCCGTGAAAGGTATCACCGTCTCGGGTGGTGGCGTCAAGGCGCTCGTGGTGCCCGGCAAGGCCGACTATTCGCGCAAGCAAATAGAGGAACTGGAAGGGGCCGCCAAGATCTACAAGGCCAAGGGCATGGCCTGGATGAAGGTCACCCCGGGCGCCGACGGCTCCGGCGCGCTGGAAGGCGGCGCCTCCAAATTCTTCGCCGACAACGCCACGGCGGTGATCTCAGGCCTCGGTGCCAAGGTCGGCGACCTTATACTCCTGGTGGCCGACTCCAAACGCCGTATCGCCAACATCGCCCTCGGTGCCGTCCGCACCAAGCTCGGCAAGGACCTCGGCTTCTGCGACCCTGCACGGTTCGAGTTCGCCTGGATCGTGGATTTCCCCATGTTCGAATACAACGAGGAAGAACAGAAGTGGGACACCGCCCACCACATGTTCACTTGGCCCCAGGAAAAATACCAGGCCACCATGGAAACTGATCCCGGCTCAGTGAAAGGAGACCTGTACGATCTGGTGCTCAACGGATTCGAGCTTGCGTCCGGCTCCATCCGCATCCACGACCCGGTACTCCAGAACCGCGTTTTCCGCTTGGTGGGCTTCGACCCTGCAGAAGCCGAAAAGCGTTTCGGTTTCCTCACGACCGCATTCAAGTACGGTGCCCCGCCTCATGGTGGCATCGCACCCGGCCTTGACCGCCTGGTGATGCTCATGGCCGGCGAGACCTCCATCAAGGAAGTCATCGCCTTCCCAAAGAACAGCTTCGCCGTCAGTCCAATGGATGAAGCCCCCAACGAGGTGGACCAGAAGCAACTGGACGAGCTGCACTTATCCATCAGGTACCCGGAGAAAAAGTAGAACAGCACCACCGAAACGAGGAACGGGCGCGAGTCCCACAGGCCAGTATCCGCAACTCGTCCCTTGTCCCTTGCCGGGGACGCCCCTTGAAGGTAAAATGATGGCTCGGAGATTGTATAATGCCCACCATCAAAGACATAGCGCAACTGGCCGGGGTGTCCCAGGGAACAGTCTCCAACGTCCTCAACGGCAAGGGTATAGTCAGCAGCAACAAGATCAAGATGGTACAGAATGCCGCCGCGGTTCTCGGCTACACCGTCAACGAACGGGCCAAGATCCTAAGGAAGGGCAAGGGCAAGATTTTGGCGGTCATTCTGCCGAACATCCGGTTACGAAATTATGTCGATTTCTTCCTTTCGTTCAAATCCCACGCGGAGAACCAAGGCTTCAAGGTTCTGCAATATATATCGAACGACAATCCTGAAACCGAACTCGGCGCACTAGCCCAGATCCGCTCCGAGATGGTTTCTGGACTCGCCGTATTTTCCTGCCTCGGAAATAGCGCCGCTTATCGGGATGCCGGTTTTTCCGAGCATGAGATTCTGTTCGTAGAACGCGATCCCCTCGTACCGTGTAATTATATAGGTTTCGATTATGCCTTATGCGGCGAGGAACTGGCACGACTCGCCATCAGGAAATCGCTAAATACCCTGACCATCATCACCGACAATACGAATTTTTCAAATGAGGCTGATTTCCTGGGCGCGTTCAGCAAGACGATGGCATCCACGAGCGGCCATTCGTTGACCCATATCCAGACCGATCTGTTTAGGAAAAATCAAAGCGTAATACAGATATTCGCGGACAAAACGCCGGAAGGCATATTCTGTTCAAACCATGATTTCGCACAAACCATCAAGGATGTGTGGGAAAATTTCCATGCTACGGCCCGGACTTCGATCTACACAGTCACACCCGTCTTCACCATGCCGGAGAGCAACTACACAAAATACGAACTCAATTATCGCCTGATGGGACAGGCCTCGGCAAAGTTCCTCGTATCCAACCAGGAAGACCACGTGACGGGACGACGTACGGTGCTACAGAATGCCGGTTTCCGGAACTGGAGCAGCACCCTCTCCCCAAAGCACCCGGGATCACCTTCACGACTCGAAATACTGACCCTGCAGAGCCCGGCCGCGGAAGCCATGCGCAGCCTCTCGCTCATCTATTCGCACTCTACCGGCGTGGAGGTCAACATATCCGTATTCCCGTACGAGGAAATCCATGAGGTCTTCGAATCCATGGAACAATCGAGCGACTATGACGTGGTTCGGCTGGACGTGACTTGGCTATCGTGGCATGCGGGAAGGATACTCCGCCCACTGGAAGAGATCGATCCCGCCATTTCGGGTCTGCTGGATACTTTCGTCGATGGCATTGAAAGGAAGTACTCCTTCGTAGAAGACACCCTATACGCATTGCCAGTATCCCCAAGCAACCAACTTCTGTTTTACCGGAAAGACCTCTTCGAAAGTACGGTACTCAAGCGTCTATACCATGAAGAGTTCAAGAGCCGCCTGCTACCCCCACGGGATTTTTCGGAATACAACCGCATTGCCTGGTTCTTCACCAAAACACTGAATCAGCAATCGCCGGTGGATTACGGCAGCACTGTGACTCTTGGCAGCGCCGGTGTCGCCGCCACCGAATTCCTTACCCGATATTTCAGCCTGACAGATACGCTCTTCGACACCGGCGGTCGAATCCTGCTGAAAAGCCCGTACGCGCTTAAAGCGCTGTCGGAGCTGGTTGAATTGAAAAAGTACTCCAGAGAAGGCTATTGTACCTGGTGGACCGATGCCGCGCAGGAATTCGCGGCCGGGAATGTGGCAATGACCATCCTGTACAGCAATTTCGCTTCGGGAATATTGCACAAGGATTCGAAGGTCATCAACAGGATCGGATATGCATTGGTTCCCGGCAGCAATTCCATCATCGGCGGCGGCACACTCGGCGTCTCAAAGTTCAGCAAGCAGCCAGAGTTGGCACTGTCCTTCATCCGTTGGTTATGCAGCGAACCTATTTCCTCCGCGCTGAGCCTCCTCGGAAGCGTTCCGGCGTGCAGGGAGTCCTTTGATAATTATGAAATTGTGGATTCCTATCCTTGGCTGGATCTTTCCAGGAAGTGTTTTTCCCGTTGCAGTTACCAGCGGACCCCGTCCGATAACAACGCCCCCTTCGACGAACACCGCTTCCTGGGCGTCCTGGGAAAGGCCGTCAAGGATGCCTACAGCGGTTCCTTCAGTCCGGTTGAAGCGCTAGATTACGCGCAAACAAGGTACGAATCCATCGGAACGGAACTTTTCAAACCAACGCATCACTGAAACCCACCCATTTCAGGGCTTCAGAAGTTTCACCAAGGCAAATCCCTTCTCGCGCAACAAAGCCCGATAATCAGAATCCAGGTGTATGCAGGATACCCTATTCCGTACTCCCTGCGGAAACGTGGCTTCCATGTAGGCAAGTGTCCCATGCGTCGGATGGTCACTCGTTACCAAGCTCGTATCCTGATAAATTCGATCGATATTGCCCGCCCTGAATGCTTCCAATACCTCTGGGGGAATCGTTGTCGCATCCCCACTGAAATAGGCGGAACCTTCCGCCGTAGAAATTATGTATCCGTAACAAATCATGTTGTCCACATGCTCAACCCGGATAGGCGCGAACAGGGCTTGCTCCCGATTATCATCCGGGACGCGTTCAAGGTATTCATAACATTCCCGCTTGATACCCATGAGATCCAGCAACCTGACGATGGTATCAAGCGGATGGACGATGCGTATCGTTTTTCTCAGGACGAAATAACAATATGATACCAGGGAACCGAGACTGCCAACATGGTCGCAATGAAGATGGGTGATCACCACCGTTACCTGACTGGCATCTTTGAGCGCGGGAAGGGACCAGTATTTTCCGAAAGCCGTTTCACCGCAATCGATGATATAAAGCCGGTCATCCACTGAAAAGAACGCATTTGAATTTTCCAGGACCGGATTGAAGGCAGAGCCGGTACCGACAAAGGTGAGTTCCATTAATCGATCCTTATTCTATTTGATTCCTGAACTGACAAAACTATTGATGAACCTTTTCTGAAATATGAAGAAGGTGATCCCCAGCGGAATACTTATGATGAAAGTCGCAGCGCACACATTTGCCCACTGCATCACAGCTTCTTTGGATTTGGCAAAAAGTGCCAGACCCACGGTCAGAGTTCGGTTTTCTGTTGAGTTGGTAACGATCAGCGGCCAAAGGAAATTATTCCAGTGGTAGCTGACGGAAACAAGGCCGAAGGAAATGTACGCGGTCTTTGAACTTGGTATGTAGATATTGGTGATGACCTGGAACGTGTTGCATCCGTCTATGACAGCTGCTTCGGAAAGTGCGGCCGGTATGGTCTTGAACATTTGGCGCAGGAGGAAAATGCCAAACGCGCTGCCGAAAAAGGGAATCATGATTCCCAGTTTCGTGTCCGTAAGTCCAAGGTCACTCAGGGTCATATAGTTCGGACTTATAAGTACGTCATTCGGAATGATCAGCTGCATGAAGATGATGATGAATATAAGTTTTTCGCCTTTGAACCTAAGTACCGCCAACGCGTATGCCGCCATGGTCACTGTCACGAATTGGACAGAAAAAGTTCCGACCACTACTATCACGGTGTTCATGTAATATTGTCCGAAAGGGACCGCATTCCAGACATAGCGCAGATTTTCCAGGGTTGGCCGCGTGTGCGGAATGAGCGACATTGTATAGGAACCTTCGGTGAACGCGGTACCGATCATCCATACAAGGGGAACCAGCCACAGAGCCGCCAGAACGAAAGCGAACACGGTTATCAGGAAATCGTTGCTTTTCTTCATGACCTGTCCCGTATCCTAATTGTAGTGGATTCTGCGGTCCGCGTTCACGAACTGCAGCATCGATATGCCAAGCATGATTACCAGCATGACGACTGTCAGGGCCGAAGCCTTGGCCTGGTCAAACCAGGCGAAACCTTGCTGATAAATGTGGTAGAGCAGCATGGTGCTCGCATTGTTCGGACCACCTTCGGTCATGATGACGATGTGGTCCACAAGCTTGATGCTGTTGGTGAGTGCAATCGTGGAGACGAACAACAGTGTCGGAGCCAGCAGGGGAAGTGTTATTTTCCGGAACATGGTAAACGGTCTCGCTCCGTCAATGGTCGCCGCCTCGTACATCTCACCGGAAATGTTCTGCAAACCGGAAAGGAAGAAAATCATCAGGTAACCGGCCTCCTTCCACACGTACATGAAGGACATGGCGGGAATCACTGTGAACCTGTAGGAGAGGACATTAAGTGGTTTCAACCCTGACGCTATGAGCAGCTGATCCAGCATACCTGATTCAGCCATGTAGATGAACATCCAGATGCTGGCGATGGCGATCATGGGCATGATGACGGGATAAAAGAAGGAAGTCCTGATGAAGCCGACTCCACGGAGTTTCTGGTTCACTATCAGTGCCAAGCCGAGTCCGATGACCATGCTGGGAACGACGGTCAGAAAGGAAAAGTATAGCGTATTCCCCATGATCTTCCAGAAAAGGGCTGACTTGGCAAAATTGAGGTAATTTTCAAGTCCGATAAAAACCGGCGCCCGCATTCCCGATTCGAACTGCGTAAGTCCTAGGTAAAAACTTCGTATGATGGGAAACACCGTGAAGGTCAGCAGGAATACCAGGGAAGGTGCGAGCAATATCCAGGCTTTAATGTTGGTTTTCATGTTGTTGGATAGTTTTACGGAACGGCTACCGGTCATCGTCGTCTTCGTTTTGATACTCCTCAGCTGTGCACATTCGGCTAAACCATTACGGCAAGGCCAGTGCTGCCACAAACCCTGCCGTATTTTCAGGAGCGTAAAGTGTACGCCCGGCTTCCGCTTACTGGTAGCGCTTCAGGGCCTCTTCCGCCTGCTCCTGGGCCTTTTTCATGGCCTGGGCAGGAGTGGCTTCCCCGGTGATGGCGGACTGTATGTTGTCGTTCAGTATGCGCCACATCTTGGAGGCTTCATAGGTTGTCAGTTCGGGTTTCGCATAGGGAATCTGTTCGAAGGCGACCTTTGCCTGGGGCAGGCGCGCCCAGTAGTCCTTCATCAGCTGGGTGTCGAAGGACGAGTTCCGCGGAGCCACGTAGCCGGTATCCAGATTCCATTGGGCAAGGCGTTCGGCTGAAGTGGCGAACTTGATGAACTTCCAGGATGCCTTCTGCCGCTCGGGTGCGATTCCGTTGGTGATATAGAAATTACCGCCTCCGGTCGGGGCGCCAATGCGCTTGTTGCCAGGAAGGAACGCTGTCCCGAACTTGAACGTTGCGTTCTTGCTGATGTTGGTCAAGTTACCGGTGGTATGGTAGATCATCGCGACCTTGCCAGCCAGGAACTGACCCGGAAGATCGGTCCACTGCACGATGCCTTTCTGCATCACGTTGTACTTGTTCTGCAAATCGACCCAAAACTGGAGGGCTTCCGCATTCTCGGGCGTGTCGAAGTAGACCTCCTTACCGTCCTCGCTCATCAGGTTCTTGCCGTCGACGGAGTTCTGCAGGGCAAAACCGGTAAAGGCCCACTGTGCAGAACCCGAATTGAGCGCGATACCAACCCCGTAGCGTTCGAAATTACCGGCCACATCCTTCTTCACCAGCTTCTGGGAGAAGTCTGTTAGTTCTTTCCAGCTCGTCGGTGCCTTTTCAGGATTCAAACCCACTCCGGTAAAAGCATCCTTGTTGTAGAAGAGCACCATAGTGCTGCGCTGGAAGGGAATGCTGTAGATCTTCCCGTTGACATAGGAATCTTCCATAAAACCTTTGAGGAAATCATCGATGTATGCTTTTCCCTCGGGGCCGTCAGCTTTGATAAAATCATCCAGGGGAATGGCTATCTCGGAACTCGCCATGGAAAAGCGCTGGGTGGCCAGATTAATGAAGAAATCCGGAGGGTTTTTGCCCTGGATTGCGGTCTGGATCTTGGCGACAGTATCGTCATAATTGCCCGTATATACAGGTTTTATGACAATATTAGGATTTTCCGCCATGAAGTCGGCACAGATTTTGTCGACCAACATGGTCAGCGGACCTCCTACCTGAACAGGATAGAAAAAAGTCAGCTCCATTTTCGCTTCGGGCTTCGATTCCTCGGAACCGGCCGCGAACACTGAGGACAACGCTATCACGCCCACCAACAGCACAATCAGGGTAAGTTTCTTTAGCACTTTAGCCTCCCTTCAAAAAACAGGTGATATGGATTCTTGAAAGGATTATACAACTATTAATTGAAACGTGTCAATTTATAGTTTTTAGATATTCCATGATTCAGAATTGATACATACTGGTTATCACACCGTGTTATCAGTCATGTGTAAAGCCCAATTGAGCCACGTAGAAATGTGTGGAGGAATAAGGAGGTAAGAAAATCAGTGGGATTGTATCTCTGAAAAGCCGCCGAGAAATTGTTTGTGTTGTCTATCTTTTAAGATGTCGTATTCAATGCTGAGTTCAGTATTCACAAATTTGAAGCAAACGTGCCAGGCTTGCCCGGCACGTTAAATCCCCAAGTTTCTTTTAAGATGACTTACAGTAGCTCTTCCTTCTTATACTTCAGTTCGTCCAATAGTCCAGGACCAACACCTTTTCCACGAAACCACCTGCTACACCACCCAAGGCCTTGTGTTCGGGGTGTGGGATATAAGCATCGCGGTCTTCTGCGGATTTGAAGGTTAAAGTAAAACAGTGAGTGAATCCCTGCGCCTTGCCCTCGGGACTATTATCGGTCCCCCATTCAAAATCCTGGATCAAGTCAATCTTTGCGGGCAAGGAGGCGAAGAACGCCTCAATTTCCCGAACCTTTTCGGCGGACGTCGTGTCCTTGAACTTGAACATAACGATGTGCCGCAGAACTTTTGCCTTTGCCATACTTGCTCCTCGAGTAACTTATTTTATTCAGCCGACGCACTGTATAGCACATTAATTTTGTAATCAATAGTTAACCGCATAGATACGCACCTTTCCTAAAAATACCGTTCTTGGTTATTTTTCAGGACTTTTATCCAATAAACGGTTTATAAAGGCAAATTCAGTTGTCAGTTGCTCAATTTGTTCATCCTTTTCCGCCAAGGATCCTTCCAGGCTTGTTATCCTGTTTTCCAAAGCATCCATCCTTTTTCCAAAATGAGGATCCATAGCTACTTTTCTCTTGCCTGCGAAATCAAATATTCCGGCGATCAAGGTCGTGACCACAATACCGCCCACTATGATCAGTGTGATTTCCACTCAATCCTCCCTTCCAATTACCAGCGTTGGTGGACATGGGCTTTGATAAAACTGTCGTATACGTCTCGCACTGCCGCCATCGTATCGTCCCCAAGGGACGGGAGGTCCGAAGCTGAACAATTGCTCTGAACCTGATCGGAGCGTTTGGCCCCAGGAATAGCGCACGAAACCGCGTCATGCATAAGTATCCATTTAAGTGCGAATGCCGGAAGGGTCATACCAAGTGGTAGTAGCTTTTTCAGTTCCTCAACAGCCGCAAGACCCGTCTCATAAGGGACGCCGGAAAAGGTTTCGCCCATATCGAAGGATTCGCCGTGCCGGTTGAACAGACGGTGGTCGTCCTTTTCAAAGTGACTGTCGGAACGCAACTTGCCAGTCAGCATTCCGCTGGCAAGGGGTACGCGCGCTATGATACCGACCTTCCGCGCCTTGGCCTGAGCAAAAAACCGTTCCGCCGGTCGTAACCTGAACATGTTGAAAATTATCTGCACGCTCTCTACGCCAGGATACTCGATGGCTTTCATGGCCTCTTCCACCTTCTCAACACTCACACCGTAATGCTTCAGCAAGCCTTCCTTTTTCATATCGTCCAGTCCAGCAAAAAGTTCGGGTTGATAATATACCTGCGTTGGTGGGCAATGAAGCTGAAGAAGGTCCAAGGAATCGGTCTCCAAATTCCGCAGGCTCTCCTGCACGAATGCACGTATGGCAGCGGGGGTATAGGCTTCAGCAGTATGAGGATTCAGTTTGCGTCCTGCCTTTGTGGCGACGAAGAAATCGGCTTTGGTTTCCTTCCGCAGGCGGGCAACAAGCTTCTCGCTTTTACCCATACCATAAACGTCGGCGGTATCGAAAAAATTTACCCCCGACTCAAGGGCTTTGACCAAGGATGCGAACGATTCCCCGTCGTCTACCTTGCCCCAACCAGCGCCAATTGCCCACGCCCCAAAACCAATCTCCGACACTTTCATCCCGGTAGAACCGAGTAACCTATACTGCATGGCAAACCTCCTTTGACTACTATAAGATAAGCTATAGGGTGAGGAGAAAGCCATGGATGAACAACTGCAAGATTCAATTACCTGGCTTGAAAAGGAAGCAAACCGAATCATCCGCGCATCGAGACGACTCATGGTGGATGGAACCGCGGCTTTCCCGCCTCAAGTTGGAATCCACTATGAGGCTTTCTGGCTCCGGGATTACGAATATACCCTCGAAGGTTCCATCTCATCGTATTCGGACCAGGAACTACTGGCCGCTTGTCGTCTGTTCGTAAAAAGCATCGACACCAACGGTGCGGGTACCGATTGCGTCAAATTCGACGGAACACCCATCTACAAGCCCGGTTATGGCAGCATGGGCGAGAATCCCGTCGCCGACGGCAGCCAATTCACAGTGGGAGTTGCCTGGCATACGTATCGGAAAACCAAGGATACGGTACTTATGCATGAGATATTGGAACCTCTTGTCAAAATCATGCAAGCCGTACCCCGCAACCCCATAACAGGACTCGTTCATATCGACCCAAACCAGGATTGGGATCGTTGTCCGTATGGCTTCACCGACTCGGTACGCAAGACGGGCGATGAGCTTTTCTGTTCATTGCTTTACGTTCAAGCCTGTCGGCAGCTAGCGGATCTACTGAATACCGTTGGGCAGAATTCCGAAGCCGAAGCTTGGCAGTCAGAATCACTTAGAGTAGGGCAAAGCATCCGCACTATCCTTTGGGATGCCAAAACTGGGCTTTTCCGGGCTGCTACAATACAGTGCCGCGAACATGATATCTGGGGATCTGCTTTTGCCGTATACCTGAACGTTGCCGATGCCACCCAAGCCCGCACAATCGCCGGCTATTTCTCAGCGCACTACCATGAACTGGTAAGGCACGGACACATTCGGCAACTCCCCGCGGGAGTGTACTGGGAAAAAACTGAAACCTTGCCAGACACCTACCAAAATGGCGCTTTTTGGGCTACCCCCACCGGCTGGTTCGTTTACACCCTGGACCTAGCCAACCCTCGCTTGGCCGATCAAACAATAATCGACATGATTGAACATTTCCGAAAATTCGGCGCCCACGAATGGATCCATGGCGATCACATGCAACTTCCAAACTATCTCGCAAGTGCAAGTCTACCGTTGGATGGCATCCGTTCAATGCTTGCCCGAAGACAATTGATTTAGTAAGGCGCTTCTACCTTTTTTGTGGCCCTTACAAGCGCGACGCAACACACTACAACCGCCACCGAGAAAAATGCATAGGCTACGAAACCAGCCCGGATTCCCCAAGCTGCGGCAATTGCAGACATGGCGTAAGGAAACACAAAGGCGCCTATCCCTCCACCCATAGCCGTAAATCCTATGGCTTCGCTTTGTGCATCGGGGAAAGCTCCACCTACCAAAGACACTACCACCGGATATATGCAGGAACAGCCCAAACCCGCCAAGGTAACCAGAACGGAAGCCAGCATAAAAACTGATGCTCCGTCGATGATATAGCCCACTAACGCTAAAACGATAACAGAGACTGCCATGGTCAGGGCAAGCATGATGAGGAGCACGTCCTCCCGCTTGCCACGGTACAACAAAGGCACCCCGAATCGGCCCGCAAGAAGTCCCACCCAGAACAACGAAACCATGAAGGATCCAGTCGCCGGACTCGTTTTAAACACGGTCACAAAATATTCCGCCACCCAGTTGGACACACCGAGTTCTACACCAACATATACCAGTAAAGTCGTAAAGCCCAACCAATATGCAGGTTTTCGCGTCAACCCGCCCCTTGGGCTATCCTTTTTTTCCTCATTCCTACGATCAAGTCCGGAAAACGGCATGAAAGCAAGCACGACCAACACTACGACGAACATTACGGCTATTCCCCTGTAGATCAATGTCCAGGACAACCCAAATTTAATGAGCATACCGATAACAAAGGGACCCAGGAAAGCACCAACAGCAAAGGCTCCGTGAATCAGGTTAAGAGCCCTGCCGGAACCGGATTTATCCATACGAAACGTTGCCCAATTCACAACAAGTTCAATACAACCCTGGCCAAGTCCTATGCCTAAATAGAGAATGAGATTCACAAATGGCGATGGTATCGCCGCGAACAGGAACAACCCTGCAATCTCAAGAACAAGTCCTAAACCTATGGTCAATTTTGGACCAATAAGGCTTACCAAAAAGCCGGCGGCATAGGTGGCGGCAAAATAGCCTATCGCCCCTGCTGCAATTACGGTTCCCGCAGTCGTATAGCTCCAGCCAAAATCGGCAAGAATTTTAGGCAAGGTTGCGCCTATGATGGTCATCGACATCCCAAAAAGGATGAAAATCCCAAAAAGTGTCGCGTATTGCGATCGGAAAGGTTTTTCTACAAGCGGCATAATGCCCTTATTCTTCCTACAAAAAGCGAAAAGTCAACCGTCTTGGGTTCTGCCACATCCATGAAACCTTTCATCTCGAGAGGACGTTCTCTGCGACACGTATGCCGTCCATCGCAGCCGACATGATACCACCCGCGTAGCCTGCGCCCTCCCCTGCAGGATATAAACCACGAAGGGACGACTCGCAGTTTTCATTCCTCAATATACGAACTGGCGATGATGTCCTGGTCTCTACCCCGGCCAATACAGAATCCCCCCGGTCAAAACCCTCGATAGTGCGCCCAAACCGTTCCATGCCTTGAAGTATGCCCCGTACCGCAAAGGGTGGAAGACAGGTGGTAAGATCCGCCAAACCGTAACGTCCAGAAATTGCAGGTAAAATGCCACCCAACTTCACCGATTTCCGGCCATCCTTGAAATCCGCCAGCGTCTGCACTGGCAGGGAATGTCTTCCCCCGCCCGCGGCGAAAGCCAGTCGCTCCCAACGACGCTGGAATCCGATACCAGCCAATACCGGCTGGCTTTCATTGCCTGCAACATCATAGTCAGAAG